>Ga0187783_10003636_pt1 | contig 11372 bp, 14 predicted proteins | sample 1015_SJ02_MP02_2_FD_132471 | JGI IMG/M metagenome (GOLD analysis project Ga0187783, IMG submission 132471) | Tropical peat soil microbial communities from peatlands in Department of Meta, Colombia - 1015_SJ02_MP02_20_MG | ecosystem: Environmental > Terrestrial > Soil > Wetlands > Peat | place... | reverse complement strand
GACCTTCCGCTGCGGCTGGAACACGTCATCGTTTCGGCCCGAGAGCGCAAGACGCATCCGATTCCGGCACCCGATAACGAGAATTCCGTGCAGTGGTTGCGCTTTCAAGAAACGCTTGCGGCGATCGACGTCGATCGGGCGGCGCTCGACGTTCGCCGCTCCAAGCCAGACGCGCTCGCGCAGCTGCTCTTTACGTCGGGGACCTCGGGCGAGCCCAAAGCCGTGCTCCATCGCAACGACGTTTTGATGCGGGCCGCCGCGATGGAGGTCGAGCACCTGGGGCTCGATGCCGAGGACCGCGTCTTCGTTCCTTCGCCGCTCGCGCACCAAACGGGTTTTCTCTACGGCATGTGGCTGGCGATCGTGATGGGCGTTCCCCAAATACTGCAACCGGTGTGGAATGCGTCGCGAGCGTTGCGCGCACTCAACGACTGGGACGGAACGTTCGTCCAAGCTGCAACGCCCTTCTTGGCCGATTTGGTAAAAGCGGTCGAGGACGGCGAACGGCCGCCGGCGGCGTTACGCATCTTCGTTGCGACCGGCGCGGCAGTTCCGCGTGGTTTGGCGGAGCGCGCCACCCGCCTCCTCGGCGCGGCCGTATGCGGCGCATGGGGAACGACGGAGTCGTGCCTCGGATCGCTGGCCGCGCCGGGCGATGAAGCCGCGAAGGTCTGGGGAACCGACGGACGCGCGCTGCGGGGGATTCGCTTGCGCATCACCGACGCAAGCGGTCATAGCCTGCCGGCCGGTGAGGAGGGACATTTCGAGGTTCAATCTCCGACCATGTTTGAAGGCTATGCCGACCGCCCGGAATGGACCACGGCCGCATTTACGTCCGACGGCTGGTTCCGTACCGGAGACCTCGGCGTGATGGACGCGTCGGGCTACATCCGCATCACCGGCCGCGTGCGCGACGTCATCAATCGCGGCGGCGAGAAAATTCCGGTCGCCGAAGTCGAACAGTTGCTCGGCGACCACCCGGCGATCGCCGAGATTGCGATCGTTGCGATGCCCGATCCGCGTTTGGGCGAGCGCGCGTGCGCGTTCACCGTGCTGCGCCCGCGGTCGAGCTTCGATTTTGCCGCGATGCAGCATTATCTCGATGCCTGTCAGGTTGCCAAGCAATATTGGCCCGAGCGGCTTGAGATCGTAACGGATCTGCCGCGCACGCCCTCGGGCAAAATTCAAAAGTACGTGTTGCGCGAGCGCGCCAAGGATCTGCGACCGCACGAGCGCCTCAAGGAAACGATCGCTTGACCTTCGCAGAGCTCAAGGACGAGATCGCCGCTTACGTCGCGGGTCCGGGGGAAGCGTGGGCGCAGCGCATCGAGCGCGAGCGGCGCGTGCCGCTCGAGCTCTGGGACGACTTGCGCGCACGCGGCTATCTCGCGCTGGCCGCGCCGCCGGCGTACGGCGGACGCGGAATTCCGTTCACGCGCTACCTCGAGCTGATGGAGCTCTTCTCGATGTCGCACGCATCCATCCGGATGATCGTCCACGTCGTCAACGGGACGTGGCGCGCGATGGATCGCTTCGCGGACGACGCGCAACGCAAAAAATTCATCGTCCCATCGGTGCGGGGCGAGATCAAGATTGCGTTCACGCTGACCGAACCGACCGCCGGCACCGGCGCCGACCTGCGTTGCAGCGTCGAGCGCGAAGGCGACACGTATTTCTTGAGCGGCGAAAAGCACCTCATCACCTTCGGCACTATTTGCGATTACTGGCTGCTCTTCGCCCGGCGCGCCGGTACGCGCGGTGCCGATGGCACGGTCGCACTGCTCGTCCCCCGCGATTGCGCCGGAGCTACCGTCACCGCGATGGAGGAATCGATGGGCGTGCGCGGGACCGACCACGCAAGGCTGCTCTTCGAGCGCGCGCCCGTACCGATTGCCAACCGGCTCGGCGAGGAAGGCCAGGGATTAGAGGTCGCACTCGGCGGTTTCCTCACGCCCAGCCGAATATCGGTCGCGATGAGCTGCGTCGGATTGGCCCGGCGCGCGCACGAGCTGGCGATCGAATACGCAACGAAGCGCGAGACCTTCGGCAAGCTGCTGACGCAGCGCCAAGCCATACGCTTCATGATCGCGGAAAACGCAACCGACCTGGAAGCCGCACGACAGCTGGTGCTCCATGCGGCGCGGCAGTGGGAAGCCGGAAGTCCGGATGCAGCGATGCTGTCCTCGATGGCGAAACTGCAGGCGGTCGAGATGCTGACCCGCGTTACCGATAAATCGCTGCAGATCCACGGCGGAATCGGCTTCTGGCAGCCCAACGCAATTGAGCGCGTTTATCGCGATGCCCGGGCGCAGCGCTTCGAAGAAGGCACCAACGAGATTCAAAAGACCGTGGTCGCGCGCGAGCTGCTCGGCGCCGCCGGAGCCGGATGATGGGACGCCGTTTCGAGGACAAGATCTCGCTCATCACCGGCAGCTCGCGCGGAATCGGACGGGCGCTTGCGCTGACGCTCGCGCGCGAGGGCGCGGCGATCGTGGTGAACTACGTTCGCAACGCCGAGCTCGCCGACGAAACCGTTGCCGAGATCCAATCGCTGGGCTCGCGCGCGATCGCCGTGCAAGCCAATATGGAAACGGTCGAGGATATCGATCGTCTCTTCGATATGGTCGAGCGTGACTTCGGCCGTCTGGATCACTTCGTTTCCAACGCCGCCGCCAGCTCGTTCAAGAAAATCCTCGACCTGAAAGCGCATAACCTCGACCGGTCGTTCGATCTAAACGTCCGCGCGTTCGTGCTCGGCGCCCAGCGCGCGGTCAAGCTGATGCAGCGAGGCGGACGGATTGCCGTGCTTTCGAGCTACGGGAGCGTGCGCGCCTACCCGACCTATGCGAACCTCGGCTCTAACAAAGCCGCGATCGAAGCCTGGGTGCGGTACATGGCCGTCGAGTTTGCGCCGCGCGGGATCAACGTCAACGCGATCAACGGCGGCCTGATCGACACCGCGTCCTGCGCTTATTTCTACGAAAACGTGGCGGGCATGGCGCCGATCGATTCGGTGCTTTCGAAGATCCCGAAGGGACGGATGGGAACGGCGCAAGAGGTTGCCGATACCATCGCTTTTCTACTCGCGCCGGAGTCGGAGTACATCACGGGCCAGACGATTGCGGTGGACGGCGGCCTGAGCGTGATCGCGCCGCCGTTCTATGCCGAAACGACCCCACCGCTGAGCATAACGTAAGGAACCTCGCTTGTTCGAGCGCGCGCTTCGCGCCGGTACCATCGGCAGGCTGCGCCTTCGCAATCGGATCGTCATGGGTTCGATGCATCTGGGCTTCGAGTCCGACTCGCAAGCGCTGGCGGCGTTCTACGCCGAGCGCGCTCGCGGCGGTGCGGCGCTCATCGTAACCGGCGGATCGTCGGTAAGCCGCGTGGGCGCGGGCGGCAGAAACTACAGCTTTATCAACGATCCCGCCAGCGCCGCGCCGTTGTGCGCAGCAGCCGAAGCCGTCCATGAAGCCGGCGGCCTGATTGCGTTGCAGCTCTTTCACGCCGGCCGCTATGCGTTCTATTCGTCGTTCGGCCTGCAGCCGGTCGCGCCGTCGGCAATACCGTCGCGATTCTCGCCGGATCTGCCGCACGCGCTCACCGAGAGCGAAATCCTCGCAACGATCGACGATTTTGCGCGTGGCGCGGGGCACGCGCGAGAACTGGGCTTCGATGCGGTTGAAGTCATGGCGTCGGAAGGTTATTTGCTCAATCAGTTCGTTTCGCCGGTAACAAACTGCCGCGACGACGCCTGGGGCGGCGATTTCGAGCGCCGCATCCGCGCTCCGCGCGAGGTGCTGCGCGCGATTCGCGATCGAGTCGGTCGCGATTTCCCCGTCATCTTCCGCATTTCGGGCGCCGACTTGATGGCCAACTCGACGACCGCCGGCGAAACTTTGGACTTTGCGCGGGCGCTCGCCGCCGATGGCGTTGACGCCCTCAACGTCGGCATTGGATGGCACGAGTCGCCGATTCCGACGGTGCAGCATCTCGTCCCCAGCGGCATCTGGATGCCGTATGCAGCGGCCGTTAAAGCAGCGGTGGGCGATTTGCCAGTCGTTGCCAGTAACCGCGTCAACTCGCTTGCCGCCGCCGATGCCGCCTTGGATGCCGGCAGCGCCGATTTCATCTCGATGGCGCGACCGTTTTTGGCCGACTCGCAGATCGTTGCAAAAGCGGCGCGCGCGCAATCGTCTTTGGTCAATACCTGCATTGCCTGCAATCAAGCCTGCATCGACCGCTCGCTGCTCGATGCGCCGGTATCGTGCATGGTGAACCCGCGAGCCGGACGCGAACTCGAGTTTGTCGAGGATTCCACGACGCCGCGGCGCGCGGGACGCTTTGCAATTATCGGCGGCGGACCGGCCGGGATGGAGAGCGCGCGCGCATTGGCCGCACTCGGCCACACCGTCGAGCTCTTCGAAGCGCAGAGCGAGCTGGGCGGTCAGTTTCGCATGGCGCGGCGCATTCCGGGAAAGCGCGATTTCAACGAAACCATCCGCTATTTCACCAACGAGCTGAAGCGACTGGGCGTCGCGGTGAAGCTGGATTGCCGCCTCAGCAACGCGCAAGCGCTGCGCGACTTCGACGGCGTGGTGCTCGCCGCCGGCGTCGTTCCGCGCCGGGCCGCGATTCCCGGCAGCGATCTTCCGCACGTCGTGACGTACGCCGACGTCCTGCTCTACGATTGCCCGGTCGGCGAACGCGTAGCAATCGTGGGGGCCGGCGGAATCGGCGTGGACGTCGCGCACTACCTGAGCTTCGGCCAAGCCAACGCTGACGAGAGCACCCGCTTTCTTTACGAACAGGGCCTGGCGGCGCCCAACGACGGCGCGCTGCTCGTGACGGGTCGCAAAAACGTCGCGTTGTTGCGCAGGGGCTCGACGATCGGCGAGCACATCGGGAAGACGACGCGCTGGGCCGTTATGCTTGCACTGCGCGCGGCCGGCGTCCAGACGTTTGCAAACGTCAGCTACGACGCGATCGTACCGGGCGGCATCCGCATCCGCGATGCCGGCGGAATCGAGCGCAGGATCGAAGCCGACACGGTCGTCATAGCTGCGGGACAAGAGCGCAACGACGAGCTGCTTCGCTCAATCCGGGCGTTGGGGGTGCCATTTCGCGTGGTCGGCGGCGCCAAAGACGCGAGCGAGCTCAATGCGGTACGCGCCTTCGATGAAGGTTTGCGCGCCGCGCACGAGCTCGCTGCGCAGTTTACGTCACGGGCCGAAGTGCGTCCGAAAGCGCAGTGACGGGAACGTCAGCACCGGAAGAGCGGCGTCGGGTCCGATCGATCGCGCGTCGCTCTTGAGCGGCGACGCAATCAGCGCTTCGGCGCCAACCTGCTCCGAGCTCAGCTTGCCCCAATCGCCGGCGCTCATCACCCAGTCGTTTGCGAACGTGTCGTTTTCGTACTTTTCGAGGATGCATGCGAACCAGAACTGTCCGGTCTTGAGCTGCGTGAGGTAGTACCACGTCGTGTACGTATTGTAGAACCCTTGGACGGGATCGAGATTAGCGAATCGCTCGATCACTTCCGACGACGATTTGCCTTTCCAAGAACCGCAGGACGACGGCATCGTCGCGCTGCCGGTTACCGAGAAGTCATCCGAGTAGAAAACCTTGGGCAGCGCGCCGTGGCCGGGGTACCAGTCGGGAACCTTCACCGTCCCCGGTCCGATCGGCAGCGGCTTCTGACCTTTCGATTGCACTTCGATGTATCCGTGGCTGGGCAGCTCGAAGATTTGCTTTAGCTTGTTGTAACCGGCGGCCCGTTCGGAGAGCGTGTACACCGAAGGCCTCTTGATCGCGACGTTGGTCGTCGAATCGTAGTTGTCTTGGATCTTGTTGTGGCCGAGGCTTGAAAACGACGTCTGGCCCGCGTACGTGCCGTCTGCCGCTTCGGTAAAGGCAACGTTCTCGGAGAACGATCCTTTACCCGATTGATGTTCGTTATAGTACGACGTGTGACCGGCAGCCGCGCTCCACTTATTTCCTTTGGTCAACGGAAAGTCGAACGAGTTTTGACCGTACGGATACGTGTCCATGCCGGTTTCGAGGAACGGACCGTCGACGTATGAGTAGTCGTCCGAAAGAATGATCTGCGCGATACCGCTGCCATGCCGAAGAAAACCGATCGCCGAGTCGAGCTCTTCGACGTAGCCGAGTTTCGACTTGATGGTCTCCAAAACGTCATAGATGCCGGTCTTTCGATTCAACGCAAACTTTACCGCGATCACACCGGTATCGCTGCCCGGCGCAGAGCTCGGCTTGGCGGTCGGTCCACTCCACGTTTTGGTCGTCCAGGTGTTCGTGTAGGGGTAGTCAATCGTGACCGGTGCGGTGATCGGCGGCGTCGGCGTCGCGTTCGGCGCAATCTCGCGCGCGAACGGGCCTTGTCCCATCGGCGGAAGCGGGGCCGAGCCGCCGCTGGTGCGACTGGAACAGGCGGCAATCCCGATGAACAACGCGGCGACAACAACAGCGCCGCTGGCTCGAACATATCGGTGCATGAGAAGCCTCCTTGGGAAACGAGTTGACGTTATTCCAAGTCGACCGAGGCTTCCTACCTGGCGGCCTTCAGTAGGCCCTGAAGCTGCAAGACGTGGGCCGTAAAGGCCTCGCGGCCGCGCTTCGTCAACCGGTATCGAGTCAACGGACGGCGCTTGACGAAACTCTTCTCCTCGTCGACGTAGCTTGCTTCGACTAGCTTTCCGAGGTGCGCGCCGAGGTTCCCGTTGCTTACGTCGAGTGCAAGCGCAAGCTCCGAGAATCCGACCCAATCGTAATTCAAGAGCTCGGCGACGACCCCGAGACGCACTTTGGAGAGCAGCAGCTCATCCATCGGTGAAGCCCGCGTAGCCGGCGAACATACCGGCTCCCAAGCCGCGTGAACGGAGTCGCTGATGCGACTCTGACAAAATGCGCTCGATCATCTCGATCTGCAAGCCTCCATCATCCGCTCAACCATAACCAGCCCCACGGCCAACGCGACTGCCCAGACGGCGGCTTGCGTCCACGCATTCACCAGTCGTCCAAGGCAGAGATCCAGAATAGTCTATTTTATAGATTACTCCGTAATAGCATCCCTGGACGACGGTGTCAAGACCTGATATCGTACCGAGGTTATGTACGCGATCATCGAGGCCGACGGCAAGCAATACCGGGTCGCCGAGGGCGACGTGATTCGCTGCGACCTGGTCGGCAGCGAGGTCGGCTCCGACGTGACCTTCGATCGGGTCGTCCTCGCGGGTAGCGCCGACACGGTGAAGGTCGGCACGCCGACGCTTCCCGGAGCCAGCGTCTCGGGCACCGTGCTTCGGCAGTCCAAGGACAAGAAGATTTTGGTATTTCGCTACAAGCCGAAGAAGCGCGTACGCAAAACCACCGGGCACCGTCAGCCCTACGCGGAAGTGAAGATCACCAAGATCACGCTTCCGTAGCCAACCCCTAACAATGCTCGAGGTGACGTTTTTCCGGGACGGCGAGGACCGTCCGGCCGGTATCGTTGCGCGCGGTCACGCGGATTTCGACGCGCACGGACGCGACGTCGTGTGTGCGGCCGTTTCGGCCGTGCTCCAAGCGGTTCGCCTGGGGCTGAGCGAGTGCGCGCACGCGCAGCTGCAAGCCACCCAGCAACCTGGTGAATTGAAGCTCGACTGGCAGGAGCGCGAGCGCAATCGCGAGAGCGTGCGAGCGATCGTCGGAACGGCCGAACTCGCGATCGAGCAGATCGCCGCGCGCTTTCCCAAGCACGTGCGAGTAAAGCGGGTAACACCTCTACCCCAGCGAAGGAGCGACGACCATGTCTGAGTTCCGCACGACGCCGCCCGATCAGCCTTGGAGTTCGACGAATCCCGGCAACGGCTATCAGAGTGGCTTCGGAGAGAGATCTCCCCGCGACGAGGACGACGCCGGTGACGCCGGCAAGGTCGTGCTCGTCGGAATACTCGGCGGACTGCTCTCCGCCGCCGGCTACATGATCTACCGGCGCTTGCCCGAGGAGCACAAAGCGCGCCTCAACGCGCAGGTCCGCTCGATTGTCCAGCAGCGGATTACCGAATTCCGCCAAAACTTCAACATCTAAGGGCCCATATTTAGCCCATTGCTTTGTCGGCTTGGGCCTCATTTGCCATAGCAAACTTCGGCCCTCGCCTTCGCGCACTGGGCTAAATCAGAGCCCTTAGAACTCGTTGGAGCCGTTAGGCGTTAGGTCGAATCGCTTTCTTCGAGCGGCGGGGGGGGCGGCGGCGGTTCGTGGGCGTCGGCGGCGCGTTCCATTTCGGCGATAAACGAGTGCGAGGTGTTCTGAACCTCGCGCATGAATCGGCCGGCCTGACGCATGACCTTGGGGAGGCGATCCGGCCCGAAGAGCAAGAGCGCCAGAATCGAAACCACCAGGATGTCGGGGACGGAAAACACGGCTTTAGAGGGCTTACACCGGTAGCCGTGCAAGCATCACGGCCCGCCCGTGAAGATCATCTACACACGCGGCAATCGCACCGAAACGCTGGCCTCGCTGGCGACGCTGCGAAAGATTCTCAACCGGTTCGTTGCGCATCGTGTCTTCTACGAAGTCTCGAGCCGCAGCAAACGCGGTCATGAGTTCTTTTCCGCCAAGAACGTCTTCGTCGTCGGCCTGATCGAGGTTACCAACTTCGAGCACCTCAAGATCCTCTTCTTCGACGCCAACAGCCCGTCGCATTCGATCGAGATTCTCAACCCGCAAACGATGCGCATCTATGATGAGATTCCGGGGCGAGGGTTTGCCGTTTCCTTCATCAGCGGCGAGCCGGACGGCGTCGAGACGCGCTGTTACATCCGAGACGAGGGGGAAGACGCCGGCGTCATTCACGAGAAGACTGCGCTCGAAAAAATAACGCTGCCGCAGCTCTTCGAATACCTCGAAGAAATCACGGCCGTCGAACCGACTACCAAAGCCGCGCACCGTTAGTCCGCCGCTCCAGCCGTTGCGCCCGGCGTAACGCCTTCACCGATTCGGCCAAACGGCCTGCGCGCTTGTGCGCTACCCCCAAGTTGAGGTAGGCGAGCGCGTAATCGCAATCTGCCGCAATCGCTTTTTGATAATGCGCGACCGCCGCTTCCAGATCGCCATCCTCGAGAAGGAGGTTGCCGAGATTGGTCAGCGCGGGAGCGTATTGCGCCACTGCCTCGAGCGCGCTTTGGAAATCGGCGCGCGCGAGGTCGCGCTGCTCCAAACCAATGCGCGCAACGCCGCGCTTGTTCAGCAAGAAAGCTCGTTCTTTTGACACTAAGCGGTCGCACGCGAGCAGCTCGCAAAATGCGGCCTCCGCTGCGGCAAAGTCGCGGCGATCGAGCGCTTGCAGCGCGCAAGCAAATCGGCTCTTATCCCGAAACATGCTGCCTTCATGTTCACGATCGACCTCGTCACGCTCTTCCCGGAGATCTTTGCGCCGTTCGTCGGGCTGTCGATCGTCGGCCGCGCGGTCGAGCGTGGTCTGGTAGACGTTAGCTACCACAGCCTGCTCGACGCGTTGGGGGAAGGCGAGCGCGCGGACGACGCTCCCTTCGGCGGCGGACCGGGGATGGTGCTGCGGCTGGAACCGATCGCCCGGGTGCTCGACGCAATCATAAGCGGGGCGCCGGCCGGCGAGCGTCGCGCGTTGGTGGTTCCGGCTCCCGGCGGCAAGCCTTTCACGCAGGCGACGGCGGAACGCTGGGCCGCACTTAAGCGTCTTGTGATCGTCTGCGGCCACTATGAGGGAATCGACGACCGCCTCTCGCGCCTCTATCCGGTCGAAGAATGGTCGCTCGGCGATTTCGTTTTGACGGGCGGGGAGATACCGGCGCTCGCATTCGTAGACGCAACGATTCGCTTGCTGTCGGGAGCGGTTCGCCCAGAATCGGTCGCAAGCGAGTCTTTCACCTCCGGCCTGCTCGACTACCCGAGCTTTACGCGGCCGCCCAGCTTCCGCGGGGTGGACGTTCCGGCAGTCCTGCTTTCGGGGGACCACGCCAAGATCGCGCGGTGGCGCCGGGAGCAATCGCGGGCGCGCACTGCCGCCCGCCGCGCGGATCTGCTGGATGACGCCTTGCAGGGTGAGGAAGGCCCGTGATAGCATACGTTGGTTTTGCCGGGCTCTGCGCCCGGCTGTTCCTTGCTTAGCCCGGCCAACGCCGTTTTAGGATGACACAGCCATGAACGTTATCGACGCGCTCAATCGCGATCAGCTGAAGGACGGCATTCCCGATTTCCGAGCCGGGGACACCGTTAAAGTTTTCTCCAAAGTCCTCGAAGGCGGTAAGGAACGTACGCAGATGTTCGAAGGCGTCGTCATCCTTCGCAAGGGCGGCGGGGCCGGCGAGTCAATCACGGTTCGCCGCGTGGCGCACGGCGTCGGCGTCGAGAAGACGTTTCTGCTGCAGAGCCCCCGCGTCGAGCGAATCGAGGTGGGCAAGCGGGGGGTAGTTTCGCGCAGTCGCCTCTACTACTTGAGCGAGAAGGTTGGGAAAGCCGCGCGCATCAAGGAAAAGAAAACCAAATAGAGCTCGCCTCTGACACCGCTGCAGCTGGTCGGGCTCATCTGCGCTCTCGTCGTTGCGCGACTGGCATTGTTCGCGAGGGGGTTTCCGGAACGACCGGCTTCAATCGCGCGCGCGTACCTCGACGGTTTCATTGCTGCCGGCCTCGTCGCGCTGTTCTTGATCACGTTCGTGATCCGCACGTTCTACATACCGTCGGTTTCAATGGTACCGACGCTGCAAGTTCGCGACGTTCTGCTGGTCGACGAAATCGCGTATCGTCTGCACCGCCCGGCGAGCGGCGACATTGCCGTGTTCAAGCCGCCGCTCGATCCGGACGGCAGCGACTTCGTTAAGCGCGTGATCGGCGTTCCGGGCGATGCGATCGCCATCTCGAACGGAGTGGTCTATCGGAACGGCGTTGCGCTTTCCGAGCCGTATGAGAACCAGCCGCCGCGGTACGACCTTGCGATAGGGCGGTACGGCATCTACGTCAACGGCGATCCGCTGCAACCGCGCGCGGCCGACGTACCGCCGCGATCGTTATGGCAGACGCCCGATCGAATTCCGGACGGCTTCTATTTCGTTTTGGGCGATAACCGCAACTACTCCGACGACTCGCACGTGTGGGGCTTCGTACCGGCGCGCAATTTCGTCGGCCGGGCATTTTTGGTCTTGTGGCCGCTGGACCGGCTTGCGGTTTTGGAGAAATAGGCGGCCGGCATGACGCCCTACGAGCTTCTGGCAATCGTTGCGGTGATCGGCGCGGCACGCGCGATCCTGTCGCTTCGCCCAGTCGTCGCGGGATCGTCCGGACGCAGCACCGCAATTGCCCGCGAGTTTCTCGATCCGTTCATTATCGCCGG
>Ga0187783_10003635_pt1 | contig 11374 bp, 8 predicted proteins | sample 1015_SJ02_MP02_2_FD_132471 | JGI IMG/M metagenome (GOLD analysis project Ga0187783, IMG submission 132471) | Tropical peat soil microbial communities from peatlands in Department of Meta, Colombia - 1015_SJ02_MP02_20_MG | ecosystem: Environmental > Terrestrial > Soil > Wetlands > Peat | place... | reverse complement strand
TCCTCGGCGCGCCTCGAGCGCTTCCTGCAGCTGTGCGCCGAGAACAACATGCAGGTGTGCGTGCCCTCGACGCCAGCACAGATGTTCCACATGCTGCGGCGGCAGATGCACCAGTCGTTCCGCAAGCCGCTCATCGTGATGACGCCGAAGAGCCTGCTGCGGCATGAGCTCTCGGTATCGGCGCTCGAGGATCTCACGCGTGGCGCGTTCGCGCGGGTGATCGGCGAGATCGACGAGCTGCCGCCCGCGGAGGTGCGGCGCGTGGTGTTCTGCAGCGGCAAGGTCTACTTCGATCTCCTCAGGACACGGCGCAAGGAGGCGCTGCGTGATGTGGCGCTGGTGCGCATCGAGCAGCTCTATCCCTTCCCGAGTGAGGAGTACCAGGCGATCCTCACTCGCTACGCCAACGCGCGCGAAGTCGTGTGGTGCCAGGAGGAGCCCCAGAACCAGGGGGCCTGGTACCAAATCCGGCATCGTCTCGAGGCGCTGCCGCTCGGACGCCGCCCGGTGCTCTACGCCGGACGCGCGCCCGCCGCGGCTCCCGCGACCGGTATCGCCAAGATTCACGAGATGGAGCAGCGCGCGCTCGTGGCCGCGGCGCTCCATTCGACGACGACGGAGGAGTCCCCGCGCGAGACCACGCGCCTGACGGCGAACGTACCTGGCGCCTCGACCAGCGCCGCAACTGGCGGCCCGAGCGCCGCGGCGCCGGAGGTGGCAACTCCGGCGGCGGCCACGCCCACCCCGCTGAGAAAGCGCTCATGAGCACCGAGATCCGCGTTCCGCAGCTTCCGGAGTCCGTCGCCGACGCGACGCTCGTCACCTGGCACAAACGTCCGGGAGAGGCGATCCGCCGCGATGAGAACCTCGCCGATCTCGAGACCGACAAGGTGGTGCTCGAAGTTCCCGCGCCGGCGAATGGTGTCGTGAGTCAGATCCTCGTGCCGAGCGGCACGGTCGTGACGAGCGGCCAGGTGCTCGCGGTGATCGAGGAGGGGGCAGCGGCCGCCGCGGCGCCCGCGGTCAAAACGGCGGCGCCGGGAGCGCCGCCGCAGCAGGTCCCGGCCCCAGGCGCGGCGGCGGCGGCAAGTGCGGCGAGAGCCGCGCCGCCTGCGCGTGCCCCCGCGGCCGGCGATGGCGATGGCGCGAAAGAGGCCGGAAAACTCAGCCCCTCGGTGCGCAGGCTGGTCGAGGAGAATCACCTCGATCCGGCGGCGATCCCGGCGTCAGGTCGCGATGGCCGTCTCACGAAGTCCGATGTGGTGGACTATCTGCGAAAGCCGTCCGCGGCGCCGCGTGAAAGTGCAGCGGCGGTGACCCCCGCGCCGGCGCCAGCGTCCCTCGCGGCGGCCGCGACCTCAGCGGTCGCCCGCGCGCCGGCGACGGTGCGCCCGGGCACGGCTGTCGCGCGCGCCGAGCAGCGTGTGCCGATGACGCGGCTGCGGGCGCGCATCGCCCAGCGCCTGATCGAAGCACAGTCGACGCAGGCGCTGCTCACGACCTTCAACGAAGTCGATCTCACCTCGGTCCAGGAGCTGCGCAATCGCTACCGGGAGCGCTTCGAGAAGGAGCACGGTGTGAAGCTCGGCTTCATGTCGTTCTTCGTCAAGGCCTCGATCGACGCGCTGCGGAAGTTCCCGGTGCTGAATGCGTCCGTCGACGGCAACGACATCATTTACCACGAGTACTACGACATCGGGGTCGCGGTCTCGACCGAGCGCGGCCTGATCGTGCCGATCGTGCGCGATGCCGACACCAAGGGGTTTGCCGCGATCGAGAAAGAGGTGGCGGACTACGCCCGCAAGGCGCGCGAGGGCACCATCGCCATCGAGGATCTCACCGGGGGCACCTTCACCATCACCAACGGCGGTATCTTCGGCTCGCTCATGTCGACGCCGATCGTCAATGCGCCGCAGAGCGCCATCCTCGGCATGCACAAGATCCAGGAGCGGCCGATGGTGGTCGGCGGACAGATCGCGGTGCGCCCGATGATGTACCTCGCCGTCACCTACGATCACCGCATCATCGACGGTCGCGAGGCGGTGCAGTTTCTGGTGACGATCAAGGAGGCCCTCGAGGACCCCGGCCGGATGCTGCTCGGGATCTGAGACCTCGAGCGAGGAGGCGCTCGCGGGAATCGCGTCGGGCTCTTCAGAAGAACCGGTGGAAGAAATAGTACAGCAGCCCCGACAGCATCACTGCCGCCGGCAGCGTCAGCACCCAGGCCATCACCAGGTTGCGCACGGTGCTCATCTGCAGCCCTGAGCCGTTGGCGGCCATGGTGCCCGCGACCCCCGAGGAGAGTACGTGCGTCGTCGAGACGGGCAGCCCGAACATATCGGCGGCGCCGATGGTCGCCATCGCGACCAGTTCCGCAGAGGCGCCCTGGGCATAGGTGAGATGCGTCTTGCCGATGCGCTCGCCGATCGTCACCACGATGCGTTTCCAGCCCACCATGGTCCCAAGACCCAGCGCGATGGCCACCGCCACCTTCACCCACATCGGGATGAACTTGGTGGCAAGGTCGATCTGCTTCTTGAAGGCATCGAGGTTGCCGCGGGTCTCGGCATCGAGGGCGGCGTTGTGCTGGTCCTTGTCGAAGAGCCGCACCGCCTCCGAGGTGAGGTACATGTCATTGCGGACGTTGGTGACGATGGCGGCGGGCACCCCGGCAAAAGTGCCGCTCGCCTTGACCTGATCGCCGATGCTTCCCGTCAGTGATTCGAGTGCCGGCAGCACTTCATCGCTCCACTTGTGGGTACGAATGTAGGCCGATAGCACTGCGCGTGGATCGGCAGGCAGCGGACCGTGGACATACCGGCCGAGCGAATCGTGCGTGGTCTTCGCGACGGCGATGAAGGGCACCATCTGGGTAACGGGCATGGCGCGATTGAGGGCATAGGCCGTCGGCACGATGCCGATCAGAATGAGCATGATGAGCCCCATGCCCTTCTGGCCGTCGTTCGAGCCGTGAGCGAAGGACACGCCGCCGCAGGTGAGGATCAGGATGCCGCGGATCCACCACGGCGGTGCCCGGTTGCCTTTCGGCTCCTGGTACAGCGCCTTGTTCTTCACCAGCGCCTTGAGCACGAGCAGCAGCAGCGCGGCGCAAATGAAGCCGACGATGGGGGAGATGAGCAGCGACCAGCCCACCTTGGCGGCCTGACCCCAGTCGACACCCGAGGTGCCGTCGCGGCCGTGCATGAGCGCATTGGCAACGCCTACGCCGATGATCGAGCCGATCAGCGTGTGCGAGGAGGAGGCCGGCAAGCCGAGCCACCAGGTGCCGAGGTTCCAGATGATCGCAGCGATCAAAAGTGCAAACACCATGGCAAACCCGGCGCCCGAGCCCACCTGCAGGATCAGCTCCACCGGCAGCAGCGTGATGATGCCGAAGGCTACTGCACCGCTTGAAATCAATACGCCGAGAAAATTCAGTGCTCCGGAATACACCACCGCGATCTGCGGGGGAAGCGAGTGCGTGTAGATCACCGTCGCCACCGCGTTGGCGGTATCGTGGAAGCCGTTGACGAACTCAAAAGCGAGCGCAATCAGCAACGCGACACCGAGCAGGAGGAAAGGCAGCAACGTCAGGCCCTGCGGCACCGCGCGATTGATGTCGACCACCAGACTGACGCAGGTGTAGCCGACTCCGATCACCAGCAGCGCGAGGAATAGCAGGATCGTTGACCGGCTCGGCCTGCGGTCGAGCAATGGGCGCGAATAGGTGGCGACGGTCTCGGCGGCGACGCTGCTCATGGGGTGCTGACTCAACCTTCTTGAGGAAAAAACCAGCGTATGACAGAAATATTCCCGATTTATGACGCTCCGGTGCCGCGCGCCCTGTAAGGCAGCTTTGTGTTATTTTTCAAGGCCTTCGGCCGAGCGGAAGCCCTTGAAAAACAACGCACGTTCCCCGACCTAAAGGATCACCATGGCGAGCGACGACAAACCTGCCCCCGGCGCGAGCGACTCCTTCGACGTCATCGTCATTGGCGGCGGCCCGGCGGGCTATCCGGCGGCGATCCGTGCTGCCCAGAACAAGCTGAGCGTCGCCTGCATAGATGAGTGGAGGAACCGCGACGGTACGCCGGCCTTCGGCGGCACCTGCCTCAACGCCGGCTGCATTCCCTCCAAGGCGCTGCTCGAATCCACCGAGCTCTATCACCGGCTGCAGGAGGAGTTCGCGGTGCACGGCATCAAGGTGTCCGGCATTGAGCTCGACCTGGCGCAGATGCAGAAGCGCAAGGGCGGCGTCGTGCGCACCATGACGCAGGGCATCCTGACACTCTTCAAGGCCGCCGGGGTCACCCCGCTCCAGGGCCACGGGCGGTTGCTCCCCGGCCGCAAGGTCGAGTTCACGGCACACGATGGCACGCGCCGCCTGCTCAGTGCGCGCCACGTGGTGCTCGCTTCCGGCTCAGCGCCGATCGAGCTGCGCACCGCACCGTTCAAGGCGCCCTACATCATCGACTCCTGGGGAGCGCTCGATCTCGAGGCGGTGCCGCGCCGCCTCGGAGTGATCGGCGCGGGTGTCATCGGACTGGAGCTCGGCAGCGTTTGGCGTCGGCTCGGCGCGGAGGTCACCGTGCTCGAGGCACTGCCCGATTTCCTCGCCTTCGCGGATCAGCAGCTCGCGCGCGAGGCGCTGCGTCACTTCAAGAAGCAGGGACTCGATATCCGTCTTGGCGCCAAGGTGAGCGGTGCCACGGTGAGCGGCGGCGCCGTCGAGGTGAGCTACAGCGACGCCAAGGGCGAGCAGCGGATCACGGTCGATCGGCTGGTGGTCGCGATCGGACGGCGCCCGTACACCAAGGACCTCCTCGCCCCCGACACGGGCGTCGAGCTCGATGAGCGTGGCTTCATCAAGGTCGATGACTTCTGTCGCACCGGTGTCGAGAACGTCTGGGCGATCGGCGATTGCGTCCGCGGGCCGATGCTCGCCCACAAGGGCAAGGAGGAGGGCGTGATGGTCGCCGACCTGATTGCCGGACGCTTTGGCGAGATGAACTACAAGGTGATTCCGTCGGTCATCTACACGGCCCCGGAGATCGCCTGGGTCGGTCTCACCGAGGAGCAGGTGAAATCGAGCGGGCGCGCGTACAAGACCGGGAGCTTCCCGTTCCTCGCGAGCGGCCGGGCGCGCGCCATGGAGCAGGCCGCGGGCTTTGCCAAAATCATCGCGGCGCGCGATGACGATGAGATCCTCGGCGTGCACATCGTCGGTCCGCTCGCCGGCGAGCTGATCGCCGAGGCGGTGCTCGCCATGGAGTACTCGGCGAGCAGCGAGGATCTGCAGCGCACGATCCACGCGCACCCGACGCTCGCCGAGGCGGTGCACGAGGCGGCGCTCTCGGTCGATAAGCGCTCGATCGACGCCATCAACCGCTGAAACGTCGCGCTTACAGCCGCCGTCGCGCCTCGAACACGTTGGGGACGGCCGCGAGACGGCGCAGGAGACGCGCCAGCTGCTCGAGGTCATTGACGGCGACGGTGAGCGCGAAGTGTGCGATACCGGTGTCACGATCGGTGCGCGAGGTGACAGCGTCGATGCTCAGCCGCTCGACCGCGACGACATCTGAGAGGTCGCGCAGCAGTCCGCGACGGTCGTAGGCGCTCACGCTGAGCTCGACATCGAGTGCCCCGGCGGCGCTTCCCGTCCACTCGACCTTGAGGACGCGGTCGGGCTTGATCCCCGCCATGCGAGCGAGGCTCGGGCAGTCGGCGCGATGCACCGTCACGCCGCGGCCGAGCGTCACGTAGCCGGTGATCGACTGGGGACGCAGCGGCGCGCAGCAGCGGGCGAGCGTCGTCGGCAGATCGCCCACCCCTTCGATCTCGATCGGCGAGGCGCGCTTGCGCGCGCTGGCGGGCCGGGCACGCGCCACGCGCGCGACAGCCGGCGGCTCGAGCAGGCGCGTCGCCGCGTGCACCAGCTGCGTGACCGTGATCTCGCCTTCGCCGAGCAACTGATGGAGGTGCTCGGCGTCGCGTGCCTTGAGCTCGGTGGCGAGCACCGCGAGCTGCTCGGCGCGCACGCCGATACGCGCGAGCTCGCGTTCGGCGATGCCGCGACCGGCAGTGCGGTTGTCGCCGACGTCCTGCCTGCGGAACCAGGCGCGCACCTTGCTGCGGTTGCGCGCCGAGGCGAGAAACCCCTGCTCAGGCGCCAGCCAGTCGCGGCTCGGCGCGTCGTGCTTGCCGGTGATGATCTCGACGATCTCGCCGTTTGCGAGCACGTGGATGAGCGGCACGATGCGCCCGTTCACCTTGGCACCGCGGCAGCGGTGGCCGAGAGAGGTGTGGATGTTGTAGGCGAAGTCGAGCGGCGTCGCGCCGCGCGGCAGATCGATCACCTCGCCCTTGGGCGTGAGGGCGTAAACGCGGTCCTCGAACAGCTCGCTGCGCATGCCCTCGAGCAGATCGCGATCCGCATCATCGCCGGCGGCGGCACCGTCCTGGGGCTCGAGCAGCCGTCGTACCCACTCGATCTTGCGCTGGTAGTGGGCATCGGCCGCGCCGCCTTCCTTGTAGGTCCAGTGCGCGGCGACACCGAGCTCGGCGTGCCCATGCATCTCCCGGGTGCGGATCTGCACCTCGACGCTGCGCGCGGCCGGCCCGATCACCGCTGTATGGATCGAGCGGTAACCGTTGCCCTTCGGGGTGGCGATGTAGTCATCGAACTCTCCGGGGATGTACGGCCAGCGGCCGTGTACCACCCCGAGCGCCGCGTAGCACTCGGGCACCGTGGCGACGACCACGCGCACCGCGCGCACATCGAAGAGCTGCTCGAAGGCGAGCTGCTTGCGCTGCATCTTGCGGTAGATGCTGTAGATGTGCTTCGGCCGGCCGTAGACCTCGGCTGCGATACCGGTCGCGCGCAGCTGCGCGCCCAGCTCGCCACACAGCGTCTCGATGTAGCGCTCGCGATCGGCGCGCCGCTCGTTGAGCGCGGCGGCGACGCGTCGGTATTCTTCCGGCTCGAGATAGCGAAAGGCGAGATCCTCGAGCTCCCACTTGAGCTGCCAGACCCCGAGGCGGTTCGCGAGCGGCGCGTACACGGCACGCGCCTCGAGCGCACGGCGCTCGCGCTCGGGCTGCGCCAGCTCGCGCGCGTGGCGCAGCGCGACCAACTCCTCGGCGAGCCGTGCGAGCACCAGGCGCGGGTCACTTACGACCGCGAGCAGCATCTTGCGCAACGTCTCGGTCTGGCGCGTGTCGAGACCCCGCGCCGGTGACCAGTCGCGCGGCAGGCCGAGAGTGCCGAGGCGCTGTAGCGCCACGGCGATGTCGGTCGCCCCGGGTCCGACGATGCCGGCGGCCTGCTCGGCGGTGAGGCGCGCGAGCGCGATGACCGGTCGCGCGAGCAGCGCATGAGCGAGCTCGGTGCTTTCGGTGAGGCCGCCCATGATCTCGGCCGCCTCGCTGGCGAAGGCGAGCTCGGCCGGAGCGCCCGTGCTGGCACGCTCGAACGCGAGGCGGGCGCCGAGGATGGCCTCACGGACGGCAGAAGGACACAGTTGGCTGGTTTCCACGTGCGTGGCGGGGTCGTCGGGCGGTCGAAAGCGGTCCGGCGGCGAACGTGTCGCCACTCCCGGCTGTCGCTATGATACCTGCTCGTTTTTCCTCGCAGTCAAGCTACGTCACGCCCGGGAAAGCCATGGCAGGACACAGCAGGTGGGCCAACCTCCAGCGCCGTGAGGGGGCGCGGGCGAGCCGCCGCGAGCGGCAGCTCGCAAGCGCTTCGCGCGAGGGGCTCGAGCGGGTGCGCTACGAGGGCTATGGCCCCGGGGGCGCGGCGGTCATGGTCGAGTGCCTCACGAGCGATCGCAGCGAAGCGATGGCGGCGGTGCGCCGTGCCTTCGCGCAGCACGGCGGCCATCTTGGCGCGGATGGCGCCGTCAGTTACCTCTTCAACACCGTGGCGCTCATGACCTATCCGCCGGGGACCGACGAGGAGCAGCTGATGCAAGTGGCGCTCGAGGCGGGTGCAGAGGATGTGGTGCCGCATGCGGACAGCTCCGTCGAGGTGCTGGCGGACCCGCAGGAATTCGCGACCGTGCGAGCACTCCTCAGCGATCGTGGCTTCGTGCCGGCGACCGCAGAGGTGACGCAGCGCGCCGCCACCTCGCTCGAGCTCTCGGGCGAGGCCGCTCGCGCCATGGTGGGACTCCTGGAAGCGCTCGAGGGGCTCGATGAGGTACGGGATGTCTACTCGAACGTCGATATCGCGGACGAGGTGCTGGCACGTCGGTAGCGAGGCATCGCGCTGGTAGAGATGCATGATGGGGGGCACCCGGCGCTTGGCGCTACGCATGATGGAGAAGGCGCTGGACGCACTCGTCGTTCCGGTCGGCGAGGTCGCACTCGCCTTCGAATGGGAGCACCTGCGCCGCTTCTTCGAGCGCTTCGCCGTCGACTGCGTGTTCGACGTCGGCGCGAATGCGGGGCAATACGCGCAGATGCTGCGACAGCGGGTCGGCTATCGGGGACAGATCATCTCCTACGAGCCGATCCCGGAGCGGGCCGCCACGATGCGCGCGGCGGCGGCCGCGGATCCCGCCTGGGCAGTGGAGGAGCTTGCGCTCGATGCGACCGCAGGTCGCGCGAGCTTCAATGTCTTCGCGGTCGATGAGTTCAGCTCGCTCCATTCGCTCTCGGAGCTCGCGCGGCAGCAATTTCACGAGCACGTGAACCTCACGCGCCGCATCGAGGTGAAGACCAACACGCTGTCGAACGAGCTCGCCAGATACCAGGCGCGGCTCGGATTTCAGCGGCCGTATCTCAAGCTCGACACCCAGGGACACGATCTGAGCGTCGCGGCGGGCGCCGGCGCGCGGTTGCGCGATTTCGTCGGCCTGCAGAGCGAGCTCGCCATTCAGCGGCTGTACGAGGGCGCACCGAGCTTCGAGGAGGCGCTCGCCTTCTATCGCAGCCACGGCTTCGAGCTGAGCGCGCTCGTACCGAACAACCTCGGTCACTTCCCGCGGCTGCTCGAGATCGACTGCATCATGTTCCGGGGGTGAACCACTTCGCATGGAAACGTTTCCGCGAATGCGCCGGCGCGTACTTTTGGCTAGGCTTGAGCATCGCCGACCATGTCCGGCCGCTTCCCGACGTATGAGTCCGATGTCCCGCCCCCTGCCGCACGCCCGGCGCATACTTGCCGCCTTCGCCGCGACCATGCTCCTTGCGCTCGGCGGCGGCCGCTTCGCGCAGGCGGAGGTGGTGCAGCTCAGCCTCGAAGGGGGCACTTACGTCGTCCCCGTCCTGCTCAACCACCGGGTCATTCGCAGCTTCACCATCGACAGCGGCTCGGCCGACGTCTCCATCCCGGAGGAGGTCTTCACGGTGCTGATCCGCGAGGGCACGGTCGCGCAGGGCGACCTGCTCGACACCCGGCGTTATCGCCTGGCCGATGGCTCGGAGCAGACCTCGCGGCGATTTCTGCTGAGGTCGATGCGGGTGGGCAGCGTCGAGCTGCACGATGTCATCGCGTCCGTGGTGCCGGCGGGCGGCGAGCTGCTCCTCGGACAGAGCTTCCTTGCACGGTTGAGCTCGTGGTCGATCGACAACGATCGGCACACGCTGGTCCTCAACGGGTCACCGAAGCCCGCGGCAGCCCCCGAGGTGGCCGCGACCGCCGTATCTCCGGCCGGCCTCGAGCCGCGACCGGCGATCGTGCTGTCATCGAACAACGACAGCGCGTTTCTCAAGGCGCTGGCGTATCTCGTGACCGGGAGTGACGATGCGGGTGAGATCCGGATCGTCGACCGCGCCGAGTGCATCGTCGAGGTCGAGCCGAAGGGCTCCGCCGGCGGCGGCCCGCCGGGCCACGGCACCGTGCTCCATTTCAACAACGTCGACAGAAACCGCTCCGAGATCCGCGCGACCACGGACGTGCCGCCGAGAGTCGAAGTGACGCTGCGGGGGACCGCGGTGGCGGAGAATCCGGCGCACCCTGAATCCAAGGCCGAGGCCGTGCATACCATCGTGCTCCAGAACGGCGAATACGAGCGCGTGCGCAGCGCCTGGAGCTACATCTACTCGCACGGCTGCCGCGGGTTGAACTGGAGCTCGCGCAGCAGCGAGCACCACTGAGGGGATCCGTCGGCATCCTTTCGGAATGCGTAAGCGCTTGTTTTCAGCTACGCTTGCCGTGAATCCACTTGAGCGTGGGCCCGGGCGGAACCTGTAGCGGAATGTCGAGATATCGGACGAGGTCCTGGCGCACCTTCGACCCTGCCGGCGACGCGCCCGTCACGTTGGCCCTCAGCGCGCGCATTCTCGGACTCGACCCCGGCTCGCGCCGCACCGGTTTTGGCGTGATCGAGTGTTGCGGCAACGAGCTGCGGCCCATCACGCACGGCTCTCTCGATGTCGCCGACGCCCCGCAGGCGGCGCGGCTGCGGCGGATCTTCGAGGGGTTGCAGGCGCTCATGGCCGAGCACGCGCCGGCCGAAGTCGCCGTGGAACGGGTGTTCGTCAGTCGCAACGTCGCAAGCGCGCTCAAGCTCGGACAGGCGCGCGGCGCGGCGCTCTGTGCGGTGCCCCGGGGCGTGCCGGTGTTCGAGTATGCGCCGCGGGCCATCAAGCTCGCCGTGGTTGGCTCCGGGGCGGCGGAGAAGTTCCAGGTGGCGCACATGGTCGTCACGCTGCTCTCGCTCAGTGAGCGTCCGCGGGCGGACGCCGCCGACGCGCTGGCCGTCGCCGTGTGTCACGCGCATACGCGCCGTCTGCAGGTGCTGGCGCAGCGGGCCGGGCCGCGCTGGTCGCAGGCGTGGTGATGATCGGCTCGCTCCACGGCCGGATCGCCTCGAAGACCCCTCCGCAACTGACCGTCGATGTCGGCGGCGTCGGCTACGAGCTCGAGGCGCCGCTCTCGACGTTCTTCCATCTGCCAGCGGTGGGCGAGGAGGTGCGACTGCTCACGCACCTGGTGGTGCGGGAGGACGCGCACGTGCTGTACGCCTTCGCCACCGAGGACGAGCGGCGGCTGTTCCGCAGCCTGATCAGGGTTTCCGGGGTCGGGCCGAAGATCGCACTGGCGCTGCTCTCGGGCATCACCGTCACGGCGTTCGCCGAGTGCGTGCAGCGCGGGGACATCGATGCGCTGATCCGCGTGCCGGGCGTCGGCCGCAAGACCGCCGAGCGGCTGATCGTCGAGATGCGCGACCGGCTTGCCCCGCCGCAGGCGCTCGTCAGTATGAGCCCGACGACGCCCGCGACGAGCGCCGAGAGCGAGGCATACGGCGCCCTGGTGGCCCTCGGCTACCGACCGGCGGAGGCCTCCCGCTTGCTGAAAGCGGTGGGTCCCGGTACACATTCGACTGAAGAGCTGATCCGCCGCGCGCTGCAGGGCGCGGCACGGGAG
>Ga0187783_10003634_pt1 | contig 11375 bp, 8 predicted proteins | sample 1015_SJ02_MP02_2_FD_132471 | JGI IMG/M metagenome (GOLD analysis project Ga0187783, IMG submission 132471) | Tropical peat soil microbial communities from peatlands in Department of Meta, Colombia - 1015_SJ02_MP02_20_MG | ecosystem: Environmental > Terrestrial > Soil > Wetlands > Peat | place... | reverse complement strand
GGACAAGTGCTGCTCGACGATCAGGACATCTACGCACCGGAGATCGACCCGGTCACGATCAGATACCGAATCGGTATGGTTTTCCAGCGGCCAAATCCGTTTCCGAAATCGATTTTCGATAACGTCGTTTACGGTCCGCGCATCCATGGCGAGCGCGACCGAGCGAAGTTAGCGCAGACCTGCGAGCGCAGCCTGCGTCAAGCCGCGCTGTGGGATGAAGTCAAAGACCGGCTCGACCGCTCGGCACTTGCCCTCTCGGGCGGCCAGCAGCAGCGGCTCTGCATCGCGCGCTGCCTCGCGGTCGATCCGGAGGTCATCTTGATGGATGAGCCCGCCTCGGCGCTCGATCCGATTGCGACGAGTAAGATCGAAGATCTGATTTGCGAGCTAAAGAAGCGGTACACCCTCGTCATCGTCACGCACTCGATGCAGCAAGCAGCGCGGATCAGCGACAACGCCGCGTTCTTTCTGTTGGGCGAGCTGGTCGAGACCGACACCACCGCCACGATTTTCACCAAGCCTCGCGACAAGCGCACCGAAGACTACATCACCGGACGCTTTGGTTAGCACGGTTGTTAAGAAAGACTTAATCGACGGGCGCTAGACTCGTTAGCGAGGTCTCTCGGCCGCATCTTTCCGGCACGTATCGGCGAAATATCAAGTAGTATCAATGCGGAAGATGACCACTGTCACTTAATGTCCAATAACGAAGCTAACCCTAATCCCTACCGAAAAAGGAGATTCCTTCTACTGTGGCACCAACTCTCGCTCGCATAAGTCTGTTTGCGGCGGCGATGGTTTTGGCCGGCACGTCCTTCGCACTGGCGGGAACACAGGCAACACCAGTCGCGCAGACGAGCCCGCCGCCCCCCGCAGACTTTGGAGCCCCGCCTTCGGGCGAAATCCCGATCCTCTATAACGATCGGCACGTTTACGCAAATCCGGACGTGCTCAAGCAGGGGCGCGTCCTAGCTGCGCTCGTGCGCAATGGAACGCTCTTCATTCCTCTGCGATCGATGTTCGAGCAGATGGGTGGGACCGTTTCGTACGACCCGGCGAGTAAAACCGCGACGGTTACCAAACCCGGCGCATCGGTCGCCGTCACGGTTGGAAAACCGGAAGTGGTCATCAACGGCGAATCACGTCCGCTCGACGTTCCGCCGATTCTCTACCACGGTGACGTTCTCGTACCGGTGCGCGTGATTTCCGAGACGATGGGCGCGTACGTGCAGTGGGTTCCCGATCGGCACATCGTCGTCGTGCGCTACATTCCGCCGACGCCGCCGCCGACCGAGGCTCCGCCGCCGCCGCCGGCACCTCCGGCCACGATGGCACCGCCTCCGCCACCGCCGGCAACGCCCAAGCCGCTGACGCTGGGCGGCTACTTACGGTCTTATTACTTCACGAGCCAGCAAGCGTCGAACAATCCGGGAACTCAGTTCAACTTTGCATCGGGCGCAAAATACAACTCGAACGCCGTCAATCAGGCGAGTTGGAACACCGCGATCGCGCTGCATGGCGACTACAATTTCCCCGGAAGCGGATGGGACGTCGGCGCCACGTATCTCTACGCCAACCCGATCAACGGCCCGTGTGTCGTTGCCACGGCTCACTTCAAGGGTGAGCCGTGCGTGACGCAGTATCCGCCGAACACGAACCCGTTCGACAGCCTTCCGGGCTATACGATGAGTACGCTGTACGAAGCATACTTGAAATATAAAGACTACGGCCTCGACGGAGCGCTGGGCAACATTCTGTTCAACTCTCCGTGGGCGAATCCGGCCGATTCGCGACTCAAACCGCAAGCCTTCCAAGGCGGTTATCTCAACTACACGACCAACTCGCATTGGACGTTCGAAGCCGCCGACATGCTGACGTTCGAGTGCCGCGTGTGCTCGGCGTTCAGCCGAACGACTCTCTTGACGAGCTACCCTTCCGGCGCCCCGGGCTTGGCGCCCAACATCTACGTTCCCGGCGGCGTCAGCATCGACACCGACGGTTTTACGATGGGTAAGGTCGGATACGACGATCCGAACGGCCTGTCCGTCAACGGATACTTCTATGGCGTGTACGATCTCGTGAACATGTGGTGGGGCGATTTCAAGTACCAGTTCAAAGCTGGGAATTGGGCACCGTACATCGCGCTGCAAGGCGGGACCGATTCAAATGCAGGCCAGTCGTACGTCGGGAAGGTCAACAGCCAAGTCTTCGGCGCGCAGCTCGGTTTCAACATTACCCCGACCCTGCAGTTCCAGGCGGGTTACGATACGATTCCGTGGAAGACCGATACGGTCTATCTGCCGAAGAACGTAACTTGCAATAACTCTAACTATCAGATTACGGCCACGGGCGCGACGCTTGGATACGTTCTCCCGATCGATGCGGCGCAGTGCTATACCAATGCCAGCACCGGCTTGACGCAGATCTACTACGGCGGTTGGGCGAGCCCGTATACCGACAACACCGACTCGGATCCGCTCTTCACGACCAGCACGACGCAAGGTCAGGTCGATCGCCGCGCGCCCGGTACCTCGGAGAAAGTCGCGCTCATCTGGCAGTCGACGAACCTGAAATGGTATTTCCGCGCAACGGATGCATGGTACAACTACGGCAATGCGTTGGCGCCCGAAAACACCAACATCTGGACGGCGCTCGGCACCTACCATTTCGGCAAAGTTACCTCGCCGACGGGGCCGTATCACGGGCTGCTGCTGAGAGACTACTACATCAGCCGTACGCTCTCGAACACGTTCTGCGGTGCGTCGGCGACGAACTGTCCTCCCAGTTCCTCGATTGGATCGACGTATCTGGGCGGCTTGCCGCTGAACAAGCAGAATCGCGCCGAGCTGGAGTACGACTTCTAAGCGCGGGGTTTTCGTCACGGTCGCGTGAAATAGGGGGCCCTCATGCCTTCGTCGATGAGGGCCCTCGTTAAAGCCGGCGCGGGCCCCGGCTTTCTCTTGAGCGACGTTCCCGTACCGGAGATTGGGCCCAGCGACGTCTTAATTCGCGTCGAGAAAGCGGGGCTTTGCGGCACCGATCATCACATCTACGCGTGGGACTCGTGGGCTCAAGCGCGGGTCAAGCCGCCGCTCGTCGTCGGACACGAGTTCATGGGAACCGTGGCGGCAGTCGGCACCGACGTTCGCTCGATTCGCCCAGGCGAGCGCGTGTCCGCCGAGGGACATATCGCCGACCTGACCTGTCTGCTCTGCCGCACCGGACAGGCTCACATTTGCGAGCACGTCCAGATCATCGGGGTCGACCGCGACGGCGCCTTCGCGCAATACGTCGCGATTCCCGAATACAACGTTTGGCGGCTCGATCCGCAAGTGCCCGACGTCAGTGCGGCGATCTTCGATCCGCTCGGCAACGCCGTTCACACGGTCATGGCTGCCGGCGTCAGCGTCAAGAGCGTCGTCATCAGCGGCGTCGGTTCGATTGGGCTCTTGGCGATCGGCGTCGCACGGGCCGCGGGTGCGATCTCAGTCTATGCAATCGATATCAATCCCGCCAAACTGGAGCTCGCAAAACAACTGGGAGCGGACGCAGCCTTCCCTGCTTCGCAGAGTAATCTCGTCGACGAGATCAGAGGCCGGACGCGCGGGGACGGAGCCGACGTACTGCTCGAGATGTCGGGAAGTCCCGCCGCAATCGATCTTGGGTTGCAGCTGCTGCGCAATGGTGGAACCGCCGCGCTGCTGGGCATACCCCCTGATACGGTGACCCTCAACGTTGCCGACCGGATCATTTTCAAAGGACTCACCGTCTTGGGTATCAATGGCCGTCGGATGTTCGAGACCTGGTATCAAGCCGAAGCTCTGGTCAAAAGCGGGCGGGTGGATCCACGTGCAGTGGTCACCCACGTTCTGCCGTACACGGCGTTCGATCGTGCTTTCGAGTTGATGGAGAAGGGTGACGCCGTAAAGATCGTTCTCGATTTCAAAGGAGATATTGCCGCATCATGAATCAGGCGTTCGAAGCGAAGCTGCAAAGCGACCTCGACGCGCTCAAGAAAGCCGGAACGTACAAGCACCTGCGTCACTTGACGACGCCGATGGCGCCCGAGGTCCATATGGAAGAGGCCGGCGACGTCATCGTGCTCTCGAGTAACAACTACCTGGGCTTGGCCGATAATCCGGAAGTCGTCGAAGCCGGAAAGCGCGGCCTCGATAAATATGGGGCCGGTACGGCTTCGGTCCGCTTTATCTGCGGTACGTTCGACATTCACCGCGTCCTGGAGCAGCGGATTGCCGAATTCTCGGGCACAGAGGCTGCGCTCTCGTATGTGTCGTGCTGGAACGCAAATACCGGTCTCTTTCCGACGATCTGTGACGAGGGGTCGGCAATTATCTCCGACGAGCTCAATCACGCCTCGATCATCGACGGCGTTCGACTAGCATCGAAAGCGCGGCGGGAGCGCTACAAGCACGGCAACATGAATGAGCTCGAAGAAAAGCTCAAGAGCGTCGTAGGCTCGTTTCCGATTGTGATCGTGACCGACGGAGTCTTTTCGATGGAGGGCGACCTCGCGAAGCTGCCCGAGATCGTCGCGCTTGCGAAACGATACGGTGCCATCGTCGTTGTCGACGATTCACATGGAACCGGCGTGATGGGAAAGACGGGACGAGGCACCGTCGAGCATTACGGGCTGACGGGCGAGATCGACGTGATCACTGGAACGCTCGGGAAGGCGCTGGGTGGGGCGGCAGGCGGCTTCGTGGCCGGAAGCGGCGCGTTGATTGACACGCTGATCCAGCGCTCGCGACCGCAGCTTTTCTCAAACGCCCTTCCCGCGACGGTCGCTTGCAGCTCGCTGGCCGCGATCGAATATCTCGAAGCCCATCCGGAACTCGTCGGCGATTTGCGCGAGAAGACGCAGTACTTTCGCGACGGGTTGCAGCGGATCGGTTACAAGCCGCTGCGCAGCGAGAGTGCAATCGTACCGATCATCGTCGGCGAGACGGCCTTCGCTATCGCGATCAGCGGCAAGCTGCTCAAAGCCGGCGTCTTCGTCACCGGATTCGGTTATCCGGTCGTTCCGGAAGGAACGGCTCGCATTCGCGTGCAGACTAGCGCGGCACTGACCCGCGACGAAATGGATCGAGCGCTTGCGGCTTTCGAACGCGTGGGCAAAGAGACGGGCTTACTCGGCCCAACCGTGTCAGGATGACACGCGGCGAGACCGCTTCTTCGTTGGCGGGGGAGTGCGCACGACGAGCACCGGAACGCTCGCGTGACGCATCAGGCCTTCGGCTACGCTTCCGAGCAGTAGGCGTGGAAGACCGCTGCGGCCGTGACTTCCAACCACGATCATGTCGGCGCGCATGCGGCGAGCATACTCTGAAATGCCCGACACGGCCGGCGCGTCGATCAGCTTTGTTTTGATCGCGACGCCGGCGGCCTTGGCCTGCGCCGTAGCGGAGTCGAGGACGGCTCGCGCGTCATCACGTAGCATCCTCACCGCCGACACCGGCGTGTAGTGGAAGGCGGCCGCTATTCTTCCCACCTCGGCTTCGATGTGAAGCGCAAAGCATGCAACGATCGACGCGCCTTCGCTTCGAGCCAAGGCAATCGCGACGTCGAGTGCCGCCTTGGCTTGATCGGAAGTATCGTAGGCGACGAGCAGACGCCTCATGAATATCGATACTTATGATGCTCGCCGCGGCCGCCCTTTGAAATTCGTACGGTCGGGCATCGTTCTCAAACCGAGCCCCACGCTCGGGCGCTTGGGCATCTTGAATCCCGCGTGTGCTCGCCTGCGTGACGGCACCTTGCAGCTATACCCGCGCATGGTTGCGCCGGGAAACGTTTCACGCATCGGCTCTTTTCGGGCTTCGGAGTCTCCGGACGGAAAGTTGGAGCTCGATTTCTGCGGGTTCGCCCTTGAGCCCGAAGCGCCGTACGAGCTGCGCGACGGGCCCGAGGGTTACGGCTGCGAGGATCCACGCGTAACTTTTCTGCCGGCAATGGACAGATACGCCATGGCATACGTCGCCTTCGGACCGCGCGGCCCCGAGGTTGCGGTGGCGGTTTCCGACGACGGTTTAGGCTGGCAACGCCTGGGTCTGCTGCAATTTCGCGACAGCGACGCGCCGTTTGCGGATAAGGACGCCGCATTTTTTCCCGAGCCGGTCATCTCGCCGTCGGGAGTCGAAGCGCTGGCGATCTATCACCGCCCGACGCTGCAACTCGCAATGCGCGATGCCAAGTCCGCAATCGCGGCGATCGAAGCCCTGCCGCCGAGCGAGCGCGAAGGGATTGCGATCGGATACATTCCGCTCGCTCCCGTGCGGCGCGATCTCAATGCACTCTGCACGGTAACCGAGACGCATCGTCTCGAGATGCCGCCGGCAAACTGGGGAACGATCAAAACGGGAGCAGGAACGCCGCCGGTTCGCATCGCGGAAGGCTGGCTCGCGATCATTCACGGCGTCGACGAGCTGGCTCATCCAGAGGGAACGGCGCTGCTGCGATACTGCGCCGGTGCGATCGTTCACGATGCTTCCGATCTCGCGCGGGTAATCTTTCGTTCGCCCAAGCCGCTCTTCGTTCCGGAAGTTGGCGCGGAGCTGCACGGCGCCGTCGGCCACGTCGTCTTTCCGACGGGGATCGACGCTCGCGGCGAACGCGAATTCGATATCTACTATGGAATGGCCGATGATGAGATTGGCCGCGGAAGACTGTCCCTCGACTCCGCTCGGGATGACATTTAGGGGCGGCGGCTCCAGATGCGAATGTAGTCGATCGTCATGGCGGCCAGCGAGGGCGTGTGCTTGTTGGGCGGGCTTACCCATCCGCCTACCGCCAAATTCATCAGCACGTACATCGGCGTTTGCGGGAGTTCTCCACCGCGAGCTTCGACTTGTTCCGCGGTTACCGTGAAACGGGCGACGCCGTCGACGTACCACGTGAGCGCGCTGGGCTCCCAATCGATCGCATAAAGGTGAAAGCCCTGCGAGAAGTTCGGTCCAGGAAAAATCCCTTGCAGTGAATCGTTCTTCTGCGTGGGGGTCGAAAAATGATAGGTCATGTAGTCGCGATGCGGCTGCGCTCCTTGCCATTCCATGATGTCGACCTCGGGCGGCCAAGCGCCGTTGGCCGGCAGCAGCCAAAACGCCGGCCAGAATCCAGCCCCAGCCGGAAGCTTTGCGCGCATCTCGGCATAGCCATATTTGAACGCGAAGGTCGGACGGGGTGGTCCACTTTCAAACGGACCGCCGGTCGTCACCATTCCCGACGTCCACGGAAAATGCGGTTTGACGGAATGACGCACTGCGACCAGATGCAACGCGCCGTCGCCTACGACCAGTTGCGTCGGACGATACTGCTCGCGCTCGCGATACGGGATTCCATGCTGGTTATTCGTGCAGTTGTCGGGGCTGCCGTTGGGGTAGCACCAGAACCACTTCTTCGTGTCGAGCTTCGAGCCGTTGAAGCTATCCTCGAAGAGCAAGCGCGCGGCATTAACGGTCGCAGGGGCGGATAGATGAGGCGGCGAGCTCGATAGTCCGCCGGGGGCGTTGCAAGCGGCGAGCAGAGCGAAGGTCGCTACCTGGAAAACTTTTTGCGCTCGCATCACGTCTCCGGCTACGAACTCGAATTGGTTGCGGGGGGTGGATTTGAACCACCGTCCTTCGGGTTATGAGCCCGACGAGCTACCGGACTGCTCCACCCCGCGATGAGAACGACTACATTACGACGGCTTCGGTTTCGCCCCTGCCCAAAATGGTTCTGCGCGGTGCCCATCGGGCCGATGCCGAAGCAAGCAGGATGGCGTCCGACTCGCTCGCCGCACGCATACCGAAGATTCACCTGCATTGCCATTTGGAAGGCAGCTTGCGGGCGCAAACCTTCGTAGAGCTGGCCGGCAAACACGGCGTTCCGCTTCGGTATCGGCCTAAGCTGAGCGAATCGTCCTTCGAGACGCGCGCTGCGCGCGCTCCTCAGGATGACATTGCTGCGCGCGTTCCTCGGGATGACACGGAGGGTGTTGATCCGTATCGGTTCGAGAGCTTCGAGGAGTTCCTCTATATCTTTGCGGCCGTTAGCCGCTCGCTTCAGGAGCCGGAGGACTACGCGCGGTTGGCGCGTGAGTTCGTCGAGGACGCGCTCGCGCAATCGGTCATCTACGGTGAGCTCTTCGTTTCCCCGTCGGTTTGGACGTTTTTCAATCCGCGACTCGACCTTCGCGCGACGATGGAAGCGATCGTAACGGAGTTACGCTCGGCGCGGCCGCACGCGATCTTCAAACTCCTACCCGATCTAACCCGGAACTTCGGCGCGCAAAGCGCGCTTGAAACGGCGCGCGCGGCGGCAACGATGAGCGATTTGGACGTGATCGGCGTTTCTTTGGGTGGCGATGAAGTGCGGTTTCCGGCCGAGCTCTTCACCGACGCATTCGCTTACGCGCGCGCGCAAGGATTGCACTGCGTCGCGCACGCGGGAGAGGCGGCTGGTCCGCAGAGCGTTCGCTCCGCCGTAGTGGACCTGCAGGCCGAACGCATCGGCCACGGCATCCGCGCACTGGAAGATCCGGCGACGGTCGAAATGCTTGCCGAGCGCGGCATCGCCCTCGAGATTTGTCCCACTTCGAATCGGCTTACCGGCTCGGAACTGCCGCGTTATCCGAATCCGCAGCTGGACTTCGATCGCGCGGGCTGCATCGTCACGATCGATTGCGACGATCCGGCAATCTTTCGCACCTCGATCGGAGAGGAGTACGAGCGAGTGGAAGCGATTGCCGGTACCGGCGCGCTGCAGCGATACGTCCGCAACGCCATCGCCGCCTCCTTTGCTGCCCCCGACCTCAAGCGGGCGATGGAATCGCAGCTCGACGCCGCGATTACGGAACTTCCGGCCGCGCACGGAAGTTAGAGCTGCTATGCCGGGTCACTCGCATTCGCATTTTGCCGAGTCCTTCGAAATGTATATGAAGGCGATTTATCGCCTCGAGCGTGAAGGTCCCGGCGTTACCACTTCGGCACTTGCGACCGAGCTGGGCGTCGCGCCGGCCTCAGTCTCCGGCATGCTCAAGAAACTCGTCAACGACGGATACGTCGAGCACGAAGTGCGTGGAGACATCAAGCTGACGCGAAAAGGCCTCGAAGTCGCGGTTGGGGTGGTGAGGCGTAACCGGTTGGCGGAGCGCCTGCTGACCGACGTGCTTGGCATGCCCTGGGACGAAGTTTATGCGGAAGCCTGTATTTTGGAGCATGCGATTAGCCCGCGCGTCGAGGAACGTCTGATCGCGGCGCTCGGCAACCCGCAAACATGTCCGCACGGGCATCCGATTCCGCCGGCCGACTTGACCGAGCCGGTCCGTGCCGGCATTCCGCTGGCACAGGTGGAACCCGGCGAGAGCGTCACGGTCGCCGGTGTGAGCGAGCAAATGCCCGAGATTCTCCGTTATCTCGGCCAGGTCGGAGTGCGTCCCGGCGTTCGGCTAAGCGTCGTCGAAAAGGCCCCGTTGGGCGGTCCGGTGACGATCGACGTCGGCGGCGAACGCCACGCGATTTCGCTGGAACTCGCGCGCACGGTAATGATCGCGTGATCACGCGTCTTTTGATTCTGCTCAACGTCGTCGGCTATCTTTGGGAGATTCGCGTGGGCGGCTCGGGGATGCTCTCAGGATTTGGAGGCGCCGGCGAAGAGCGCGTGCTGAGCGCCGGCGCTCTGATTCCGGCCGCCGTTCTACAAGACGGCGAGTGGTGGCGGATTCTCACCGGTGCCTTTTTGCATGGCGGGCTCATTCACATCGGCGTCAACATGATGTCGCTGTGGTTTCTGGGACGGTTCATCGAGTATGCGCTTGGGCCGTGGCGAATGCTGGTCGTTTACATGACTTCCCTGGTCGCTTCCGGCTTAGGCGTCGTCTTTTTTAGCAATCCGATGGTTCCGACAATCGGCGCAAGCGGTGCGATCTTCGGCCTTTTTGGAGCGCTTTTTGCGATCGGCCTGAAGCTTGGAAAACCGGGGATGCAGCTGGTCCGCGCCAACATCGGAATCCTCGTGCTGAACCTCATCATTACATTCACCGTCCCTGCCATATCTTGGCAGGCGCACGTGGCCGGACTGTTGGCCGGTTTTGCGCTTACGTACGTCATCTATTTTCCGCCGCGCCGCGTGGCCCCGGTCGTGGTCGATGCCAACACCGGACGCGAGCTCGAAACGGAATACGAGGAGTGAACCTCGAGGAGGTCTTTTCGGCTGGCGGTCCCTTTGCGCAATCATTGCGTGGATACGAACCTCGCGCCGAGCAACTGCGGATGGCGCAGCTCATCGAGCACGGGATCTTAGAAAGCATCCACACGATTGCGGAGGCCGGTACGGGCGTCGGCAAGTCGCTGGCATACCTCGTGCCGGCGGTACGCAGCGGCAAGAAAGTCGTCGTCTCGACCGGTACCATCGCGCTCCAAGAACAGCTCGTGCAAAAAGACATTCCGCTCGTGCGGTCTGCGCTGGGCCTTCCCACGCGGGTTACGCTGCTCAAGGGGCGCGCGCACTATCTCTGCCGGCAAAAGCTGGAACGCATGCGCGCGGACCGGTTGCTGGCCGCATCGCGCTCGATGCAGCGCATCTGGGAGTGGGCGGAGCGGACGAAGATCGGCGATCGCGCGGAGCTCGGCTTCGTGCCGCCCGCGGACGAATGGGAGCAGCTCGACGCCGACGCCGACGAGTGCGTCGGTGAGCTCTGCGAGCGTTTCCGCGATTGCTATTTTTTCGCCCAGCGCGACGCTGCCAAATATGCCGACCTGGTCGTCGTCAATCACGCGCTTTTCTTTCTCGATCTCGCCGTCGGCGGCGGGCTTCTCCCGCCCTACGACGTCGTCGTGCTCGACGAAGCGCATCAATGCGAGCGCTGGGCCACCGATGCGCTGACGCTGGTGCTCTCGGCGTCGACGATCGGGCGCATGCTCAAAAAGCTGCATCGCGTTTACGAGCTTCCCGCCCTGTTTGATTCCGAGCTGACCGATGCGATGCGCGGCTTGGAGTCGGCACTCGGGCGCGTTCCGGGAGACCGCTACCCGCTTGCCGCCAACGAGCAGGCGTGGCCGGCGCTCGAACGGCTGCGCGCGGCCCTTTATCGCTTGGAGAATTGGATCTTCGCGCATTGGGAGGATGCGTTGAAGAAACGGCTGGACGAGGCCGAGGCGCAGCGCCGGCGCGATCTCTCGTTACGTTTGGTGAGCGCGCATGCATCGGTGATCGATCGGGTCGAGGCCGGCGTTCCGGAGACGATTGCATGGGCCGAGCGCAGCGATGCGGACGGGCGCTACTGCGTGAACTGCGCTCCGCATGAAGTCGCCGAATTCCTTCACGCGACGCTTTTTACGCGAACGCAAAGCGTCGTTCTCACGAGCGCGACGCTGGCG
>Ga0187783_10003633_pt1 | contig 11376 bp, 10 predicted proteins | sample 1015_SJ02_MP02_2_FD_132471 | JGI IMG/M metagenome (GOLD analysis project Ga0187783, IMG submission 132471) | Tropical peat soil microbial communities from peatlands in Department of Meta, Colombia - 1015_SJ02_MP02_20_MG | ecosystem: Environmental > Terrestrial > Soil > Wetlands > Peat | place... | reverse complement strand
TGTTTGCATTGCGGATTCGCGGAGCTATTCATTCCCACCCAAGAGTTGCAGTCAATCAAAACGGGAATGACCACATTCGGCTCCTGAATCCTTCGTTTCACCTTCGCCTGTATTGAGACCTCACGAGCGGGCCGGCAATGAGGCGGGCTGCTGCAGACGGAATTTCTTCGCTACGCGGACGTCGCAGCGGACTGGTCGAAGAACCGCAATCTTCATCCCGCGCCAATGGTCACGCTGACGAGGCGTAGCATTCCCCATAGCCCCTATGACTTCCGCCAGCGTGCAATCGAGAGCGCAAGGAATATTGGTTTAATGGGCTCCGCTACCGCAACAGGCCAGGCGATCCCAACGGCAGCGTGCTGGATGGAGTGGTAACGAATTACAGCGCGGAGGCCCTTAAAAAATGGGGTGATCTTCCATACCAATGTTTCGATCCGGCGATCGATTCCTCTGTCGTGAATCTTCCGCAGGTCGGAACGCACATGTCTCATGAACCTGTCAAAACTAACAGTTTATGAACGGCCGCGATGTTCTTAGGATTCCGGACCAGTGGGGAGAAACATGCCACTTCCTCGAGTGATACTGGCCGATGACCACACGATCATTGTAGAAGCCTTCCGCAAACTGTTGGAACCGCACGCCGAGGTGGTAGGCACTGTGTCCGACGGGCGCGCCCTACTGGAAACTGCACAGCAACTCAAACCCGACGTGGTTGTGGTAGACATCGGTATGCCGCTGATGAACGGTTTGGAAGCCGGGTTGCGATTAAAGGAGCTGATGCCTGACGTAAAGCTCATCTTCCTTACCATGAATGAAGATCCTGACCTGGCAGTGGAAGCCATGCGCGCCGGAGCATCCGCTTACCTGCTGAAGAGTTCGGCAGGTTCGGAATTGATCCGCGCGATTCAAATGGCTTTCAAGAAGAAGTTCTACATCACACCACGAATTGCTGGACGGATGCAGAGGGTTTTCATTAGCAATCCTCGCCCCAAAGCGCGCGCCAAGGCGCTGACACCGCGGCAGCGCGAGGTCATACAGTTATTGGCCGAGGGAAAGTCGATGAAAGAGGCCGCCAGCGTCTTGAAGGTAGCCCCCCGGACTGTGGCATTTCACAAATACCGCATCATGGACCTGCTTGGCCTCAGAACGACCGCGGACTTGATCCAGTTCGCAATCAAATCGAGGATTTTCGTGCCCTAGGCGTCAGCTCTTGCCAGCGCTCGGCTTAGCAAATCCAGTCCTAACAAACGAACGAGCTGTTACTTTTGACAGTTTTCATCCGTTTGGTCGTAGGCCAACATTTTAGGTGTTGGCTGACAACTCGAGTCATCAATCAGGAGAAAAAAGGATGAATGTAAGACGTGCGGTTTTTCTAAGCTGTGTTTTGTTGTTCGGAACTGCGGCGTTTGCTCAGGATTCTCCGAAGATCGAAGTCCCAGTGGACTATTCCTACTTTCGGTTTAACCCGGAGAACAATAATATCGTCCCTGCCTTCTCACTGAATGGCGGAGGCGGTGGAATCGCCGTTTATCTCAATCATTGGCTTGGCATCGAGGCTGACTTGCAGGGTTACGGCAGCACCACCAGAAATTTCGTATTTCCGGCAGGCAGCCAGATTTGCCCGGTCGGCTGCGTCATTACCGGAGTGCAGGCCAATCTCTTTACCTATAATGCTGGGATCATTGCGAAGCATCGAGCCGGAAAGTTCGAACCTTTTTTTGAGGTGCTATTCGGCGGAATGCATTCCAACGTTTTCGGGAATGTTTTCAAGGATTGCGTTGGCTGTGTTGCCGCGCATTCGCCGAGCAACAACGCCTTTGATTTCATGATCGGCGGCGGCATTGACATTCCCTTCCACGAGCACATCGCTTTTCGACCCGTTCAGGTTGATTACGTGTTGAGCCGGTTCGGCAACGCGTTTACGGCTGGCAACCAGAACCAAAGCAATTTCCGCTATCTTGGTGGTATCGTTTTCCGATTCTAGAGAACACGGCTCCCAAGTGTAGGTGGGGACTGCCAGAACCGTGAGCGCAGTCCCCCTCCTTCCTGCTAGTAGTTTTGACAGTTTCCAGAGCGCCACGGTAGCCCTATCCTCTGTCAACCGAACCTCCCCACAGGGGCCCGGTCCAAGGTCCGTCTCCTCGAAATGGGCATGCAATGTCCACGATCTTCCTTGGCCGGGCCCCTCTTCTTCGAAAAGAAACTGGACTACACAAAAAGGGCGATGTTCTGCGTCAGAGCCGTGCAAATTTGCTTGTCATCGCAACCGGCTGATCATACTCTCGAACCTGAAGACCCAGCTCACGCAGCCGGATTCAAGGACAGTCGCAAGTGCTTCGGATCCTACAGAACATCCCGCTCGTGCCTTGCCCGACGGAGGCATTGTTTCGACTCAGAACTTCGTTCGTTTTTCTCGCGTTCACGGCGATCTTTGCATTGGCCACGCCCCCGATCCTGGCCGGCACGAAAATCGTTCACCGCTGGGTTCTTACCGGCGAGCCCATGCCCAAGGTCGAGAGAATCCTGGTCATGGCCGTCCTCGAGAACTACCTCATACGCCAGGAATTGGAAGACGAAATGGAAGTGCTTCTCGACAAATCCGGAGTCACGGGGATCAAGAGTCACATGGTTCTTCCGTCTCGCGACGAATTGGCCGAGGGCGAACTCAAGGAGCACATCAAGCAAGGCGATTTTGATTCCGTCCTTGTGATCCGGCCCATCTCCGAGCGCATCGAAACCGAGGAGGTGGGCGCCAGCTTTGCTGGCCCCTACTATGTGCCCCCGCCCGGTTATTATCATCTGTGGCCCTATTCTCACTTGGCTTGGAGCCAGGCCAGTTTGACGGGCTCCTATTTCCAGGAAAACACCGTCGTTCATGCCCAGTTCAACCTCTATAGTACGAAGGATGAAAAGCTGCTCTGGAGCGGAGAAACCGACACCGTCTATTCGAAGGACTTTAAGAAATTGGGTAGGGAATATGCCAAAGCAATCGTCAAGCAACTGAAAAAAGACAAGGTGATCGGCAGTAAATGACGAACCCGATCCGCTTCCAGCATCGTCGCTAGTACGCGCTCCGAACGTGTCTACTGTTTAGGCCGCGGCGGCAACGGCATGCCTGGCGCACTGAGCAGAGGGGCGGAGCAAGAGCCGTTACCAGCTATCTCCATTCGTGGGCGGAGGCAACCCCGTTGCGAAGGTACGGGCACTGCTGCCCGAATTCCCGGGGGGAGGGAAGTTGCCTCCGTGGGAACAACGGTAAGGCTTGCGCTCCTTCGTTGAAACTGTCAAAAGAAACAGAGCCAGCCCCTGTCAGTTTTAGCAGTGCTCGTCCCGGTGCCCGAGATAACCAACTCCTTCGCTGTGCCGGTGTGCTTGGCAGGTTTGGTTCAGTCTCGGAAGCAAGGTGGCTGAAGTTGATTCGGTTTGTCATAATCGACCGGTCTGGTAGAAATATCTTCCCCGTGAGACGAAGCCGTGTCCGGGGTTCGAGGTCTGATCGCGGCGAATCCGCGGCGAGTACTGCACGCTTCTTGAGCGAACCACCTGATGCTAAACACGCCCGCTTGGAATGAAACCATCCATCTCGCCCTGCAGGCTCTACAGGCAAACAAAGTGCGCGCCACACTGACGATGCTCGGAGTCATCATCGGAAGCGCGTCCATCGTACTTGTCGTCACGGTGTCGCTTGCTGGCAAGCGCTATATCATTTCCGCCATCGAGGCGGTCGGGTCGAACCTGATCCAGGCTGAACTGATCAATCCGGGAACGTCGGAGAACCTGGTACTGGCAGATCAAATTACGCCCGACGATCTCCAGGCAATCGAGCGGGATATCCCACAGGTACAGGAGGCCGCCGGCACGAACGACTTGCGTATGAACATCGTCGTGGCGGGGCAAGTGCATCCCATCAGCCTTGTCGGTGTAACCGAGCGCTTCAATGAGGTCCGGCGTCTTGTCATCGTCAAGGGCAGGTATTTTGATCAGGATGAAATGATGCGGCGCAGCAAGGTGTGCCTGATTACCCAGCAACTCGCCTCGATCCTATTTCCAGATGGCGACCCTGTGGGCAAAAGCCTTACGGTGGGAGAGCTGCGCTTCACCGTTATTGGCGTATTTCGGGAGCGCGTAGCCACGTTCGGGCTAACGGAAATCACACCGGAGTCTGCCATCGTCCCGTTTCCTTTGATCCGGGACTACACGGGAGCGGACTATTTCAAATCTCTCTACGCGCAGGCCGATAGCCCGGAACACGTGCCGTTTGTTACCGAGCGCGTCGCCGACGTTTTGGCCACCAGGCATCGATCCAGGGCAAAATATCACGTCTGGAACCTGGCTAGTATTCTTGAGGCCGCCCGCAATATTTCGCGCGCCCTCACGGTCTTGCTCATTCTGATTGCCCTCATCGCACTGGTCATTAGCGGGATCGGAATCATGAACATCATGCTTGTGACGGTAACCGAGCGCACGCACGAAATCGGCGTCCGCAAAGCCGTGGGCGCGCCACGCGCGGCAATCCTTTACCAGTTTCTCGCAGAAGCCGTTCTCATCAGCGGAACGGGCGCCCTTGTCGGAATCCTTATCGGGATTCTCCTTCCCGTTGGCACAACCTTTTTACTGCGTCTGCCCGTCGTCGCCGACCTTCTGGGAAGTGTTACCGATACATCGGAAGGAGCCGTGACCGTCCCCATCTCGTGGGCCTCTGTTGTCCTGGCATTCGTTGTATCCTGCTCGACCGGCCTCATCTTTGGCTACCTCCCCGCTCATCGGGCCTCCAAGCTTCAGCCGACGGAATCTCTGCGCTTTGAATAATCTTTCTCAGCGAGCTCAGGTCCATTGGGGGAAGGAGTCGAAAGCTGACGGAATGGCGTACTTCGATACCGAGGGAGTCTTCGCCAATTGCGAGTACAGGTTGAGGAGGTCTGTGCGGTCTCATCGAAGCGCCGTGCTAAACTGATCAGATAAATTGCCAGCAGTCGTTCGGGATCGCTGTAATTTTTCACAGAGGGAGAGGAAATGATGGCTATCATTCGACCTCGGATATCGGCCTTGCTCGTGCTTTTGCTGATCGGCGGTACGGCGCAGGTGTGCTGGGCACACGCCATCCTGATGGACTCGACGCCAAAGCTGAATTCCGCCGTCAAGAGCTCTGAACTCAACATCAACCTGCGGTTCAATGTGCGCATCGATGGTGGGCGTTCGCGCGTGCGCTTGGTGGCGCCCGATGGGACAACCTCAACCTTGACGCTCGCCAGTCAGGCCGCACCTAATACCCTGCAAACGCACGCAGCTGGCCTGAAACCAGGCGCCTACAAGCTGCAATGGCAAGTGCTCGCATCCGATGGCCATATGAGCCACGGCGAGATCCCCTTCACGGTGAACTAGGGCCGATATGCTTCTCAAGCTGGTCGATCTGTTCTCGTTTTTTTCGGTCGTACTGCGTGCCGGCACTTTGGTCTGTCAATCGATCGTGCTGGGCGGAGTGCTGTTTGGAGTCTGGATCGCACGAGTTTCGCCCGACGTGCCCGAGGAGAGTATTCGGAGAATCCAGGCATCCACATGGCAGTTGCTGCGGATCAGCGCGGTGGGCTTGGCATTGGTGCAACTGCTATACCTGTACGTCAATGCGGCAGTGCTAATGGCCACAGCCGAGATCGGGTTCGATCAGGTCATCGGCGCAAATTTTTTCATCTCGGGCTGTATTGTGCTGACAGCGGCATTGCTAACCACGGTGGTTGCCGGTGGCAGCAAAAGCGTGGCCAGACACGTGCTGCCGGTGTTGGCGGTTGTCATCCTGGGCGCGTCGGTGATGACCAATCACGCGGCCTCGCGTCTCGAGGGACGACCGCTGCTGATTACACTATCGTGCGTCCATGAGCTCGCCACGGGTTTCTGGATTGGCGGGCTGCCGTTTCTAGTCCTCGGACTGTACCGCGCCAAGGATTCGACGACGCAGTGGTATGTGACGGAACGCTTTTCGCGCCTGGCTCTGGTCAGTGTCGCCGCGCTGGTGACGAGCGGCACGGCGATGAGCGTGCTCTACATCGGATCGTGGGGCGCCGTGCTGGGAACTGCCTACGGCGTGATGGTGACCGCCAAAGCGACGATGTTGGGTGGGCTACTCCTGTTAGGCGGAGTGAACTTCCTGCTGATCCGGAATACCTCGAAGGAATATGCGCTGCCGCGACTGCGCCGGCTCATCGAGGCGGAAGTGGGCATCGGCATCACCGTGATTCTGACTGCAGCCTCGCTGACGTCGCAGCCACCCGCGGTCGATCAGCTCAATGACACGGTAACCTGGAGCCAGATTTCTCAGCGCTTTAAACCTACCGTGCCGCGGCTAAGGTACGAATACGTGGCAGAGGCAAATACGGCAACGAGCGCTGACGCGACCGGCAAGGTGCTGGCCTACAATGTCGACGGAGTTCCGCTCGCCCCCCGGTTTGTGAACTACTCCATTGAGTCGGAAGCGAATCATCACTGGATGGGTCTGGTGGTGCTGGCCATGGGCTTACTCGCTCTTCTGGCACGAACCGGCAAGGCAACTTGGGCGGGATATTGGCCACTGCTGCTCATTGGCATCGCGGTCTTCATTTTTCTGCAGGCCGACAGCGAATGCTGGCCCGTCGGATGGAAAGGTTTCTGGGCATGTTGGGCTGATCCCGAGGCCTTCCAGCATCGAATTGCGGCGCTTTTGTGTGTGGGATTTGGCGTGTTCGAGCTGCGAGTGCGCAAGCAGACGAAAGAGAATAATCCGCTCGCCTTGGTATTTCCGCTCATGGGTGCCGTGGGCGGCGCCGTGCTGCTCACGCACTCCCATGCCATTACCAACGTGAAGGAAAACCTCCTCGTGGAGTTGAGTCATGTGCCCATGGGAGTTCTTGCGGTTTTTGCAGGATGGGCGCGTTGGCTGGAGTTGCGGCTCCCAAAAGAAAACCGAGCAATTCCGTCCTGGATTTGGCCTGTCTGCTTCGTGCTGATTGGGGCCGTGTTGCTCAATTATCGGGAGATGTGAACATGATTTTTCAATGCGGGGGAGACTTTTTGATCCAACCTTATTCACTCGAATGGCGCTTCAGTGCTTCGAGCTCTTCGAGTGTGCGCGGCCAATCCGATCGTAATAACCGGGACAAACTGCGATCGGCAAGAAGTTTGCCGCCCGTTTGGCATCGAGCACAGTAGTTCGTCTCGTTGTCAGCATAGCGAATCCGCTGAATCTTTTCTCCGCATCGAGGACAAGGGCTCCCATACCGTCCATGGACCGCCATATCTTTGCGAAATGCGGTCACCTTTTCGGGAAAACGAACCTTTGCCTCCGAGCAAAGTCGATGGATCCACAAGTCGAGAATACGGCGTGTCGCGGCAAATAACCTTTGCCATTCGGGCTGGCTCAGCTTTTGCGTAAGCGCCACAGGCGACAGTTGCGCCGCGTGCAAGATTTCATCCGAATAGGCGTTACCGATACCACTCACAAGGCGTGGGTCCGTAAGAGCCCTTTTGAGTGTGCGGTTTTCAACCGTCAGTGCGGCGTGAAACGAGACGAGGTCACTCTCCAGCACGTCAATTCCCCCAGGGTCGATCGAGCGTAAACCTTCCTCGCCCGCAAGGACATGCAATGATGCGCGACGCTTTGTGCCGGCTTCGGTCAGCACAAGAGAGCCGTCGGGGAAGTCAAAGGCCGCCAGATTCTGTCGGCCTGCCAGCTTTGCCTGCGGAATGCGCCAGTGCAATCGCCCAGCAATCATCAGGTGCAGCACGAGCCAGAGGTTGCCCTCCACTCCAATGGCGATTCGCTTCCCGATTCTTCGCAGTTCGCGCACGACGCGGCCTTCTACTTCGGCAATCGACGGCTGTGCCGTTCGAAGCAGGAAGGGGCTCGCCAGTCGTGCTCGCTCGATGGGTTGCGTAACGACGCGTGGTTCGAGCGCAGTGATGTAGGCAGCAATATCCGGCAGTTCTGGCATGTTCACCAGATTGCGGCGGGCACGCGGCCGATGCAACCGCGTTTTTCTGCACGGTCTGTCCTTTACATTCCAGCGCAAAAAAATCGAGTGGGCAGACCGGTGAAGGTGAAATGAAGCGTGCTGTTCAAAAAGCAGTGAAGGCTACAGTCGTATCATGCGGCCGCCTGGCTCCAAACCTCGTCTTGTGCTCCCCCACACCTAGCAGTTTCCTAGCGACCAAACATGGACAAGGTAACGTAATGATGTTTTTTGGGCTCGCCACTATTCTCTTGGTCCGTGCTGACCGACTCGGACGCACTCGCTTCAGACACGGTCGGCTCAGGCGTGCTCGGCTCAGGCGCTTTCTCTAGCGGGACTGCCTTCTGTGCGACAGGGGACGGCGAAGCTCGCAGGTGAGCAGCGATTGCTTCCATAGCCTCAGCGATCCGTGACAGCTGTTTGGTTAGCTCGTCTCTGCCACTACTCTTATCCAGCTCTCGCCGCCCGGCCCGCTTGCCTTTCAAAAACGAGCCGAGCAAGACGAGCAGGATCACCGCGACGGCTGCGCCAAGGTAATATTCGGGCGGCATGATGTCACCTCGAGCTCAAGAACAAACAAGATGATGATATGCGATCAGGTTCGTCAGAGGCAACTTCACTGACGGCCGGGCCGCCGCATAGCCGCTTGCTCTAATTGGTCGTTGTGCTGAGCAATTGGCACGAGAGGAGCAGATCGCTAGGCTCCGGTCGAAGGGTTGGGGCAGAGATGCTATCTCGCCAAGGCGTTTCGTGGGCGAAAAGACTCTGCGAACTACTCTTCGAACACAGTTTGGGACTTGTGGACCATGGGTTTTGGACAAGAGGATGGGGGCGCCATGAAGATCCACGGGGCCGGCCTATGAGACGCCAAGTTCGAGGATTACAATTTCACACGGCTCCCGTCCGCGGATTGGAATTTGTTTCAAAAGGCTAATCCCATGAGGTCACGAAGGAAGAGGGTTACGATACGGTCGAGAAACTGACCGAGTGGCTCCTACAAAAGCCCCGACGAGACCAAATCCCATTTCTGGAGTCCCGCGCTAATTAACATTCTCGTTATTTAATCGTCCAATAATCTCTACTGGGACTACGGCGGGATGAGATACGTCAAGAGCGCCTCGATTGATAAATGGGGCTGACGGGTCACCTCGTGGCATGGCCAGTGGGGTCCGTATAGGATGTTGTCTTGACAACTACAGCCCAGTTTGATGTACTGGTTGCCGTTTGCCAGCCGGTGCGGGTGTGGTGCTCGCGAGCGATTTTGAACAGAGCGCTTTGCCTCCGAGGAGTCGTTTCATGGCCACGGTATTACGTTCGGCAGTATTGAATCCAGAAGCCTGCCGAACCGTCCGAGCTGCCGGCGAGGAGGCACCCGCCAAAGCCCGGTCATTTTCCTCCCTGGCGCCCCGATTGAACAGCCTTGATGGCAAGACGATCTACCTGGTCGATACCGGATTTGGTGGAAGCGGTAGATTTCTGGATCAGGTGCAGGGTTGGTTCGCCGAACACATGCCTTCGGTCGCGATCGTACGGCGACGCAAGACCGGTCATAGCATCTTCCGCGACGACACTAAGGATCTCTGGGCAGAAATTAAGGAAAAGGGACAGGCGGCAATTCTAGGTGTTGCCGGTTGACCTGGTTGCGCAGTGGCGGTCGCCACTTGCTCCCGTACACTCGAGCAGGAATACGGGATCCCAACCGCGCCCGTCTCGACATTCGAATTCATCGGTTTTTTGGCTAGCGATCTCCGTTTTCACGGCGTGCCCTTGCGGTTCATCTACACACCGCATCCGGTCGCAGGCATGCCACCTTCTGTTCTTCGCGATTATGTCGAAGGAAAAGATCCCGCAACGCAGCGCATCGTCGTGGAAGAGATCATCGAGGCACTCACGAAGCCCGTCAGGGAAGACGAGTTCGCCGGCGACTTCGCTCCGGCGTCACGCACGGGGGTCAGACAACCGCTGCTTGCCTCCGCTACCGAAGACGACCTGCAGCGCCTGTTTCACCAGCGCGGATGGACCGACGGGCTCCCCATCATCCTCCCGACGGAAGAGCGCGTTGCCGAAATGTTGACCGGCACAAACCACGCGCCGGATGAAGTCGTCGCCGAAATCTTCCTCCACGACACGCAGGAATACCTAAAATTTACGGTTGAGATGGTGGCCATCGTTGCGGTGATGGCGGGCGCGCGGCCCGAGCACCTGCCTGTGATCCTCGCCGTGGCTTCGACTGGGCATCCCTCTATTGTTGGCTCGACGACGCCATTTGCCTGCATGCTCCTCGTGAACGGGCCCATCCGCAACGAGATCGAAATGAATTCCGGGATCGGTGCTTTCAGCCCTCGCAATCTCGCAAATTCGGTGATCGGGCGCGCTTGGACGCTGCTGACGATCCAGTGGGGTTATTTCCGACTGAAGAAGCAGTTCTGGAGTTCGCAAGGTAATCCGATCGGCCACAACAATATGTGTGTCGCGGAGAACGAGGAGAGGAGCGTTTGGGAACCATTCCACGTAGAGAAAAATTTCCGCGCCGATGACAGCGTCGTTAGCCTCTTCCGTGGGTGGAGCTTCGTAAACAACGTGGTCGGATCATCCACGAGATCGGTGGGTGAAGACACCTGCGTACTGCTCGGGGCGCTGCCGGGGCTTTTTTCTTCGGCAACCCTGATTCTCGATCCGCTGGTGGCCCGGCATCTCAAAGAAAACGACGGCTTTCAAACGAAGCTCGATTTCGGCCGGTGGATTTCACAAAACTACAAAGTGCCGGCGGGACAGTTCTGGGGCACGGACGTGATCCACATGCTGATGGCTCCGGTTGCCGAACAGGGCGTTGAGCCATATGCATCCTGGAAGAGGCTTCCGCCAGAGACGCTCATCGCGCCGTACGACAAGCCGGAGAACATCAATATCATCGTCGTGGGGGGCGAAACGAGCCCCATGTGGAAGGTTGCGGATTTCTCTTATGTCGCGAGCGCCTCGGTCGACAAGTGGCGCGCGAGACCTGCGATGGATGGCTGTACCGACGGCAGCTGCGGACTCCCGGACCCGGATTAGTCCGAGGAGGAGTGCGAGCGCGGCCGAAGCGGCTTCGGGGGCAATTCGGTGAACGCAGAGCGATGGGAGGAGTAGAGCCATGGATCGACGAAAGATGTTGGCGTTGCTGGGCGCCAGTCCGGCGCTCGTTGCGGTCGCGCCGGCAGCTGCGCGGGCCGCTCGTGCGAACTCGGCGAAAGGCGCACCCGTAGTAGCGGGAAAGACGATCACCGCTTTGAATCCTGCCATCACGCCCCAATTGGCGAAGCGAATACCGTTGGCACCCCGCCTTGACACGTTGGAGGGCAAGACGATTTATTTGGTGGACACGGACTGGGGAGGAATGGGGCAGAACGACGGCATC
>Ga0187783_10003632_pt1 | contig 11377 bp, 11 predicted proteins | sample 1015_SJ02_MP02_2_FD_132471 | JGI IMG/M metagenome (GOLD analysis project Ga0187783, IMG submission 132471) | Tropical peat soil microbial communities from peatlands in Department of Meta, Colombia - 1015_SJ02_MP02_20_MG | ecosystem: Environmental > Terrestrial > Soil > Wetlands > Peat | place... | reverse complement strand
TTCTGGCAATCACCGCAAGGTAATTGCACGGCTACGGGCATAAGCTGCGCGCCATGTCCGAAGCAGCCACGCTGGCGGCGCCCCCGCCCGCGGCCTCGCCGCAGGTCCATTCGCCCGAATGGCTTCGCGTGGTGTCGTTGTTGCACGCCTCGCGCGCGCTCGATGACATCGAGGAGCAGCAGCTGCTACCGGAGCGCAAGGTGCTGTATCAGTTCTCAGCGCGCGGTCATGAGCTCGGACAGATCCTTCTCGGCTTGCAGCTGACCGACCCTCACGACGGTATCGGTGTCTACTACCGCTCGCGGCCGCTGATGCTGGCACTCGGCGTCAGCCTCGAGGATGCCGCGGCGGCGCCGCTGGCGCGCAGCGGCTCCTTCAGCGGCGGGCGCGACATCGGCGTGGTCTTCAATCGTCCGGGCCGCGGCGGCCCGACCGTGCTGCCCGCGTGCGGCGGCGTCGGCACCCAGTACACCCCGGCGGCCGGCTGGGCGCAGGCGATCCGCTACCGGCACGAGGTGCTGGCGGACGACTCGTATGCGCGCAGCATCGCCGTGGTCCTCGGTGGCGATGGCTCGATCGCCACCAACGGCTTCTGGTCGGCGCTCAACATCGCTACCACTCTCAAGCTGCCGTTGCTGTTCTTCATCGAGGACAACGGTTTCGGCATCTCCGTGCCTGCGCAGCTGCAGACGCCGGGCGGCAACATCGTGGCTAACCTGCGCGCTTTCAGCGGGCTCACCCTGCTCGAGGGCGATGGCAGCGACCCGGACGCCGCGGCCGCGCTGACTTCGCAGGCGGTCGCCTGGGTGCGGGCGGAGCGTGCGCCATTGCTGCTGCGGCTGATGGTGCCGCGGCTCTCCGGGCATTCGGGGCAGGACACGCAGGCGTACAAGTCCGCCGCGACCTTGAGCGAGGAGCGCGCGCGCGATCCGCTGCCGCGGCTGCGCAACGCGCTGGTGCCCGCGGTGATGTCTGAATCCTCCTGGACGGCTCTCGCGGGCGAGGCGCGGCGCGCGGTCGAGGCCGCGGTGGCGCGCGCCCTGGCCCGCCCGCTGCCCGATCCGGGCGAGCTGACGCGTCACGTCTTCTCAGGGAGCGAGGAGGCCGGCGCGGAACTCCAGCAGCAGGGCGGGCTGGCGGCCGAAGGCTGCGTGTTCGCCGCGACCAGCACCCGGGCGCAGCCCGAGGGTGCGCGCGTCAACATGCTGACCGCAATCCGGCGCACGCTCGATGTCGAGCTGGCGCTCAATCCACGCATGCTGGTGTTCGGCGAGGACGTCGGCCCCAAGGGCGGCGTGCACGGCGCGACTTTCGGACTGCAGGAAAAGTACGGCGTGCAGCGCGTGTTCGATACGAGCCTGTCGGAGGAGGGGATCATCGGACGTGCCGTGGGCATGGCGCTTGCCGGGCTGCTACCGGTTCCCGAGATCCAGTTCCGCAAGTACGCCGACCCGGCAGCCGAGCAGCTCAACGACTGCGGCACGCTGCGCTGGCGCACGCACAATCGCTGCGCGGCACCCATGGTGGTGCGCATGCCGGGAGGCTTCTTCAAATGCGGCGATCCCTGGCACAGTCAGACCAACGAGGTCGCCTGGGTGCACGGCATCGGTTGGCGCGTGGCGGTTCCTTCGAACGCCGAGGATGCCGTGGGTCTGCTGCGTGCAGCGTTGCGCGGCAACGATCCGGTGATCTTCTTCGAGCATCGCGCCATGCTCGATGGCGCCTGGGCGCGCCGTCCGTACCCCGGCGATGCCTTCGTGGTGCGCTTCGGCGCGGCGCGCACGGTGCGCAGCGGCAGCGAGCTGACGCTGGTGACGTGGGGCGCGATGGTGGAGCGCTGCGAGCAGGCCGCCGAGCGCTCGCACGTCGACGCGGAGGTGCTCGACCTGCGGACGCTGTCGCCGTGGGACCACGACGCGGTACGCGCCTCGGTTGAGAAGACACACCGCTGCCTGATCGTGCACGAGGACAACCTCACGGCTGGTTTCGGGGCGGAGATCGCCGCTACGCTTGCGGCGCAATGCTTCTTCAGCCTCGAGGCGCCGATCGAGCGACTCGCGATGCCCGACATTCCGAGCCCGCACAGCCCGGTGCTGCTGGCGGCGGCGGTCCCGGACGTCGCGCGCATCACGCAGACGATCCAGCGCCTGGCGAGTATCTGAGACATACGAGACGGCGATGAGCGAGACGATCGAGATCCGCGCCCCGAGCGAGCAGACCGAAGGCACGCGCTCGCAGCTGCTGCGCTGGCTCAAGCGTCCGGGCGACAGCGTTCGCGAGCATGAGCCGCTGATCGAGATCGAGACCGACAAGGTGACGGTGGAGGTCGCCGCACCGGCGAGCGGCGTGCTGCGCGAGATTCTCAAGCAGGAACAGGAGGAGCTCGAGCCGGGCGAGCTGCTCGGGCGACTCGAGCCACTCACCGACCGACCAGCCGCCACCGCCCGCGCGATGACTGCAGGCACCGCGGGGGCTGCGCCGGAGAGCGGCGGCGCGCGCGACCCGGCCCGCGGCGGCGTAGCTGCGCGCGTCGCTTCCGGTGCGCTGAGCCCAGCGGTCCGGCGACTCCTGACTGAACACGGCCTCGAGGCCATCGCGGTGGCGGGCAGCGGTGAGGGCGGGCGCATCACCGTGGAGGACGTGCTGCGCGCGGCCGCCGCAGGCGGAGCCGCCCAAGCGAAAGCCGCGGCCCCCGCGCCAGCCCCGGCAGCGGAACCGGCTCCCGCCGAGCCCGCGCTGCGCAGTCACAGCGTGCCGCACAGCGCGATCCGCAGGCGCACGGCCGAGCACATGGTTCGCAGCCTGCTGCACACCGCACCGCACGTGACGACGATGTTCGAGGCCGACATGACCGCGGTGCTGCGCAGCCGCACCCGGCTACGGGAGGAATTCGAGCGGCATGGCGTGCCGCTGACGCTCAGCGCGTATTTCGTGCAGGCGGCGGTGGCGGCGATCCGAGCCGTGCCGGAGGTCAACAGCCGCTGGACGGAGACTGCGCTCGAGGTTTACGACACGATCAACATCGGTATCGCGACCGCGGTCGAGGGCACCGGGCTCGTGGTGCCGGTGCTGCGCGACAGCCAAGCGCGCGACCTGCTCGAGACCGCCCGCGGGCTCGACGACCTGGTGAGGCGCGCGCGCGCCGGCAGGCTCAGCCCGGCGGATGTACGCGGCGGCACCTTCACCATTTCCAATCACGGGGTCAGCGGCAGCCTGTTCGCTGCGCCGATCATCATCAGCCAGCCGCAGTCGGCGATCCTCGGTATCGGCAAGCTCGAGAAACGCGCGGTGGTGGTGGAAGAGGGCGACGAGGAGAAGATCGTGGTCCGGCCGTGCTGCTACGTCACCCTGACGCTCGATCACCGCGTGATCGACGGCCACCAGGCAAATCATTTCATGCAGGTCTTCGTGGGCACGCTTAACGACTGGCCGGCATAGTGCGATGATGCGCCGCCGTGCCGGGGCAGCCAGCCATCGCCACACCTGAGCCCATCGAGTCCATCGAGCGCGCGAGCGCCGATGAGCTGCAGGCGCTGCAGCTCGAGCGGCTGCAGTGGTCGCTGCGGCACGCGTACCAACACTGCACTCCGTATCGCGCCAAGTGCCAGCACGCGGGAGTCGAGCCACGCGATCTGCGAGCCCTCACTGACCTGCGGCACTTTCCCTTCACCGTCAAGGATGACCTGCGCAGCAGCTATCCCTTCGGCATGTTCGCGGTGCCGCGCTCGGCGGTGGTGCGGCTGCACGCCTCGAGCGGCACCACCGGCCGCCCGACGGTGGTCGGTTATACGCAGCGCGACATCGATAATTGGGCCGCGCTCGTCGCCCGCTCGATTCGCGCCGCCGGCGGCCGACCCGGAGACCTGGTGCACATCGCCTACGGCTACGGGCTGTTCACCGGCGGGCTCGGCGCCCACTACGGTGCCGAGCGCCTCGGCTGCACCGTGGTGCCGGCGTCCGGCGGGCAGACGCAGCGGCAGGTGCAGCTGATCTGCGACCTCAAGCCCGACATCATCATGGCCACTCCTTCGTACCTGCTGGTGATTGCCGAGGAGTTCGTGCGGGCGGGGCTCGATCCGGCGGCTAGCTCGCCGCGCACTGCGATCTGCGGCGCCGAGCCCTGGAGCGAGCGCATGCGCGCCGAGATCGAGTCGCGCCTGGGGCTCACCGCGCTCGACATCTATGGCCTCTCGGAAGTCATGGGTCCGGGGGTGGCGAGCGAGTGCATCGAGAGCAAGGACGGCGCGGTGATCTGGGAGGATCACTTCTATCCGGAGATCATCGACCCGGTGAGCGGCGCGCCGCTGCCGGAGGGCTCGACGGGCGAGCTGGTGTTCACCACTCTCACCAAGGAGGCGCTGCCGCTCATCCGCTACCGCACCCGCGACCTGACGGCACTGCGGCCGCCGACGGCGCGCTCGATGCGGCGCATGGACCGGATCGCCGGGCGCTCGGACGACATGCTGATCATTCGCGGGGTGAACGTGTTCCCGAGCCAGATCGAGGCGCTGCTGCTCGGGCTCGCCGGCCTGGCGCCGCACTACCAGCTCGAGCTGACGCGTACCGGACACCGCGACGAGCTCACGGTGCACGTCGAGTGCCTGGCGCAGATCGCCGCCGACGCGCCGCAGCGCCGCAACCTGCAGCAGGAGTTACAGGGCAGCATCAAGGCGATGATCGGCATCACCACGCAGGTTGAGGTTCGCGATCCCGGCGCGCTCGAGCGCTCCTCCGGCAAGGCCTGTCGGGTCCTCGACCGCCGCTCTGCGCAGACTTAAGCGCGGTCGCGAAAGCGCCCGCGCGCCGCGCCATTGGCGGGCGGCAGCGGGCGATTGAGCCGCCGGGCGCTGGCCGAGAGATGACTCTCGGCGGCGCTGAAAGTGCGCGCGTACAGCGCTCGGCAGAGCCGGTAGGCCGCCCGTCCGGCCCAGTCGGCCGGCAGCAGCGCCGGCGGCAGCTGCGGGTCGGTCAGGTGGATCTTGCGGTACTCGTGGATCAGCAGCGTGCGCACCAGGAATGCGGTCTGCGGCGCCACGGCGCGGCCGGTCAGCGCCGCGGCGACCGGTGCGAAGCGCGCGATGAATCGCAGGTAGCGCCGCGCCTGCAGACCGAGATCCCAGCCGCGTGAGGCGAGCTCGCGGTCGACGCCGGCCCCGCCGCTGCCGAGCGGCAGCAGCAGCGCATCCCGTCCGCCGGGGAGCGCCTGTAGCCAGCGTGCCGCCCGGCGCCGCGTGCAGGCCGGATGCGCGAACAGTACCGGGGTCAGCTGCCCGAATCCCAGCCACCGCAGCTCGCGGCGCAGCTCGCGCGGACGGCGCGTCGGCGGCGCCAGCAGCACCAGGGTCCAGCTGCCGATCCAGCCATGCGGCTGCGCGGCATAGATGCGGCGCGTCGCCTCGGCGAAACGCTCGGCGCCGCCGCGCGTCAGGCGATATTCGCTGCGTCGTCCGCGGCGCCGGGCCGCGAGCCAGCCGTCACTCGCGAGGCGCGCGACCGAGGTGCGTACCAGGCGCTCGGTGAGGCCGAACGGCGCGGCCAGGCGGATGAGGCTGCCGAGTGTCACCGCGCCGCCGCGCGGGGCGATGGCGTCGCCGAAAATGGTGATCAGCAGCGAGCCGCCACGCAGCGGCCGCTGCCGGCGGAAATGCCGCAGCAGGGTGCGCACCGCCGCAGGCGGCGGTGCGCTCGCCTTGTGTTTCATGGGCTTGGAATTGTGACACAGGATTGGCTCGCTCATGTGATAGTCTTGTATCAGATTCCCCCAGCCAGGCGCCGCAACATGTACACGCAGGCCCTCGACGTCCATGGCACGGAGCCGGTAGCGGCCGCTGCCGGCGAGGCGGCGCGGCTTGCGGAGCGTTTCCAGGCACGCATCGACGCCGAGGAGCGCATCGAGCCCAAGGACTGGATGCCGGACGCCTATCGCCAGACCCTCATCCGGCAGATCTCACAGCACGCGCACTCGGAAATCGTCGGCATGCTGCCCGAGGGCAACTGGATCACGCGCGCGCCGAGCCTCAAGCGCAAGGCAGTGCTGATTGCCAAGGTGCAGGACGAGGGCGGACACGGCATGTATCTCTACAGCGCCGCCGAGACGCTCGGCGTCGAGCGCGGCGAGCTGGTCGCGCAGCTGCTCGCCGGCACCGCCAAGTACTCGAGCATCTTCAACTACCCGACCCTCACCTGGGCGGACATCGGCGCAATCGGCTGGCTGGTGGACGGCGCCGCCATCATGAATCAGATTCCGCTGTGCCGGTGCTCCTATGGGCCGTACGCGCGCGCCATGGTGCGCATCTGCAAGGAGGAAAGTTTCCACCAGCGCCAGGGGTTCGAGATCATGCTGACCCTCGCCCAGGGCACTGCGGCGCAGCGTGACATGGCGCAGGACGCGCTCGACCGCTGGTGGTGGCCGGCGATCATGATGTTCGGCCCGAGCGATGTCGAGTCGAAGCACACCGCGCAGTCGATGCGCTGGAAGATCAAGCGCTTCAGCAACGACGAGCTGCGGCAGAAGTTCATCGACATCACCGTGCCGCAGGCGCTGTACCTCGGGCTCACCATTCCCGATCACGAGCTGCGCTGGGACGAGGCCGGGCAGCACTACCGCGGCGGCGCGATCGACTGGAACGAATTCAACGCGGTGCTCAAGGGCAATGGGCCCTGCAATCGCGAGCGCCTCGCGGCGCGCCGCGAGGCGCACGCCGACGGCGCCTGGGTACGCGCGGCCGCGGCCGCCTACGCCGACAAGGAGCGGCGCCGCAGCGCGCCGACCGGGGAGGCATCATGACGGACGACTGGCCGCTGTTCGAGGTCTTCATCCGCTCGCGCTCGGGGCTCGAGCACAAGCACGTCGGCAGCGTGCACGCGGCCGACGCGCGCATGGCGATCGAGCACGCACGGGATGTCTATACGCGCCGAGCGGAAGGAGTCAGCCTCTGGGTGGTGCGCTCGACCGATATCACCGCCTCCGATCCTGGCGAAGCCGAGGCGCTGTTCGAGCCGGCGCGCGACAAGGTTTATCGCCACCCGACCTTCTACTCGATTCCCGACGAGGTGAAGAACCTGTGAGCGCGGCGCCGGCACCCTCGTTGGCTGAGGTGGCCCGCCGACAGGCGCACTGCCGCTACGTGCTGCGGCTCGCCGACACCGCGCTGGTGCTCGGGCAGCGGTTGTCGGAGTGGATCGGACACGCGCCGGAGCTCGAGGAGGACCTGGGGCTCGCCAACCTCGCGCTCGACCTGATCGGTCAGGCGCGGCTGCTGCTCAGCTACGCCGGCGAGCTCGAAGGTCGCGGGCGCGACGAGGATGCGCTCGCCTTCCTGCGCGATGCGCCGGAGTTCAGCAACCTGACGCTGGCAGAGCAGCCGAACGGTGATTTCGCCCACACCATCGTGCGGCAGTGGCTGCTCGACTGCTGGCAGCTCGAGATCTACGCGGCGCTCACCGACAGCGCCGACAGCCGCCTGGCAGCCATCGCCGCCAAGGCGCTGAAGGAGACGCGTTATCACCACCGCTTCAGCAGCGGCTGGCTGGTGCGGCTTGGCGATGGCACCGAGGAGAGTCACCGGCGCGTGCAGGCCGCGCTCGATGAGCTGTGGCGCTTCACCACCGAGCTGTTCGCGCCGGACGCGGTCGATCAGGCCATGCAGGCGGCGGGCATCGCTGCGCCGCTGGCGCAGCCGGCCGCTCGCTGGTCGGCGCGGGTCGACGCGGAGCTCACCGCCGCCACGCTGCAGCGTCCGGCCACGCAGCCCTATCCGTGGCACGGCAAGTCCGGCGTGCATACCGAGCATCTGGGCCACATGCTCGGCGAGATGCAGCATTTGCCGCGCGCCTACCCCGGCGCGCGCTGGTAAGGCTGCCCGTGGCCGCCGTCGCCATTGCCGCCGCAGCCGCCAAAGCAGCAGCCGCCGCCGAAGCAGCAGCCACGGCAACCACGCGCGAGGCGCGCGTCTGGGGACTGCTCGGCGGAGTGCCGGATCCTGAGATTCCGGTGCTCAGCATCGTCGACCTGGGGATTGTGCGGCACGTGCGCGCCCGCGCCGACGGGCGGCTGGCCGTCGGACTGACCCCGACCTACTCGGGCTGTCCGGCTACCGAGGTAATTCGCAGCGCGGTGCGCGCCACGCTGGATGCGGCCGGCTTGCGCGATGCGGTTCTCGAGGAAGTACTCGCGCCGCCCTGGACCAGCGACTGGCTGACGCCGGCCGGTCGGGCCAAGCTGACAGCGTTCGGCATCGCGCCGCCGGAGAAGCCGGTGGCGAGCCCCCGCGGACTGCTACGGGCGCCCACGGTCGGCTGCCCGCGCTGCGGCAGCGGGGCCACGCAGCGGATGAGCGAGTTCGGCTCGACTCCCTGCAAGGCACACTACCGCTGCAGCGCTTGCGGCGAGCCGTTCGACTACTTCAAGTGCCTGTGAGCCGATGCTGAAATTTCATTCGCTGCGAGTGCTGCAGGTATCTCCGGACGCCGAGGACGCGGTAGCCATCGCGCTCGAGGTTCCGGCAGCTCTGCGGGCGGAGTATCACGGCTGGCCCGGGCAGCACGTGGTGGTACGCGCCAGCGTGGATGGCGAGGATACGCGCCGCACGTACTCGGTGGTGAGCGCCGCGGGCGAGGTGGCGCTGCGCATCGTGCCCCGCGTCCACGCGCACGGGCGTATGTCGCGCTACCTGGCCGAGGAGCTGCGGGTCGGGGATTTCCTCGAGGTGCTGCCGCCGAACGGCAGCTTCACGCTGCGCGAAGGTGCGCTGCCCGCGGGAGCCACGTTCGTGGCGTTCGCCGCCGGCTGCGGCATCACGCCGGTGCTCGCCATCGTGCGGGCACTGCTCGAGCGCGGCGCGGCGCACGTGCTGGTCTTCTACGGCAACACCGGCAGCTCGCGCGCCATGTGTCTCGAGGAGCTGCTGGCGCTAAAGGATCGCTACCTCGGCCGGCTGTCGCTGCATTTCCTGATGAGCCGTGAGCCGCAGGAGGTCGAGCTCTACAACGGCCGCCTCGATGCGGCGCACGTGCACCGCCTGGCCGCGGCACTGTTCCGTCCGCAGGCGGTGAGTGCGTACTTCATCTGCGGACCCGGGGACATGATCGAGCAGGTCTCGGCGACGCTGCGCGAGCTCGGAGTCGAGGCCGCGCGGCTGCATACCGAGCATTTCACCGTCGCCACCGCGACGCCCGCAGCCGAGGCTGCCGCTGCGCCCGGGGCGACTGCTGTCGCCGCCGCTGCCTCCGCGCCAGCCCCGGCGCTCACTGCCGGCACCGCCGAGGTGACCGTGCGCATGGACGGCCGGCGGCGCACGTTTTCCATGAGAATGGACGATGAGACGGTGCTGGATGCGGCGGCGCGCGCCGGCATCGAGCTGCCGTTCTCCTGCCGCGCCGGCGTCTGCTCCACCTGCCGCACCAAGGTGTTGAGCGGGGAGGTGCAGATGGCGCAGAACTATGCGCTGGAGGACGCGGAGCTCGAGCAGGGCTATGTGCTCGCGTGCCAGTCGCGCGTCAGGACACCGATACTCGAGCTCGACTACGACGACAGGTAACCCGCCGACGCCGCGATCCAGCGGCGGCCTCGGTGACGGAGCTAAGCCCGGTGAGCTATCAGCACATCCTGTTCGACCTGAGCGGCGGCATCGCGCGGCTGACCTTCAACCGGCCCGAGCGCCTCAACAGCTTCAACACGCAGATGCACGCCGAGGTGCGCGCGGCGCTTGCCAGCCTCGAGCGCGGGGGAGCGCGTGTGCTGGTTGTCACCGGCGCGGGACGCGGCTTCTGCGCCGGCCAGGATCTCACCGATCGCGCCGTGGCAGCGGAGGGCTCAGCGCCGGACCTCGCAGCCTCGATCGAAGAAAACTACAAGCCGCTGGTGCTCGCCCTGCGGCGGCTGCCGCTGCCGGTGATCGCCGCCGTCAATGGTGTCGCGGCCGGCGCCGGCGCCAACATCGCCCTCGCCTGTGACCTGGTGGTGGCGGCGCGCTCGGCGAGCTTCGTGCAGGCCTTCTGCAAGCTCGGCCTGGTTCCGGACTCCGGAGGCACCTGGTTTCTGCCGCGCCTGGTCGGCACGGCGCGTGCCATGGGGCTGGCACTGCTCGGCGAGAAGCTGTCGGCCGAGCAGGCCGCCGCCTGGGGACTCATCTGGCGCTGCGTAGCGGACGAGGAGCTCGCCGCAGCGGTCGAGAGACTGGCCGCGGAACTTGCCGCGGCACCCACCCGCGGTCTGGCGCGCACCAAGGAGGCGATCTACGCGGGCGCGAGCCGCACTCTCGAGCAGCAGCTCGACATCGAGCGCGACTACCAGGGCGAGCTCGGCCGCAGCGCCGACTATGCCGAGGGGGTGGCGGCGTTCGCCGCCAAGCGCGCGCCGCGCTTCACCGGCCGTTGAGTGTTGAGCGCGCGCGCAAGAGGGGGAAATCATGAGTGATGACGCAGCAGCTGCCGCACGGGCCGCGCGGGTCGCGGCGACGATGTTCGAGCGCGACCGGGCCAGCCAGGCGCTCGGCATGCGTATCATCGCCGTGGGGCCCGGTTGGGCGCGTCTCGTCATGCGGGTGCGTGCTGACATGGTGAACGGTCATGGACTGTGTCACGGCGGCATGGTCTTTGCGCTCGCCGACAGCGCCTTCGCCTTCGCCTGCAATTCCTACAACGAGGCGACGGTCGCCGCCGCCGCCTCGATCGATTATCTGGCTGCGGCCCGCGAGGGGGACGAGCTGACCGCGGCAGCCGCCGAGCTGTGGCGCTCCCGCCGCAGCGGCTTGTACGAGATCACCATCGCCAATCAACGCGGCGAGCGCATCGCGCTGTTTCGCGGCCGCTCGCACCGCCTCGACGGGCGGGTGGTGGACGAGGAGTGAGCAGCATGCAACTGCAGAGCTACGTTGCCGGTGCCTGGCAGGCAGGCCGCGGCGCCGAGGTGACGCTGCGCGATGCGAGCAGCGGCGCGGTGATCGCGCGCACCGCCGCGGACGGCGTTGACGCGCGCGCGCTGCTCGAGCACGCACGCGAGGTCGGCGGTCCTAACCTGCGGGCACTCACCTTCCACGAGCGCGCGGCACTGCTCAAGGCGCTGGCGCGGCTGCTCAGCGAGCACAAGGATGAGTTTTACGCGTTGTCGTACGCGACCGGGGCGACCAAGGGCGACTCCTGGATCGACATCGACGGCGGCATCAGCACGCTGTTCGTATACGCGAGCAAGGGCACGCGCGAGCTGCCCAACAGCCGCGTCTACCTGGATGGCGGCGTCGAAGGACTGTCGAAGGGCGGCAGCTTCGTCGGCCAGCACCTGTGCGTACCGCTCGAGGGTGCGGCGGTGCACATCAACGCCTTCAACTTCCCGGTGTGGGGCATGCTGGAGAAGCTCGCGCCGGCACTGCTCGCCGGC
>Ga0187783_10003631_pt1 | contig 11377 bp, 9 predicted proteins | sample 1015_SJ02_MP02_2_FD_132471 | JGI IMG/M metagenome (GOLD analysis project Ga0187783, IMG submission 132471) | Tropical peat soil microbial communities from peatlands in Department of Meta, Colombia - 1015_SJ02_MP02_20_MG | ecosystem: Environmental > Terrestrial > Soil > Wetlands > Peat | place... | reverse complement strand
CGTAATTCTCGGCGAGCAGCGCCTTCAGGCTGTCGATGCGTTTGCCGCCGACAAATTCGATGCCGAGATCGAGGATGTACTGGCATTCCTCGTCCAGCACACTTTCCGGCAAGCGGAATTTGGGAATTTGCGTGCGCATCATGCCGCCGGATTGGGGATCCTGATCGAACACGACGCAGTGATAGCCCATCGGGGCGAGGTCGCGCGCCACCGCGAGCGAGGCCGGGCCGCCGCCCACCAGCGCGATGCGCTTGCCGTTCTTCGTCTGCGCCGGCTTGGGCAGCCGGGCGCAGATGTCATTTTTGAAATCGGCGGCGACTCGCTTAAGCCGGCAAATTGCGACCGGCTCCTTCTCGACGCGACCACGACGGCACGCCGGTTCGCATGGCCGGTCGCAAGTGCGTCCAAGGATGCCCGGAAACACGTTCGATTCCCAGTTGATCATATAGGCGTCGCTGTAGCGGCCTGCGGCGATCAAGCGGATGTATTCCGGAACCGGCGTGTGCGCCGGGCAGGCCCACTGACAATCCACGACCTTGTGGAAATAGTCGGGGGCCGAAATGTCGGTAGGTTTCATCGACTCCTCTTGCACGCAGCAACCCGCCCTTTACTGCGGCGGTAAGCACGCTTGCTGCGTGGATTTCCCTTGCCAGGCGTCCCGCGGCCGAATCCGGCGCGGGATACTAGTCGAGAGGGGTGCGGATTTCCACCGCTTCTGCTTGTTATAACAAGGATTTCTGGACGATGGCTGTTAACAAGAGCGCGACCGGGGCTGGCTGGCATTGGAATCCGGCGGGTTTGCCCTCCCGCCGGCCGGCTGGCATGTAACTTGTTGAAGATAAGGACTAAATTGTGTCCATGGGTGACCTGTTCGAAGCCATCCCGCACAAGGATCCCGTTGCGGCTGCGCGTCGCGGGGCGCGGCCGGCTCTGCGACGGCGCTTTTATAAGGCGGTCGAGATTCGCCAGGTGGCGGACGGTTATGCGGTCGCTCTTGATCAAAAGCCGGTGCTTACGCCGACGCGCCGCATCCTGGCGGCGCCGACGCGCGCCCTCGCAAGCGCGATTGCCGCGGAATGGCAGGCACAGCGCGACGTGATCGATCAAGCAACAATGCCGTTGACGCGCCTTGCCAATGCGATCGCCGACGGCGTCGCCGATTGGCCGCGCCTGGTTGCGGCGGAGATCGAGAAATATCTGGCGTCCGATCTGTTGTTCTACCGCGCCGGCGGCCCGCCACGGCTGCGCGAGCGGCAGGCGGAATACTGGGATCCGATTCTCACTTGGGCGCGTGAGACACTCGACGCGCGGTTCACACTCGGCGAGGGCATCGCCCATGTGACGCAGTCCGAAGGCGCGTTGCGCGCCGCGCGCGCGGCGATCCCGGCCGATCCGTGGCGGCTTGGTGCGTTGCATGCGGCGACGACGCTGACCGGCTCGGCATTGATCGCGCTTGCATTGCTGCGCGGCGCGCTGAGCGCCGAGGCGGCGTGGCAGGCCGCGCATGTCGATGAGGACTGGAATATGGAGCAATGGGGCCGCGACGAAGTGGCGCTGCAAGGCCGCGCCTCTCGCTTGGCGGAGTTTCAGGCAGCAGCGATGGTGTTGAAACTCCTCGCTGAGTGACGGCCGCTATGGCGAAGCGCCGCAATGGCGAACGTCATCCGCCGGTCACGCTCATATGGCGGGCCAACGCCGGGCGGCGGTGGCGGCGGTCGATGATGAAATCGTGACCTTTGGGCTTGCGCCCGATCGCCTCGTCCATGGCGGCAAATAGAAGATCGTTGGCTTCGGAGGCGCGCAGCGGCTTGCGCAGGTCGGCTGAGTCTTCCTGGCCGAGGCACATATAGAGCGTACCGGTGCAGGTGACGCGCACGCGATTGCAGGATTCGCAGAAATTGTGGGTCAGCGGAGTGATGAAGCCGAGCCGGCCGCCGGTCTCGGCCACGCGCACATAGCGGGCGGGACCACCGGTGCGATAGTCGAGCTCTTCGAGCCGGTAGCGCTCGACGAGCCGCCCGCGCACCAGCGACAGCGGCAGATATTGGTCGAGCCGGCCCTCGCCGATTTCGCCGAGCGGCATCACCTCGATCAGTGTCAAATCCATGCCGCGGCTGTGCGCCCATTCGAGCAGCCGGGGAAATTCATCCTCGTTGACGCCCTTGAGCGCCACCGTGTTGATCTTGATTTTCAGTCCGGCGGCTTGCGCGGCGTCGATGCCGCCAAGCACCCGGTCCAGCGAGCCCCAACGGGTAATGGCGCGGAATTTTTCGGCGTCCAGCGTATCGAGCGAGACATTGATGCGGCGAACGCCGGCCGCCGCGATTTCGCCGGCATATTTGGTGAGCTGCGAGCCGTTGGTGGTCAATGTCAGTTCGTCGAGTCCGCCGGAACGCAAATGCCGCGACAGCGAATTGACAAGCGTCATGATGCCGCGGCGGACCAAAGGTTCGCCGCCGGTCAGGCGCAACTTGCGCACGCCGCGTGCGACAAAGGCCGAACACAGGCGGTCGAGTTCCTCAAGCGTGAGAATTTCGGCCTTGGGCAAGAACGACATGTTTTCCGCCATGCAATAAACGCAGCGGAAATCGCAGCGGTCGGTGACCGAGACGCGCAAATAGGTGATCGCGCGGCCGAACGGATCGACCAGTCCCGGCCGAGCGGCGGCGCGGCCGAGTTCCGATGTCGGCGCACTGGCTTGCACGGTATCCATTGTTCTTAGATAGGGGATAAAGCCCTAAGCGTCCACAACGGTTGCGGAAACCTCCGCGTGGCGGGCATGCCGTCAGCGCACCTGCGGCGGCGGCGGAAATGGCGATTGCGACGGGGTCGCCATCCGCGGCGGCGGCGGGAAGATGTCGTCCTGCGCCGGGGCTGCCGTTCCGGAGTTTGCCGCACGCGGCTTGGTCGTCGTCGCGACCTTGGGCTTGCGCGGCTTCGGGGCTGGCTTGGTCGTCGTTTGCAGCGTCACTTGTACGGGGTTGGGCTGGAAATTTGGCTCACCCGATTGCGCCACTTCGACCGAAATGGTTTGCGGCAGATAGCCGGCCAAGCCGAAGCTGACCGCTTGCGCCGTCAACGACAGCTGCAGCGAGCAAGGCGTCTTGCAGGTTTGGCCGTCCACGGTGTGCACGTCGGCGCTGGGCGGCTGGGATTCGAACTGTAAGGTGACGGTCGGCGGCGGCGGCGGCTTGATGGTCAACCACGTGGGCATCCAAGAGGGGGTGGACGCGCTTGTGCACCCCGCAAGCGCAACACCAATCCCGAACACGGCGGCCGGGACGAGCCGAGTACGCAACATGAACCCCTCCGTCCCTTATTTAAGCCTAGGCCGGTCCGTCTCCTTGGTAAAGGCGCTTGGGCTCGCGAGGGGGCGAGGACACCCATGCGGCAGCGGCGGTCGGCTCCGAGTCCCGACCGAGAGCCCCGCCGCGGCGTGATGATGCCCGCCAGAGGCGACTCGAGCAGTTAAAGTTAACAAGGCCCTTGGCGGGGCTGTGGCTGGCCAATCGCTTTAAGCAAGGCCGCCCTACCGTCCCTTGGCTGCCACCTCGTCGATGGCCGCCGGAAGGTCGGCAAAGGAGCCGATAATGCGGTCGGGCTGCAACGTCTCTATCGGGACCTCGCTATAGCCGAAATCGACGGCGATAACGGGCACGGTGGCGGCGCGGGAAACGCGGATGTCCGTTCCGGAATCCCCGACCATGATGGCGCGAGTCGGCTGACCGCCGGCGCGCGCGATGGTCAGCCGCAACATCTGCGGATCGGGCTTTTGCACGCCGAACGTATCCTGGCCGCAAATCGCCGCGAAGTGGCGGGTCAGCTTAAGCCTGTCCAAAAGCCGCACCGACAGCCATTCGAGCTTATTGGTGCAGACCGCGAGGCGGTGACCCGCTTCGGTCAGATGCTCCAATGCGGCTTCGACCTGCGGAAACGGCCGCGAGCGATCGGCGATATGCGCGGCATAGTGCTCGATAAAGCTGGCGAACATCCGGTCGAGTTCGGGCTTCGAGGGCTTGCGGCCTTCGGCGGCCAGCGTGCGTTCGATCATGCCGCGCGCACCGCCGCCGATCAGCCGGCGGGCCGCATCATAGGCGATCGGCGGCAGGCCTTCTTGGGCAAGGACAAGGTTGAGAGTCGCGATAAGATCGGGGGCGGTATCGACCAACGTGCCGTCGAGATCGAAGATGATGGTGAGCATGATTCTTTCTTAGTAGCCAGTTTTTGCCAATTGGGCACGACAAGGACCTTTGCTCGACCGACCCAGAGCCTCTTGGTTTCCCTCCCACCGAAGGGGCGGGGTTCACTACTCCCTAGGCTCGTCGCTGGAAGCCGGCTACACACCGGGCCAATGAGCGCTGAAGCCTACAAACGCGCGGCCGCCGCCCGCGCTGTCGATTTCGTGCGTCCCGGCATGCGGCTTGGGCTCGGCACCGGCTCGACTGCCAGCCACTTCGTCGAATTGCTGGCCGAGCGGGTGCACAGCGGTCTTGACGTCGTGGCCGTTCCGACCTCGGAAGCCACGCGTGCGCAGGCGGCGCGCTTGGGCATTGCGCTGACAAATCTCGACGACACCCCCGAACTCGATCTCACCGTCGACGGCGCCGATGAAATCGCGCCGGACCTGACCCTCATCAAGGGTGGCGGCGGCGCGCTGTTGCGCGAGAAACTGGTGGCCTCGGCATCGGCGAAAATGATCGTGATTGCCGACGAATCGAAGTGGGTCGCGACGCTCGGCCGTTTCCCGCTGCCGATCGAGATCGTGCCGTGGGGCTGCACGGTCACGCGCCGGGCGGTTGAAGCGGCGGTGGCTGCCGCCGGCAGTGCCGGCCCGGCCGAACTGCGCATGGCCAAGGACGGCCACGCTTTCGTCACGGACGGCGAGCACTGGCTTTTGGACGCCCGGTTGCAGCGCATTGCCGATCCGCGGGCGTTGGCGGCCGGGCTGACCGCTGTTCCGGGCGTCATGGAGCATGGTTTGTTCATAGGCCTCGCCGGGCTTGCTATTCTGGCCGGCCCGAACGGGGTGCGGCTTATCGCGCGGTCCTGATCGGAAGCATCGAAGGAGTGCACCTAATGATCGCCTGTGTTGCAATGCGTCGCGCGATGACGTGCCATATCGCGGCGGTGCTGATCGCGCTGTGCGCAGTCGGTTTGGCTCGATCAGCCGCAGCGCAGACCGCGGCCCCGGCGCAACAGCCCTCTCCGGCAGCGATCCTCTTGGCCAAGCAAATCGTCGAAATCAAAGGCGTCAGGAACATATTCCAGCCGCTCGTGCGCGGCGTGGTCGAAAAGACCAAGAATATCTTCCTGCAGACCAATTTCATGTGGGCCAAGGATCTTAACGAAGTCGCGGCCATCGAGCAGAAGCAATACGCGCCACGGACGGAAGAGCTCGTCGACGCGGCTGCGCGCATTTACGCAACGCATTTCACGGAGCAGGAGCTCAAGGATCTGTTGACATTCTACAAGTCGCCGCTCGGCCAAAAGGCGCAGGTCGAGGAGCCGAAGGCGTTCGATGAGGCGATGGCCAATGCCGGCACCTGGGGGGACAATCTGTCCCAGGAGGTCATGGCCAGCATGCGTCAAGAAATGAAAAAGCGCGGACACGACATGTAGCATGGCCGATTACGACGTCGATCTTTTCGTCATTGGCGGCGGATCGGGCGGCGTGCGGGCCGCGCGCGTTGCCGCCGAGCATGGTGCGCGCGTCATGGTCGCCGAGGAGTATCGTCTGGGCGGCACCTGCGTGATCCGCGGCTGCGTGCCCAAGAAGCTGTTCGTCTATGCGTCGCGCTTTCGCGGCGAATTCGAGGACGCCACCGGTTTCGGCTGGACGGTTGCGCAGACGTCGTTCGACTGGCCAACCTTGATCGCCAACAAGGACCGCGAAATCGCGCGACTCGAAGCGGCTTACGGCGCCACCCTCGACAAAGCCGGCGTCGAGATCGTCAAAAGCCGGGCCGTGCTGCGCGACGCGCATACCGTGCAGTTAGCCAACGGCGAGTACGTGCGCGCGGCCTATGTTTTGCTCGCGACCGGCGCGGCGCCGAGCTACGGCGATGCCATTCCCGGTGTCGAGCACGCCATTTCCTCGAACGAGGCTTTTCATCTGCCGGGATTTCCGCGCCGCGTCCTGATCCAGGGCGGCGGCTATATCGCGGTCGAGTTCGCCGGAATTTTTTCCGGCCTCGGATCGCAGGTGACGCTGGTTTATCGCGGCGAGAATATTTTGCGCGGCTTCGATGACGACGTGCGTGCGCACCTGCGCGCGGAAATGGAGGCACGCGGCATTACGGTGATCACCGGCTGCAAGGTTGCTGCAATTGAGGCGGCCGGCGCGCATTTTTCGGTGCAGCTGTCGAGCGGCAACCGGGCCACCGCCGACCGCGTCATGTTTGCGGTCGGCCGGCGGCCGAACGTCGCCGGGCTCGGGCTCGAGGAGGCCGGCGTCGAGATCGCCGAGAACGGCGGCATCGCGGTCGACCAATATTCACGCACCGCCGTGCCGCATATTTACGCCGTCGGCGACGTCACCAATCGCATCAACCTCACTCCGGTCGCCATTCGCGAGGGCCATGCCTTCGCCGACACCGTGTTCGGCGGCAAACCGGCCGCGGTCGATCACACCAATGTGCCGACTGCGGTATTCTCTGAGCCCGAGGTCGGCACCGTCGGGCTCACCGAGGCGCAGGCGCGTGCGCGGCTCGCCCAGACCGATATTTACAAGGCCATGTTCGGGCCGCTGAAGGCGACACTGTCCGGCCGCGCTACCAGCGTGCTGATGAAGCTCGTGGTCGATGGCCGGTCCGACCGCGTCGTCGGTTGCCATATGGTCGGCGAAGGCGCGGCCGAGATGGCCCAGCTTGCCGCCGTTGCCGTGAAAATGGGCGCGACCAAGGCCGATTTCGACGCCACTATCGCGCTACATCCGACTGCGGCCGAGGAACTGGTCACGATGCGCAAGAAGACCGCAAGTTACGCCCGGGTGGCTGCCGAATAGGCGGGAAAGCCGGCAAAACGCGTCTTTTGGTCGGGCTGTCGCAGCCGGCCGCTGCCGTGTATAAGTCCCCCGTCATTCCGGCCAGGCCGCGATTGCGGCGAGAGCCGGAATCCATAACCACCGTTCGTGAATATGGATTCCCCGCTAGCGGGCTGCGCCCGCGCTTCGGAATGATGGTTTGGAGGTTGCATGTCGAAACTTTCGAATGCGGTGAGGTGGAGCCCGGCTTCATGGCGCGCAAAGCCGATCGTGCAGGTGCCGGATTATCCCGATGCCAAGGCGCTCGCCGACGTCGAAGCGCAGCTCGCGACTTTTCCGCCGCTCGTGTTTGCCGGCGAGGCGCGCAATCTCAAACAAGCGCTGGCGCGGGTAGCGGCCGGCCAGGCCTTCCTGCTGCACGGCGGCGATTGCGCCGAGAGTTTTGCCGAGCACGGCGCCAACAATATCCGCGATTTTTTCCGCGTCTTTTTGCAGATGGCGGTGGTTCTGACTTACGCGGCGGCGTCGCCGGTGGTCAAGGTCGGCCGCATCGCCGGCCAATTCGCCAAGCCGCGCACGTCGCCGACCGAGAAGCGCGGCGCCGTTGAGCTGCCGGTCTATCGCGGCGACATCATCAACGGCACCGACTTCACGCCGGAGGCACGCACGCCTGATCCGCGCCGGCAATTGGAGGCCTATCGCCAATCGGCAGCGACGCTCAATCTGCTGCGCGCTTTTGCCAAGGGCGGCTACGCCAGCCTCGATAACGTGCATCGCTGGATGCTCGAATCGGTGCGCGGCTCGCCGCAATCGAAACGCTACGAGGATCTCGCCGATCGCGTGTCCGGCGCACTCGACTTCATGCGCGCCTGCGGGCTCACTTTCGCCGTCGATTCCAGCCTCGGCACCACCGATTTCTACACCAGCCACGAGGCGCTGCTGCTGGGCTACGAGCAGGCCTTTACGCGAGTCGATTCGACGACCGGCGACTGGTATTGCACGTCGGGCCACATGGTGTGGATCGGCGACCGCACCCGCCAGCCGGAGAACGGGCATGTCGAATATTGCCGCGGCATCAAGAACCCGCTCGGACTGAAGACCGGCCCGACGCAGAAGCCGGACGAGCTGCTCAAACTGATCGACTTCCTCGATCCGGACAACGAGCCCGGCCGGCTGACGCTGATCTGCCGCGTCGGCGCCGACAGGGTCGCCGATCTCCTCCCGCCCATGGTGCGCGCGGTCAAGCGCGAAGGCCGCAACGTGGTGTGGTCGTGCGATCCGATGCACGGCAACACCATCACCTCGGTGACCGGCTACAAGACCCGACCCTTCGACCAGATCCTCAAGGAGGTGCGCGCGTTCTTTCAAGTCTGCGCGGCCGAGGGCGTCTACCCGGGCGGCGTGCATCTGGAAATGACCGGCCAGAACGTCACCGAATGCACCGGCGGGGCGCGTGCCATCAGCGACGAGGATCTCAACGACCGCTATCACACGGTGTGCGATCCGCGTCTCAATGCCGAGCAGTCGATCGATCTGGCGTTTCTGTTGGCGGATCTGCTCAAAGCGAAGCGCCAGGGGACGGCCACGCCGCTGCCGGCGGTCGCCGGTCTGTAGCGGACGACGGGCGATGGATGACGGACGACAGACAGGTACGGGCATCAGCCGTTCGTCATCTGTCCTCCGTCGTCCGTCCTTTGTCGTCTGTGCTAGATAATCTGCGTCATGACTGACCGTCCTGCCGACCGTCTCGCCATTGCCGTGGCGCAGCTCAACCCGATCGTTGGCGACGTTGCCGGCAATCTGGAGCGCGCCCGTCAAGCGCGTGCGCAGGCCGCGCGCCAGCATGCCGAACTCATCGCCTTTTCCGAACTCTTCATCGCCGGCTATCCGCCCGAGGACTTGGTTCTCAAGCCAGCGTTTCAAGCGGCCTGCCGGGCTGCCGTGGAGGCGCTGGCGCGCGACAGCGGCGACGGCGGACCGGCCGTCCTGATGGGGTCGCCTTGGGTCGAGGACGGCAAGCTTTACAATGCCTATGTGCTTCTTGCCGACGGGCGCATCGACGCCATCCGCTTCAAGGTCAATCTGCCGAATTACGGGGTGTTCGACGAAAAACGCGTCTTCGGCTCTGGTCCGCTGCCCGGCCCGGTCAATTTTCGCGGCGTGCGGCTTGGCCTGCCGGTCTGCGAGGACACCTGGACCGACTGGGGCGACTACGAGAACGTGGTCGAGTGTTTGGCGGAAACCGGTGCCGAGATTCTCATCGTGCCCAACGGCTCGCCGTATTGGCGCGACAAGATCGACGTGCGGCTCAACGTCTCAGTCGCGCGCGTCACCGAGGCGGGTCTGCCGCTGATCTACATCAACCAGGTCGGCGGCCAGGACGAGTTGGTGTTCGACGGCGCATCGTTTGCGCTCAACGCCGATCGCTCCATCGCCTTCCAGTTGTCGGCGTTCCGCGAGGCGGTAGTGACGACGCAATGGTCGCGCAATGCCGGCAAGTGGCTCTGCGCGCCGGGACCCATGGCGGCGCCCGAGGAATTGAACAAGGCAGACTACACCGCCTGCGTGCTGGGCTTGCGCGACTACGTCGAAAAGAACCGCTTCAGGGGCGTCGTGATCGGGCTCTCGGGCGGCGTCGATTCGGCGCTGTGCGCGGTGATGGCGACGGACGCCTTGGGCGTCGAACGCGTGCGTTGCGTCATGCTGCCGTACCGTTACACCTCGCAAGCGTCCCGCGACGATGCCGCCGCTGTCGCCACCGCGCTCGGCGCTCGCTACGACATCGTTCCGATCGAAAGCGCGGTGCGCGGCCTCGAAGCGGCGCTGTCGAACATCTTTGCCGGCGCGGCGCGCGACGTCACCGAGGAGAATTTGCAGGCGCGCGCCCGCGGCACGATCCTGATGGCGATTTCCAACAAATTCGGCTTGATGGTGGTGACGACCGGCAACAAGTCGGAAATGTCGGTCGGCTACGCCACGCTCTACGGCGATATGAATGGCGGCTTCAATCCGATCAAAGACCTCTATAAAACCGAAGTCTATCGCTTGGCGCGGCTGCGGAATGCCTGGAAACCCGACGGCGCGCGCGGCCCCGCCGGTCCAGTCATCCCGGAGAACGTGCTGACCCGGGCGCCGACCGCGGAGCTGCGCGAGAACCAGACCGACCAGGACACGCTGCCGCCGTATGAGGTACTGGACCGGATTCTCGAGCGGCTGGTCGAGCGCGAGGAACCGATCGCGACCATCGTCGCGGCCGGCTTCGATCGCGACACCGTGATGAAGGTCGAGCGCATGCTTTATCTCGCCGAATACAAGCGCCGTCAGGCCGCGCCGGGCGTGAAGGTCACGCTGAAGAATTTCGGCCGCGACCGCCGCTACCCGATCGTCAATCGCTTCACCGATCCGGGTACGGCAAGCCCGCAGCCCGACCGCGCCCTTCTTAAGGGCGCGGCGATGGCCAAGGCCGGGGCCGCTGATTTTTGACTGTTAGCGCGACGGTGGCTGCACCGGCTGCGCCGACTGCGACGACATCTGCGATGTCGACAGGAACGGCGGGCCGACCACGCGCACGGCCTGCTTCTTGTCTTCGCCGCCTGCCGCGTTTGTCGTGGTAGTCGGGGCCGGTGAAGCGGCCGCTGGCGGAGCCGGCTGGGCCGGGTTAGCCGCAGCGGCGGCCTTGCCGGGCGGCTTCGGCGGCTGCGACAGCACCTTCGCAGTCTTATCGGTCACGACGATGTCGCCGTTTTCCAGCGTCGAAGAGTCGTCGGCATTCTTGAGCGCATCCGCCCAACTTTGGCCGGGCCGGCGGCACGAACAGCCGGCAACGAGCGTCGTGCGGTAGCGGTAAGCGTTCGGCAGGGCGGTGTACGGCTGGCCGGTGGTCGACACCGCCTGATCCATGCCCTCGCCGGGATTGCGGAATGAATAAAGCGCGACTTCGGTTGCCGGACACTCGCGCTGGCAGGTCAGCTGGTCCTCGGTAAAATGGGTCGGTAGGGTCGAATACGAGATCGGGAAATAATAGCCGTCGCAACTGCGCACGCAGACGGTGTGATAGGTGCCCGACGGCGCGCCGTCGCCGTTCGGATTGAGGATCGTGCCGCCGCCGAACAGCGCGTCGAAGAAGCCGCGCGGGCCGCCTTGGGAATTGGCGGCCGCGGTGTATTGCTCGCCGCAATTGTTCTGCGCCAATTGTCCGATCAGCGCGCGGCGCTCGCCTTGCTGATCCTCGCTGCCGCTCTTGAGTTGTTCCAGATCGCTCATCATGCGGTCGAGATTGCCGCGCATGCCCTGGATCTGCGACGTGATGGGCCCGCATTGCGGCGACAGCGCCGAAAACAGCGCGAAGAAGCCCTGACCGGCGCAGCCGGCCTTGTGCGCCTGCGCCACCGCGCG
>Ga0187783_10003630_pt1 | contig 11379 bp, 6 predicted proteins | sample 1015_SJ02_MP02_2_FD_132471 | JGI IMG/M metagenome (GOLD analysis project Ga0187783, IMG submission 132471) | Tropical peat soil microbial communities from peatlands in Department of Meta, Colombia - 1015_SJ02_MP02_20_MG | ecosystem: Environmental > Terrestrial > Soil > Wetlands > Peat | place... | reverse complement strand
GAGTCGGGCTGTGGCAAAACCACCATCGGGCGGCTCCTGGTGGGCCTCGAGTCGCCGACCGGGGGAAAGATCTTCTTCGACGACAAGCTCGTGTCGGCTAAGGGCCACAAGCCGTCAAGGATCGACCGCCGCGACCGTCAGATGATGTTCCAGGACCCCTACTCGTCGCTGGACCCACGCATGAAGGTGGCGCAGATCCTGGGCGAGCCCCTGATGATCCAGCATGTTGGCAGCAAAGAGGAGCAGCGCCAGCGCGTGAACGAGTTGCTGGCGTCGGTGGGCCTCGACCAGATGTCGGCCGATCGTTACCCGCACGAGTTCTCCGGCGGACAGCGTCAGCGCATCGGCCTCGCCCGCGCGCTGGCGCTCAATCCGCGCCTCATCGTCGCTGACGAGCCGGTGTCGGCGCTCGACGTCTCGATCCAGGCCCAGATCCTGAACCTGATGAAGGAGCTGCAGCGCCAGCACAACCTCTCCTACGTCATGGTCAGCCACGATCTCGCCGTCGTGTACTACATGGCCGAAACGATCGCCGTGATGTACCTGGGCAAGATCGTCGAGATCGGCGACGCCGAGTCCGTCTTTCGCTCGCCCGCGCACCCCTACACGCTCGGCCTGCTGGACGCCGTGCCCGTGCCCGATCCGGCGGAGGCCCGTCGCCGGCGCGGCCGTCAGGTGATTGGTGAGCTGCCCTCGGCGGTGCACCCGCCTTCGGGCTGTCGATTCCGCACGCGTTGTCCCAACGCTCAGGAGCTCTGCGGCGAGGTGGAACCTGAGTTTCGGTCCTTCGGCCCGACCCAGCGTGCCGCCTGCCACTTCCCGATGAAGACGCCAGTTACCTTGAACGGACCGGCGTAGGCGCTTCGCCGGTTAGCGCTTGATCAAGCGGACCTCGAAGGCGTCGCGCAGCGCCTCACCGACGTAGGTGATAGCCACGATCACTAACACGAAGAGCAGCGCCGTCGGGTAGATCTCCCACCAGTAGCCGTTGGGCTGCTGGACCGCCCCGTTCTGGAGCATCGTGCCCCAGTCGGTCTGCGGCGCCGGGATGCCGAGTCCGAGGAAGCCCAGCGTCGAGAGGAACAAGATGGCGTCGGCCACTGAGAAGGTCGCGACGGTGACGATGTTGCTCATCGAGTTGGGAAAGACGTGCCGGTAGATGATGTGCCACTTACTCGCGCCCATCGCAGTGGCGGACTGGGAATACTCGAGCTTTTTTATCAGCAGCGCGTCACCTCGGATGATGCGCGCGTTGCCGAACCAGCCCGTCACCCCGATGATGACGATGAGGAACACCGTTGAGCGCGAAAAGACCGAGATCAGCGTGATGAGCAGGAAGAGCAGGGGGATCGACAGCAGGGCGTCGAGGATGCGCATCAGGACGGTGTCCATGACACCGCCGAAGAAGCCCGAGATCATCCCGTAGATGGTCCCCACGACGATCGTGATGACCCCGGCCAGGATGCCCAAGCTGAGTGAGTACTCGCCGCCGTACATGATCCGTCCGAGCTCGTCGAAGCCTGAGCTGTCCGTGCCGAGAAGGTGGTGCCACGACGGGGGCTGGTTCCAAACCACGCTCAGCGCCGCCGACTGGTTCGTCTGGTTCGTGTGGTAAATGTGCGGGCCCACGAAGCAGAACAGGACGGTCAGGATGAGAAAGAGCACTGAGGCATTGGCCAGCTTGTTGTGCAGGAAGATGCCGAGGCGCTGGCGCCACATGGGTATGACAACGCCGCTCGCTTCGAAGTCGGCGACGTTTTCGGTCGCGGGTTCCTGCGGGAGCGCTCGAGTCTCGAGGAGTTCGCTCATCGCGTGGAACCCTCGACGCGAATCCTCGGATTCACGATGCCCAGCACGACGTCGGCCATCAGGTTGCCGATCAGGGTGAGAATCGACACGAGCAGCGTGATGCCGAGCACCGTGGGGATATCGAGCGTCGTGGCGGCCGTGACGATTTGAATGCCCAGGCCGCTGTAGTTAAAGACGCTTTCGATGACAACCGCTCCACCGAGCAGGCCTGGAAAGTAGAGGCCCAGGATGATGACGATGGGTCCGAGGGCGTTGCGAAACGCGTGGCGAAACAGCACGCGCGTGTTCGAGCAGCCCTTGGCCTTCGCGGTGCGGATGTAATCCTGCACCAGCACCTCGAGCACCGCGCTGCGCATGAAGCGACTGAGAAACGCGATGCTGAGCAGCGTCAAGGTGATGACCGGCAGGATGAAGCCGAGCGGATCGGTGAACATCGCCCACGGGGCGAGGCCCGAAGGCGGCGACGCCGGAAGGTGCGGCCAGCTGAAGGAGAAGAACTGCAGCATCAAGATGCCGAGCAGGAAGGCCGGGATGCCGTAGAGGATGAACGCCGTGCCCGTGGCGGCGTAGTCGAACTTGGTGTTGCGCCGCTCGGCCTGGAAGATGCCCATCGGGATGGCGATCAGGATCGTCAGCAGGAGCGACGAGACTGCGAGCCAGATCGTGCGCGGCACGTAGGTCGAGATGATGCCCCACACCGACGAGTTCTGCTTGTACGAGTGCCCAAGGTTGAAGTGGACGAAAACCTGGTCTAGGTAGCCCCAGAAGCGCACCCAGTAAGGGTGGAACATCCCGTTGGCCTCACCCCACGCGTGGATCGATTGGGGCGTGGCGTGGGTGCCCAGCACGACGTAGGCGGGGGCCATGATGCCGTTCACCTCGAAGTAGGGCAGCGAGAACGTGATGAGCATCACGATGATCAGCACGAGCAGCGACTGCGCCAACCGGCGCAGCACGTAGGTGAACACGCGCGCAGTTTAGCGCTGCCCTATTGGCGAGGACTTGACGGCGCGGCGTCGTGAACCCTCCGCGCCGCAGCGAGAAATGGCGAGCGGCCCCCTTTTAAGGGGGCCGCTCGCCATTCGTGCGCCCTTTGGCGGGTTACTTCGCGAAGTAGTAGTACTCCGGCATGAAGTTGTCCAGCGAGTTCGGTGCTAGTCCGTCCTTGCTGCGCAGTGTCTTGATGATCTCACCAATTCCGCCCGCGACATAGCTGTCGGTCTCATTGGGCTGGTAGAGGATTGGCAGCTCCGTCGCAGCGTCATCGGCGAAGTTCGCCAACGTCGCCGTACCAAAGTCGGACGCCTTGACCGCCGCCGTCAAGGTCGGATTGCTGAAGGCACCGATGTTGAAGCTGGCGCCCGGAACGAAGAGCGACTCGCCCGATGGGTAGTAGTCGGGCGCGTAGATCCAGCCGGCACCCCACAGGCAGATGCTCCAGTCGGCCGAGTTGCCGACGCAGTCGCTCACCACGCTGTTGAACGGCTCGGTGATCAACTTGGTGTTGATGCCGAGCGTCTTCCACTCCGAGACTTCCGTGTTGACTTGGAGCGCGAGGGCCGGAATGCCGCTGCCGTAGAGCAGCGAGACGGTGAGCTGCTCGCCCTTCGTGATGCCGCTGCCGCAGTCACTCGTGCCCGTGCCCGGGCTCTCGCACGTGTCGATGCCGCCCTTCTGCACCCAGCCGTGACTCTTCAAGAGGCTGGCGGCCTTGGTCGGGTTGTACGGGTACGGGTCCACCGTCGACACCGGTCCGGAGATCGCTGTCGGTGTCACTGGAGGCATCGGGTTGAACTGCACGTAGCCGTAGCCCTTGAAGATCTTGTCGATCATCGCCGGTTGGTCTACCCCGAGCTGCAGGGCCTGACGAATGTAGAACTGGTCCAGCAGCGGAGCCTGCGGGTTCTTCGGGTTGAAGTTGTACGGGGCGTAGTCGACCGACCACGGTGCCGTGATCTCCAAGGTGTAGTTGCTCGCGATGGCCGGCCAGTTGGCGCCGGGCTTGGTCGGCGTGCCGTCACTGGTCAACACCGTGTTGTCCACGTAGCCGATGTCGATCGCTCCCGCGCGCAGCTCGTTCTGCTCGGCCGTGGCCGACGTGAAGGGAATCTCCTTCACGAAGTCAATGCCCGGCTGGGCGTGCACCGGCCCGGAGTACGTCGGGTTCGGCACAAACGTCACGTCGCCCAAGATGTCGTAGCTCACCAGCTTCCATGGCCCGTCGATGCCGGACTGCCACATGGTGTCGGTGTAGGTCGAGACTTTGGCCGACTGGGCCGTCAGGTACTTCTCCACCGCGTCGCACGCGGCGTCAGTGGACTTGGCCCCGTAAGCGCCCGAAGCGCAGGTCGAGGCCTTGCCCGGGCCCGTGATGTCCCACGTGTTGGCCATCGGGTAGAGCTCGGAGAGGTAGTTGTACAGGATCCAGTTGGGGTTGACCGCTTCCTTGAACTTGATCACGACCGTGTTGCCCGAGCCCGTGGCGCTCGCCACCTGGTCGGGAATGCCGTAGCCCGCGTTGTAGCCGCAGTATCCGGTGGGATCGGCCTTGTACATGTTCAGGAAGAACATCACCGATTCGGCGTCGACAGTCTGTCCACTGGCAAACTTCCAGCCCTTCATCGTGATGGTGACCGTCTTGTTGCCGTCAGTGAAGACGGGCGAGTCGGCCGGCGACAGCGATTCGGTGTAGGTCGGCTCGAACCAGTACAGCGGGCGGTACATCTCATAGATGAACGCGCTGATTGTCGCCACCGAGAAGTCCGTGCAGTCCTGGTAGGGGAAGATCCAGTTGGGGATGTTCCCGGGTGATTCGGCAAACGTGATCGTGTTGCTCGAATTGCTCGTCACGGCGCCACCCGACGTCGGCAGCACGAGGCCCAACCCGATCATTCCGGCCACCGATGCGGTGGCTACCAGGAGCCGAATTTTGTGTTTCATTTGCATGGCGATGTCGCCTCCCTGTGCCACGTCAATGGTCACGTACAAATTACGCATCCGTTTCGGATGGTTAAGGCAACTGTACCGGCCGATCAGGGGCCACACAAATACACCCCGGCGGTAAATTGCTCATGCACCAGGCCCGATCCGCCGACGGCGGGCGAGTGCGGCTGCCCGCTCGGCCCCTAGAAACTCAAGTACTCCGGCAGGAAGTTTTGCAGGGCGTTCGGCGCCCAGCCAATAGAGCACCTGAGTGAGCGGTTCGTCTCGACGAGGTTCTCCAGATTGGGCATGTAGAGCACCGGCAACTGGTCGGCGGCGTACTGCTCGAACGCGCTCAAGGGCTGCATGCCCGTCATCTCCGCCTCGATCAGCGCGTTCATGTGGGGGTTGTCGTAGGCGCCCCAGTCCGACGCGGCGCCGGAGAGGAACATCTGCTCGCCCGAGGGGTAGAAATTGGGCTCGTAGGTCCAGCTCTGGCCGGACCAGCAGATTGACCACTGGGTGCCGCTGCCGACGGTGCACGCCGTCTCGAGGTCGTCGAAGGTGTTGGCGGTGGCCATCGCGTTGATGCCGATGCTCGCCCAGTCCGCCACCATGACGTTGACCGTCGCGTCGACCGTGGGGTTGCCCGAGGCGTACATGAACGGAAAGCTCAGCTGTGCGCCTGCGGCGATGCTGGCGCCGCAGTCGATCGACGCGACGCCCGGGCTCGTGCAGGTCATCACCCCGTTGACCAGGCTCCAGCCATGCGACGTGAGCAGGGCCTTCGCGGACGCCAGGTTAAAGGGGTAGGGGTTCGTCGGCGGCTTGCTGAGCAACGGGGCGGCCGCCGGCGGCAGAGGGCTGAAGCCGACCACGCCGTAGTTGTCGTCCACGCTCTTTAGGACTCCGATCTGGTCGAAGGATTCTTGGAGCGCCTGACGAATGTAGAGCTCGTCGAACTCGGCCTGAAGGGGATTCGACGCGGAGAAGTTGATCTGGGCGAAGTTGAATGAGTACGGCGTCGACACCGACAGCCGGTACTTGGGGTTGAGCGTGGCCAGGTTGGCGCCGACCGCGCCCGGCAGAGCGGCGGGGCTGCTCAGGTCTGACGGATCCACGTAGCCGATGTCGAGCTTGCCCGCCGAGAGATCGCTCTCTTCGGCGGTTTCGGAGGTGTAGGCGATCTCCTTCACGTACCTCACCTGCGCGTCCTGGGGCCCGGAGTAGCCGGGATTCGCCTCGAACGTCGCGTCGCCGAGGCTGTCAAAGCTGATGAGCTTCCACGGACCGTCGTCGCCGCCCTGCCAGAAGGACGAGGTGAACGTGCTCGTCGTCGAGGCGAGCGTGTCCAGATACGCTTCGACCGCCTTGCACGACGCGTCCGTCGCCGCGGCGCCATAGGTGCCAGTGGCGCACCTGCCCGCCACGTGCGCCGCCGTTACGTCCCAGGCGTTGGGCAGTGGCGTGATCTCCGAGAGGTAGTTGTAGAGCAGCCAGTTTGGGTTCACCGGCGTTTTCATGTGGATCACGACGGTGAGTCCAGAGCCGCTGGCACCGGCGACCTGATCGGGGATCCCGACGCCCGGTGTGTAGTCGCCGTAACTCGTCGGATCGGCCTCGTACAGGTTTAGGAAGAACATCACGGAGACCGCGTTGACGAGTTGGCCGTCGGCGAAGCGCCATCCCTTGAGGTTGATGGTCACCGTGCGGTTGCCGTCGCTCATTACGGGTGGATAGGCCGGCGAGAGTGATGGCACGAAGGCGGACGTCGCGCCGACGCCGAAGAAGTAGAGCGGCCGGTACATGAGCTCTTGGAACTGGTTGATGTTCGAAGCGGAGAAGTTGAGGTAGCCGGTGTAGGGAAAGATCCAGTCGGGTGCGGCGCCGGGCGCCTCGGCGAAGGTGATCGTGCCGCTGGCGACCGCTTCCGCCGGCACCGCGAACAGCCCGAGCCCGAAGAGCCCGGTGGCGAGGGTGAGGGCGGCGGCAACCTTCAACCTGCGGTCAAATCTCATATCCAAGTGCCTGCCCGTGAACGTCAATGTGGCCATGAGACGTGCTTCGCCACGTCGAATCGCACGTCCACTGTATCGGAGGGCATCGTTGAGAAACTGTCACGCGCACGCCATCAAGTGGATACGGCCATCTTCACGCTCGTGACTCAATGATGATTCGTCCCACCGCCGAGTGGCGCACCATCACGCTTCGGCGAGGGCCCGACCGAGGATTGATGGGAGATCGCGGTAGCGGAATGCGAAACCGGACGAGGCGAGCGCGCTGGGCAATACCCGCTGACTCGTCAGCAACAGTTCGTCGGCCATTTCGCTGCCGAGGGCCAACCGGAGCAGTGGAGATGGGATTGCCAATCTCGCCGGTCGATGGAGGCTTCGCCCGAGCAGGTCCGAGTACGCGCGATTGGTGACCGGATCGGGAGCCACCAGATTGATGGGCCCCGAAATCGAGCGGTCGAGGATCCACAGGACCGCACGAACCTCATCCGCGAGGGCGATGGGACTCATCCACTGCCCTCCGGTGCCCAACCGGCCGCCGAGACCTGCCCGAAAGAGCGGCAACTGTCTCTTCAGGACGCCGCCTTCAGCACTCAGCACGATGCCGCTGCGCAACAGCGCGACGGTGGTGCCCTGTGAGATGAGTGGTTGCACGGCATTCTCCCACGAGTCGCATACGTCCGAAAGAAACCCGGTGCCGCGGGATGACCTTTCGTCGAGGACCTCTTCGGCTCGGTTGCCGTACCAGCCGACTGCCGAAGCGCTAGCTAAGGCGGCCACCCCGGTTGGTAGCTCGCTCAGCGCGCTCACGAGCAGCGACGTGGACGCGAGTCGAGACTCAAGAATTACTTTCTTGCGCCGGGTGCTCCATCGACGATCGCCAATGCCAGCCCCGGCGAGGTGTACCACGGCATCGAATCCACCCGCGAGTCGAAGGTCTGCACTGTCGACGACGCCGCGTTCGGGGTCCCACCTTACGACGGGGCCGCGGGCAGCGTCAGACGCGGGGCGCACGAAGCGCACGACCGTGTCACCTCGTTCCTCGAGGGCCGTGACAAGCGCCCGGCCGACGAAGCCCGATGCTCCCGTTACGCCGACGCGCACGTCGCGACGTACCGCCGCTCAATGAGTTCGGCGAGCTGATCCGCGTTGCTGAGGTGCGCCGAGTGCGTGGCGCTAGCGATTTCCGCCGTCTCGATCGCGGCGTTCACGTGGGCGAGCGCAACGCCGAGGTCACGGTAGTAGTCGAGCCAAGCGGCGTCGCCGCCACCGTAGGCAAACGTGGTCGGCGTGCTGAGGTCGGTTAAGTCGAACGGCGCCGTTGGGCGGCGCACGACCTCGAGGTCGGCGAGCAGCGCCGGGCCGTCAAGACGACGCGACTCGCGCTGGCTCTCACTCAGCCGTTCCCAAGCGGCATCGGACATCACGCGCCGAAAGAACAGCTCGGCCTCCACACCTGGATCGTCGTCGAGCACCTGGCGGAGGTAGGGGCGGGGGAGTACCCAGGGAAGGGGGGCTTCATACGAGACGACCAGGCGAATCGATTCGGGACGGCGCAACGCCGCCGCGAACGTGATCACGCCGCCGAAGCTGTGGCCGAAGAGGATGACCGGCTGGCGCGCGGCCTCTCGGTTCACGAGGGCGAGCAGGTCACCGATGTGGGCATCGAGGTCCACTGGCCGCAGCGCACGGGAACCTTGATACCCCCGTCGGTCGTAGATCACGGCGTCAAAGCCATCGAGCGCCCGAACGAGCCGGGAAAAGGAGCCACCACGGTCAAGGGCACCGTGCACGCAGATCACGCAAGCCCGGGATTTGCTCACGCGGCGAACTGTCACCGCAAGGCCTGGCACCGGCGACTCGGCTACGAAACGCAACCGAGCTGGTGTCGTCGCGGGCATCGGCACGAAGGCAACTTACCGGGCCGTTCCATCTCGTTGGCCAATCGAAGCACGGACGCCGAGCCCTAGGCTGGAGGGGTGCCAGCGCCTCATGAGTCGTCGTCTCCGCGGCCCAACCGTGGCTCTTTTGGGCCCAACGCGTGGCTCGTCGACGACCTCTACGACCGCTACTTGGCTGACCCGGCGTCGGTAGCCGAGAGTTGGCGAGAGTTTTTCGCTGACTACCACCGCTCGACGTTGCCGACAGTGGCGACCCATGGCACGGCACCGAGCGCGCCGACGGCGCCGGCGACGACAATCGACGAAGCAGCGACGCCTTTGCGCGGGGCGGCGGCGCGTGTCGTCGCCAACATGGAGGCCAGCCTCCTCGTTCCGACTGCCACGAGCGTGCGCACCGTCGCGGCCAGGCTCCTCGAGATCAATCGCGCCGCGCTCAATGAGTCGCTCGCGCGTTCGAGCGGGGCGAAGGTCTCCTTTACCCACCTGATCTCCTTTGCCGTGTTGAGGGGCCTGGTGGAGATCCCGGCACTCAACGCGACCTTCGTGGAGGCGGTGGACGACAAGGGAACGCCAGGTGTGCGGCGCCACGAGCACGTCGGCCTCGGGCTCGCCGTCGACTTGGAGAAGAAGGACGGCTCGCGGACCTTGCTGGTGCCGGTGATTCGCGACGCCGACACGCTGGACTTTCGAGATTTTCTCCTCGCGTACGAGGATCTGGTGCGGCGAGTCCACGCCGGCTCCTACGGCGCCGATGACCTCGCCGGCGCCACGGTGACGATCACCAATCCCGGGACCCTGGGCACTGTCCAGTCGGTCCCGCGACTTATGCCCGGCCAGGGCGCGATCGTCGGCGTGGGGGCTCTGACCTGGCCGGCGGGCTTCGAGGCCGCGGACCCTAGGGCCCTCGCCGAGCTCGGCGTCGGCAAGGTGCTCACGCTGACCTCGACCTACGACCACCGCATCATCCAGGGCGCCGAATCAGGCCTGTTCTTGAAGTTCGTCGCGGAGTGCCTGACCGGCGGGCACGACTTCTACGACGCGATCTTTGCCTCGCTGGGCATCCCCTACGAGCCGGCTCGCTGGGCGTTCGACGACAACCCCTCGGCCAACGAAGCCGAAGCCGAGCGAACGCTCAAGCAGATCCGTGTGCAGGCCCTCATCAACATGTACCGAGTGCGCGGGCACCTGAACGCCCACCTCGACCCCTTGAGTTCCGAGCCGCCGCCGTTGCACCCCGAGCTCGACCTCGCGACTTACGGACTTACCATTTGGGACCTGCAGCGGTCCTTCGTCGTGGACGGCCTCGCCGGACTGCACGAAGCAACCCTCGAGCGGATCCTCGCCATCTTGCGCGACGCCTACTGCCGCACCACCGGGATTGAATACGGCCACATCCTCGATCCCGTCCAGAAGCGCTGGATCCAGGAGCGCGTTGAGGGAGTGAGCACGGTGGCGAGCCCCGACGAGCAGCGCCGCATCCTGAGCGCCCTCAGCGAGGCCGAGGTCTTCGAGCGCTTCCTGCACACGCGCTACGTCGGCCAGAAGCGCTTCGGGCTCGAAGGGGCCGAGTCGATGATCGTCGCGCTGCAGACGATCCTCGACGACTCGGCGGATCGCGGAATCAAGGAGGTCGTCATCGGGATGGCCCACCGCGGTCGGCTCAACGTGCTCGCGAACATCGTGGGCAAGTCCTACAGCGACATCTTCTCGGAGTTCGAGGGCAACCTCGATCCTGAGAGCGTCCAGGGCAGCGGCGACGTCAAGTACCACAAGGGTGCCCGCGGCGTCTTCAAGAACCCGCGCGGCGCCACCATCGACGTCTCGATGGCCTCGAACCCGTCGCACCTCGAAGCGGTGAGCCCGGTCGTCGAGGGTATCGTGCGAGCTAAGCAAGATCTCGTCATTCGCCCGAGTGAGGGAACCGACGTCGATCGTCCTTTCGAGGAACACCCGTACCTACCGCTGCTGGTGCACGGCGACGCTGCATTCTCGGGTCAAGGGGTCGTCGCCGAGACCCTCAACCTCTCGCAGCTCTCGGGTTTTCGCGTCGGGGGCACGATCCACATCGTGGTGAACAATCAAGTCGGGTTCACGACCGCGCCCGAGTCGGCGCGCTCGAGCTTCTACCCGACCGACGTCGCCAAGATGATTCAGGCGCCGATTCTCCACGTGAACGGCGACGACCCTGAAGCCTGCGCCCGGGCGGCGCGGCTGGCTCTGCAGTACCGCGAGGCGTTCCAGCGCGACGTGGTGCTCGACATCGTCTGCTACCGCCGCTACGGGCACAACGAGGGCGACGATCCGAGCTACACGCAGCCCCAGATGTACAAGATCATCGATCAGATGCGCTCGGTGCGAAAGATCTATACCGAGACGCTGGTGCGCCGCGGTGACATATCCATCGACGAGGCTGAAGCCACCCTGAACGAGTTCAACGCCCGCCTCCAGGGCGTGCTCGACGAGGTGCGGACCGTGCCCGTGCCCGAGCTGAAGTCGGTCCCGGTCACCGAGGTTCCCGAGGAACTGCCCGCTCCCGAGACCGGCGTCGATCGGGCAGAGCTGCTCGAGCTCGCGCGCGTCGCGGTCAGCGCGCCCCCGGGCTTCACGGTGCACCCCAAGCTCGAGCGCCAGTTCGCGCAGCGACTCGCGGTGCTCGAGTCCGGTCAGGTCGACTGGGCGTTCGCCGAGGCGCTGGCGATCGGTTCGCTCGTGCGGGCCGGGTCCAACGTGCGCCT
>Ga0187783_10003629_pt1 | contig 11380 bp, 7 predicted proteins | sample 1015_SJ02_MP02_2_FD_132471 | JGI IMG/M metagenome (GOLD analysis project Ga0187783, IMG submission 132471) | Tropical peat soil microbial communities from peatlands in Department of Meta, Colombia - 1015_SJ02_MP02_20_MG | ecosystem: Environmental > Terrestrial > Soil > Wetlands > Peat | place... | reverse complement strand
GAGATCTCAAACCGAGGAAACGAGGATGACCAGTACCGTCGCTGCCCCCAGCTTCCGACTGACTGACCGCATCAACCGCATTGAACCTTCGGCGACGCTTGCGGTGGTAAATGAAGCGGACAAGCTTCGACAGCAGGGCATCGACGTAGTGGACTTTGGCGCGGGCGAGCCCCATTTCCCGACCCCCCAGCACATCAAGGATGCCGCCATCGTCGCGATTCAAAGTAACTTCAGCAAATATACTCCGGTGGGCGGCACCTCGGAGCTGCGCGATGCGATTGTCGATCGCCATGCCGTGGATTTTGATTCCGCTTACCGGCGCGAAGAGGTGCTCGCTTGCGTCGGCGGCAAGCATGCCATCTTTAATGCCATCCAAGTGCTCGTCGACCACGGCGACGAAGTGATTCTTCCCGTGCCCTACTGGGTTTCCTTTAAGGATATCGTTCGCTACGCCGGAGGAGATTGCGTTCTCGTCGAAGCCGACGAGAAGCAGTCTTTCCGCGTCACGGCGGCGATGATCGAGCGCCGGCTGACGGCCCGCACCAAGCTGATCATTCTGAACTCGCCCGCGAATCCATCGGGCGCGGTCATGTCCCCGGAAGACATGGGCGAGGTCGTGCGCCTGGCGCACGAACGCGGCATCTGGGTCCTGTCCGACGAGTGCTACGTGTACCTGAACTACACCGAGCGACGATTCTCCGTGGGCTCGCTGCGGGACTTGCGAGAGCGGGTGGTGATCGTCGGATCGCTGTCGAAAACCTATGCCATGACGGGCTGGCGCTTAGGCTACGCCTTGGCTCCGGCGGCAATTGCGGGCGCCATGCAAAAGCTGCAAAGCCAATCGACCTCGAACCCCACATCCCTGGTGCAGAAAGCGGCCGTGGCGGCCTTGAAGGGTGGGCAGGAGTGCGTCGCCGACATGCGAGCCGAATACATCAAACTGCGAGACCATGTGGTCGACGGCCTACGGTCCATTCCCGGGATCACCTGCACCTTGCCCCAGGGTGCCTTCTATGCCTATCCCAATGTGTCTTCCGTCTTGGGCCGCGGCGCCATTCGGTCGGCTTCGGAGCTGGCCGGCAGGCTCCTGCGGGAAGCTCATGTCGCCACCGTGCCGGGGGAGGGATTCGGTACCAGCCATCATCTTCGCGTATCCTATGCGACCTCGATGGCGGAGCTGGACCGCGGTCTGGAGCGTATGCGCAAGTTTCTGGCGGCCCTCTAGAACTGCCTCTAGGGTTTCCCGACCTCGGTATCGATCGCAGCGGGGCAATCGCCGAGCCGGTCACGTCCCGCTCCGGTTGACGACTCCGCTGAAAAACGTCCATGCGCGACTTGTACCCTCTCGTGATGTTGCCGGTCTTCGACCCACGCCCCTGGGGAACGCGGGACTTGTCGCCGATCTATCCCCACCACCACTTTGCCGAAAAAATCGGCGAGGCCTGGTTGACTGCGGACCATTCCCAGGTGGCCAACGGTTGGCTACGGGGCCAATCGCTCGCCCAATTGAGCGCAGAATACGGACGCGATATGGTAGGCGGAAGCGCTCCCCACCCGGACCGCTTCCCGCTGCTCGTCAAGTTCCTGTTTCCCTGTGAAAAGCTTTCGGTTCAAGTGCATCCGGATGAGGAAACCGCTCGCCGACTAGGACAGGCTTGCGGAAAAAACGAATGCTGGTACGTGGCCCACGCCCAAGCGCGCGCCCAGGTGGCGATTGGACTGAAACCGGGGGTCACCAGAGCCCAGTTTGAACATTCCATCCAGCAAGAGCGAGCCGAAGAGCTGCTGAACTGGACGGACGTGCGAGCGGGTGAAATGATCTATGTCGCGGGAGGCACGGTCCACACGTTAGGTCCGGGTTCGATCATCGTCGAAACGCAACAACCCTGTAACCTAACTTATCGGTTGTATGATTATGGCCGGCCGCGCCAGTTACACCTGCGGGATGGGCTCTCCGCGTTAAAGGAGAAGGTGGGATCGGGTAAGGTCCTTCCTCCGCCGCCGACCAAAAGCGAGGACGAGCGAAATTGTCGTTGGCCGCTTCTGGTTTCGCCCTATTTTGTCGTGGAGTTGTTCGAACTGAACCAGCCCTACGAGCTTCGCACAGCGAGTGGCCAGCGCTCGCCCCAGATCCTGGTAGTGCTCGAGGGGTGTGGCGTCATTGAAGCAGCAGATTTCGAGCCCGTGACCGTAGCCACGGGCGACGCCGTGGTGGTGCCGGCATCGCTCGATGGCTTTCGCGTCCGGCCACAGTGGTCGATCGGATTCCTAAAGTCGTCGTTGCCGAATCAAGAAGTGCCGGAACCGCGAACCCAGCTCTGACCGTGGCTCCGGCGCCAGGCGCGCAAGCCCTCCTCGCGCGCTGGCAATTTTGAGCCGGCGCGGCCGCGAGGCAACGAACGAGATCGGCTTCGCTGCGGGCGACCAAACAAGGGCGTGACTTGCGGAAAACCGACCTTAACTTCTATCCCGTAATTCTCGCCGGAGGCCGAGGCACTCGCTTCTGGCCGATGAGCCGCAAGCGTCGCCCCAAACAGTTACTTGCCTTAGATGGTCGCGAGACCTTGATCCAGCAGACGATTCGGCGTTTGTTGCCGCTCGCTCCCCCCAGCCATTGCTGGATCATCACCAATCATGATTTGCGCGCGGAACTGGCACGCCAACTTCCCCGACTTGGGAGGCGACAAATTATCGCTGAACCGGTGGGGAGAAACACTGCGCCGGCCATCGGCTTGGCCGCGTTCTTGCTCCTAGGCGCCGATCCCGCGGCTATCATCGGCTTGTTTCCCTCCGACCATGTCATCGAACACGAGTCACAGTATCGCGAACAGGTGCGGCGGGGAATCAAGATCGCTCGATCCGGCGAGACGATCGTGGTCCTCGGCGTTCGTCCCACCCGCGCCGAGACCGGCTACGGCTACATCGAAGTCGGCACGGCGACGAGCCCGGGAGTGCTCGGCGTGCGTCGGTTCAGGGAAAAGCCCGACAGCGCCCGGGCCCGCGCGTTCCTCGAAGCGGGCAATTATTACTGGAACAGCGGAATGTTTCTCTGGTCCGCCCGCACCCTGGCCAGCGCCCTCCGCGAGCATCTCCCTAAAACTGCCGCGATCTTGGAGCAGATTGCTGCGGCCTACGGCACGGCCAGGTTCGGCCGCGTTTTTGCGCGCTTGTATCCCCAATGCGAAAACATCAGTATTGATCACGCGGTCCTCGAGCCGCGCTCGGCAAAAGGGGAGCACGCCTCGGGCATTTTCTGCCTTCCCGCCGAGTTTGGCTGGAAGGATCTGGGCTCGTGGACCGCATTGCACGAGCACCAGGTGGCCAAGCGGCAGCCCAAAGATGGGAACCTGATCTCTGGGGCGGGCGTCTTCGCCCTGGATGCGCAGGGCAATTACATTCACGCGCCCGAAAAATTTGTGGCGGCGGTCGGGGTGAGCAACCTGGTCGTGGTAGAGACGGAGGATGCGTTGTTGGTCACCACCCGCGAACAGGCACAGGATGTCGGAAAGGTCGTGCGGTATCTCGAGGAGAAGAAACTGCACAAGCTCGTGTAAGAAAAAAACGTGGGGTTAGGGTGGCTGGGGAGGAAGCATCCGGATGCGACCTTCCTCCCACCGCCATCACGGGTTGACAAAGCATGAGCAACATTAAGTTTGGCACCGATGGATGGCGCGGCGTCATTGCCGACGACTTCACCTACGAGAACGTGCGGCGCGTGTCGAGTGCGATCGCAGCCTATATTCGAAAGCACGAAGACCCTAGCCGTGGGGTAGTGGTTGGCTACGACACTCGTTTCGCCTCCGAGCGGGTGGCGCGGGTCGCTGCCGAGGTGCTGGCTGCTGCCGGCATCCCCGTCAAGCTGGCGAACGACTACACGCCGACCCCGGCCATTTCTCTCGCGGTGAAGCAGCTGGGCGCGGCGGGCGGTGTGGTCATTACTTCGAGCCACAATCCCTGGAACTGGAATGGAGTGAAATTCAAGGGCAAGTTCGGCGGATCGGCCACCCCGCAGATCATTCACCTGATTGAGGAACAATTGGACCGAGGCACCGAACTCAACGGAACCAAGGCGCCGATTGAGGAAGCCGATCTTAAGCACTCCTACGTCGAGGCTCTTTGCCGCTTCGCCGATCTCGAGCGGATCCGGCAAGCCAAGCTCAAGTTCGTCGTGGACTCGATGTATGGCTCCGGACGGGGGGTATTGAGCAAGATCTTTCGCGACCACGGGGTCGAACACCTGGCGATTCGCCAGGAGTTGAACCCTTTATTCCCGGGAATTAACCCTGAGCCCATCGCACCGAACCTGGTGATGCTGCAAGAGACCGTGGTCCGAGAACACTGCCATGCCGGACTCGCCAATGATGGCGACGCCGACCGCATTGGCGCGGTTGCCGAAGACGGCAGCTTCGTAGACTCCCACAAGATCTTTTCCGTGCTGCTTCGCTGGCTGCTCGAAAGAAAGAGATGGCCGGGCGAAGTGGTGCGCGCATTCAATACCACCCGCATGGTGGATCGGATCACCAAGAAGTATGGCCGCCGGCTCCACGAGTGCCCCATCGGGTTCAAATACATCGCCGATCTGATGATGGAGCGCGAGATCGTGATTGGGGGGGAAGAATCGGGCGGCATCGGTTACTCCCGGTACCTGCCCGAACGCGATGGCATCCTCAACGCCCTCCTGCTGGCCAATGTCATGGCCGAAGAAGGCAAACCGCTCGGGCAACTGGTGGCCGATTTGCAGCGCGAGTACGGACCCCACTACTACGGGCGGCTCGACCTTCATATTTCCGAGGAGATGAAGCAGCACGCCATCGAGCGCGCCCAAGAGAAGGACACCCGTCGTCTAGGCAGCTTCGCGATCGTCAAGAAGGAAAGCTTGGATGGAGTAAAGTTCTTCCTCGATGTGCCCTCCGATGGCAATGGAGCGGAGGCTTGGGTTCTGCTCCGAGCCTCGGGCACCGAACCTTTGTTGCGGGTTTACGCCGAGGCGGCTTCCCAGGAACTCGTAACCGAGATCCTCGCCCGCGCCGAAGCCTTTGTGAGGGCGTAGCCGTACATGGGGACGATCGATCGGACGATGGCCGACCAGCCATCGCCCGGGCCTGAGACCTTCACCTTCGGGTCTCGACGGTGGCAAGGGTCCCGGTACAATAATAGTGGTTAAACCGATGAATTCCCTTCCACTTACGTGGAACGACACGCTGGACAAGCCGGAAGCGCGACGCTACAACCGCATCCGGCGGTGGCTTGGGATTGTGGACTTTGTGCTCGGTCTGGCTCTTCTGCTGGTCTTGTTGCTGACCGGCTGGAACGGAACCCTACGCGACCTCGCCTATCGGGCTGCCGCACAAACCTATGTCCTGGCGGTGGTTCTTTACGTCGGGCTGCTTCTGATCATCGCCAAGCTGCTGGGTTTTAGCCTGGACTACTATGGATTTCGACTCGAGCATCGCTTCCATCTTTCCAATCAGAAACTGACGGCATGGTTGTGGGACGAGCTCAAAGGGTTCCTGGTCAGTTATCTGCTCGCCATCATCGTGGTTGAACTGCTCTACTTCCTCATTCGCCAAAGCCCGCAGTACTGGTGGTTGATTACCTGGTTGGCTTGCCTCGGGTTGTTTGTCCTTCTCGCGCAACTAGCTCCGGTGCTGCTGTGGCCGATGTTCTATAAGTTCGAACCACTCCAGGATGAAGACCTAAAATCTCGTTTGGTCCGCCTCAGCGAGCGTGCTGGCACCCGGGTCCGGGGCGTCTACAAATGGCACCTCTCGGAGAAAAGCAAGAAGGCGAATGCGGCTCTCACCGGGCTGGGCCATACCCGACGCATTATTCTCGCCGACACGCTTCTTGAAAACTATTCAGCCGATGAGATCGAGGCGGTGCTGGCTCACGAACTGGGACACCATGTTCACAAGCACGTTTTCAAGAGCATCCTCGTCCAGGCGGGTATCACTTTGACTGGATTCTGGGCAGCCAATTGGGTGTTGCACTATGCCGTGGACCGTTGGCATGTTTTCGAGACGCTTTCCGACTTCGCCAACCTGCCTTTACTGGTGCTGGTTTCGACCGTTCTGTCGTTTTTCCTGTTGCCTGCGGTCAACGCCTTCTCCCGGCATAACGAGCGGGAAGCAGATCGTTACGCCTTCCGTTCGATTGCCAGTGTCGATCCCTTCATCTCCTCCATGAACAAACTTGCCGAGCAGAACCTGGCGGAGAAATCTCCTTCGCGCTGGGTGGAGTGGTTTTTTCACTCCCATCCGGCGATCTCCCGGCGGGTGGCTGCGGCCAAGCAATGGACCAGACGGCCGGCCAAAGTCCACTAGGCGGCTGGTTCTCAGCAAACTACGCTGTCGGCGGTCGATTCTGAAGCATCGCTTGCGCCTTTCGCAGATCTTCCTCGGCATCCACGCGTAGGGTGTCGAAGGGTGTCTCAACCACGCGGATCGGAATTCCATTTTCGAGAAAGCGCAACTGCTCGAGGCGCTCACTTTGCTCCAGCCGTGATTCAGAAAGCTTGGAATATCGCTCGAGCGCGCTCTTGCGGTACACGTACATGCCTAAATGCTTAAAATAGGTCGGCCCTACGCCGTCACGGTCGAAGGGGATCACGGCGCGAGAAAAGTAAAGCGCGTTTCCGGCGCTGTCGGTTGTCACCTTTACCGCATTGGAGTTGGGAATGTCGTCCGGGGCAGCGCGAACTTTCAAGGTTCCCACCTGCACGCGGGAATCTTGCATCAGGCCGACGAGCGCCGCAATGTGCTCCGCCCGCGCCCCAAGCTCATCGCCCTGCACGTTGATGTAGAGATCGGCCGCCGAGGATTGCGCGATCTCATGAACGCGCTCGGTTCCATTGCGGCATTGTGCTGAGGTTGGGCGGACATGAAAACCCTGCTCTTGGCAGAGGCGGAGAATCTCGTCCGAGTCGGTGGCGATAATCACGTCCTCGAGCTGGGGGCAGTGTCGAATGGCCTGGTACACGTGGGCGATCAGAGGTTGCCCCACGATTTCTCGCAACATTTTGCGGGCCAGGCGGGTGGAATCGAGCCGGGCGGGGATCACTGCAAGGGCGTGCATTGCAGTTTCCAGTTTGCAGTTTCCGGGTTCCGGTTGCAATACCTTGCCTGCGATCTTATGGGCGCGGCACGAGCGCGCAGCGCGGCAAAGGAGGCGAGGACCGCTCAGGCTAGCCGCACGACCACCCCTGCCAGGCCCCCTCGGGTGGCGAAGTTTCCGCGTACCTTGCTAAAATTCGGCCGGGGAAGCTTTCCCGAGCGAGTTCACGGCCAGAAAGACGCCGCCGGCGGAGAATCGGCCGCTTTTCGAGACAGACCGCATGAATCCTGAGGGGCGCGATCACGAACTCGGCATGGACCGCAAAATCACCCGCCGGGACTTCCTCAACGGCGTAGCGCTGAGCCTCGGCGCGTCGCTCGTGCCCGGCGATTGGCTGGCGCAGGATGCCGGCCCTGACCTCTCGACGCAAGATCCGCTGCTCGCCAAGGGCATCACCCCGCAAGATTCCCGTTATTACCCGCCCTCGCTGACGGCCATGCGAGGGAATCACCCGGGTTCATTCGAGATCGCGCACCAACTTCGCGACCAGTCTTTCTGGCAAACCGCAGCGAGTGCAGAGAGCACCGGGGAAACCTACGATCTTGTCGTCGTTGGCGGTGGCATCAGCGGTCTGGCGGCCGCCTATTTTTATCGCCAGAAGGCCGGGGCGGGCGCGCGCATCTTGGTCCTCGACAATCATGACGACTTCGGCGGACACGCCAAGCGCAATGAGTTTCAGGTTGGGGCGCGTCTTCTGCTGAGCAACGGCGGCACTCAGTCGATTGAAGCTCCCTCGGAATACAGCCGCGTGGCCAAGAGCCTGCTCGAGGAACTGGGAGTCGACACCCAGCGCTTCTACCACTACTACGACCGAAAGCTGTATTCGAGCCTGGGTACGGGCTGCTTCTTCGATCGGGAGACGTTTGGCGCCGATCGCCTGCTCACCGGCATGGGAAGAACTCCTTGGCCTGAGTTTCTTAGCAAAGCTCCGCTTTCAGACGCGGCCCGCCGCGATATCATCCGGCTCTACGGCGAAAAAGTGGATTACCTACCCGGGCTCTCTCCGAAGGAGAAACGCGCCAAGCTCGCCAAAATCAGCTATGCGGATTACTTGACCACACACTGCAAAGCCCATCCGGACGTGCTGCCTTTTTTTCAAACCTATCCTGCCGACCTGTTTGGTGTGGGCATCGACGCCATATCCGCACTGGCCTGCTTCGAGAATCCCGACGACTACGGCGCGATGACCTACCCTGGTTTTGATGGATTGCAACTCGAGGAGCCGGCTGAGGAAGAGCCCTACATCTTTCATTTTCCGGACGGGAATGCATCCGTGGCCCGCCTCCTGGTGCGTGCCTTAGTCCCCGGATCAGTCCCGGGTAACTCGATGGAAGACGTTGTGACCAGCCGCGCGGATTACACGCGGCTCGATCATGACGGGTCTGGGGTGCGCCTACGCCTGGATAGCACCGTCGTTCGCGCCCGTCACGTGGGCGATGTAGCTGCAGCAAAAGAGGTTGAAATTGCGTATGTGAGGGGCGGAAAGCTCTCGAGCGTGCGCGCCAAAACCTCGATTCTCGCCTGCTACAACACCATGATCCCGTACCTCTGCCCGGAACTGCCAGCCAAGCAGAAAGAGGCGCTGGCCTATTGCGTGAAGGTGCCGTATCTCTATACCCACGTTGCGATTCGAAATTGGTCCGCGTTCCAGGAGCTCGGAATCCGCCACATTGTCGCGCCCGCGAGTTATCACACTTACGTAGCGCTGGATTTCCCGGTGAGCCTCGGCGAATACCGCTTCCCCAGCCATCCCGACGAGCCGATGATTCTGTTCATGCTTCGTTCTCCATGTAAGCCGGGGCTGGCGCGGCGGGTTCAGTACCGCGTGGGCCGCATCGAACTCTACTCGACGCCGTTTTCCGAGATGGAGCGCAGGATCCGTGATCAGCTGGGGAGGATGCTGGGCTCGGCCGGATTCGATCCTGCGCGCGACATCGAAGCGATCACCGTGAACCGTTGGGCACACGGCTACGCCTATGAGTACGACTCGCTCTCCGATCCAGATTGGCCGCGGCAGGAGCGGCCGTGCGTGGTGGGACGAAAGCAATTCGGCCGAATTTCCATCGCGAATTCCGATGCGGCGGCACGCGCCTACACCGATGCAGCCATCGACCAAGCTTGGCGGGCGGTCAATGAAATTGCACGATACACGTGATGCTCGACCCGCCCGAACCTGAAGAATTTAGCGGAACAGATGTTGAAGAGCGATCACCCTCCGGCGTTTGGTTGAAACGGCAAGCCGTTGTGAGCCGTCTTGGCAGGGGAAGCCACTTAAGAATGCCCTATCCGTTGAATCCCCGGCCAGCGACTCTCGTTCTCGCCCAGTCCCAAGCCGGCAGGTGACCCAGCCCCCCATTCCCCGGTAAAACGGAAAACAGAGACTGGTCGAGGTGGCAAGCTGCGAAAGGATTCTAGGCCGTCAAGAGCCAAGTCATCCGGTTTCCAAAAACTGTATGCGTATCCAAGAAACGGTATTGGCTGTGAGCGAGTTACACTTCTAAGTGTAAGAAACATAACAGCTAATTACACAAATTGTTGTGGAATATTAGTTGCACTGCATTGTTGTTTGATTTATCTCTCAGGCCTCCTCAAGGTCGTCACTCAATAAGTAGGGGCATCAGGAAAGCTCGGATTTCTTGCAGGGGCGTTTTTACCGTTTCTTGGGCATGTGGGGTGTTGGCTCTTCGATGTGAACTTCCTTTAGATAAGTAGATAAGGCAAAAACAGATAGGGCAAGACACGCTTAGGAGGGTCTCCGATGTTGAGAAAATTGTTTGCTGTGGTTTTGCTTTCCCTTGTAGTTTTGATTCCAGCCGTCGTTAACTCGCAAACCTCCACATCGGGCGCAATCGTGGGCATCGTGAAAGACCCGAGCGGTGCAGTCGTACGCGGTGCGTCGGTCAATCTGGTCGAGCCGAGCACCAATGCAACCCAAAATACGAAGACTGACTCTGGCGGGCGCTATGTTTTCTCTTCGGTCGCACCCGGTATCTATACGTTGTCGTTCACGGCCAGCGGATTCCGCAAAACGACCATCTACAGCCTTGAGGTCCAGGTAAACAAGTCAGCCACTGTCGACCAAACGATGGAGGTCGGGGCCACAACGGAAGTGGTCGAGGTCACGGCTGCAACCATGACCGAACTGCAGACCCAGGATGCGAGCGTTGGCGAGGTGTTAACCGGCACGGAGTTGAACCGTCTACCGGTACAGGGCAGAAGCGCTACGCAGCTGATTTTCTACCAGCCCACGGTAGCTCCGGACACAGGGGGGGGCGACACCACCGGTGGACAGATCGCCGGGGCTCGGAGCGAACAGATCACCTTCACCATTGATGGAGGCGACGCCACCAGCGATCTGGAAGGGTCGAACAACTATGCTTCGCCCGACCAGGAGCCGACCGCGATTTCCCCCGTGGTCCCGATACCGCAGGATGCGGTTTCGGAATTCCGGGTGGCGACCAACAACGCGAACTCCACGTTTGGTTCGTCTTCCGGCGGCCAAGTCGCAATTCTCACCAAGTCGGGCACCAACGCCTTTCATGGCAGTCTTTATGAATACTATGGCGGCGATGGGCTGAATGCCAACGGCTGGACAAACAATCACTACGATATTACGAAACCCCCTTCGGTTGACAATCGCTTCGGAGGCGGGCTGGGCGGACCAATTATCAAAGACAAGCTCTTCTTCTATGGTTTCTACGAAGGGCGACGTTTTCACGACCAAACCACCATCGACCGAATCGTGCCCACGACTGCGCTCAGAGACGGCATCATCCAGTTCAATGGTGCGTCGTACAACTTCAACCCTGCCAACGGCGCCCTGGCCGCCGATTGCGGAACAAACGGTGCAACGCCCTGCGACCCCCGCGGTATAGGGATCAGCAAGGTGGTCCAAGCCCAGATGAACCTTCTCCCATGCCCGAGCGGTCCACCACTCTGTGGAAACAACCCAGCTGAAGGGGATGGCGTCAACACGGTGGGTTACGACGAGCCGGCAGCGACTCCCGTCAGCACCAACGTGGGCAAACTCAAGTTGAATTATGTGATCAACGACAAGTGGTCTAGCTTCGTGACTTGGCAGTATTCGAGCACAGCCCGCACCGGCACCGAGCAGATCTCTCTGCTCGGTAGTAAGCCCGTGGCGGTGAGCGGAGACCCTTACTTTGCCAATTTCTACACCTTTCAGATAGAAGGTCAACTCAGCCCGACTTTTCTCGCGGTCACCCACGGGTCCTTCCTGAAGAACTGGTGGGGCTGGTCGCGTGTG
>Ga0187783_10003628_pt1 | contig 11381 bp, 13 predicted proteins | sample 1015_SJ02_MP02_2_FD_132471 | JGI IMG/M metagenome (GOLD analysis project Ga0187783, IMG submission 132471) | Tropical peat soil microbial communities from peatlands in Department of Meta, Colombia - 1015_SJ02_MP02_20_MG | ecosystem: Environmental > Terrestrial > Soil > Wetlands > Peat | place... | reverse complement strand
CGCTGCACACGTGGCAACAGCGGTTCGATGCGCTCCCACAGTCTGTCGCTGACCAGAGGTTTCGGCATACGCGCCGTCTACGACGGCAGCATTCCAAAACCTCTTTTTGTTAGGCGCTCTAAGGAGCGAAAGGCCGATCTGCGAGCGCGAGCCGCGGGCGCCGGCGAGGAGGCGCTGATGGTGTTCGCGGCCGACAAGGTCTCCAAGGCACGCGAGCTTCGCCTTCACCCGGGAGTGGCACGCCACGCAAGCCGTCGGCTTGCTTACTATTGCGACTGCTTGCGCCTGCTCGAGGAGCGACTGCCCGACTCGCCACTCGTAACGCAGCTCGGCGAGGAGCTCGAGCGCTTCGGTGCGCCGGTGTTGGCCGGGACGAGCTGAGCGTCGGGCACGCCGAGCTTGAGATCGGCGAGTCGGTGATCATGCTCGCCAACGGGAACCGCGAGATGGAGGTCCGCAGCCCGAAGCCGATCGCCGGCAGCCCCGTGCAGGCGTCTTACAGGTGCACAGCAGCCGTGCTGGCGACTGCCTGCTTGCCCACGGTCAGGCTGACGCGCACCCTCGCGTTCTTGTGATGGGAGCGCAGCGACCTGCCCTTCTTGGTGAGCGCCACCCGGATCTGATGGCTGCCCGCCGGCAGGTTCCTCTTGGTGGTCGTCCTCAGACCCTCACCGCTTAGACAGGCGCCTGCGCTCGCTCGTTTGGAGGCGCCGCGGAGCGAGATGACGAGCTGCTTGCGCTCCAACCTGGCGTCAAGCATTGTCCACCACCATCTCCGGGGTGTCTCTGGCGCGGGCGACTCGGTCCACCCGACAAACCGTTCTTTGAGAATCGCGACATACGATCTCGGTCACTATCCCGGCCGATCGGCCCACCGAGCTGAACGGCGCTCTCGGGTCCTAGGGCTAGCCCATCGCCTTCATAGCGTGCATACCATGCATGGCGACCGAGCCTGGTACCACGAGCCCCGGGACCTGGTGGGGCGCGGCGAGGATCCCGCCCGCAAGTGCGGCGAGGAGGGTCGCCGTCGCGAGCCTGGCGGCAACGGGCCGAGGCCCGGTCTTCTCCACTGCGACGAGCGCCGCGATCAGGATCATCCACGTCAGGCTCATCACTCCCAGCGCGAACAGTCCGGCCATGAGCGCCCACGAGCAGCCGATGCACCAGCCGCCGCTGCGGATGCCCGTCGCCAGCGGGCCCGACCAGCGGCGCCTCGCAGCGTGCGTCCCGACCAAGAGTTCTCTGCAGCGCGTCAGGCACAGTCGCTTTAGCGGGGTGAGCTGGTAGGCGGCGGCGAGCGCGAGCACGCCACCTGACAGCCATCGACCGCCATCGCGCCATGCCAGGTCGCTGCCGAGGAGCCCCTTGCCGAGCTCGAAGAGCGCGTAGGCGCCAAGGCCAGCCGCAGCCCACGCGAGCACGTAGCCGCAGGCGAACGGCAGCCATCGGACTGGTCCGCGCGCGCGGGTGACGGCCACGTACGCGGCGAGCGTGGGAGCCAACGAGGGCAGCATCATAGCCGCCATCATCGCTGTCCAGGAGCCGGTGAACCAGCCGAGCGTGCCGAGATCGGTACCGGGACCGGCGTCCATCCCGGACATCTGCCGGACCGTCCACCACCACGCCAGGCTGGCGGCCACAAGCACCCCCGCGATCACCCCGGGGCGATTGCGCGCTGCCTGCAGCGCCGTCACCCACGCTCCTTCTCGCGCTCGAGCAGCTCGTCGCGCTGTGCCCGCCACTCCTGCTGCGTTGCGATCCCGTGCGCTGTCATCAGCGTGTACCTCCTGTCTGGTCCTGCCGGCCGGCGGTTACGCTGGGACAACGCCGATCAGTCGTATCGCAGCGCCGGGAAGCTCGACTCGCCGTCGCGACCTTGCGGGGTCGCATCCAGCACATTCCAGATCGGCCAGATGGAGTCGACGTGGCGGGCCTCCATATCCTTGTCTCGCGGGGCGTACATGAGCTCCGATGCCCACGTGTGGCGGAACCGATCGCCGTCGCGGACGAACACGTTCAGAATCGGCATCTGCTCACCCTCTGCGGTCTCAGCGTGATAGTCGCGGTTGTAGGCGTTGCCTCGCGACGAGAGAAGCCGCAGATGGCGCCAGCCGCGCTCGCGTGCGAAGTTGCGGATCCGCACTGGATCGGACTTCGCGACCACGGCAAGGTTCAGCCGGCGGCTGAGGTGGGCAGCGGCGCCATCGAGGGAGTCCAGAATCGACGTGCATGACGCGCACGGGGTCTCGGACAGCGGAAGCCGCGCCGTCTCGCCCTCCACGGGTCCGGGCCTGGTGTCGCCCGAGTAGCGCGGGAACATGAAGCTGTAGATGACGAGCGTGTCCTTGCCCGCCTCGAACAGGTCGCTGAAGCGCACCTCGCCGCCGTCGGACGCCTCCTCGAAGCGGTAATCGTCGGGAACGACTCCACCCCGCGGCAGTGAGCGCCGCTGCGCCGCGACCTGCTCGATCGCCCGCCGCAGCCCGGCCTCGGCTTCCAACAGCCGATTGCGCTCGCGACGGTACTCGTTGGACTCGCCGGGGAAACGAATGCCGGGGTCAATCGATGTCATCTACCTGTCTCCTTGTGCCCGGTGCTGAGCGTTCTGCGCCGGGACGAGCTGGACGGCGCATGTCGGTCCGCTAACTCTAAGACTCGACGAGCGGCCGTCCCGTCTCGAGCAGCGTCTTGAGCCCGCTGATGACGGTCGTCCAGCCCCTTCCCGAGACGCTGTCCGCGGTCTTTGGCGAGTCCTCGAGCTGGTCGTGCACCACCGTCAGCAGACACGTGCCGTCCTGCTGGGGCTCTATCTTCCAGGTGACGCGGCTGTGGGGCTCGGCGGCAGCTTGCGGGTCATACAGCGAACGCCAGGTGTGCTGCAGACGCCTCGGCGGATCGGCCTCGAGCACTTCGCCGTCAACCCAATGCTGCGAGCGGTCGGTCGAGTACCCGTTGTAGGGGGCGCCGGGCTCGAAGGACGAGTCGACGTAGGAGCCGTGGAAGTACTTGGTCGTGAACTCGGGGTTGGTGATCGCCTCCCAGATCCGCTCCGGGGCGGCCTTGATGAGCAGCTGGTAGACCTGGGTCGCCTGCGCCGTGGTCGTCGTCATCCGGTTGCCTCCAATCGAGACTTGAGCTCCGCGAGGGCGGACACGCGCAGCTCGGTGTACTTGTCGATCCAGCGGTCGTGGATCAGGCGGATCGGCACCGGGTTCAAGTAATGGTGCTTCTCGCGTCCCGACCGCTGCGTGACGACGAGCCCAGCCTGCTCGAGCACCCGCAGGTGCTTCATCACTCCAAAGCGGGTCATTTGAAGCCCCGGTTCGAGCTCGGTGAGAGTGCGGCCGTCGCGCTCGAACAGCCGGTCGAGCAGATGCCGTCGGGTCGAGTCAGCGAGTGCCTTGAAAACAGCGTCATCGTCGTCCACCGGGCGGAATGATAGGTGACCGCCTGGTCACGTGTCAAGAGATCTGCTCCGACCTCGGACGACGCGCGAGTAGCCCTCGGTTAGCTTGTGCGCCGGCTACCTATGCATGGCGAGCCCCTCAACCTTGGTTGGCTGACCGCCGGGCACCAGTCCGTTCGCATCGCTGGCGCTGTTCTCCTTCTGCGCCCGGGTCCGGTGCTCTGGTGAGGACGCGCGTCGGACCTGCGAGACGCACGCCGGCGACCGATATCGCGGCAAGCCGGCCGCTGACGATCGCCACGCACCCCGTGCACGCAGACACCGTTGCGCTTCTGTGCACCCGCGGTGAGCTAGAGGTTTGCGAGCGGCCGCTGTCCCAGGCGCTCTGGCCGGCAGGGACTCGCGCCAGTGCTCTGCTCGTGTTCATGCCGGACCGCGTCGATGCGTCGCTGCTCGATGCTTGCCCCGAGTTGCGGATCGTTGCCGGGGCGTTCAAGGGGGCAGACAACATCGACGTCGAGGCCTGTAGTGCGCGGGGTGTGTGGGTGACCGTCGTGCCCGACCTGCTCTCGGCGCCCACTGCAGAGCTCGCGGTGGGGCTGACGATCGCCGTGGGTCGCCGGATTCGCGAGGGCGACGCTACGGTCCGTGGCGGGGAGTTCGTGGGCTGGCGCCCTTGCTTGTATGGCCTGGGCCTTGAGGGAACAGCAGTGGGCATCATCGGGATGGGCTCGCTCGGCCGAGCGATCGCGCGTCGCCTTGCGGGCTTCGGCTGCCTCCTGGCATACGCCGACCCCGGCGTGTCTGAGGCCGACGGGCTCATTGCAAGCTCGCTTGAGGAGCTGCTTTGCACGAGCCGCGTTGTGGTCGTAGCGGTCCCGCTTACCCCCACGACGCGCCAGCTGATCAATGCCGACCGGCTGGCGCTGATGCCGCCGGGCGCCGTGCTCGTGAACGTGGGGCGCGGCTCGACGGTCGACGAGCAAGCGGTCGCCGCGGCGCTCGAATCCGGACGTCTCGCCGGCTATGGCGCCGACGTCTTCGCGATCGAGGACCGCTCGCGCGATGAGGCGCCCCCGGTGATCGCGGCGGGGCTTCTCGCTCATCCCCGCAGTGTCCTCACGCCTCACCTCGGGTCCGCGGTAGCAGAGGTCCGGCGGAACATCGAGTTGCGAGCGGCCAAGAGTATCCTCCAGGCGCTCGACGGCGAGCAGCCCGAGGGCGCGATCAATTCGCCCTCGATCAATGCCCAGTGAGCGTGTGGCCGGCGGGCCTACGAGAGCGACGACCGATGCGGGTTGCAATCGTTTCCGATGTCCATGGCAACCTGACCGCCTTCGAAGCGGTCCTAGCCGACATCCAGCGGCGCGGGCCGGATCTCGTGCTTCACGGCGGTGACCTCGCGCTGATGGGCGCTCAGCCTGCTGAGGTGATCGACAGGGTGCGCGAGCTCGGCTGGCCGGGTGTCGTGGGTAACACGGACGAGGTCCTCTGGCGACCGCAGGAGCAAGCACGACAGGAAGCGCTTGCTCCCAAGCTGGCGAGCCTCCTTCGCTTGATCTTTCATCAGTACGCGCCGGCGACCAGGGAGCTGCTCGGCGAGGAGCGCGTCGCCTGGTTGCGGGGGCTTCCTTCCAGGTGGCGGGTCCACGACCTGGTTCTCGTGCACGCGGCTCCGGGGGATTTGTGGCGGGCGCCCTTACCCGACGCCGAGGACGACGAGCTGTCGAGCGTCTACGGGCCGCTCGACGCGGGCCTCGCAGTCTATGGTCATGTCCATCGTCCATACACCCGCTCGCTGAGCGGGCTGGCGGTCGCAAACAGCGGCAGCGTGGGCATGCCATGGGATACCGATCCGCGCGCCTCGTACGTACTTGTCGAGGACGGCCATCCCAGGGTGATCCGAGTGCAATACGACGTCGAGCGGGAGGCGGCCATGGTCATGGCGAGCAACTATCCGGACGCACCACGACTTGCGGAGATGCGCCGCCGCGGAGTCTTCCTCAAACCCGCGGCGGCCTGACAGCGCTGAGGACGGATTGCGCACACAGACGCGGTTGCGTCCGGATCTCAGCCGACGCGGAGCTCGAATCCGATCGCGTCGGGCCCAGGCTCGCCCCGCGGCAAACCTATCCCCGCAACCCACTCGGCACCATCGACCCGGCGAAGAACGCAAGCCAGACGATCAGGGCGAGCACGGCGATGTAGACGCTGGCCATCACGACGCGCTCGAGCGCGGTGACGCCCACCTTGCTCGCGACGTGAGTGCGCTCCTCGGCGCGCATGCTACGCAGCCAGGTGGCACGATGTTCTCCAGGGGGTCTGCCAATGAGCTCGTCGTAGGAGTTGCTGAGCCAGGTCAGCGCAAGCGCGATCAACACAACGAGCACGGCGAGGACGAGCAGCACCACCGCGACTGCCCCCATGCTGAGGACCCTTTGGTTGCTGGCCTGCGAGCCGATCCACAGCGCAGCAAGCGGAGCCCCGGTCCAGATGTTGATTGTCAGGAAGGCCGTCGCCGCGACCATCGCCAGGCGTCTGGCCGTCACATGACGGGTGCGATCGGAATCCTTGGAGGCCTCCGGGTGGTGCCTCTGGCGCGCGTCGGGGCCTGCGTTAGCCGAGCCGACCACGATCACGCCTCGGGGTGACCGACGAACTGCTCAAACAGCGCCAGTAGATGAGCGCGGGTCGAGGGCCACGCTAGTTCGGCGGCGCGCTCGTTGACGAGCCGAAGCATCGCTAGTCCTCTCAAGGTTGCGAGACCTGTTACTGCCAGCTGCGTAAACTGCGGCCCGGCCAGCTCGGGATAGATCGCCGCGGCGCCCGCGACATACAGGTGGGCGTTCTCTTCTTCGGCCTGTCGCAGGCGGGCCCGAAGCTCCTCGTCGGTTCGCGCGGCGATCGCCAGCTCTGTAGCCGCCTGAGAACGCGGACCGCAGAAGAACGTCCACTGACGATCGAGCAGGATCTCGTTGCGCTGTCTGGGTGGCAGGCTCGGCGACGGTGGATCGGCGGTGACCTCGCGCAAGAACTCCCTGCCGATATGCTCTCTAGTCCGCCCCAGGAGCTCGACCTTGGTCTCGAAGTGATGCTGGAGCGCGCCCGGGCTGACGCCGGCGCGCTCGGCGACTCGGCGCATCGTCGTCTGCGCGTAGCCCTCGTGCGCCAGGCAGTCAACCGTCGCCTCCAGCAGCGCTGCGCTCGTGGCCGCTCGTCGTTCGGCCTGCGTACGTCTGGGCTGCCCGGAACGTCTGGACCGCCCGGAGCTTGTGGCGACGCTCGACACGACCATGGGCTCACTATACATTACGAGCGTATGGCATGTAACACGCACATCACGGTCCCCTGCGCCCTGACGGTCTGGGACAGCGAGCACGTACGCCCCAGCTCAGGCCCGTTCGCCTGGGTAGGGGTGCGCCAAGCGCATGGCGTTGATGGCTCCGGTTGAGGGCTACCGCGTCTGTTACGCCTCGGCGGGCTAGGAGTAGTCCTCCCAGCTCCGGGCCGTGAACTCGTCGGACATCCTCCCGGCCAGTATCCCCGACGGACTGCCGAAGCTTTCTCTGATCCGCTCAGACGCGGCTCAGCGGCTGCGCGGCCAGCCGGTTCTGGCGCGACTTCGTCGTTTCCGGGCCCGGTGAGCGGAAATTCAGCGAGGTGCGATCGTCGTCGGCTACCGCGTCCTGTTCGGCGGTCGTCGCGTAGTAGTTCGACGCCGGCTCCGAGCCGCCCCCCTGAACCGGCATCGTCTGCTTGGTGGGCACGCTCGGCGAGGCGCCGCCGGTCTCGGTGTCCTGTGAGGTGGACGCGCAGGTTCCGGTGAGCGGCATATAGATCGAGGTCGGGGGCAGTTCGGGCAGCGTCGTCCTGGGCGCCGAGTGGAACATCGTCGAGGTGAGATCGCCAACGGTCGTGCGCCGCCAGGAAGAGACGTTGGGCACTTCGACGCCGAAGCGAGCAGCGACGAGTTGCAGCTGGGAGGTGTGATCGAAGGTCTCGGACGCGATGTGGCCGCCACGGCTGAATGGCGAGATGACGAGCATCGGAACGCGCACACCCAGCCCCAGCGGCCCGGCGATGCTGAGCGTCTGCGAGGAGTAATCGGGCTCCAGAACAGAGCTCGGTTCTGCGGTGAGGTACTCGTCGGGCGTGTTCGGGGGCGGCGTCGGTGGTGGCACGTGGTCGAACCAGCCGTCGTTCTCGTCGTACATCAGAAACAACGCAGTCTTGGACCACAGCTCGGTCTTGGCCGTGAGCGCGTCGAGCACAAGCGAGGTGAAGTACATGCCGTTGGCCGGTGCCGCGGAGGGATGCTCGTCGAAGCCCAGCGGCGGGATGATCCAGGCGACGCTCGGCAGCGACCCGGAGGCGATATCGGAGACGAAGTCATTCGGGAAAGTCTGTTCGAAGGCGTTCTGATAGAGCGGCGAAAGCGGATTGCGGAAGGCCGTGAAGTACGGCAGCACATGGTCAGACGTGCCCATGACCTCCGGGTTGGTGATCGGGTTGTAGAGTGCCGGGCTCCACGTCGGGTACTGCGCGAGCGAAGCGTACTTGCCGCTCACCGCGACGTTGCTCGGGCTGTAGACCTTCCAGGAGACACCTGCGTCCTGGAGTATCTCCTGCATCGTCGGCCACGTGCAGTCCCAGAGGACGTCGGGCGTGTCGTTGGTGTCGGTCACCGGCCCCCCTTGCGTGCCCGCCGGATCGATCGTGCCGCTGTTGGCCATCAGTCGGTTGGGATGCGTGGGCCCCAAGATCGAGCAGAAATAGCTGTCGCAGAGCGTGAAGGCGTCGGCTAGCGCGTAGTAGAAGGAGAGGTCTTCGCGCTTGTAGTAGCCCATCGTCATCGCGCCGTTGCTTCCCTCGTACTGAGAGGAGGTGTGGGTAGAGACGAAGGCGTCCATCGTCCCGTCGTTCCAGCAGAGATGCTGCGGACCCCACTCGTGGGTGAGATCGTCGGTGCACTCGAGGCCCGCGCTGCTATCGAGATGGAAGGGCAGCAGCAGTTCGGGAGGCACCAGTGAGGACGCGCCAGGGTAGTTTTGGGCGAACACGCCGAGCGAGTCCGCCGGATGGTCGTTGAAGCCGCGGCCATTGGGGTAGTCGCCGAAGTAGTGGTCGTAGGAGCGGTTCTCCATCATCAGGAAGATGATGTGCTCGACGGCCTCGAGATCTGAGCCTGCCGCCGCCGTGCTTGCCGCACCGGCGACAGTCCCCATGCCCGCACCGCGGGCGAGCCACGAGACGGCGGGCGCCGCTAGCACCGCCCCGGCCCCGGCCATGCCGAAATAGCCCATCAGCTGTCGCCGGGTGAGTTGCCGACCCTGGAGATCGTCGGGCAGGCGCACGGCTCGTGCTCCTTTCGTTGCTCTCACGTCTCGCCCATGCACAGGGCCGCAAGGGTGGGTACCCGCGTGCAGGGCGTTCATGTAACGATCCTGTGAGCGGCCGATCGCGCCTTGCCTCAGTGCCTGCTGGAGCCGGGTGAGTAAGGGTTGAGCGTCCACGACGCCTCGATGACGGGGAGACGAGAAGCGCTCGCTGCTGGCCCCTGGAGACCTCTGAGCCCCTAGGGATCTCTGTCAGACAGCACCGGCGCGGAAAATCTCACGCAGCCGAGCCCGCCGCTACCGTTGTTGGTAACCGAGCAGGGCGAAGCGTTCGAGCGCGCTGCTGACGCTCGCTTCGGCTTCGTAGACCTGCGTCCTCGCGACGGCAAAGCGGGCGGTGCTCTTGTCAGCGGCCGCCGCCGCGAGGGCGTCATACGCTTCGCGTGCCCTAGAGAGCGAGTCCGAGAGCATCGCTTGGGCTTGATGTGTCGCCGGGAGCGGTTCCAAAGCCGACAGCGACGTGCCCGCGCTGGCGAAGGCTTCGGCGAGCCCGGCTGCGAGCCGCTGTGCGGTGGCAGGCGTCGCTCGCGTATCAAGTTCACGCCGCAACGCAACGCGACGTGCATCGAGCGCTCCGAGCGCCGCGCCGAGCTCTCGGGCGAAAGCGGGTTCGGGTGTCAGTCGATAGAGCTGTGGCTGGCCCGACAGGATGGCGGTCGCGACGATCTGCTGACATGCCCTCATGTAGCCCGAAGACCGTGCTGGGGCGTAACACGCGAGCACGGTGCCGCCACCGTCCGGATTGGGGATCGCGTAGACGGTGAGTTTGCGGTTGAAGCCTCGGATGCCCGGCTGAGCGTACTTATAGGCTTGAATTTCGATCAGGTCCACGACCTCGGCATCGGGTAGCTGATCCAGCTGTGCGACAAATGACTCAGGGAGCGGGCCGGGCTCACCTTCGGGCAACTGTCCCACGAGGAGACCCGCCTGAGCGCCATCGCCGCGCGGCGCCAGAGCGGTCGCCTTAGCCAGTGCGAGACCCGGGATTGCGGGCACAGCGGAGGTTCGTTGCCAGTTCGAGGGATATTCGAGCACGACGTTCCCTGCGGACAACGTGAGCAGCGTCGCCCTGGACGCACTGGTTGATTCGCTGTTCCCCGCCAGATAGCCGATGATCGCGACAGCGGCGAGGAGCAAGGCGGCGGTGGCTGAAAATGGGCGACCGTAACGGTTCATTCACTCAGCCGGAGCTTTCGAACGCGCCACCACCGCCCCCGGAAGGCTTTGAGCTGCCATGTCCGCCACTCGACGACCCGCTGGTCGATGGCGGAGCCGGCGGAGGGGTCGAGGACCTCACAGGGGCTGAAGACTCCTGGGGGGAGGGCGTTTCTTGCGGCGTGGGTGCGCTCGAAGGCGCTGACCGCGTCGGCGGCGGAGAAGCTCTCGGCGCTTCGGGGACTGGTATCCCCGGGTGGGAGACGACCGCTGGCGGCGAGATTGGCTGGCTGCGCGACGGTGCGGCAGCGGCCGGAGCTGCCGCCAACAGGTTTTCGATCGCCGGAACGGTGCTGAGGCGAACGGGGACCACCCCGCTGAACGATTCGGCCGGCAGGCTCGGCGATTCCGCCGGGGAGGCGCTTCCTGCATCGGTCGCGCGCCCGATCTGGAAGAAGCCCGCGAACACGAGGCACAGGGACAGCAGGATGAGCGCCGCCTTGCGACCAAAGGGAACATTTCCTCCGCCCGTGCGAATCCGGCGCCTGCCGATGCCGACGGTGCTCATGACGGACACGCGATCGGGTTGGGATCGCTCGGCAAGAGGCACGCATCGGCGCGCGCCGGAAGTCGGTCGCGGCGAATTGTAAAGCGCGTGTACTTGCCGATCTCCCCGGACTTCGTGACAAGGACCTTGAGGGTCAGACCGGCCCGTAGGGTGCGCTCGAACGCCCGGAAAGCGACGGTGACGGTCGCCACATTGGGCTTCTTGCTGCTCGTCGCCGCGAGGTGATGCTCTGACTTCACGGGGCAACCACGCCCTGAGCAGGTCACGGCGACGCTAGCCCCGACAGGCGCCTGGACGGTCAGCAGGTCGAGGTGCACACCCGAGGAGGTCCTAGAACCCACTATCCGGACGATGGGGAAGGGCTGCATCAGCAAGAGTGGAGGCGAGGTCACGGGGACCGTCTCGGTGGCGACGCTCGAGAGGCCGTCGGCGGCCGTCACGCGCAGCCTGACGACGTGCGCTCCAGTAGTCGGGAAGGAGGTCGTCAGCACCGGACCCCCGCCGTGGAATCCCCCGTCGGCACCGAAAGCCCATGCGAAGCCGCTGATCGGACTCGCGGTTTCGGTCGAGTTGGACACCAACGAGACGCTTTCGCCGGTTCTCGGAGCAGGAGGAAACCACCTAAATGACGCGACCGGAGGCAGCGTGCGAGTTGCACCCGGTTCGGTCATCGTGAAAGTGACCGGCGCGCTCCTGCCGACGTTGCCCGCGCTGTCGGACTGTTCCGCAAGAGCCGTGTAGGTGCCCGGGCTGAGCCCTCCGAAGGTCGCCGACCAGCGTCCTTCCTGGGCTTGGACCGTCAGGGCCTGTAGACGAGCATTCGGTTCGGTCGTCGACCCTGAGAAGAGCGCGATCG
>Ga0187783_10003627_pt1 | contig 11383 bp, 10 predicted proteins | sample 1015_SJ02_MP02_2_FD_132471 | JGI IMG/M metagenome (GOLD analysis project Ga0187783, IMG submission 132471) | Tropical peat soil microbial communities from peatlands in Department of Meta, Colombia - 1015_SJ02_MP02_20_MG | ecosystem: Environmental > Terrestrial > Soil > Wetlands > Peat | place... | reverse complement strand
GCCCAGCCGGCTTTGGGCGATGGTGGCCGGGATGTCGGGCGGGGGCGCGCTCGCCATCTTCTATCGTGCGCTTGCGGTCGGGCGAATGGGCGTCGTGGCTCCGGTTGCGGCCGTGCTGGGAGCGGCCATTCCGGCGATAGTAATCATGTTTACCCAAGGCCCGCCGGGTCTCGTTCGTCTGGCTGGTTTTGTGACTGCCGTCGTAGGCATCTGGCTCATTTCCGGCAGCGAGGATGGCAGGGGTCCTGAAGGCATCGGCCTCGCGGTACTGGCTGGGGTGGGTTTTGCGGGGTTTTTCCTCGGCATCTCCCAGGCAAAGGATGGCTCAGCCCAATGGCTGGCTGCATTTTCCCGCTGCGGAAGCCTGCTAGTGACTGGCTCGGTCGTGCTCTTTGAAAGAAAGTTTCGAGAAATGAGTTCTGCCAGTGCGCGATGGGGGTTACTAGCCGGATGCCTCGACACTTCCGGCACTGCCTTCTTCGTCTGTGCTACCCAGACCGGGCGGTTGGATGCTGCGGTGGTATTGACATCGCTCTACCCCGCGGTCACGGTCTTGCTCGCCCGCCTGGTTCTCCACGAGCACTTCACGCGGCGGAAAGCTCTGGGCATGGTGGCCGCGTTGCTTGCCGTTCCCTTGATCGCCCGGCGCTGATCACCCGGACAGTCCACGAGAAGTTTTCTTGTTACCATCTCGGAATGGCGCTGTTTGAAATTCGCCGTCTGAGCAAGACCTTTCCTTTGGGCGAATCGATGTTCGGTGGTGCGGCCCGCAGCGAGATTCGGGCGGTGGACGATGTCTCGATCGATATCGAATCCGGTGAAACGCTTGGCTTGGTGGGAGAATCAGGTTCAGGGAAGAGCACGCTTGGCCGGCTGATCTTGCGGCTGGTGGAGCCAAGTTCGGGATCCATTCTTTTTGAAGGAAGAGACTGGCTGGCGGCTGGTCAAGCTGAGATGCGTCGCTTGCGCCGCGATATGCAGATCATTTTTCAGGACCCTTTTGGTTCCCTCGATCCTCGCATGCGGGTCGAAGACGTTTTGAGCGAACCGCTGCTGATCCACGAACAATCGACGCCAGCCGAACGCCGTGCCCGCACGGCGGAACTTCTGCACTCGGTGGGACTCGATCCATCCGCTTTGCAGCGCTTCCCGCATGAATTCAGCGGCGGGCAGCGGCAGCGAATTGGCATCGCCCGCGCCCTGGCATTGCAGCCGAAATTCGTGGTGGCCGATGAGCCAGTATCCGCCCTCGATGTCAGCGTGGCTGCGCAAATCGTTAACCTGCTGGCCCAACTGCAGCGCCAGTTCGGCCTGACGTATTTGTTCATCTCCCACTCCATGCCGCTCGTTCGTTATCTGGCAACCCGCATTGCCGTGATGTACCGGGGAAGGATCGTCGAAATTGGATCTACCCGGCAGATCACTGAGAACCCGCGGCACCCGTACACGCGAAGTCTGCTCGAAGCAACCCCCGGGGTGGTGGCATAGCCTGGCAGTCACTTTCTGCCGCCGTGAGAGGAGCACAAGCCCTTTCAGCCGCAACAGGCCTCGTTGTCGACCGGCTTGCACCCATTCCTCCCCTCCGTCTAGAATGCGCCTCGCCGGATCCAGGGGAGGTTTTCCTATGGCTGCCGCGCCTGCACTGCCCACGCCCACCCCGGAAGAAGTTCCTCTTTCTGAAGGCGGGCGTATCCTCAATGTTTTTGGTGCACCCAAAACGGCTTTCCTGGACTTGCGCCGCAACGCCAGCTGGTGGGCGCCCTTTCTTCTTCTTTCTATCGCTACTCTCGGTTTTTTCTACACCGTAGATCAGAAAATAGGCTTTCGCAAAGTCGTCGAGAATCAGATCCAGCAATCGCCCAAAGCGACCGAGCGCATAGGGCGTTTACCTCCGGCACAGCAAAGTCAGGCCATCGACAGGCAGGTCAGCGGTATCAGGCTCTTTCTCTATGGGTATCCGGCGGTGATTTTGCTCTGGAACCTCCTCATCGCAGGAGTAATGTTTGTCACCTTCAAGTTTGCCGCCAGCGCCGATCTTAATTTCAAGATTTCCTATGCCATTGTCATGTATGCCAGCTTGCCCTTGCTGGTGAAGACCGTTCTCGCCACAGCCTCCGTGGCCGCCGGGGCCAATCCCGATTCCTTTGTCCTCGCAAATCCGGTGGCCACCAATCCCGGTTATTTTCTTAGCCCGGCAGGTTCCCCGTTCCTGTACAGCCTCGCCTCGGCGGCTGACATTTTCATGATCTGGACACTCATTCTCACCGCCATCGGCTTTGCAGCCGTAACCAAGCTGAAGACCTCCACCACCATGGCGGTTGTTTTCGCTTGGTATCTGGCGTTTAGCCTGGGCAGCGCCGCTCTGGCAGCCATGTTCTCCTAGGCGGCGCGCCTTAGGATTTCCTCGTGCCCTGCTTTTCTGGCGCAGGGTTGGGCCGAGGATTATGCTAGAACAGGAGGGGAATTAGCATGAGAACCGTAGTCGCACCTCTGGCGCTTGTCCTAGCAAGTCTGGCGGTTTGGGCCCAGACGAAGAATCCGGTTTCCAGCGTGGTTCGGGAAATCCTTCCCCGCCAACAGAAAAACCTGATCGCCGCGGCGGAAGCGATGCCAGCCGACAAATATGATTACAAGCCCACGGCTGAGCAAATGACCTTCGCCCATCTCGTCCTGCACATCGCGGAATCGAACAATCATCTGTGCGCCAAGATCAGTGACCTGCCGGAGCCGAAGTCCACAGAAGGGAAAGAATCCGACGGTAAGGAAGCTCTGGTCGCTCGTTTGCAAGCTTCCTTCGATTTTTGCGGTTCAGCCTTGGCCAAGGTGGACGATTCGAAGCTGGGAGACACCGTCGAGCTCTTTGGCGGGCACCAGGGCCCGCGGGCCTTTGCCTTCTTTGCCCTCACCAGCGATTGGGCGGACCATTACAGCGCTGCCGCCATGTATCTGCGGCTGAACGGAATCTTGCCGCCCACGGCCAAGAAAAAGTAGGCTGCTGCGGAAGCTATTTGAGCTGGACTAGGTCCCCGGCGGCAGAGCTCACCGGCGCGGGCGAGGGATGCTGGGGAGCGCGCCAGGAATCAAAGATCGAGACCTGGTGCACGCAGGACACGGTGCAGTGCGGCGCACAAGATTTCTCCGTCTTATATTCCCGACGAAGATCTTCCACCGTATAGCGTTCCAGCGGAACCGCAGGATAGCCTCGTTGCTGCGAGCAGTAGTGCACCAGCCCGTCTTCGCAGATATACAAATAGCGCGATCCTGCGCGGCAGCGCCACTGATTGGGCCGGCCCCGCGCGATATTGTCCTGAAAGGCATGAACGCGGGTGAAGCTGCGTTTCTCGAGCGCCTTCATGGTCTGATAGACGTGGCGCTCTTCGCTGCCGAGCGCTTGCAGTTGGCCGCCGCCGTCATGGATGATGCCCACGGTCGAGCTGAATCCAAGTTCGAGTGCGCGTTTTCCGATGATCAGCGCATCCTCCGGACTGCGCACCCCACCCCCAACCACGGAGTTGATGTTGACGTGAAACTCGGCGTATTCGGCGAGCGTTTCAAGTTTCTTGTCGAGTACCTTCAGGCTCTTCTTCGAGACTTCGTCCGGTATCACGTTGTCGATCGAAATCTGCAGCCACTCGAGTCCCGCCCGGTTTAACCGCTCGACGCGCTCGGGCACAAGGAGATATCCGTTCGTAATCAAGCCGGCGATCATGCCATGGCTGCGGATCCGCCGGATGATTTGGTCGAGTTCGGGATGCAAAAGCGGCTCTCCTCCGCTGATGGTGACGACCGAAGTGCCCAGCTCGGCCAACTTATCCAGGCGTGCGAACATCGTTGGCGTAGGCACGGGTTGCGAAAAGTCGTCGTACTCGTTGCAATATTTGCAGGCGAGGTTGCAGCGCCGAACGGGAATGATATGCGCCAGCAAGGGATGCTCGCTCGACACCAGAGCACGCATCACCGCCCGCAAACCCCGGGCTTGGCGGAGAACGGTCTTCGCCCGCCGGCGCACTTTCTTGTGGAAGCTTGGCATCAAGCAATCGAGTCTTCTATTAGAACATAATGCAATATGAAATACGGTAGATTCAACCCAGCAGACTGCGGCAGCGCAAAGTGGTTTGGCCACCAGACCGATGAGCAGTATGCTCTAAGTTTTCCCCAGCATTATTACGCCCTACGGTAAAGACTGTATTGAAGTAGCGAGATGGATCTGCGACTCTGAAGACAACCCCACGGGACGATGATGTTCCACCGAGGACAGCTATGCTGAGACCTCCAGCCGTACCTACTCCAGTTCCGAACTGGCGGGAATTATACCAAGCGGCACTGCTAGAGACCGACCGCCGAAGATTAACTGAGCGGATTGTCGTCGCCGAGCGAGCACTTGTGGCCCGGGGGCGAGAACTGTTTTTCACCGAGGATGTAGATCCGGCGGAACAGCGCGCCATCGAGCATGCCCTCAATTCTTTGCACGCCCTCGAGAATTGCCTCGGCCTCAAGCGCAACGCCGCTGCCTAAATCAACCGTTCTCTCCTGAGCAACCTGTGCGGAGGTTCTTTTGGTCCGCACTCAGCCGTTTGCAGTCACTTCGGGCGCCTCCCAGGCACCTTGTCCTGCAGTCGAGCGTCTCTATGCCAAGGCTTCGCAGCGGCTGCCGAAAGTACGTTCGTACCAGGACGAGTGCTTACCCTACTCTGCCCGCGCAGAAGGCTATAATCGAATGTAGGGCTTCAGATCCGTCGAACCTTTAGGACTTGCGGGGATTCCGAGGAACTTTTGCGTTGAAGGGACCGTATTCTAGGGTGTTGCTGCCTCCTCCTCAGCGCGCCGGGCCGGAATCTCGTGACGAGCCCGAACCAGGCCGGCTGAGCGGTAAGCCGTTACGGACTGGAGCAGGGAGGCAATGCGTACCGGGAGAAAACTCGCCGTAGGAGCCGGGGCGGTCCTGCTGCTTTTCGCGATCGTTGCGTTCACCGTTTATCAAAGCCATAAGAATGTAGTGACGGTTGAAACCAGCAGGGCACAGAGGCAGGATTTGACGTCGATGGTCAGCGCCTCGGGCGAAATTAAGCCGAAGACTTACGTCAACATCGGAGCAAATGCATTTGGCAAGATCACGAACCTCTTTGTAAAGGAGGGGGAACGAGTCAAAAAGGGGCAGATGCTGGCCCGTCTGGAAGAGGTACAAGCCGAAGCCGACTTGAATGCGACGAAAGCCACCCTCGAGGCAGCCCGTGCCGATGCGCTGGCGGCTGAAGCCGCGCTCAATACGGCGCTTGCCGACCTCAATCGCGCCCAGTCCGATGCCGAGCGCTCCGCCCTCGATTGGAGCCGCGCCGAAGGTTTGTTCAAAGACGCCCTGATTTCCCAACAGGAATACGACAGCCGAAAGGCGGCTCATCAGGCAACGGTGGCGGGGCTAGCGCAGGCTGAAGCCCGGGTGGAGCAGGCGAAGGCCCAACGGGAGTCCGCCAATCGGCGGGTCTCCCAGGCGAACGCGAACCTGACCCATGCCGCCGACGTTCTCAACAAGACCATCTATCAGGCACCCTTCGACGGGGTCATCACCAGCCTGCCGGTGCGTGAAGGGGAAACGGTCGTGATTGGCATACAGAATTCGCCGGGCAGCGTACTCATGACTCTGGCGGACATGTCGGTGATCACCGCCGAGGTTCGCGTCGATGAAACCGATATCGTCAATGTGCAATTGGGGGAAAGCGCCGAGGTGAGTATTGATGCGATTCCCAGGAAAACTTTCAAGGCAGTCGTCACCGAAATGGGAAATAATGCGATGGTGCGCTCGACTGGCGTATCCACCTCGCAACAGACGACGGGCAGTGAGGAAGCCAAGGATTTCAGGGTAGTCGTGACCCTCCAGGATCCGCCCGAGGGTCTGCGCCCGGGTCTCTCGGCGACGGCCAAGATTACGACCGCCACCCGTAGCCAGGTGCTGACCATTCCGATCCAAGCCTTGACGGTTCGCCGTCAGGAGGATTTGGTCCGGAGGGAGGAGCGGGACTCGGTCCAGGCCGCGCCGCCCCCCAAACCGGCGTCCGACGGCAAGGCGGAGATCCAGGGAGTTTTTGTGGTTCGCAATCACCAGGCGGAGTTCCTACCGGTCGATACGGGAATCGCCGGAACCACCGACATCGAGATCGTGAGGGGACTGAACGTCGGGGACGAAATCATCATCGGAAGCTACAAAGTCTTGCGCACATTGCGTCCGGGAGCGAGCGTCAAGGTGGATAATTCCACCCCTAAGAAGACGGAAGAGACGTGACCAATGTCGAGTAGGCTCGTCCAACCAGGAGCCAGCCGCGAGGCAACCCTGGCAACGAATCCGGAGAACTTGCAGGTGGCCCACAAAGAGCAGGAGGAAAGAATGGCAAGCGCTGAGCTAATCAAATGGTCTCAACCACCAGAGTCGGTTGCGCCCGACTCCTTCATGATCAGCACGGTTGACTTGTGGAAGACCTATGACATGGGTTCGGAGCAGCAGGTCCAGGCTCTGCGCGGTGTCAACCTCAATATTCGCTCCAACGAATACGTTGCCATCATGGGACCCTCCGGATCGGGGAAATCGACTTTGATGAACCTGATTGGTTGCCTCGATACCCCGAGCAAAGGTCAGTATTGGCTCAACGGACAACTGGTGAGCGAACTCGATGAGGACGAGTTGGCGCGAATTCGCAACAAGGAAATTGGTTTCGTATTCCAAACCTTCAACCTGCTGGCCCGAGCGACCGCCCTGCACAACGTGGAACTGCCGCTGATCTATGCCGGGATCGCTTCGGAACAGCGTATCGAGCGCTCGAAAGCCGTATTGGCTTCCGTAGGGATGGCAGAGCGCATGATGCACAAGCCCAATGAACTTTCCGGAGGTCAGCGACAAAGAGTCGCCATCGCGCGGGCTTTGGTGAATCACCCTTCGATCATTCTTGCCGACGAGCCCACCGGGAATCTGGACTCGCAAACCGGCAATGAAATCATGGCATTGTTCGATCGTCTGCACGCACAGGGCAATACGATTGTCCTGGTTACTCACGAGCACGACATTGCCGAATATGCGCACCGCATCATCCACATCAAAGATGGCGTTGTGGAGCGCGATGAGGTTAAGAAGTAGCGAAACGAGCATTCCAGGTTGTGCAGCTACGCACCTTAGGCCAGAGAAACCCTGGATTTCGAAGCGATAGTGAATTTTGGTTTTGGGTCAATCGATGGCACGTTTGGCCGTGGCCTGCTGGAAACGCAGTCGCCACTGGTCGCCTTGCTTAACCCAGACATCGGAAAAATGCTGGTAACGGGGTGCCGGTCCCTCATCTTCTTCGGACATCTGAATTACGGCGTCGTAGGTCACGATGGCGACATTCTCGTCGACTGCAAGTACATTGAAATCATAGAGACGATAATCCTCGAGATTGCCCTCATGAGTGTCGTCGAGGATATCTCTTTTATCGTGTAACCCTCCTTCGCTCCCCACCCGCTCAAAATCATCGGTGAGCAGGCGCCGTAAGGCTTCGAGATCCTTCGTTTTCTGTGCTCGAGCGACCGCTTCCGATTGGCTGACCAGGGTGTGCTCGAGCTGAGTGAGAGGCTTTGCGGTGTTCGGTGCTATCTGCGCAATACTAGGCACGGACAGGCATGTCAGGACCGCCCATACAAAGTGCTTCATGCGGACCCCCAAGGTGCACTCTAAAAATGTCGCCAACGTGGCCGTCAACATGTTAGGGGAAGCTTTAGAAAGAGGGAAGCCGGCTTTCGAACCTAGGTGAAATTTACCAGAGTACTGATCGAAGAGCTCGAGAAGCAACCAGATATATCCCAAGCTATAATCGGGAACCTGGCAGGGATCTAGGAACTTCGGGTGTCTCCTAGTGGCTTCGATTGTAGGGTTAGGCTTTGCTGGCTTGGCAAGTAACTGCTGTGCGCCGTCCACCAAACTTGATGTGCCGTTGATCAACCATCCGCTCGTCGTTTCCGCGCGCTGAGTGGCTGTCCGTCGCTTGATATCGTAGCCGTGGGAATCGGCCGGTGGAGTATCGCGAGCTGGCTGCCTGGGTGTCTGTTTTTTCCCCGTAACCTTGCCCATGTTGAATCGTTGTTGATTAAGGGAGCGTTCATGGCGTCGACACCGAAGGCATCTCGAGTACGGGCGGATGAGCGCGGGCTACTGGAGGCTGCCCAAAGGGATCCGGCCGGTTTTGCCGCGCTTTACGAGTTGCATTTCGATCGCGTGTATATGTTCATTGTCCGCCGTGTCGGCAATCGTGATGTTGCCGAGGACCTTACCGCTGATGTCTTTCACCGGGCGCTGGCCAATTTGCGAAATTTCGAATGGCGGGATGTGCCCTTCGAAGCCTGGCTCCTGCGCATTGCCGCCAATGCGATCCACGATCGTCGAAAACGAAAAGGACGCGAGTTGAGCTTTGAGGATCCTCCCGAGATGAGCAGCGAGCCCGATCTTACGGAGGTAGAAGACGGTGCGCGCCTGTTTCGGCTGGTCAATCGTCTCCCCGAGGACCAGAAACGAGTGATTGTGATGCGCTTCGCGGAGCATGAAAGTATCCGAGCCATCGCACAGCGTCTCAAGCGCAGTGAGGGTGCCGTGAAACAGCTGCAGTTCCGCGGCCTCGAAACCTTGCGGACCCGATTTGAACCGAAGCTGGGGCAAATGCCGCGAAAGGGCGCGAAGCAAAGCCGACCTAAGGGTGGGAAAAATGGATAAGCCGAGCTTAGCCGAACAACTAGACGAAGCCCTCGAGCGCGCTTTCTCCGGGCGAGGGAAGCCTCCCGAGTTCGATGACCGCCTGGCTCCGCTCCTGCGCATCGCTCTCAGGCTGCGCCATTTGCCGCGGCCGCAGTTTCGGGCAGGCTTGAAATCGGATCTCGAAAGGGAAGCGCTCGCGGCCGTCGGGGTCGAGGCCCTGCCCACCGCTCGGCAAACGGCCATGCCCTACCTGAGCGTCGAGAACGCGGCCGAAGCCATCGACTTTTACCGGCGGGCGTTTGGAGCCACGGTTGAGGATCGGGGAAAAATTGGCTCGGCCGAGATTGTCATCGAAAATTCGACCATCCGGCTCTCCGACCCGTTCCCCGATCACGGCTCGCTTGGCCCAAAGGCTCTTGGCGGATCGCCGGTCAAACTGCATCTGTATGTCGCCGACGCCGACGCTTTCGTCGAACGGGCAGTGGCGCAAGGAGCAAAAATCATTCGGCCTGTGGAAGATCAATTGCACGGCGATCGCTCCGGACAGCTGGCCGATCCTTTCGGTCATGTTTGGATCATCGCCACTCGCAACCAAGTCGTGAGTCGCCAGGAAATGCAGCGTCGCTCGAACAGAATTCTCATCGAGGAGCTAGAAAAAATGCCAGGACACGATCCGATTCGCAAGAGCTTCCGCACCATCACACCGTACATGATCGCGCAAGACGGGCCTGCGCTACTCGAATTTGCCAAGCAGGCATTCGGCGCCGAGGAGACCTATCGCGGCACCGGCTCGGCAGGCGGACTGCACGCAGAAGTCCGGATCGGAGACTCCATGCTCATGATTGGTGGCGGTTTCCCGGGCAAGGAATTCCGTGTGACCCCGACTACCACCGCGCTGCACATCTACGTGAAGGATACGGATGCGGTTTATCAGCGCGCTTTAAAGGCCGGGGCAACGTCTACCAACGAACCGGCGGACATGGAGTACGGGGAGCGTTCGGCGGGTGTGAAGGACAAAGCGGGCAACTATTGGTACATAGCCACGCATAAGGGGCCTCGCTATGTTCCGAAGGATTTGAACGACGTACAAGTTTACCTGCATCCACATCGGGCGGACCCGGTGATCAAATTCTTGCAGCGCGCCTTCGGCGGTCATGAGCGGGCCAGATACGCCTCCCCGGATGGCGTGGTTCATCACGCGCAAGTGCAGATCGGCACCTCCGTGCTAGAGATGGGAGAGGCGCACGGTGCCTATCAGCCCACGTCGACCATGTTCTATTTGTACGTGCCGGATGCGGACGCGGCATACCGGAGTGCGCTGGCGGCGGGAGCAAGTTCCCTCGAAGAACCGGCGGACCAACCCTGGGGCGACCGCGTGGCTACGGTTAAAGATGCCTTCGGCAATACCTGGAACATCGCGACCCATACCGGGGCAAAACCCGCGTAGAGCCTCAGGCTCTTGCTCTGAAATCACTCCAGCTTCTGGCGAAGCAAGTCATTGACGAGCGCAGGATTGGCCTGGCCCTTGGAGGCTTTCATGACTTGACCGACAAAAAAGCCAAGTATGGTTTTCTTTCCTGCGCGATATTGCTCGAGCTGCTGGGGATGGGCCGCAATCACATCCTCAATAATCTTGTCGAGCAGAGAGCGATCACTGATCTGCTCGGGTTTTTCCAGGCGATAGACCTCAGGAAAGTCCTTCTGACGTTCGAAGCAAAGATCATAGAGCTGCTTGAGCATTTTGCCCGAAATCGCACCGCTTTCGACCAAGTCTGCCGAAATCGCTACGCCCTTCATCGAAATGGGGGACTGGGTAATTTCGAGGCCTTGGGCCTTGAGCCTCCCCATCAGTTCCGCCTGCACCAGATTGGCGACCCGCTTCGGGTTCTTGCTCGCCTTGGCGGCCTCTTCGAACTGATCCGCAAGCTCTCGCGTGCTGGTGAGAACCTGCGCGTCATACTCCGTCACTCCATATTCCCCCACCAGGCGCTTACGCCTGGCTTCCGGCAGTTCGGGGAGCCTGCCGCGGATCCGCCTCTCCCACTCTTCGGCGATGGTCAGCGGCGGCAGGTCCGGCTCGGGAAAATAGCGATAGTCATGTGCCTCCTCCTTCGAGCGCATACTGTAGGTCTTGCCTTGACTGGCTTCATAAAGCCGCGTCTCCTGAGTAATCCGGCCGCCGGATTGGAGGATGCCGATCTGACGTTCGACTTCATATTCGAGCGCTTCGCGGATGAAGCGGAAGGAGTTCACATTCTTGATTTCGGTTTTTGTTCCCAGCTGCTGTTCGCCTCGCGAGCGCACGCTAACGTTGGCATCACAGCGCAGAGACCCCTCCTCCATATTGCAGTCGCTGACTCCGGTGTAGAGGATGATTTCTTTGAGACGCGTGAGATACTCGTAGGCTTGCTGCGGAGACGAGATCTCCGGCTGGCTTACAATCTCGATGAGGGGTACGCCGCTGCGGTTCAGGTCGATAGCCGTGGTGCGGCTGGAATCGGCAAAGCCCTCATGCAGGCTTTTGCCTGCGTCTTCCTCCAAGTGCAGACGGGTGATGCCAATCTTCTTCTGCCCGCTGCCACTCCCGACTGAGATCCAGCCGAACTCTGCCAGAGGCTGGTCGTATTGCGAGATCTGGTATCCCTTGGGCAGGTCGGGATAGAAGTAGTTCTTGCG
>Ga0187783_10003626_pt1 | contig 11387 bp, 13 predicted proteins | sample 1015_SJ02_MP02_2_FD_132471 | JGI IMG/M metagenome (GOLD analysis project Ga0187783, IMG submission 132471) | Tropical peat soil microbial communities from peatlands in Department of Meta, Colombia - 1015_SJ02_MP02_20_MG | ecosystem: Environmental > Terrestrial > Soil > Wetlands > Peat | place... | reverse complement strand
GCGATGCGGGCACTGCACTCGATCGTCGCGCACGCCCGGCTGGACGTTGCCGAGGAGCCGGCGGCGCGCTAGCTAACCGCTGATCCCGATAGACTCAGGGTTCGGCCAGCCAGCGTGCCCGGCCAGCCGGCGCGGATCGATGGTGGCGCCGAGGAAGCCCGGTAACGGAGGAGCAAGCATAACCGTGGCCCTAGTGGTGCAGAAATACGGGGGATCGTCGGTCGCCGACGCGGCCGGAATCAAGCGGGTCGCCCAGCGAATCGTCGCCACCAGGAAGGCCGGCAACCGCGTGGTCGTCGTGGTGTCCGCCATGGGCGACACCACCGACGAACTGCGCGACCTCGCGAACCAGGTGAGCCCCGCGCCGCCGGGCCGCGAACTGGACATGCTGCTGACGGCCGGCGAGCGGATCTCGATGGCTCTGCTCGCGATGGCCATCGCGAACCTCGGCCTGGAAGGCCGGTCGTTCACCGGCTCCCAGGCTGGCGTCATCACCGACTCGACGCACGGCAAGGCGCGGATCATCGACATCACGCCCGGTCGGATCGCAGCTGCGCTGGAGGACGGAGCCATCCCCATCGTGGCCGGCTTCCAGGGCGTCTCGCAGACAACCAAGGACATCACCACCCTCGGCCGCGGCGCGTCGGACACGACGGCCGTGGCGCTAGCGGCTGCGCTGAGCGCGGATTACTGCGAGATCTTCACGGACGTGGACGGCATCTTCACCGCCGACCCCAGGATCGTTCCGACTGCCCAGCGGATACCAAAGATCTCCTACGAGGAGATGCTGGAGATGGCCGCCTGCGGCACCAAGGTCCTCATGCTGCGGTGCGTCGAGTACGCACGTCGTTACACGATTCCGATCCACGTGCGCTCGTCGTTCAGCAACCGAGAAGGCACCTGGGTCACCGACGCCGAATCAGCAACCGAGGAGCGGAAAGGCTGGGCGATGGAGCAGGCGATCATCTCCGGCGTGGCGCAGGACCGCGGCGAGGCGAAGATCACGGTCGTCGGCGTGCCGGACAAGGTGGGTGAGGCGGCCCGGATATTCCGCGCGATCGCGGACGTCGGTATCAACATCGACATGATCGTGCAGAACATCTCGGCTGCTGCGACCGGCCGGACCGATATCTCTTTCACGCTGCCGCGGGATGACGGCCACGCCGCGATGACGCGGCTTGGTCAGCTGCAGGATGAGGTCGGCTTCGACTCGCTGCTGTATGACGACCGGATCGGCAAGGTGTCCGTGATCGGGGCGGGCATGCGGTCTCATCCGGGCGTCAGCGCCACGTTCTTCGGCGCGCTGGCCGAGGCAGGCGTCAACATCGAGATGATCTCAACGTCGGAGATCCGGATCTCGGTCGTCGTGGACGAGAACGACGTCGAGCAGGCGGTTGCCGCCGCCCACGAGGCGTTCGATCTCGGCGCCGGCGGCGAGCACGCGGTCGTCTACGGCGGGACAGGCCGGTGAGCCCGGCGGCCAGCACCGCAGCGGGCGGCGGCGACGCGGCCCGGCCCGTGCTTGCCATCGTCGGCGCAACCGGCGCGGTCGGCACGGTCATGCGCAGCGTCGTGTCCGAGCGTGCCGACATCTGGGGTGAGGTCAGGCTGATCGCCTCGGCGAGGTCAGCGGGACGCAAGCTCGAGGTTCGCGGTACGGACGTCGTCGTGCAGGCGCTCGCCCCCGAGGTCTTTGACGGCGTCGACCTGGCGATGTTCGACGTCCCGGACGAGGTGTCCAGGCAGTGGGCACCGGTCGCGGCCGCGCGGGGCGCCCTGGTGATCGACAAGTCCGGCGCGTTCCGGATGGATCCGGACGTGCCGCTCGTGGTGCCGGAGGTCAACCCCGACGCGGCGAGGAACCGGCCTAAGGGCATCGTGTCGGTGCCGAACTGCACCACCCTGTCCATGATCGCGGCGATAGGTGCGCTGCACCGCGCGTTCACGCTCCGCGAGCTGGTGGCGGCCTCCTACCAGGCCGCGTCCGGCGCCGGCCAGGCCGGCACCGACACGCTGTACGACCAGCTGACGAAGGTGAGCGGGAACCGGACGCTCGGCCAGCGGCCGGGCGACATTCGGGCCGCGGTGGGCGACGGCGGGCTATTCGGTGCGCCGCTGGCGATGAACGTGGTGCCGTGGGCCGGGTCGCTGCGCGACGAGGGCTGGTCGTCCGAGGAACTCAAGATCCGTAATGAGACCCGCAAGATCCTGGGCCTGCCGGACCTGAAGATTACGGCGACGTGTGCCCGGGTGCCAGTCGTGGTTGGCCACTCGCTCGCCCTGCACGCGGTCTTCGACCAGCCGGTCACCCGCGAGCAGGCTCAGGACGTCCTCCGCGCGGCTCCTGGCGTGGTGCTGGTCGATGACCCGGCGCGCGGCGAGTACCCGACGCCGGCTGACGTGGCGGGGACCGATCCGACGCTGGTCGGCCGGGTCCGCCAGAGCATGGACGATGAGCGCGCACTGGAGCTGTTCGTCTCCGGCGACAACTTGCGCAAGGGCGCGGCGCTCAACGCGGCGCAGATCGCCGAGCTGCTCGCCCCTGAGCTTGCCCGCTGACCTGCCGCGTTCCAGCGGAGACTTATCCGGGTGCGGACAAGGGAAAGTCTCCGCCTTAACGAGAGTCGGGCATATTCATCATCAGCTCGCCGGCATTCACCGGAACTGGCACCGTGTTGCCCGGCGGCGCCAGCGGGCAGACCCAGGCAGGGTCGTACGCGCAGGATGGGTTATAGGCGAAGTTGAGGTCGAGGACCAGGTGTCCGCCGTCGCCGCCGAGGTCGGCTCCCTTCACCGTGTCGAGCACGTACCGTCCGCCTGGGTAGGTGGCACCGTCGCGTCTGGTGTCGCGGATCGGCACGAAGATACCGCCGCCATAGCTGGCCAGCCACCAGACGTCGAGATCGCCGAGGCCGGACAGGTGCACCACGCCCGCGCGCTCAAACGGCACGACGCCGCCAGTTCCGGTGCTGACCTCGATGCTGGCTGGCTCGATGTCGGTGTCTACCTCGACGTAAAAGCGCAGGGCCGGATCGTATGGCGCGACGGGCACGCCGGTGAAAGCGGCCCGGTCAGCGGGCGGCACCGGAGACTCCGGGTGCGTGGCGAGCAGCGCGTTGCGGCCGGCCTGCCACTCTTGATGTGCCGCTCGCGGGTCGGGTGTCGCCCGAATCTCGGCGTAGATCGCCGCGACCCGGCGGCGCCAGTCCAGCAAGGACAACGCCGTCATGGCACGCTCCCGGCTTCCGGCACGATCCGCATTGGTCTGTAGCGGGATGGACGCTGCCGACTCTAGCGAGGTCGCGACGCGGGTGGCCGGGGCTGCGGTGGTGCAGCCGAGCAGCAGTGCAGGTGCGGTGCCAGTGGAACTGCGCCTGTGGACGTCGGCGGTTGTCGTCGGGCAGGCTTAACGGCTATGGACCGGACCTTCACCCTCGCCGGGGCCCGCGACCTGATGCCGGAGCTCCTGTCCAGGGCTGACGAGCTGATCGAGGTCCGGGCCAGCCTGGTTGAGGTCCAGGCAGCGCTGACGACAGGCAGCAGTTCGCCGCTCGGCGGGTTGCCCGAGGCCAAGGGATACCAGGCGCGGCTCAGCGAGATCGTGAGCTGGTTCAGTGCTGAGGGCCTCGAGGTGAAGGGCATCGCCCCGCTGCTGCTGGACTTCCCGTCCGACCTCGCCGGCGAGCCGGTGCTGCTGTGCTGGCTAGAGGGGGAACGCGAGCTGGGCTGGTATCACCCGCTCGCGTACGGATTCGCCGGCCGGCGTCGAATCCAGGGGCGGGGAGCCAGCTAGTCACGGGCGGGCGGGCGCCGAGATCCGGTACCGCAAGGCGCTGCCCTGACTCGGCTGGCGCGCCCGGCGGCAGTGGTCAGGGTCTAGTCGGAAGGTCGTTGGCCAGATACCGCCGCGCCGCCGCTGAGCTGGTCGGCGGCGATCTGTCGCATCGCGCGGCGGCGCTCCGCTCGGTCCAGCCGGTCGATGAACAACTCGCCGTGCAGATGGTCGGTCTCGTGCTCCAGGCACCGTGCCAGCTCGCCAGTGCCCGCGACGATCACCTGCTCCTGGTCGAGATTGACGCCGGTCGCGACCACGCGCTCGGGTCGCGTGCGCAGGGCGGTGAGGCCGGGGATGGACAGGCAGCCTTCGGGTCCTTCGTCGCTGCCGTCCCGCTCGACGATCTGCGGGTTGATCAGGTAGCCGAGTTGGCCGTCGACGTTATAGGAGAACACCGCGAGAGTCGAGCCGATCTGGTTCGCGGCCAAACCAGCGCGGCCCGGCTCCTGCACGGTGTCGACGAGGTCGCAGACGAGTCTCGCTAGCGCGTCATCGAACCGGGTGACGGGATCGCACGGGGTCCGGAGTACTGGGTCGCCTAGGTAGCGGATCGGCCGAACGCTCACGCCGTTCCCTTGTGGCTGGGCAGGCGCGGCAACTTCACCCAGGAATCAAAGCACGGCAGCCCGACTTTGACCACCGAATGCCGCCAGTTATCGATCATATGTTTGAATACTGTAGTGGAGCAGGGTGCGACCCCGCCCTGGCCGGGGATCCCGCGCGAGTGTCGAAGCCATCATCCCTGGCGTCCTGGCACCGTCACCATCACGTGGGAACCGTGCGACTGCACGGCCGCAAGGGCCGCTCGTGGCGGCCACCTCAAGGTGGCGTGCAACGCCGCTGGCTGCGTCGAGGTCTGGTGGGCGCCACGCCATCGGCCGCCAGGCCATGACTGGCCCAGGATTCTCGGTCACCGTCAGCCTGGTCACTAGCGGAGCGTGGCAGGCCAGATTCTTCCGTGGGAATTCTGATCCAGCCGTCCGCGACCCGTCGGCGCGCTATACCTCGGTTAACCCAGAGGAGTGCGCTATGGCCAACGCCGCCCCGGATCATCCGCAGTTGCTGCAGACGGTGCTTGACGCCACCGACGCCCGAGCCCTGGCCGAGTTCTACCGGCAGTTGCTCGGGCTCGTTTATCGCCCTGGCGACGAGCCGCCTGTCGGTGCCGTGCCTGATGACTCCGACTGGCTGGTGCTCACTGATTCCGCAGGTAACCGCGTGCTGGCTTTCCAGCAAGTTGACGAACTGCCTCGCAACACCTGGCCGCGGCCGGGCGTGCCGCAGCAGCTTCACCTCGACACGATGGTTCCGGACCGCGCGGCGCTGGACCGGCAGCGGGACAGGGCCCTCGCGCTCGGCGCCGAGTTGCGGCTCGACCGCAGCGAGGATCCGGATGAGCCGCTGTACGCGCTGGCCGATCCGGCCGGGCACACGTTCTGCATCTTTGTCCGGTAGCGAACGGAGCTAGGGCACATGGAAGTCACCGCAGCGGATCGCTTTGCCATCCAGGATCTCTACGCCGCGTACTGCCGCACCGTCGACCTTGGTGACGCTGAGGGCTGGGCTGATACCTTCACCGAGGACGGCAAGCGGATCTACGACGACAACCCGGGCGCGCCCGGCCGCGCGGGGCGGACGTTCACCGGCCGAGCCGAGCTCGTCAAACTCCAGTCCGCCCCGAGGGCGCTGCGGGTACGGCACTGGCACGCGTCCCCGGTGCTGACCGACAAGGGCGACTACCTTGAGAGCGTCGTCTACGGCATGGTCGTCGACATTTCGCAAGATCCGCCGGTGATCATGGCCCACTTCACCTACACCGACGAGCTCGTCAAGCTTCCCGACGGGAGATGGCGGATGCGCTCTCGCGCCTCGGCGCGCGACCTGCTCCGTAGCTGACCTCGCTGGGCGTCGTAAACCGGGACGTCCGCAAGCGCGTCACCAGCGCATGAACAGGTCATCGATCGCCCTGGTCGCCGCAGCTGCATGCGGCCTGATTGCGGGCTGCGGCCCGGCCAGCGCGAGCGTTCCGCCATCCCGGTACCTGGTGTGCTCGGACGTTGTGGGCCCGTGCCAGGGCATCACACCGAAGCACGAGCCGTCGTCGCTGCTGATGTCCGGCGACGGCAGCCTTTACGCGCAGCACATCACCTGGATTGGCTGGGGCACCGCTACCGCCACCGGACACGGCACGGCCGAGGTGAACAACTGCCAGCCCGACTGCGCAGGCGGCACCTACAGCGCGCATCCGGTAACGATCACCCTGACGAAGCCTGAGCGATGGCACCAAGACATGGTTTATACCCGCGCCGCCTATTCGATCCCGAGCATCTCCCTGCATAACGCGTTCAGCAACAGTCTTCCTGGGACGGTGCCGTAGGCGCGGGACCTGCGCCGCAGCTGACGCTTTACTACCATGGTAGGGACTACTCTGGTATGATCGCGGCATGAAGGTCGACAAGCTGAGCGTCTCATTTGAGGCGGACCTCGGTGACGCTGTCAGATCGGCTGCCGCGCAGGCGGGCAAGCCTGTTTCCGCATGGCTGGCCGAGGCCGCAGCGAGCAAGCTTCGTGCCGAAGCGCTTACGGAGTTCTTGTCTGGCTGGGAAGCGGAGCACGGAGTTCTCACGGCAGCCGAAGTCGCCCGTGCCGAGCGGGAACTCGGCCTGGCCTCGGACGAATCCGCCGCGTGACCGCGCTGATTCTCGATGCCGGGGCGCTGGTTGCGGTGGACCGCGACGACCGCGCCATGGTCGCCAGGCTGCGCGCGTCGCAGCAGCATGGGCTGGAGCTGCGAACCAATGCGATGGTGGTCGCGCAGGTATGGCGTGATCGGCATGGTCGCCAAGTGAATCTGGCCCGGCTACTGCAGGCCGTCGATGTGCGCGCCGTGATCCAGCGCGACGGCCGCGATGCCGGCGTCCTGCAGGCAACAGCAGGCACGTCAAATGCGATCGACGCGACCGTCGTCCTGCTCGCCTCGGCCGGCGATCGCATCGTCACCAGCGACCCCGCTGACATAGGCCGCCTTGCCGCCGCAGCAGGTAACCGGGCCGTCATCGTCACGTGCTAGGCGCTACGTGCTTTGCGGTTGTACGCAGATAAAACAAGAGAAAAGGGCCACCCTCGGGACCGAGAGTGGCCTCTGACCTGGTCGGGGTGGCCGGATTTGAACCGGCGGCCTCTTCGTCCCGAACGAAGCGCGCTGCCAAGCTGCGCTACACCCCGCCGACCGCCCGAGAAGTCTAGCTGATCCGTGGTACGAGCGTGAGCAGCGAAGCCTCCGGCCGGCAGCAGAACCGGACCGGTGCGTACGGCGAGGTGCCGAGGCCAGCCGATACGTGCAGCCAAGGCTCGCTGTCCGCACCGGTGCCGGGGTAACGGTGCAGGCCGCTGGCCATGTCCCTGGAAATCCCGCAGTTAGTCACCAAGGCCCCAGTGCCTGGCAGCCTGAGCTGGCCGCCATGGGTGTGCCCGGCAAGCAGCAGATCGAAGCCGTCGGCAGCGAACCGGTCCAGCACCGCCGGCTCGGGTGAGTGCAGCACGCCCAGCCGCAGGTCGGCGCCTCGGTCCGCAGCGCCTGCCACCATCTCGTACCGGTCTCTGTAGATATGCGAGTCGTGTACGCCTGCAACCTCGATGTCGTGCTCGCCGACCTTGAGGCGCCCACGCCGGTTGCTGGCTCCGAACCAGCCAGCCTCCTCCATGCCCGCACCGAGCTCCTCCCAGGGCAGGTCGTCGACGTCCCTGGCGTGCTCACTGGCGCTGGTACGCCACAGATAGCGCGCGGGGTTGCGGAGCTTCGGCGAGTACAGGTCGTTGGACCCGTAGACGAAGACGCCAGGCCGACTCAGCAGCGGCCCGAGTGCAGCCAGGAACGGGCCCACCGCCTGGGGGTGAGCTATGGAGTCCCCGGTGTTCACCACCAGATCCGGATCCAGCGCGTCGAGCGTACGCAGCCACGACATGAGCCGGTGGCGGCCGGGGGTGAGGTGAGCGTCCGAGATGTGGAGAATGCGCAGCGGCGCCGCGCCAGGCGCCAGCACCGGAACCTCGTACTGGCGCAGGGCAAACCAGTTGCGCTCGATGACCGATGAGTAACCGATGCCTGCGACGCCCACCGCCGCCGCGGCCGTGAGGAGGGTTCGCGCTCGCATCCACTTATCGTGCCACGGCCCGGCCTGTGCGCCGGCCATCCGGCTGCGCCGCAACCGCTGTCACCGCGGGCACGGCAGGATAGGGCCATGCCGACACTCAAGGATCAGCTGAGAGCCGATCTCACCACGGCGATGAAGGCGCGGGATGACACCCGCACCCGAACGCTTCGGATGGCGCTCACGGCCATCAGCACCGAGGAGGTCTCCGGTTCGGCCGCGCATGACCTCACCGACGAGCAGATCATCAAGATCCTAACCAGGGAGGCCAAACGTCGCCGGGAGGCCGCCACGGCCTTCGCCGAGGCTGGCCGGGCCGATCAGGCCGCCGCAGAGGAGGCGGAAGAAGAGGTCCTCACCGGTTACCTGCCAACGCAGCTCGACGACACCGAACTCGCGGCCTTGGTCGCCGCCGCGATCGCGGAGACCGGCGCCTCAGGCCCGGCAGGGATCGGCCCGGTCATGAAGGTCGTCACCCCGCGGGTGGCCGGCCGCGCTGACGGCAGTCGGGTCGCCGCCATGGTCCGCAGCCAGCTCGCTGCCGGGTAGCTCGCCGGCAGCCGCCAGCTGACTGGGGGCGGACCACCCGGTCAGTCGGCCTGGCCAGGACTGACTAGAAGGGTGGCACCGGGGCGCCGCCGTTGCCTCCTCCTCCGCCGCCGCCGCCACCGCCGCCACCGCCGTTGCCACCGCCGTTGCTAGGGCAGTTGGCGTTGTTGCCGCCGCCGTTGTTGCCGCCGTTGTTGCCGCCACCGTTGTTGCCGCCGCCGTTGTTGCCGCCGGTCGACGAGGGGCAGGTGGTTGGCGCACCGAAGCCATCGCCTTCGGAGAAGTACGAGCCGGGCGCGCCCGGGAATGCCGCGTTGGCGCCGAGTGCGGCGTGCAGGAAGGTCACTTCCCAGGTCGCGCCCGGTGCGTTATCCCCGTACATCTGACCGGGGCAGACCTCTCCGTACCCGTACAAGGGGTCGTCAGCGTAACAGGAATTGGCGCCAATCATTGCGCCGCTGCTGGTCGGATCGGTCGGGTTGAACACGGACACGTAACCGACCAAATTCATGGTCCACCCAGCGAACGCGGCGTAGTAGCCGCCGTTGGCGGTGCCCGTCTTGGCCGCGTCGTCGTAGCCGGGTATACCCCGGCCGGCCGCGGTGCCCGGTGACAGCAGCACGCGCTGGAACAGGTAGTTCGCGGCCGCCGCGACGCCCGCCGGTATCGCCTGGTGGCAGCCCGCCGACTGCACCGGGTACTGCTTTCCGGACGAGCTCAGCACGATCTTCTCGATGGGCTGCGGGCTGCAGTAAATGCCGCCCGCAGCCACGGTGGCATACGCGGCGGCCATGTCCATCGGCGAGACGCCGACCGCGCCAAGGGTGAAGCTAGAGACGTTGTCGGCCGACGGGAGGTTGAGGGCCTTGTCAGGCTGCAGGAGCGACGTCCCGTCGGCTCTGGTCATGCCCAAGGCCACTGCGGTCTTGACCACGTTGCAGAGCCCCACCTGCTTCTCGAGGTTCACGAAATAGGTGTTCACCGACTGGACCGTGGCCTCGCCAAATTGCCAGGTCTCGGAGCCCTTGAAGGGCGCCTCGGCGTTGTTGACCTTGGCGGGCGGGACGTATTGACCCTGGCAGCTGGTGAATGGGCCGATCGTCTCCGGATTCTCGATGCTGATGGTGTGGCCGAATGGGAAGCCCTGCTCCAGCGCCGTGACGATCGTGAAGATCTTGGACGACGAGCCCGTCTGGACGCCGTAGGGGTCGCCGCCATACTGCGCGTTGACCGCGTAGTCGATGCTGTCCTGGCCGGGACCGAAGCCATAGCTACGGTTAACCGCGATGGCCTCGACAGCACCGGTGCCCGGCTGCAGCAGCACCTCGGAGTCGGCGTTGTTGCCGGGGTTCGCTCGCGAATACGGGGGCTCTACCCCGTTAACCGCGTTGTCGGCGGCCAGCTGGTCCTGCATGTTCATGGTCGTGTAGATGGCCAGCCCACCCTGATCGTTGATCGCCTTCCACACCGTGGGGTAATTCAGCTGGAGCACGCGCTGGACGTATGTGCAGTAGAACGCCTCCTGTGCGGCCGACGGGCTGGTGCAGCCGGTGTTCAGCGGCGCGGATGACAGGTTCAGCGTGATCGGCGTCTTGACGGCAGCCTGATACACGCTCTTGGAGATGTAGTGCAGCTGCCACATCCGGTGCAGCACCGTGTTGCGCCGATTGGTGGCTACCCCAGGGTGGGTCACCGGGTCGTATTGGCTCGGCGACTGGACGATGCCCGCCAAGAGCGCGGCCTGCGGCAGCGTCAGTTGCGACGCGTTGACGCTGAAGTAGACCTGCGAGGCCACCTGGATACCCCAGGCGTGGTTGTCGAAGTAGGCCACGTTCAAGTAGGCGGCCAGCAGCTGATTCTGGGTCAGCACGTGCTCGACGTGCGCGGCGAGCCGTAGGTCCTGGATCTTGCGGCGGAGGTCGGGGTATACCGCGGCGGTCACCGCGGCCTGGTTGTTACCAGCCTGGAGCACCTTCACGTTCTTGACGTACTGCTGGGCGAGCGTGGATGCGCCCTGCAGTCCGGAGCCACCGGAGTTGTGCAGCAGCGCGCGGAGGGTGCCGCGAGGGTCCAGCGCGCCCTGAGAGTAGAAGGTGCTGTCCTCGATCGCCACGATCGCGTCCCGCATGACGGGCGCGACCTGGCTGTAGCTGACCGGTACCCGGTAGACGTCGTACGGGTACAGGTAGGTAATGACGTCGCCCTCGGAGTCGTACAGCACCGACCGTACGGGCGGCGCGCCCAGTTCGCCCACCGACAGGGTGTTAAAGGTGCTGGCAACGTCCCTGGCGGCAATGCCGACGACACCAGTCGCAGGAAGGGCAACTGCGGCCAGTAGCAAGCCGGCCACAGCGGAAATGATGACAAGCCGACCGACCGTTCCGGACGCGGCGGCGGCGCGGCGAACAGGGAGCAGCACCCGAACAGGCTACGCTGTATTCGTAGTTACCAACCAATACCCAGCAGATCACGCTCGGGCAGCAACTCGCGGAGTTGCCGGAATGTCACTGCGAGTGACACGGCAACGACGCAGAGCAGTTGCGCTATCGCGGAGTCGGACGAGCAGGTCGCGGAAGTGTAGCTACTAGTGGCTTGTGACTGTATAGCTCAACTGGGCTATTCACGAATGGACCCGCTGGGGTCTAGCGCTGTCGCGCGGACTTCCGTAAGTTACTCTTCCGCGACCATCACTCGTCGGAGCACGACGCCCCGAGTCGGCTCCGGACCGCAACTGAACGCCACCCGGGCGTGATTTACCCCCTGCGGGCGTGACGATCAGAGGAGCTGGGCCACATGTGGATCACGGACTGGACTGCGCGTGCCGCGTGCAAGGGAACTGACCCGGACGAGCT
>Ga0187783_10003625_pt1 | contig 11388 bp, 14 predicted proteins | sample 1015_SJ02_MP02_2_FD_132471 | JGI IMG/M metagenome (GOLD analysis project Ga0187783, IMG submission 132471) | Tropical peat soil microbial communities from peatlands in Department of Meta, Colombia - 1015_SJ02_MP02_20_MG | ecosystem: Environmental > Terrestrial > Soil > Wetlands > Peat | place... | reverse complement strand
GCAGAACCACTTTGACTGTAATCCCTGCCCGGGTGACCGTTGTTACCAATTCCCCCGGCCGGAGTGCATCCTTTCCGTGACCTTCGACCAGGTCAAGTGCGCAGTTGAAGAGGTCCTGGCACAATCCTCATGAGGCATCCGGCGTTTCAAAATGGGGAGAAGGCAAGCCCCTTGGTCTTGCGATCGACCAAGAGTTCGCACGGCGGTGTTTCATCATTGACGGTGACCGTGACAATGACGTTATTCTTGCCTTTGGATTGCGATCCCAGAATTTTGAAGGAATGAATTTTCCCGTAGTCGCCGCGTTCGCCCCAGTTGTGCAGGAAATCACCGTAGGAGTAAGTGCTGCTGGGCTGCCAAAGCTGGTAGGCTTCACGATAATTGCCCTGCTCGAGGGTGGTGAGGAAATGCGAAACGGCGCGTTCCTCAGAGCAATTACGAAAAACGGTGAAGGCTGCCCCGCCTATGATGATAACGGCCAGGGCGACCAGAATGTGGCGTCCTATTTGTCGAGGTGGTTTGGGCGGTGTGGCGTCGAGCAAAGTCATGGCCGATCCTTTCCCGGGAGTACGGAGTATCAGCACACTCCCGAGCATCCACATTATGTTAGATGCGGGGGCCGATTGCCAAGGGGAAGGTTAGAGGGAGCGCTTGAAAAGGAAGGTTTCAGCTACTACCATGGCCAGGGTAAAGACCGCTAGGAAAGTCAGGTCCCCGGCAATGGCCGTGATTCCGGTGTTCTTGAGCAGCAGCGACTTGAACGCGTGTACGGCGTAGGTGAAGGGATCAAACCTGGAAATGGCGCGCATCCAGGGCGGAAATCCGTAAATCGGATAGACGGCGCCGCTGGGGAAGTACAGCAGCGTGTTGAGCACACCAAAAGTGGCGCGTGGCACTAGGGGATCATTGACGCGGACCATCAGGAAAAACATCATGCTGATCAGGGCGAGGGAGGTCAAGACGATGACCAGCAGAAGCTTGAGCGTGCGGATGGGTTCCAGCGGATTGGGTATTCCGGCGATCACGGATCCCACGGTGGTCAGGACGATGCCGGCCAGCACCGCCTTCGCTGCTCCGGAGAGATTGAAGCCCATAATCAGTTCAAATTTTGAAATTGGCGTTACGAGATAACCTTCATGGAGGCCGCGAGCTTTATCATCGATATAGATAATGCCTCCACCGATCATCGCGGAAACGAAGATTGCCATGACAATAGAACCCGCCAGGAGGTATTGGATATAGGGAACGTAGGGATACAGTTCCACAACCGAGAGTGAGACGCCGCTGGCGAGGCGCGGCTGGGCGTCACCTTGATTGTAGGTGCCCACGATATCACTAAAGCCCGCCTCCAAGGCGTCGACCGCAAAGTTGTCGGTGTTGTCTTCAATGAGCGCCACTTGCGGCGCGTCCTTGGCCAGAACCCGGCGCGAGTAATCCGGTGGGAAATTCAGGACCCCGTTGACTCGCCCATCCCGCAAGTCCTGCATCGCCTTTTGGAGATCGGTGTAATCAACCGTTTCAAAGGTCCGGGCGTTGGCGGCAATAGCCCCGCACATTTCCCGCAGTTTGACGGTGGGCATGCCACGATCCTGATTAACCACCGCCACCCGCAGGTCATGAATCTTTCCTCCGAAGGCGTATCCCAGGACGACCAATTGCACGATGGGCATGATCATCGACACAAGTATGAGCGTGGGGCTGCGCATAAACTTGCGCAGGTCGCGTTCCACCAAAGCCCAGATTCGATTCATGACGTCCTACCTTTGCATACGCGGAAAAAGGGTGGGAACCGCATCCTGTAAGGCATCGCGCAACTGGCGGCCGGTGTAATGCATGAACACGTCGTCGAGCGAAGTGCTTTGCACGGAAAGTGATGTCACCTCAATTTGCGCGTCGCGGGCAGCCTCAAGCAGCGCCACGGTGGTCTTCGGACCGTTATCGGAACCGATGCGGAACACGTGGTCGTCAGACTTCACGTCCTGCACGTCCGGGAGGTTTTTCACGGCTTCGAGCCATCCTTCCGGAATGCACGAAAAACCGACTTCCAGGATATTGTTTCCGGGGATGGAAGCTTTCAGTTTGAGCGGCGAATCCAGCGCCATCAGTTTCCCATGATCAACAATGGCAATGCGATCGCAGAGCTTGTCGGCCTCGTCCATATAATGGGTGGTCAGAAGAACCGTCAATTCCCGTTCTTTCTTGAGCCGCATGAGCATTTCCCATACGCCCACGCGGGAGGCGGGGTCGAGGCCCGTGGTGGGTTCGTCCAGAAAAAAGATGCGCGGCTCATGCACCAGCCCGCGAGCGATTTCCAAGCGCCGCCGCATGCCACCGGAAAAATTCTTCACGGGTTTATCCGCCCAAGGAAGCAGATCGACGGCTTCCAGGAGTTCCTTGGCAACCTTGATGCGGCGCTCCCGGGGAACACTATAGAGCTTTGCATAGATCTGCAAATTCTCCATCGCGCTCAAATCCAGGTCGGAGGTCATGGCCTGGGGGATAACTCCAATACATTTGCGGACCTGGTCGGGGTGATGAGCGACGTCGAACCCGAGAATGCGAGCCGCGCCGGAGGTGGGGGGCAGAAGCGTGGTAAGCACGCGGATCAGGGTGGATTTCCCCGCGCCGTTCGGGCCCAGTAAGCCGAACACTTCACCTAGAGCCACCGAAAAGTTCAAATCATCGACGGCGCAGAAGCTTCCGAAGCATTTGCGCAGATGTTCGACTTCCACGGCGACGATCGTTTTGGGCTGCATCGGCAATGTTTCCATGGTTGCCATCCCGGCCACGCAGACGAGGTTTAGTGGACGTCTTGCAGGGGCACGGTCACATAAACCGTAAGGCCGGGCCACATCCGGCGATCGCTGTTGTCAACCCGCAGACGGAGTTCGAAGGTTTTGATGTCCCGCTTGCTCTGGCTCACATCGCGCTGGGTGGCATAATCCGCATCGACACCACGATAGAAAATCGTACCCTCACGCTCCATCCCATCGGGAAAACGCACTGGCATGCGGTCGCCCAGACGCACCCGATCAAGGAATGTTTCCGGCATATCCGCGCGCACCCAAAGGTCATCAGGATTGATCAGGGAAGCAATCGGCTGGCCGACATTCACCACCTCACCCTGCCGGGCAGCCAGCACGGAAACGACGCCCGGAATGGGGGCGCGAATCTCCGTGTAGTCCAGGCGAACCTGCGCTTTCGACATCTGCGCGGTCGCCGCGGCCTTTTGCCGCTCCATGGCTTGCAGTTGGCTTCGCCGCACGGCGATCTGATCTTCGTTCGAGCGGGCTAGGGCGACCGCCTCACGCTGGACTTCCACCTGCTTCTGAAGAGACTCAACGTGGGCTTGCTCCGCCTCAAAGGTGGCGCGGGCTTGATCCAGCGTCTGCTGCGAATCGATCTTCTGGTCGAAGAGGCCCTTGGAGCGCTGGTAATTCAAGCGGTCCAGTTCCAGGTCGGCTTTGGCTTCGTCTTCCTGCGCCTGCGCCGCTGCCAGCGAAGCCTCCGCCTGCTTAATCTGGTCTTGCGTCTGCGCCTCCTGGTATTTCAACGCCGCCTCGGCCTCGGTAACCTGCGCAGCCGTTCCGCGCTCACTGTGGAGGTAATATGACGCGTCGGCGCGCAATTCCTGGGGTTCGATAATAGCGAGCAGTTGCCCGGTCTTTACCGTATCGCCTTCCTTCACCAGCACCTGCGCAAGCTGCCCTTGAATTTGCGAGCTCGCCACCACATCGTTCGTGGTGACGATGCCGGTCAGGACAAGGGGCGTGGGGCGCGTGACCGCTTTGTAATAAACCACCCCGCCGCAGAGAATAAGTATGATCAGAATCGGTAAAATAATCTTGCGCTTCATAACTCAGCAGCCTCCGGATTACGAAAAAGCGCGTAGCGGATGAACTTCATAACCTCTGCTTTCCTTGTGGCTAAGTTCCTCTTACTGTAAGGGTCCTGGCCGGTAACGACCCGAAATGCGGGGGCGATATTGAAATAATGCGCAGTCATGCCGGCAATCGAAACGATCGTATGCTCCTTGTTCAGACGCCGAAATTCCCCCGATTTCATTCCCCGCTCCAGCACCGCCCCCAAGAGTCCCTTGAGCGGAATCGAGTGCTCGCGGATTATCCGCTCTAAAGCGTGATCACCTTCCATCATCATCCGCTGGAAGATGCGAGGGTAATTGGGGTGTGTCCCGACGAAGTCAAAGTGATAGCTCACGTAACGCAAGAGGACGGGCCCCGCCGGACCTTTCGCCGAAAGTATTTCGCGAGCGTGCTGTTGGAACTCTCGCACCTGCGAGCCCACCACCGCCTGGTAAAGCCCGTCCTTGCTCTTGAAATAGTAATAGAGCAGGGCTTTGTTCACGCCAGCGTCAGCGGCTATAGCTTCGGTACGCGCGCCTGCCAAACCGCACTCCGCGTAAATGCGCTCCGCCGCCTTCAGGATCGTCGCCCGCGTCTCAACACTGTCGTGGTGTCTGGCGTGTGCAGTAATTTCCCTTTTGAGCGCCCGTTTCGTCATTTAACTAACCAGATAGTTAAATACCATGCCGCCCCAATCCGTGTCAAGTAGAGCGGCGATCCAGTTGTGGTACCGTCTGAATTTGTTTTGGAAGGGGGCGACTATCCGAGAACGGGACATCAGGCCCAAGCTGGCAATGCGAAATACCGGTGTGGGACTAGTTTCCGATTGGCCGAAGAAACGGGCGCGACCTATCGCTGCTTTTTCCTAATCCCTTTTCAGCAGTGTCCAAATCCAGCCGATGAACGTAAGGACAAGGAAGGGGTAGGCGAAAAAGGGCAGCGGAGATGACGTTGGCATAACCTGCGCTCCCCAAAATATTCTTGCCGACGTGATCGCGAACAAGACTGAACCGATCAGCCCCGCCATGCGAACCCAAGCGGCAAATTCGCTGGGAACACTGGCGAGCAGAAGGCCGGCAGCCCACAAGGCCGTGCCTGCGCCAAACGAAGGCATACTCCCTGCGAGGGTCGTTGCCGTACCGGCAAGCATGACGCTTTCTCCCATTGTGAACACAAGAAAGCCGGCGGCGACAACGTCATTTCCCTTTCTGAACAACTTCATGGCAAGCAGGGTGGTAGCCACCACCACCCCGACACCGTCGATCGCCCAGAATGCCGATTGGAGTTTCCGTGTTGCAACCATGGTTCCGAGCATGCCAAACAGCCCGCCAAAAGCAAGGCCCACCGCAGCGATGATATTTAGTGAGCTCTTGATCACCGTTTCGTTGCTCGCGCTCATCTGCTGTTCCTCCTCGGTTCAGGGCGGACCGCCTGATTGCCACCGCCCGCGTTATATGTCCGCGCGTGTATACAACCGACTCACCGTGCCCGACTTCGTGATCGGTCTTTACTCCGCCGCCGGCTACGCCACCTGTTCGGGCAACGGCCCGAGAATGTCAATTTTGTATTTCGCGGCTATTGCCATGAGCTTTGCCTTGTCTCTGGCGGCGTGGTGTCGTCAAACGTCACACCTAGCTCCAGAACGAAATGCTCAAACCCAGCGGGAGCTCATAGCAGCATCCGTACCGGGACAGATCCCACAACCTTCAGGCCATGAGGAATTTCGCGCGGCCCAAAGACGTACGCGCCCGGTCCAGCCTTGATCCATCGGCCATCGCAGACGACGGCCAAATCTCCTTCGAGGACGTAGAACGCTTCATCTTCCAGATGGTGGATGTGGTACCGCGAAGCAAACCCGGGTGGCATCGCCCAGTGCTCCATGAACCCAAACGCTCCATGAGTCGTTTTGCTGGTAGATCGCATCAGGGTCGGTAGCCCCAGGAACCGGAATGCCGCATCTTCCCTCATATTCATGTAAGGCTGTCGCTCAGGTGCTATCATTTGCGATCTCATTGTTTGTGTGGTGGACCAACTGGTGTCCAATGATCACCTTGGATTGGCTAGATATGCACCGAGCCGCCTCCCCGTTACACACAAATCGATCGTCCACGATTCACACCAGCGGACTTTCAGCCGTGACGACACCGTGACCCGCTCATCCAAAATTTACGTTTTTGACCCTCTGCCCTATCAATAATCTATACCTGACCAGTTAGGGGTGCAAGGATGCAAACAAGTTCCTCAATGGAAAGGGTATTGGACTCAGCTCGGCGCTATAACATTTGGCGCCGGCCAAGCGCACCACAACGGGTGCCACTATCTCTGCTGGCCGAAGACTTCGCGGAACACCATATCGAGGTCATTGAAGGCTTGGGCGCAATCACCGATGAAGCTCGAGCCGTGCATGATGGCGAGCGTTTTGGGCTTCAGCTCGGCGAGCTTCTTCAAGTTATGCGCAGCGAGCAGTGTGTAGGGCACATACTCCGCGAGGATGCCCAGGTGATATTCCTTCATGGCCTGATGCGACCGGCCCACAACATCAGAAGAAATGATAGGCTCGCCATCGCCATTTTGATGGAACAGGTCCGAGCAGAGTAGCGTTCTCTGCGTCTCTTCGAAGAGCACGCCGGCGTCCCAGCCATTGGGCAGATGCGGCGTCCGGCAATGGCGGAACAGATACTTCCCCGTCGAGAAGGTCTCGCCGTCCGCGAGGGGGCGCGACTCACGGCCGATGAAATCATCGACGCTCACGAGCGCGCCGAGCTGGCTGCAGAGGACGTCAGCCTTCGGCGCTGCGGCCAGCCAATCATTCAGCGCGCCGCACTCATCCGACTCAAAGTGGCTGAAGCTGATGTGCCGCAGGTCCGAGAGGCGGATGAGCTTCGAGACCGCTTCACGAATTTCCGCGTGCATCCCCCGCAAGCCGGTGGAACAGGAAAGGTTCATCGTCTTTCACCAGAAAATGGTTGAACTGTAAATTGCCCCACTGGGCGTAAATCGAAATGCGATAAACGTCTGGCGCAATCTCCGTTGTCTTTGCCATGCTTTCCTCCTCCTTTTTTGTAGCGGACCGCCTTAGCTACAATGGTCCGCGTTTAAAACCCGGATGTGTAACGAACCGCTTTCTCGTTACACATAAAAGATGTGTTGATGGACATTGAACTGAAGGATGCTGAGTTGGTACGGCAAATCAGCTCCGGCAGTGACCACGAAGCCGAAGCCGAGCTGTTCCGCCGGATGGCGCCGCGCGTTCGCCTCTATGGTTTGCGTCACTTAAGGGGCGAACACGCCGACGACGACCTGACGCAGCAGGTTCTGATTACGACGCTTGAAGCATTACGGGCGGGTCGCCTGCGTGAACCGGAAAAGCTCGCATCGTTCGTGCTGGGAACATGCCGGATGACGGTGCTCGACCTGCGCCGGGGCGCGCAAAGAAAAGAACGCCTGCTCGAACAGTTCGGGGCGGGTCTGCCCGTGCCGGTCCAGCCGCCGATGCCACGCCTAGACCACGACCAGCTCACACGATGTGTGCAGAATCTGAAAGAGCGCGAACGCACGGTGGTCGTCATGACGTTCTACGACGAGCGGACCGGCGCGGATGTTGCCAGTTTCCTGGGCGTTTCGGAAGCCAACGTGCGCGTAATTCGCCACCGGGCAATTCACCAGTTGCGCGAGTGCGTGGGAGTTGCAGTATGAGGATTGGAAACGATGGTGACCCCGTGACTTGCTCGAATACCATCGACGCGGCCGTCCTCGCCGATTATTGGCTCGGGGGTTGGCCGAACCCAAAGAAGAAGCCGTCGAGGAGCATCTACTGGGTTGCGACCTTTGCGGGGAGCGACTGCGCGAAGTGATCGCGCTTGCCGAAGGAGTCCGCAACCTGGCGCGTGAAGGATGTCTGCGGATGGTGGTGAGCGACGCATTTCTTAAGCGTGCTGCGGAGGAAGGCTTGCATATCCGTAAGTACACCCCTCCCCCGGAAGGCGGGGTCCAATGCACCGTGACCGCAGAAGACGACATTCTCGTCGGGCGCCTGGCCGCAAATCTGCGTGGGGCCAAACGCGTCGATCTCTACCTCTGTGATGAGCGCGGCGTCGAACAACTCCGGCTGGCGGACATCCCCGTTCATCCCGCGGCAGGCAGCGTTAACCTCCAGGAGTCGATCACCTTCGCGAAGGCCGCACCTACAAACAAAATGATCGTGCGTATCGTCACCTTCGATGAAGCAGGTGGCGAGCGTCTGCTCGGCGAATACACTTTCAACCACACGCGCACCTTGCCCGGTCCGGGCGCTTGGTAGGTTGTCTGGCAGCCGAATCCCTGGAAATTGGCCAACCTGCCCCACCACCCAATTTCAAACTGTGCCACTACCGGCATCCCGGAGGGGGCGGGGGTTCAGTTGTGGGCCGTGGGCGAGTAGGCGAAGCGCGTGCGGGATTTTTCCCGGTGGCGCTCGAGCGCCAGGTCGATCAGGCGGTCCAGAAGCTGGGAGTAAGGAATACCGCTCGCCTCCCAGAGTTTGGGATACATGCTGATAGAGGTGAAGCCCGGGATGGTGTTGATCTCGTTCAGGTAGACTCTGCCAGTCTTGCGATCGAGGAGAAAGTCCACCCGTCCCATGCCGGCGCCGTCCACCGCTTGGAAAGCACGGATGGCCACATCCTGCACCTGTTCCGCCTGCCGGGGCGTGAGTTGCGCTGGGATGACAAGCACCGAACCTTCTTTGATATATTTCGCCTCGTAATCGTAGAACTCGTTAACCGGCAGGACCTCCCCAGGCACAGAAGCCTGGGGGTGATCGTTTCCCAGCACTGAGCATTCGATCTCGCGGGCCCCGATTCCTTTTTCGACCAGAATTTTCCGGTCGTATTGCCCGGCCAAGTCCAATGCGGCAGCCAGTTCGAATCGGTCATGAACCTTGCTGATTCCCACGGAAGAACCCCCGTTCACAGGTTTCACGAATAGTGGATAGCGCAGTTCCTTTTCGATTCGCCGACGGATGGCGTGGGGATCACTTTGCCATTCTGAGCGGAGGATGAGTTCCCAGGGAACAACGGGGAGGTCCGCGTCGCGGAACAGGCGTTTCATCACATCCTTATCCATGCCAGCCGCGGAGGCAAGCACGCCAGCTCCAACATACGGAATGTCCGCCAATTCCAGAAGCCCCTGCACGGTACCATCTTCGCCGAAGGTCCCGTGCAGAACGGGGAAAACCACATCGAGGGCTGGAAGCGAATTCGTGGATGGAAGTGATGAAGCGAGCAGCAGGAGCTTGGGCCCCGTGGGATCGACCGATGGAGTGATGGGCTTGCCGCTCTCCAAGACCTCGGCCAGAGGTTGCAGGATGCCGGATCCGGCTCGCCAGTGACCTTCGCGGGTGATGCCGATTGGTACGATTTCATACTTCGCTGGATCGAGTGCGTCAATCACCGAGGCCGCCGACTGGAGCGACACGTCGTGTTCGCCCGAACGCCCGCCAAACAAGATTCCGACGTGGATTTTCTTGGTCACAAAATCCTCTTTCCCAGGGCGGAGGCCGCGAGTCCCACACCTAGAATTGCGGTCTTATTCATAACATCAACGATCGGATTGATCTCCACCAATTCAAAGGCCACCATTTTTTGGCTATCGGAGACCATTTCCATGGCGAGGTGCGCCTCGCGGAAAGTGATGCCGCCGCGGACGGGTGTGCCCACGCCGGGGGCTTCCTCGGGATCGAGGACGTCCATATCGAAGGATACCACGAACCCCGCAGTCCCTTGGGAGGCGAAACGGATAGCCTTATCCATGACCACGCGCATACCCTGTTCGTCGATTTCGCGCATGGTGAATACGTTGACGCCGGAGTCCAAAACCATATGCCGCTCGCGGGGGTCGAGATCGCGGATACCAATCAAAACGCATTTCTCGGGGCGCATCTTGGGGGCAAAACCGCCAATTTGGGTCAGCGAATCCGGTCCATGCCCGAGCGTGGCGGCGAATGGCATCCCATGCACATTGCCGCTGGGGCTGGTCTCCGGCGTGTTCATGTCGGCGTGGGCGTCAATCCAAAGACAACCCACCTGCTGGTTGCTTTCCTGATAGAATTTGGCAACGCCTGCCTGAGTGCCGATGGCCATCGAGTGATCACCGCCGAGCGAGACGGGGAAGTAGCCTGCCTCCAGCGTCTGGAGGATGCGTTGGGCCACCTCTTGCGAGGTCTCCGCGATCTCATTCAAGTACTTGGCGCGTTGGTTGCCGAAATGCTGCTCCTCCGGAAGCCGCACGTGGATATTGCCGCTGTCCTCGACCGTGTGCCCCAAACTCTCCAAGGCGTGATTCAATCCCGCGGCGCGCACGGCCGACGGCCCCATGTCAACGCCGCGCCGCTCTTGCCCGAGGTCCAATGGAACTCCGAGAATTTTGATCTTCAGCATGATGCTCTCACTCGCGCGGTTCTTCCCCGCAAGCTGGGACCTGCAAGGAACGCTCGCTGCTAGCTGATCCTTCGCGGGCCTCTTCCGCATAACCAAAGAGCCTGCCAGATGTTACCCGCCCTATCGAGACATTAACCAGCCGATTGGGTGGAACTTCGCAACCCGGCAAAGCGACTTTCAGATAATTGGTGGTTAATGCCACGCGAGCACCCTCGTCCTGTTCGTCCAGGGTCAGCGCTGGAAGCCGGAGTCCCACCTGCGCAGCCAGATAGGCTTGGCGCTTGGCGTTGATGATGGCGCGGATTTCCTGGCCGCGCTCGCGCGCCACGCGGCCGTTCATCTGCCCCGCAGAGGTAGCGGCGGGAGTGCCGGGCCGGGCAGAAAAGGGAAAGATGTGTAGGTAGGTGTAGGGGAGCGACTCGATAAAGCGCAGGCTGGCGGCATGGTCCTGATCCGTCTCGCCGGGAAAACCTACCATGACGTCAGCGCCTATCGCAGCGTTGGGAATCTGCTCGCGGATGGCAAGCAGGCGCTCCTCATAATGGCGAGCCCAGTAGCGGCGGTTCATCAGCCGCAAGATACGGTCGCAGCCGCTCTGCAGCGGGACGTGGAGGTGCTGCGCCATGCGTGGCTCTGTGGCCACCAGACGGATCAGCGCGGGGCTCGTGTCCATGGGCTCAATCGAGCTGATGCGGAGGCGCGCGATGGAGGTCTCACCCAGGATGGTCTCCACGATTCCCCGGAAATTGATACGTCGTTCAAGGTCGCGACCGTAGCCCCCCAGGTTGATCCCCGATAGCACCACTTCCTGATAACCGGACTTTTCCAGTTGACGGACCTGCTCCACTACCTTCTCCGGTGGCAAACTGCGGCTCTGCCCGCGCACCATCGGGATCACGCAAAACGAGCAGCGGGCGTCACAGCCATCCTGGATCTTCAGGGTCGGACGGGTGCGATCATCGGCAAAGACGGGTGCGAAATGGAATTCTTCGGTAATCTCACCCACAAGAATTTGGGCGGAGTCTGAAGTCCGAGGTCCGAGGTCTGAAGAATCGAGTGATCGGGTGTTCGGGTGATCGGGTGAACGAAGTGCTCGCTCGTCACTCGTC
>Ga0187783_10003624_pt1 | contig 11390 bp, 6 predicted proteins | sample 1015_SJ02_MP02_2_FD_132471 | JGI IMG/M metagenome (GOLD analysis project Ga0187783, IMG submission 132471) | Tropical peat soil microbial communities from peatlands in Department of Meta, Colombia - 1015_SJ02_MP02_20_MG | ecosystem: Environmental > Terrestrial > Soil > Wetlands > Peat | place... | reverse complement strand
GGCTCCGGCTCGCGGGAGGTAACCGTCGTCCCCGTTGACAATGAAGAGCAGCTTCGCAACCGAGCCTGGATCGAAGACAACATCCGCAAAGTCGATCAAATGACCTACGGCAAAGTTGCTTACGTCTATCTCCCGAACACCGCAAACGGCGGTTTCACGAATTTCAACCGCTACTACTTTGCACAAATCGGCAAGCAGGGCGCTGTGATTGACGAGCGCTTCAACACCGGCGGCCAGGCAGCCGACTACATCATCGAAGTGATGCAGCGCAAAATCTGGAGCTATTGGACCCCGCGCGAAGGCGGAATTTCCACCACTCCGCTCGGAATTTTCGGCCCCAAAGCGATGGTCACAAACGAATTCTCTGGCTCGGGCGGCGACGCACTCCCATGGTATTTCCATCTGAACGGCCTCGGTCCGCTGGTAGGCAAGCGCACCTGGGGCGGGCTGGTTGGCATCGGCGGCTACCCGCCGTTGATCGATGGCGGCTACGTCACCGCGCCGCGCTTTGCCTTTTTCACCAAGGAAGGCACGTGGGACGTCGAAAACCATGGCGTGCAGCCCGATTTCGAAATCGAATTCGATCCGCACGCCTGGCGCGAAGGCCGCGATCCTCAGCTAGAAAAGGCGGTGAACCTCGTGATGGACGACTTAAAGAAGAATCCACCAGCGGCTCCGAAAATCCCGCCCTATCCGAATTACAGCAAATATTCGACCGTCCACTAATCGAGCGCCGCAAGCGGCTCGTGTCAATCGACGGGCGAATCGAAAGCTCTCTTAACTTTCCCGGGCGGAAGGCCGGTGTAGTCACCCCAGGTCCGACGCGGGCCTGACGGGGCGGCCCAGTGTCATCCGTAAAGCTTCAAATTCGCACTGCGAAACGAAACCACCTCGCCCCTTGCGATTGCTGATTGAGAGACAACTTGAAGCAACAAGAGGCACACAGTCAGGAGAGCAGCTTTCCGAATCATGGACGAAATCCTAATCCCGGTGACCGGTGTCGACAATGACGCCCCACGTGTAGCTGTGCCTGCTGACAAGGGGGCCGGTGGGATCTACTGGAAAGCAACCCGGATCATCGAGTAATGCGCCGGAATTCTTCTCCTTGACAATCTAGGAGTCGGTGAATATAGTCCTAGTCCGTCTAGGGGAACCCGCTTGGACGAGCAACTGGAATTGTTGCAGGGCACGCTCGATATGCTGATCCTCAAAGCGGTCTCCCTAAGCCCGCTGCACGGCTACGGTATTTTGTTGCGCATCCAGCAGATTTCAAAAGATCGGCTTGAGATTCAGCAGGGCTCGCTTTATCCCGCGCTCTATCGGCTTGAACATCAGGGCTGGATCGCGAGTGAATGGGGAGAGTCGGAAAACAAGCGCAAGGCGAAATATTACCGTCTGACAGCGGCGGGGAAGCGCAGGCTGCAAGAGGAAGCCGAAAAGTGGAGCCGCATGGCGAATGTCATCGCGGGGATCCTGCGCACTAAACCGGGCGAAGTATGAGGTTCTGGAGCCGTTTTCGGTCCTGGACGCATGCCCTTCTGAACCGCTCTCGCACGGAGAGCGAAATGGATGCCGAACTCCGCTCGCACATGGCGGCTTATGCGGAGGATCTAGTCCGCAATGGCCTCCCCGAAAGGGAGGCGATGCGGCGAGCACGGATGGAATTTGGCGGCCTCGAGCGCGTCAAAGAGGAATGCCGCGAGTCGCGGGGCATCAGTTTTATCGAGACCCTCCGGCAAGACATCCGCCTCGGCCTGCGCATGCTACGCAAATCCTCGGGCTTCACCGCCGTCGCCGTTCTCACTCTCGCCCTCGGCATCGGTGCCAACACTGCGATTTTCAGCTACGTCAACGCCTGGCTAATTCATCCGCTGCCGTACGCGCACGCAGAAGATCTCATGGTCGCGCTCTCGCACAATGCAAGAGAGGGCTGGACGGAACAGACGTTCACGAACGCGGATTTTCTCGAATATCAAAAACAGGCGTCTTCGTTTTCGCAACTCGCAGCGTGGACGAGTTGGTATTTCAATCTCACAGGCGACGGGAGGCCGGATCGCGTAACTGGCGGATTAGTGAGTTGGAATTTTTTTGACGCGCTCGGCGCGCAGCCGATGCTTGGGCGGTCTTTTTTGCCGCAGGACTCGCGGCCGGGATCGAGCAACGTGGCGATCCTGAGCCAGGGGCTGTGGGAGACGCGTTTCGGCGGCGATCCACGCATAGTTGGAAGAAAGATCACACTGCAGGACGAAACCTACACTGTTGTTGGCGTGATGCGCTCCGACTTTCAATTCCCGCTTATGGGCGCCGCGAATATCTGGACGCCGCTCGCGTTTAGCGATACGCAGAGCGCGGACCGGACTACTTCATGGCTGCCGGTTTTTGGGCGGCTGAAAACTGGAGTGACGCGCGAGCAAGCCAGCGCGGAAATGACAACCATTGCTTCGCGTCTTGCGAAACTTTATCCGCAAACGAACACGAATTTGACCACAGTGCTTAGCTCCATGGCATACGAAGTGGGGAAAGAAGAGGGCAGCCAGGAGTTGATGATTTGCTTCTGGGCAGTTGGCTTGGTGTTGTTGATTGCCAGCGCGAACGTCGCGAACTTAATGCTGGCTCGCGGAACGGGACGAGCGAGAGAGTTCGCGGTGCGCGGAGCGCTGGGAGCTTCGCATGTACGACTCATCCGCCAGTTGCTCACGGAATCCTTGCTGCTGTTTGTGGCAGGCGGAGCGGCGGGAACGCTCTTGGCCTTCTGGGCGGTGCAGGCAATTGAAGCGTCGATTCCCGCTCGCATTCGCGGCTACATGGTCAACTACGGCCGCGTGAGTCTGGATACGACGACACTCGTATATGTCGCGACAATCTCGATGATTTGTGGAATCGCGTTTGGCTTAGCGCCGGCGTTTGAAGCTTCGCAAATTGATGTGAATTCCGCGCTGAAGTCAACATCAGGGCGTTCGACGAGTGGGGGCCGAAGCGCGTGTTTGCGGTGCGTGTTCGTGATTGGCGAGATTGCGCTGGCTTCGGTGGTGGTGATCTCGACGGGGTTGCTAGTGAAAAGCTTCGTGCGCATGGTGGATGGATACCTGGGATTTGAGCCGCGCGGCGTGGTGGCCGCGCAATTGCTGATTCCTCCGCTGAGATACGGTTCGGACACACAAGTGCGAAATTTCTACGAGCAGGTCGTGCAGCGCGTCGGCGCGATTCCTGGCGTGTCGTCGGCCAGCGTGTCGGAGTACATTCCGTTTGCCGAATCGAGCCAAGCCGTCATCGTGCACGTTGCCGAGCAGCCCGCCATGCGGGCCGGCGAAGAACGTACTGCCGATTACACAGCCGTGGGACCAGCGTATTTTTCAACGATGCAGATCCCGCTGCTGCGGGGCCGAGCGCTTGACGCGGAGGACGGGCCCGCATCGCCGAAAGTCGTGGTCATCAATGAGGCGCTGATGAGGGAATTCTTCGCCAACCAGAATCCCATAGGTCGGCGGCTGGAGATCGGGCACGAGGCTACGCTGTGCACCATTGTTGGCGTGGTTCACGATGTCAAGCAGTTTTATCTGACGGACGAGCCGCACCCGCAGGTTTACGTTTCCGCATCGCAATTTCCGAGCGCGTACATGTCGCTTGTCGTGCGCACGGGCGCTTCGCAGGCCGGCATCGCGACGGCGATCCGCAGGGCCGTGTGGTCGGTCGACGGCCGGCAGCCACTTTCGACCGTCGAGACGATGGGTACGATGATTGCCGAGCGGAACACACCGAACCGTTTCCTGATGCAGCTGATGACTTTTTTCGGCGCGGCGGCGCTGCTGCTCGGCGCGATTGGAATTTACGGACTGATGGTGCACATGGTGACGCAGCGCACGCACGAAATCGGTATTCGCCTGGCGTTAGGCGCGGAGCCTAGGGGCGTGATGCGGTTGATGTTGGGTCAAGGACTGAATTTGACAACAAGGGGGCTGACGATGGGCGTCGGCGCGTCGTTCCTGGCGACAAGATGGATGGCGACCTCGCTTTACGGCGTGAGCGCGCGGGATCCGTTGACGTTTGCTGGCGTCTCGTTTCTGCTGGCCGTGGTAGCGCTGGCGGCCTGCTACATTCCCGCGCGTCGCGCGACGCGCGTCGATCCCATGGTCGCTTTGAGATACGAATAGGTGCGCCGGGATCGACCGGAGAAACATAATAGGCGCGAAGCAGCGGACCATTCAAAACGGAAGATCTCCTGGAATTCGCGATCCAGATCGCTGGTTAGAGCGCATGCGAATAGGATCATCCATCGCGAACGCCTTATAAAATGCTCTAATTGGCTCGAACCATGAACAATTGGAATTCGCGAATACTGGGTTCGGCAGTCGATGCAAGGATATTCAGCCGGACGCGCAGCGCTGTCGCCGGCGGGAAAGCGTCGATCTTCTTGTGACCGATCGGTCCACCTTCCGCGACGGCGTTCCACATCTTGCCGTTCCAGACCTCGATTCTGTAACGTTCGATGTGCTGGCCGTCATTTAGCCATTCCATCGTTAACGCGCGATCGAACGTGACCGGCTTCGGGAAGCTCACCTCGATAACCGCATGATGCGAACCTGAGGGCGCAGTCCAGAAAGTGAAGGTATCGCCATCGAGGGCAGCTTCGGCCCCGTCGGAGCGGGGAATGTGCAGTTTCATAATCGAACTTTGGCCATATCGTGTGCGAATCGCCGCACCGAATTCCTCAAGCCGCTTCACGTCGGCATCCGGCAGCAGCCCTCGGCGGTCCGGCGCAACCCCGAGCATCAACTGACCTCCGTGGCCCACCGTCTCTTCGTATGTCGAAATCAGGTCTGGCAAGGTCTTCAAGGTGTTCTCGTCGTTGGGATGCCAAAACCAGTGTTCCCTGTGAAGGGGAGTGTCGGCTTCGACGGGCCGCCAGCGAAGATAGCCGTGGCGGTCGAGAACGTTCCAATTCTCGTAGGGAATAGTCCCGTCCTCGTTGCCTGCCCAACGGATGTCGCCATACTCGAATAGCGCCGCATCGGCGAACACCAGCGTGTTAGGCTGACTAATGCGCAGGTGTTCTATAATTCGCGGAAAATTGTAGAGGTGCCCTGCGCTGCCGGCGCCGTCGAGCCAAAACTCGACGAGATCCCCATAATCGTTCGCCAATTCGGAAAGTTCGGCGATGTAGTAGTCGTCATACTCAGCAGCGTTCTTATAGCGCGGCTCGTGACGGTCCCATGGCGAAAGGTAAACACCGAATTTGAGCCCGAATTTTCGAGCTGCATCCGAAACGGCCCGTACAACGTCTCCTTTCCCGTTTTGCCAAGGACTGCTTTTCACGCTGTACTCGGTCTGGTCCGTGGGCCAGAGGCAGAATCCATCGTGGTGTTTCGCGACGAGCACAACGTACTTTGCACCAGACGCTTTTATCGCGCTCATCCACTGATTGGGATCGAATCCAGTGGGGTTGAAGATTTTCGGGTCTGCGGTTCCGTCGCCCCACTCGCGATCCAGATAGGTATTCGTGCCAAAGTGAAGCAGCACGCCGAATTCAAGGTCTTGCCACTCAACCTGCTGTGGCGAAGGTTTCACGTCCACGAGGTTCTGGGCGTATGCGCCGACGGTATAGGTAACGAAAGTGACGGCGAGCGCCGCAATCAGCGGTCTCATCAAACCTCCAGAAAAGCCAATCGACGGTCCGGCTTATGCGGCAAAAACCTACGGTGCCGCTTGAAGGCGAGACGAACGTCCTTTGGCCTGGATGATGATGGTGTTGTCCGCCAAGCCCTCAGCATGCGCGGTCAACCTAATTTCGCCCGGCTCTGTTCCAGACTGGACAATCACTTCGGCAAGCCCATTGAATGCGCTTCGTTTCCAGTTCGCGGCCACGGCTCTGCCCGAAACAGTGAGGCTCACGCCCTTGTTGATTCCACCGGGACCCTCGTCGTTGTGAACAACCACCGCAATGGAGTTGTCGCCTGCATGCACAAACTTGGCGACGTCGAAAGCAGGCGACCCGCGCCAATCGTGCGATTCGCCCACCGGCTGCCCGTTCACATAAACCCAGCCATCGTCATCAATCATTCCGAATTGGAGGGTTATCTTGGGGTCCGCAACATCTTCCGGAGCGAGTTTGACATGCGCGCGAAAAACCGCCGAAGTATTTTCGCGCAGCGGGCCAGTTTCCGTGTTCACGTTGACCCGGACCCAATCTCCGTCAGAAAAATTTTCGGCAACTTCGGGGCGGTCTTTGGTGTCTGGAACAGGCGTATCCGGAATGGGCCGCATGCGCCAGTCGTTCAGCGTGATTTCTCGGCCGCTCGATGCATCCGGATACATATCCGCTTCATGTGAACTGGGATCGCCGTTGCCGACGCCGATTATCTTTCCCGGTCCGATCACTTCAAAACTGATTGGGTTGCCGGCGACAGGCACGATGCGTCCCTTTGCGTCGGTTACAGCCACCGTGATCACGCTCGTGTCTTGACCATCCGCACTGATCGTGGCGCGATCGGGCGTCAGATTGATGGCGGCAGGGGACCCTGTTGTCTCGACCTTTTCCTCGGCCATTGGCTTGCCGTCTTTGTATCCTCGGGCCATGAGCGTGCCGGGGACGTACGGCACCGTCCACTGAAGGTGCGAGTTTCTCGGCATCGTTTTCCTGCCGAGACTCGCGCCGTTCAGAAAGAGCTCAACCTCGTCCCAATTGCTGAAGCAACGGACGTCAATCTTTTGTCCTTCCTTGCCGGGCCAGTTCCAGTGCGGAAGGAGATGGAGCACTGGCTTGTCGCCCCACCAGGACTGGTAATAGTAGTAGTTGTCCTTCGGAAAACCGGCCGTGTCCAGGATGCCGTAGTTCGCATTGATATCGGGCCAGTCGTTCTCGCCGCGGTAGTCAAAGCCGGTCCAGGCAAACCCGCCGGAGAGCCACGGGCGGAGAGCGTAGTAGGTCCACCAGGATTCGGCGGTGTCGACTCCCTCGCGGGCATTTGCGCGGTCGTCGTAGGCGGTTTGGTAGCCGCGCGCTTTGTCCATCACATAAATTCCGCGGGTCGTGATGGTGCTGGCGGTTTCCGTCCCCATGTTCGGCTGTTGCGGATGTGCAGCGTGGTACTCGTCCATGTCCGTTCCCGTGTGGTAATTCCAGCCGCGCACATCGGTGACACTGTTTACGCCGGTGAACTCGTTACCGACGCTCGCGGCGTAGGTCACCGCGCGGCTCGGGTCGAGCTGGTGAACCAACGTCTGCATCGTTCGGGCCACGCGTGCCGCCATAGGAGTGCTTTGAAGCGCCTCTTCATTGCCTAAAGACCAGACGAACACGCTGGCATGGTTGCGGTCACGGCGAACTTGACTCTCCAGCAACGCGAGATCCTGCGCGTCGCTCGCAAAGACGCGGCTCTCATCCATTACCAACATGCCAAGGCGATCGCAGGCCTCGAGCAATTCCTCGGTTGGCTCGTGATGCGCGGTACGGAGTGCGTTCGAACCCATTTCCTTGAGCTTGCGGACACGGAAGTATTGGAGTGCGTCAGGCAGCGCCGAACCTACACCGGCGTGATCCTGGTGATCGGCCGTACCTTTTATTGCGTAGTGCTTGCCGTTCAGAAGAAAACCTTGATCAGGATCGAACGCAAAAGTGCGGATGCCGAATTCCGTCTCGACGTGGTCGGTCAGTTTGCCGGCCGAGTGAATCGTAGTGACAAGCTTGTACAGCCGCGGAGTTTCGGGTGACCAGAGAGCCGGTAAGGCCACGGAGATTGTTTGCGACACGTCGCGACTGGCGGATGGCGGAACGGTCGCTGTAGCGCGGCGAGCGGCCACGTTCTTGCCGGCAGGGTCTACGATCTCGTAGTCCACGTCGGCGTCGGCCGCATTCGCCTGGAAGTTGGCCAGGCGGGTTTCGACAACCACTTCCGCGGGACCATCTGGAACAGTGTTCTTGAATCGGCTATAAACAAAAGTCCCGTCGGGCGCGACAGCCAAAGGTGCCGTTTTCACCAGCCACACATGACGATAGATCCCGGTGCCTTCGTAGAACCAGCCTTCGAACTTCGAGGCGTCCACGCGCACGGCAACTGTGTTCCTGCCTCCGTAATGAACGACATCCGTGATGTCGTATCGAAAGGAACTGTATCCTCGGGGCTGGCGCCCGACGAGACAGCCATTCACGTACACCCGACTGTCGCGGAAAACGCCGCCAAATTCGATCCATATACGCTTCCCCTCGTCTTCGGCGGCCAGCGTGAATGTGCGGCGATACCAACCGACGCTGTTTTCGGGGAAGTTAGGTCCGATCGGCTTGAAACCGTGGTCGGCTGGAGCGTTTTGGTCGAACCGGAGGGCAACGGCCCAATCGTGGGGCAGGTTAACCTTGACCCAGGAACGGTCATTGAAATCAGGCCTCGCGGGGCCTGTGCTGACCCCGAGGTTGATCGGCGCCTCGCCGGTGCCCCATTCGTTTCCGAGGTGGAATTTCCAGTCAGAATCCATCAATAATTTTTCTCGCGGCCTCTCCTGACCGCGTGCTGGAAGAACGTATACCAGCACAACCACGAGTAAAATCGAACGCTGCGCCGCACGCGACGTCAACCTAGTTTTCCTCATAGACCGGAAAGCCTAGCGCTTTTTAACATTGAAGATCTGGAATTCGCAAATGTGCGCTTCGGCTGAACTGGAAAGAATATTGAGTCGTACACGCGATGCAGTCACGGTCGAAAACTGTCGATTCGCTTGTGACCAACTGCACGGTCCCTCTGCCACAGGCCACCGGCTACCGTCGGAAAGAATTATAATTCGCGCCGGCTCCCGTGTTTGCGCTATCCAGGTAACCCCCTCAGCAACGAGCGTGCGAAGCTACTCTTTGGCGACGTTGACGTAGTAGAAGTCGGTGGCCACGGAGAGTTGATCTTCGGTCGGCGCCGTTTTCATGGTTTGCCATTCTGTGGTCGGGTGAATGATTTGCCAGTCGGTTTCGGGCGCGCCGGTGCTGCCCACGCGAATGGGCATCGTGAAATCGGCCTCATCGGCCTTCCAACGATAGGCCACGCTGCCGTTTGCACCGTCGAACTTGAGCTCCATCGTCGGGATGGTGGTGTGGCGGAGGTATTGATCGAAGATCGGGGTCAGGTTCATGCGCGTGTGCTGATTGAAATAGGCGAGGACGTCTTCGGTCATGATGGAGTGATACTTGAAATGCTGGTAGAAGCCGTGGAGCAGCGCGAACCAGCGCTGGTCGTTGTTCACGACGCTGCGCAGGGTGTTGATGAAAAGCGCTCCCTTGAAATACTGGTCTTCAGGCGGTGAATCGAGGACGCCGCGCTCGCCTACGATGGGGCGCTCGTTGCGCATCTTCGGCTTGTAGCCGTTCAAGTATTGGATTGCTGCATCTTTGCCCCAGCGATATTCCACATACAGCGATTCGAGGTAGGTGGCCCACGCCTCGTGGATCCACATGTCCGACACATCGGCAGCGTTGATGCTGTTGCCGAACCACTCGTGCGCGCTTTCGTGAATGATGATGAAGTCGAATTTCGGGCTGAGGCCGACGCCGGTCCAATCGCGTCCCAGATAACCGTTCGTGAAGTGGTTGCCGTAGGTAACCGCACTCTGATGTTCCATGCCCGAGTAGGGCACTTCAACCAGCTTGTAGCCGTCCTTCTTGAAGGGATACGCGCCGAAATAATGCTGGTAGGCCTCGAGCATGCCTTTGGCCTGCGCGAATTGCGTCTTGGCTTTGTCGAGGTCCTGCGGGAGTACGTAGAAGTCGAGCGGTAGGCTGCCCAGGCGATCGGAAAAATGGACGTACTGTCCGATGTTCAGCGAAACATCGTAGTTGTTAATCGGGTAGTGGACGAACCAGTCCCAGCGCGTGTAGCCGTCGCCCAAGGCGGTCTTACCCATGAATTTGCCGTTGGAGACGTCGACGAGATCGTTGGGAATCGCGACACTGATTTCCATGGACTGCACGCGGTCGCGCCACTGCTCTTTATTTGGCCACCAGATGCTGGCCCCGATGCCTTCGCAGGCAGTGTAAATCCATGGATTACCGGCGGGGTCCTGGCCAAATGTGAAGCCGCCGAAGCGGCCGATGGTCTGCGGGCGGCCCGAGTAGGAAAAGTCGATCGAATAGACGCGCCCTGAGCGCAGTGTTTGGGGAAAATCGACGAAAACTGCGCCGTACTGGCGTTCGTATTTCAGCGGCATGGCGCCGAGCAGGATTTGGTCGACGTTGAGGTTTTGCGCTAGGTCCAGTTGAATGCGATTGCCGTCGTTGAGCATCTTGAACCGAATCGTATTTTTGCCGCTAACCCACTCCTTCTGGGGATCGACACGAATATCCAGATGGTAGAAGAGGAGGTGATTGTTCGCGCGGTACGGGCCGTATCCGCCGCGCAAGAGCTCCGCCGGCGTCGGCGGAGAGCCGGGCTGTCGGCGCTGGTAGGGCGGTGGTTGTTTCTGTGGCCTGGCGGCTGGGGAGGCCAGGTGCGCAGGGGCGCAGGCAAGAACGAGAACAGCCGACAGAAATTTTCCGCAGACGTTCACTTTGGACATGAATGCGACCTCGCAATTTGATACAGGCGTCCGAAAATTTCCAGCCGCAAGTGTACCACCGCGCAAAACAACGCAACGGCCAGTTCTTCGGCGCTGGCGACAATCGTTTTAGCTAGAGACGGAGTCGAACGAGGAAGGTTGAATCAGGAAGTTTGGACCGCAGAAGGGGCAGCGGAGTCGAGCGGCCCCCAAAAGCGGGAAAGCATCCCCAACGCGATCGAGGATGGGGTGCTGGCGAAGGTGATGCCAGTTTTCGAATAAGCGGTAGTGGTTAGGGCGGAGGTTTTTTCGTCCCTCTCTGATGGGTGAGCTGGCGGATGAAATCATGAGTCCCTCTGTCCTATTCCCTTAGCCGTTTTTCGGTACGTACGGCGAGAATCTGTTTTCACCCGACCACGAGCGGATACGAGCGTTCGGTCAACAGAGCGCGGATTCGTTTGCAGATTGCAATCTCCATTAGGCGCGCGATCCCGAATCCGGCGTTTTCGAGGGCGGCGATATAGGCGTCGAACCGGTGATGGATCGTGTCTGCATGCTCGTTCAGCAGAAACCCCGGATGCTCGCGCATTTCGTGATCGTCCCAGGTCAGACACCACGAGGCCTCCTGGCCGCAGCACTCGAGCAAACCCGCGCGCGGTAAGCCCGAGATCAGGAATATGCTTGAGAGCCTGCGCGCACAATACTGCATCGAAATGGTGCGAGCGAAACGGGAGCGGCCCTGTCAAGTCAGCCGCGCGAAATTCGGTGGCAGGCACTCGGCGCCGAGCCAGCGCCAGCATCTCGGCCGAGAAATCCGATCCCAAGGTTTTTGTATCCGGAGAGGTCCACGGAAGCAGGCAGCCGAAGCGGCGAACATCGCTGGC
>Ga0187783_10003623_pt1 | contig 11393 bp, 12 predicted proteins | sample 1015_SJ02_MP02_2_FD_132471 | JGI IMG/M metagenome (GOLD analysis project Ga0187783, IMG submission 132471) | Tropical peat soil microbial communities from peatlands in Department of Meta, Colombia - 1015_SJ02_MP02_20_MG | ecosystem: Environmental > Terrestrial > Soil > Wetlands > Peat | place... | reverse complement strand
CCGCATTGCCGACGCCATGTTGGCGGTGCCCTTCCTGATCCTCGCCATTGCGCTCGCCGCGTTCCTCGGCCCGTCGCTGCAGAACGCGATGATCGCCATCGGCTTGACCACGGTGCCGATCTTCGTGCGCCTGACGCGAGGCCAGGTGATGGCCGTCATGGTCGAAGACTATGTCGAAGCCGCGCGGGCGGTCGGCAACCCACCGGTGCGCATCGCCTTCAGGCATATTCTCCCCAATATCCTCCCCGCCCTGATCGTGCAGGCGACACTGTCGATCGCCACGGCGATCATCGCCGAGGCGAGCCTGTCTTTCCTCGGGCTTGGCCAGCAGCCGCCGGCGCCTTCCTGGGGCTCGATGCTCAACACCGCCCAGCGCTTCCTCACCCTTTCCCCGTGGCTGGCCGTCTGGCCGGGGCTGGCGATCTTCCTTGTGGTCCTGTCGTTCAACCTGCTTGGCGACGCACTCCGTGATGCGCTCGATCCCCGCGAACGCTGAGCGGCATACAAGGGGGTGGGGAGGGGGTCGGGGAGCGCAAAAAAAATGAACCCCCCGGGCATGAAATTGCTTCTGCAACGTTGTCTTAGCGTCCGCTTCCCCCGCAAGGGGCGGATTTGGATCAGGGTGTCTCGTATCCCCGCACCCGAGACGCCCTGATCCTTGCGCCTGCGCGGCGCGACGTTAACGGCCGCCGCGCGGTTGGCGTCTCCCACGACCGCCCGCCCCCGCAGCCTGGCGCAAGCGCGTGCGCGAGAAGGCTGGATCGACGCGACGTCAATGTCTTAGGGTCCTGGTCGCGGGGTCATTGGCCCGCGGTCAAGCGCGGCGCTGCGGCGGGGCGGCTTCCCGCGGAGCAGAGGCGGTCAGCGCCAGGCGGAGAAACGTCGCCGCCAGGACCCAGCTCGCGCGCAGCGTGGCCGGCCAACTGCCCGACACCTTCGATTTGCCGCCGAGGCGCCGCTTCTGCCCGACCGCAAGTTCGAGCACGCGCAGCCGCCGAGCCGCGACGCGCATCTGCATCTCGAGGTTCCAGCCATAGGTGTCTTCGCGCATACCGAGCCCGTCCAGTACGTCGCGGCGGATCGCGCGCAGGGGCGACATGTCGGTAAACCGGACGCCGTAGCGCAGCCAGATCAGAAGGCCCGCCAGTCGGCCGGCAACGATTTGCGCCGGCGCAAGGCTTCCCGGCTCGCGCTCGCCGCGCAGGCGCGAACCCATGACGAAATCCGCCACGCCCTGCTCGATCGGCCGCAGCAGCGCGGGAATCGCCTCGAGCGGGTCGCTGCCATCGCCGTCGAGGAACAGCACGATCCGGCTCATGGGCGAGCTCGCGGCAAGGCCCGCGCGCAGAGCCAGCCCATAGCCGCGCCGCGGCGCGTGCACTACCCTGGCTCCCGCCGTTCTGGCAACCTCCACCGTGCGGTCTTGCGAGCCGCCGTCGACGACGATGATCTCCGCGAGCCCGTAGCCGGCCAAGCGAGCGACCACCGCGCCGATCGCCTCCTCCTCGTCAAGGCAGGGAATGATCGCCGTCACCGAGGAGGCAGCCGCAATCGCCACCTCAAAGACTCCAGCGCAAGCCGCAGTTCGCGCACGACTTGGGGGGCGCGGCCGATTGCAGGGCGCGGCGGAACGCCTGGTAGGCGGGACCGTTCCAAATCTCGCGCAGCGTCGCCTGCGTCGCGTCGCCGAGCGTGTAATGTTCATAGCCGCGCTGGGCAAACGGCGCGATGCAGCACGGCAGTGCGCGGCCGTTGGCGGTAAAATACATCACCGTCCACGGACGCCGGCACAGCGACCAGGGGTTCTCGGAGGTGCGGCGGGTGAGGCTCTGCTGAGGCTGCGTCGCGCCCGAGGCGTTGAAGGCGATGCCGAACGAACGCGCAAGCGTCTGCGCCGCCTCGAGATGCTGCGCCTCCTCCTGGTTCAGCCGCTCGAACAGCGCCTGGTCCGGGCGAGCCATGCCGATCGCCGCCGCTTCGAAGAACACGAGGCGCTGCAGATAGACTTCCTTGATTCCGGCCGTATGTGCGACGCGAACGAAATCGCAGAGCTGGGCGATCGTCTGCTTCAATCCGGTCAGCCAGAGCGATACTCTCGGAGCGCTCATCGCCTCGCGCTCCTGCATCTCCGTGAAACTGCGAACGTTGCCGACGATGCGATGGAAGCGGTCCCTGCCGCGCACCATGAGAAACGTCGGCGCATCGGCGGCATCGAGCGACACGCGCAGCTCATCGAGGCCGGTCTCGCACAGCTCGCGGCCCCTTCTCGCCGTCAGCATCGTGCCATTGGTGTTGAACAGCACATAGGCGCCGCGTGCCTTCAAATACCGGATCATGCGCGGCAGCTCCTTGACCAGCATCGGCTCGCCGACGCCGTGCAGCACGACGCGTGCGACATCGGGCAGCTGATCGACGATCCGCCGGAAAAGCTCCCAGCTCATGTCCGCTTCCGGCTCGAGCGTGTCGTAGGTGCGCGGGCAGGTCGTGCACAAGAGGTTGCACCTATTGGTCGTCTCCAGGTACAGGCAGACCGGATTTGCCTGCGCAGTCGGCGTCGCCTCGCTAACGGCCTCGTGATAGCGCCGCGGGTCTATGGCGGTCGGACGCACCGTCTTCTGCCTCATGTCGTCCCTCCGATCGCTGCCGCGGCCCGCTTCTGTCGGTACGCCCAGGCGTCGAACGCCAGCGCCGCCAAGGTGAGCAGGGTAAAGACGAGGATGCGCGCCTCATAGCTCGGAAGCGGGCCGACCTCGGGCACCGCATCATAGAAGAGAACGCTGGCGACCGTCAGGACCCAGGCGGTGGCCGTCGCATGGAGCACGAGGAAGGGCACGAGGACGAGAAAATACCAGGGATAGTGCGGTGACGAAAGGACGAGGAAGGCGATGAGCAGCCAGGTTACGGCGCGCACGGTGGCCGCCTCGGAGCGATCACGCCGGAAGCCTGCGGCAAGCGCCAGGCCGATGAGCAAGAGGACGCAGACGACGATGTAGACGGTGGTGGCCCAGGGCCGTGCCCCCGTCAGACCGTTGATGAGGAACAGCAGCTTATAGCCGCTTCCGGTCGTCAATCCTTCCTCGCGCAGGTATCCGCCGAGGTATCCGAATACGCCCGGGCCGACCGACAGATAGGGACAATAGGCGGCAAGCAGCGTGGCCGCGACGAGCAGCGGAAGGCGCCAGTCGGGCGGCTTCCACAGCGCCGGCAGGGCAAGCGCCGCCGTGGGCTTGATCAGCGCGCCCAAGGTCACCGCGATGCCCGAGGCGAGCGGGCGACCGGCGGCATACAGCCAGAGCCCAAGCATCAGCAGCGCGATCATCGCCGCGTCGATATGGCCGTTGCCGGCGATCTCCCAAATCGGCAGCGGATGCCAGGCATAGATGGCAATGCGTGCTGCCGGCGCGCCCTGCCTGTGCAGCAGGCCGGCGAGGGACGCGCAGATCGCCGCCTCCATGGCGATCAGGGCGATCCTCATCGCCACCACGCTCTCGCTCAGTCGGGTCACGAGGAAGAAGATCGCCTGCGCCGCGGGTGGGTAGATCGTCGGTGCGTAGCTCGCGCGATTGATGTTGGGAAAGATGGCCCCGTCGCGCAGCCAGGCGAGCTCTGGCGCCCCCGGCACGTAGCGATAGGGATTGATGCCCGCCGCTTGCACGCGCCCGTCCCAGATGTAGCGGTAGATGTCGCTCGAGAGATAGGGCTCCGTCATCAGCATGCCGGCACGCATCGCCAAGGCACCCGCGAGGATGAGGATCAGCGCGCCCGGGCGATCGGCGCGCCCGCCGAGCCGCGCGGCCGCACAGGCGCCGGCGGTGCTCGCCGCAAAGACGCCGATCAATACCCATCCGCCGTACCGCTGGTGCAAGCTCGCAGCGCTCGCGGTCAGGACCGACAGGCCGAGCGCCATGGCGGCGAGCCAGATATTGCCGCGACCGCCCCCAGCCCGGTCAGCGCGGGTCTGCATGCGAACCGGCTCGGGGCGCGAGGGCGGCGCAGGTTTCGCGCAGTATGCGCACGCAGCGACGCGTGAAGCGCGCCGGGGAACCGTCCGTCTCGGCCGCACGAAAGGGTGTGCCGTCCAACAGCTCGCCGACGAGCACGCGAAGCGTGTCGAGGTCATCGACATCGTACCAGGCTGGCAGCGTTGCGATCGGCAGGCCGAGCTCCTCTGCCCGCGCCAGCGTCTGGCGCAGCACGTGTTCGCTGCTCCAGGCAATGTCGTCAAACAGCCGCCGATGCACCCGCTTGATGCCAATGAGGTAGTAGCCGCCATCCGTCGACGGTCCGATCACGGCTCGATCGCCGGCGTCCGCCAGGAGGGAGGCGGCGGCGGCGAGGTAGCCGGCGGGCAGCGTCGGATTGTCGGAACTCAACAGGCAGACGGAGGCATGGCCGGCATCGAACAGGGTCGTAGCCGCCTGCAACAGGCAGCCGCCAAGGTCGGGGGCAGCGGTCTCCAAGAGATCGACGCCGTCGGGCAGAATACCGCGAAAGAAGTCCGCCGATCCCGCGGGCGCATAGGCCATGCAGCCCTTGATGTCGGCAAGCCTCGCCGCCGCCAGCAGGGTGTCGGCGGCATCGCGCAGGAAGGCGGTGTTCAGCCGCGCGGCTTGCTCGGGACTGAGCGGGGGCACCAGCCGCGTCTTGACGCGTCCGGGTATCGACGCCTTGGCCATCACCGCGATCGCGCACTTCGGCGCCGCTCTCCCGCGCGCTGTCTTCGCCATCAGCCGGCCATCCTTGATGGAAGGGGACGCCCCACATAGTCCTCCTGCACCCGCCGAACCACCCGGCGCCTGCCGCCCGCACGCGCGCCGGGCGTCAGGAGGGGGAGCAAACCGGGGAAATTCTCTCGGCGAATTGACGACAAGGCGATCGCGGTTTGGCCGAGGCACCGAGCGATGAGAGATGCTTCCCCCGTGCGCCCGAGGGGAAGGCGACGGAGCTTGCAGCGCGCGCTTGCGCGCGACGCCCTATGCCCGCCGACCGCGTGCGCCGCGCCGCCCAGGCCAGCGGTCATGCGGTTCACGCTCGGCAGCGGTCGCTGCATCAATGACAGCCCGCCATTCGCCTTCATCTTCCCTCCGACATCACCGGGTGGCGGCGATGTCGACGTCGCCTTTGTCCATCGCCGGTACAGCGGCGTGGGAGGCGTGGCTCATGCGCCGTGCGGGACTTTACGTGCAGCTCTCGCCTCCTCGCCTCGGCTAGCCTTCTTTCCCTCGATTTCGCACGAGGTTTCTGCCGATAGCCTTGCGCAGCCGTGTGCGCTCGCGACCGCCACGCCGCCTCGCCAATATAACAGCGTCCAGCGCCTGCTCCACCTCGGCCTGCTCGTCCCCGCCACCCGCCTCGCACCTTCTGCTGCCGATCCGGAAGGGGGCGCCCGCCGCGATATGGCCGCCCAAGGGGCGGGGCAGGGTGACAACGGCGATTGCCTGGCGGCGCAATGCGGGCCGGATCGACGATAGGCGCCTGCGGCGCCAAGTCCGCACCGCCGCAGGTGACCCACCGCAGGCGCCACGTCGCGGCGACCGATCGCTGCGCCGGGGGGTTCAGCGGCGTCTACAGCGCCTGCCCCGGGCGACCGGGCAGACCGGCGCCGCCCCATCGTCGGCCGATGGTTTGCGCACGAGCGGACGGCGGCGACAGCTCAGCCGGCCGTTCGCCGTGCTGGTTTCGCCCTCTTGGACTTGCCGGCTCTCTTGCTCGCCCGTTTGGCCGCGGCATGCGCCTCCCCGTACTTCATCCCCTCGAGCTTCAGGCCGTCGGGGTCGAGAAAGAACACGGCATAGTAGTCGTCATAATATTCCGCCGCCGGATCGACGATGGTCGCGCCGAGTTCCTTCAGGAAGCTCTCGAGTTCATCGACGTCGCGGCGGTTGCGCAGCTCGAAGGCATAATGATGGAAGCCGACGTCGCCGATACGGTGCTTGTGCTTGCGTCCCCGGGCGTCGGCCGGACCGATCCAGAACCTGGTCTTGCCGTTGGTCCAGCCGATGGCGTCGTCATACTCATCCGACACTTCAAAGCCGAGGAAAGAGAACAGGCGGTCGTAGAATTGCTTCGACCTTGCATAATCGCTGACGCGAATCACCAGATGATCGACGCCGACAACCCGCGACATGACGCGTCCTGCCTTCCTCTGCCGCTCACCTCTGCCGCTCAAAAACGTCAGGCTCGCCGGACCGGTCGAGCGTGCCCGTCACGTGACGGCGACCGGCGGGATGATGGTCGATCTCGCCCCGCCTCGACGCTGGGCAACGAGTGCGGCTTGCTTAGCGCCTTTCGCCGGCGCCTTCAACGGTCGAGACCACCCCATCTCTCGGCGTTCGCCCAATCGCCGACGTCGCGCCTCGGCGATGCAGCGATCGCCCCGCCAACGGCACACCCCAGCGCGCCAGCGGCCAGGCCGCGCCTGCGCCATTGAACCGCAATAGCGCGGTGAGCTTCCCCTGCGGCGCGCTTGCCCGTTCAGCAATCCTCGTCGCAGGTGCGTCGAGTTCAAATCAACGGCATTTAAAGCGAGTGCAGGAACAAGCGGGAACGACGCGCCAGCGTCGCGCGCAAACAGAGTTTCAGTCTGCAGGCGCGGCACCTCCGGGAACGTCGCGGTCTGGCTCGGCGTTGCCTAGCCAGGCAATCTTTTCATCGGAGAGAGAGATGAGACAAGTTGTCATTTCCGTCGCCGCCGGCTTGGCGTTGGTCGGCGCCAGCCTCGCCGCTGCGCAGGCCCCGGAGCAACGCGAGGGCCCACATTCTGCCACCCCCGGTCGTAGCGTGCAGCCTCGCGCTCAACCATCGCCGGGACAGAACCGCGCCGAACCCCACTTGCAGCCGCGCCAGGAGCGGCAAGGAGCCAGCAGAGAAGAGATGCGCGGGCGCGCCGCAGGACCGGCCCGCTCGAGCGCTGAGCGACGCGTCATGGAGCGCGAACGCAACGCCGAGCAGAAGCGCCCCGCGCAGGGTCGAACCGCGGAGGAACGCACGCGCGTCGAGGAGCGGCAGAAGAGCTCAGAGCAGCGACATATCGCGCCCGGCAAGCAGGCAGAACGCGGCCGCGCGCGCTCCGACGAGCTGCGCGAGGCGCGATCGCGATTGACCCTCGAACAGCGCCAGAAACTCCACGCCGCGTTCAACCTGCAACGCGGCCGGATCGAGCACGCAAGCTTCGACTGGCACGTCGGCCATCGCGTGCCGCGCCAGGTGCGGCTCTACACGGTGCCTAGCGACGTGATCGCCATCTTTCCCTACTATCGCGACTACAGTTATTTCGTCGTCGGCGAGGTGATCTGCATCGTCGATCCGCGCACCTACGAGGTCGTCGACGTGATCGATGAAGGCTATCCGATCCCACCGCGCCTGCAGACCGCCCGACTCTCCTTGAGTGGGGCGCAAATTGCCCTGGTGCGCGATAGCGTTCCTCCCGATCTTTCCGAGACGAGCATACACTTGCGCTTGGCGCTCGGAGCGGAGATTCCCGACGACGTGGCGCTCCACGAGTTCCCGGCGATCGTCGTGGATCGCGTCCCGCAGCTGCAGGACTATCGGTTTCTGCTGGCCGCGGACCAGATCGTCATCGTTGATCCGCACGATCGCTCCATCGCCCTCGTCATCGATCGGACATGATGCCCTCGGGGTGCGTCAACCGAGCGGAGTTGCGCTAGCGCGCTCCGCTCGGCGCGCGAAAACGAGCCAGGCGAGCGCGCCTTAACACTGGTCGCGCGCGATCGCCGCGTTCTTGTCGAGAACCCGCAGGATCTCGTCGCGACCTGCGTCTGGCACTTCGAGAAGCACCCGCTCGATGCCGGCGTCACGGTAGGGCTTGAGCTTTTCCCGGTCCGCCGGCGCGGCAAACGCGGTAATCGACAGGGTCTTGACATCACGCCCGACCGCGGCCGCGGCGCTCTTGAGGCGCTCGACCGCGCTGTTGGGCTCCCAACCGCGGCGCGGCCGCGGAAACCAGCCGTCGCAAAACTCGACGACGCGCTTCAAGGTGTGCTCGCTCTCTCCGCCGAGCAGCAGCGGCGGATGCGGCCGCTGCTTGGGCTTGGGGTAGAGCCAGACCGGATCGAAGTCGACGAACTCGCCGTGGAATTGCGCCTCCTCCTTCTGCCACAGCTCCTTCATGGCGAGCACGCGCTCGCGCAGCAGCCGGAAGCGGGTCTCGTAACGCGCGCCGTGGTTCTCCATCTCGTCGACGTTCCAGCCTCCGCCCATGGCCAAGATGAAGCGCCCTCCCGAGAGTTGATCCAGGCTCGCCACCGACTTTGCGGTGATGATCGGGTCGCGTTGCGGTATCAAGGCGATGCCCGTGCCAAGCTTGAGCTTCTTGGTAGCGGCGGCCGCAAACGACAACGCGACGAAGGGATCGTGCGTGTGCTTGTAGCGTTTCGGCAACTCGCCGCCGCCGGGAAACGGGGTACGGCGGCTGACGGGAATATGGGTGTGCTCGCACACGAACAGCGACTCAAAGCCCCTGTCCTCCAGCGCACGGGCGAGCTCGGCAACGTCGATGCCGTAGTCGGTCGGAAAATAGTACGTGCCAACGAACATGACCTCCTCCACGCGTTGCGGCAGGACCCGAGCGACCTTCTAGCACGCCTTCCCGGCGCAGGCGTAGCGCCGCGGCGGCCTTTTCTTTGCCGGCGGCAGGCACCATATTGGCTTCAAACGAGCATTGAGCCCGGTCCGTCAAGATGAAGCTTCTCACTTGCGCGTTCGCAATCGCCGCCGCGATCGGGTGCACGCCGGCGGCAGCACAGTCCAATGCCGCGCCCCCTAGCCCCCCGCCGCGCGCGTCGGTCATCATCGTCAATCCGAACGATCTTACGCGCGGTCCCCCGCCGCCGCCGGAGCGCCCGTTCGCTCCGCCGCCGTCGTCGCTGATGCCGCCGATGGAGCGCGTTTCGCCGATCGCGCCGCTCGCCCCGCGCAACGAGTAGACGGTGCGCTGGCCAGCGGACAAGACGGCGCGCGCGTGCTAAGACATGCTCCCGCTGGGGACGAGCACGGGCGGGACAGACGATATTGCGCATTCTCAACACCGTCGTTGGCCGCAGGAAGCGGCTGGGCATCGCAGTTGGCGCACTCGCCGCCGCTGTCCACATGTTTGTCGCGCCCTGGGCCGTGGCGCTCGCGGCGGAGTGTGGCCACGACGGGAACGGTTTCGATGCTTGGCTTGCGCGCTTCAAGGACAGCGCCGCTGCCCAAGGTATCTCGCACGCCGCGATTTCTTCGGGATTGGCCGGGGTCACCTACGATCCGAGGGTCATTCACCTCGATCGCTCGCAGCGCTCCTTCAAGCTGAGTTTCGCGGAATTCTATGCGCGCCGCGTCGATGCGGCGCTGATGCGCCACGGCCTGAGCCTGATGCACACCTATCAATCGACCCTCGATCGCATCGAGCAGCGTTTCGGCGTGCCGGGGCCGGTATTGATCGCCATCTGGGGTCTTGAGACCAATTACGGGGCCGACAGCAGCGGCAAGTACTCGATCATGCGGTCACTGGCGACGCTGGCCTACGACTGTCGCCGCTCCGAGTTCTTCACCGGGCACTTGCTCGACGCGCTGCGCATCATCGACCGCGGCGACCTGACCGCGGATCAGATGCGCGGGGGCTGGGCCGGCGAAATCGGGCACACGCAGTTCCTGCCGTCGGGGTACTTCAGGTACGCGGTCGATTTCGACGGCGACGGGCGCAGAGACCTCGAACACAGCGTCCCCGACATGCTCGCTTCGACCGCCAACTTCCTCAAAGGGCACGGTTGGCTAGCCGGCCAGGGCTGGCAGCCGGGCTCGACCAATTACACGGTGCTCAAAGAATGGAACAAGGCCGAGGTCTACCAGCGCACGATCGCGGTGATGGCAAGCAAGCTCGCGGGTTCCAACTGACGCCGCGGTCGACGCCATGACCACCCTTGCCGATCGCAGCTGCGCCGGCTGTTCGCTCTGCTGCACGCTGTTGAGCGTCGCCGAGTTGGATAAGCCGCCCATGGTCCGGTGCGACAACTGCCTTGGCGACCGGGGCTGCCGCATCTATCCGCAGCGGCCAACCGAATGCCGGCAGTTCTATTGCGGCTATCTCCTGCGCGCCGACCTCGACAGCCGCTGGAAGCCATCGCGGTCGAGACTGGTCGTCACGTTCGACGAACCACCCCGCGACATCGCCATCCACGTCGACCCCGCAACTCCCGACGCTTGGCGCAAGGAGCCGTATTTTTCCCAGATCCATCGCTGGGCCCGTGCCGCCGCCGCCAGCAACGCGCAGGTGATCGTCTGGCAGGGCGACCGCAAAATCGTCGTCTCCCCCGACCTGGCGATGCCGGCGTCGACGCCGAATCGATCCGAGCGCTCGCCCGGAGGGCCGCGATCGGGATCGCCCCAAGGTACACACGGGGGATAAACGGACCCGCCGCGGGTTGCATCGCCCTCCGATCGGATATACTGACCCGGCGCCGGCCTTGCGCTCCGTGGTGAGCCCGTCGGCATCGGCGCAGCAGGGAGGTCGCGGAACATGCATATCAATCTCGATGGCCGCAGGATCTACTACGATCTCGTCGGGCCCGATACTGCACCGGTCGTGTGCTTCACGCATTCGCTCGCCTCCGACGGCGGCATGTGGGCCGAGCAGCTGCCGCCGCTGCTGGCGGCTGGCTATCGGGTACTGCGCCTTGACATGCGCGGGCATGGCGGCAGTGACGCGGTGGCGGGCGACTACACGATGACCGCCCTCTCCGACGACGTCGCCGCATCGCTGGATTTTCTCGGCATCCAACGCGTGCATTTCTGCGGCCTTTCGATCGGTGGAATGCTGGGCCAGGCGTTTGCCATCGGCCACGGCCAACGCCTCGCCTCGGCGATGCTGTGCGATACCTCGCCGCAAACGCCTGCCGGCGCCAGCGAGGGATGGGCGCCGCGCATCCAGGCCGTCAGGAAGGCGAATGCCGTGACCCCGCTCGCCGACGCCACCATGGAGCGCTGGTTCACCGACGCCTTCAGGCCGCGCAATCCGGCGCGCTGGAAACAGATCCACGCGACCATCGCGGGGACGACGGCCGCCGGCTATCTCGGGTGCGCTGCCGCGATCCTGAATTTTGATTTCGAACCCAAACTTCCCTCGGTGAGGGTGCCTACGCTCGTCGTGTGCGGAGCCGATGACCCGGGGACGCCGCCCGCCGGCAACAAGCGCCTTGCCGAGCTGATTCCCGGCGGCCGCTATGAGGAAATCGCCAACGCCCGCCACTTCCCGAACGTCGAGCACCCGGATGTCTTCAACCGCATCCTGCTGGGCTGGCTCGCGGCCCGGCGCGGGTGATCGGCTCGTAGCGCTTGCCCTTAACCCCACGGACCCCGCGCGCCACCCGAGGAGCGATCCCAAGGTCCCGCCGATG
>Ga0187783_10003622_pt1 | contig 11396 bp, 12 predicted proteins | sample 1015_SJ02_MP02_2_FD_132471 | JGI IMG/M metagenome (GOLD analysis project Ga0187783, IMG submission 132471) | Tropical peat soil microbial communities from peatlands in Department of Meta, Colombia - 1015_SJ02_MP02_20_MG | ecosystem: Environmental > Terrestrial > Soil > Wetlands > Peat | place... | reverse complement strand
CAGCCGGGTGCCCGCGCTGGCCGCGGCGCGGACGGTGGCCAGGATCCGGGCGACGACCCGTCCCGGCGCGCGCATCGCCTCGATCTCGCCTGGCGTCTTGATCTCCACCACTTGGCCTCCCCGGGGCTCAGGTTACCGGGGTTCACAGCCGGGGGACCAGCATCCGGGCGCCAACGGCCAGCGCGGCCAGGCTGGCCGCCAGCCACAGCACGAACCACACGGCGGCCGGCAGGCGGGTCAGGCCGCGCAGCGCGGCCGCGTCGTCGGATCCGGCGCCGACCTCGAGAATCCGGCGCACGCCGGAAAGCAGGAGCAGCCAGGTGACCGAGTAGGAGGTGACGACCTGGATCGTTATCGGCGTGAAGCGGCCGATGACGAACACGATGCCGCCAGCCGCCAGCACGCTGACCACGCCGAACGACCAGCGCAGCGTGATCAGCAGCACCGCGAGCAGGAACAGCAGCCCCCACAGCACCACCGGGGTCAGCCTGAGCTGGATGAGCTTGGCCGCGCCGAGGCCGAACCCGCTCGGGCCCAGGTAACCGGCCAGTCTGATGAGCAAGCTGGCCGGGCCGCCGGCCGCGACGCTGGTCGCACCGGTGGCGTCCCGGCGCAGCACGACCCCGCCGACGTCGCGGAACAGCAGCAGGCCGACGACCGCGTGCGCCCCCTCGTGTGCCATCACGGTGAAGTGGCGGACGACCTGCCAGCCCGCGTTGATGGCGACCACGCCGAGCGCGGCCAGGCCGATGAGCGCGGCGGTGCCTCCCGGGAGCGTGGGCTGGGCGATGATCACATTCTGAGACTAAATCTCCCGTTCTGGCCGGTCCATGCTCGCATTCACGCGTGGCGGGAGGACGGGGCGGGAGAATAGGCGCGGGACGGAGTGCGGCGCTGGAGGTGTAGATGGGTATCGCGGATCTTCCGCGTCCGGTGGGGTACGTGCTCGGCGGCGGCGGGAGCCTGGGCGCCGTGCAGGTCGGGATGCTGCAGGCGCTCGGCGAGCATCACGTCGCGCCCGACATCGTGGCGGGCACCTCGGTCGGGTCGCTCAACGGGGCGGTCGTGGCGCTTGACCCGAAGAGCGCGGCGAACCGGCTGTCTCATCTGTGGCCTCGGCTGACGCGGGAGCGGGTGTTCCCCGGGGGCCTGCTGGCCCAGGCCCGCACCCTGCAGCACACCAGGACACACCTGTTCCCCAGCGCCGGGCTGGCCGGCGTCATCAGCGACTTCATCGGCACCGAGCTCACCTTCGCCGACCTGGCGCTGCCGTTCGCGGCGGTGTCCACCGACATCGCCACGGCCCGGCCGCACGTCATGCGCGAAGGCCCGCTGCTGCCGGCCCTGCTGGCCAGCGCGGCCATTCCCGGCATCTACCCGCCGGTGGAACTGGGGCCGCTGCGCCTCTACGACGGCGGCCTGGTCGCCAACGTCCCGATGCGGCAGGCGGTGGCGATGGGCGCCCGGTCGCTGGTCGTGCTCGACTGCAACTTCCCCGGAAACATACCGGAGATCTCCGGGTCGATCGCCGAGGTGCTGTTCTTCACCGTGACGGTGACCATGCGGTCGCAGGCGATCCTGGAGGCGCCGCTGGTGGCCACGGACGTTCCCGTCGTCTACCTGCACGGCCCCGAGCCGCACCGGATCTCGCCGCTGGACTTCCGGCACACCGGCACGCTGATGGCGGCGGCATACGAGGCGGCCCGGAGGTTCCTCGGCGAGCTGGAGATAAAAGGCCCCGGACTGTACGGCTCGCCGTGAGCGACGATTACCTTGGCCGGAAGACTGTCGATTTTCGTGCCATCCGTCCGACGTAGGGATGTACGAACCAAGCGGTCGAGCCTGAAGGAGAGCTGCGATGGCCCAGTACGCGGTCCTGATCTACGCCCACGACTCCGCCCACGCCCCTGACGCCACGCCCGAGGACCTCGCGTCCTGCGACCGGCACGCGGACGAACTGGCCGACAGCGGCTCGATGGTGGTGGCCTACGCGCTGACGCCTAGGGACATGGCGACGTCGATCCGCGGCGACATCATCACCGACGGCCCGTTCATCGACTCCAAGGAGGTCGTGGCGGGCTTCTACGTGATCGAGGCACCCGACCTCGACGCGGCCCTGGCCATCGCCCGTCTCAACCCCGTCGTCAGCGAGGGCGGCGGTGTCGAGGTCCGGCCGGTGCACAGCGGCGGTCTGGCGGGCCGGGCGGAGCAGCCGACGGCGTGACCGACCGCGTAACCGATGGGGCGGCCGTCGAGGCGGCGATCGCGGACGCGCACCGCCGCGAGTGGGCCCGGGTGCTCGCCGCCACGACGCGCGTCGCGCGCGACCTCGACCTGGCCGAAGAATGCGTGCAGGAGGCGTATGCCGCGGCCCTGCGGACCTGGGCCGGAACCGGCATCCCCGACAGCCCGGCGGCCTGGCTCACCACCACGGCCAGGCGCCGTGCGGTCGACGCGATCCGAAGGGACGCGTCGCTGCGCTCCAGGCTGCCGCTGCTGGTCGAGCCCGGAGAAGCGGACGGCGCGGCGGGCATGCTCGAACCGGACGCCGGCACCATACCGGACGAGCGGCTGCGCCTGATCTTCACCTGCTGTCATCCCGCGCTGGCGCAGGAGGCCCAGGTCGCGCTCACGCTGCGGCTGATCTGCGGGGTGCCGACGGCGGATATCGCGCGGGCGTTCCTTGTCTCCGAGGCGACCGTGGCGGCGCGGGTGACCAGGGCGAAGAAGAAGATCTCCGCCGCGCGGATCCCCTACCGGGTCCCCCGGCCCGCCGAACTGCCCGATCGGCTGCGTGCCGTGCTGGCCGTCATCCACCTGCTGTTCACCGCCGGCCACACCGCGCCGTCGGGCGCGTCGCTGGTGCGCCCCGACCTGGTGGACCGGGCCATGCACCTGGCCAGGATGCTGGCCGAGCTGATGCCCGACGACACCGAGGTGCGCGGCCTGCACGCGCTGCTGCTGGTCACTGACGCGCGGCGGGCCACAAGGGCCGGCCCCGACGGCCGGCTGGTGCGGCTGGCCGAACAGGACAGGTCGCAATGGGACCGGACCGCGCTGGCCGAGGCCCGCGAGATGATCGTCGGCTGCCTGCGGGCCGGCCCGCCCGGGCGCTACGTGCTGCAGGCCGCGATCGCGTCGCTGTACGCCGAGGCGCCGTCGTGCGACCAGACCGACTGGCCGCAGATCGTCGCCCTGTACGACAAGCTGCTCGAGGCGTGGCCGTCGCCGGTCGTGGCGCTGAACCGCGCCGTGCCGCTGGCGATGGCCGCCGGGCCGGAGGCCGCGCTGGCCGAGGTCGAGGAGCTGGAACGAGACGGACGCCTGTCGGGATACCACTACCTGCCCGCGGTCAAGGCCGACCTGCTCAGCCGGCTCGGCCGCGCCGCCGAGGCGGCCGCCTGCTACCGGCGGGCGCTGGGCCTGGCCGCCAACGAACCCGAGCGCGCCTTCCTGGCCGAGCAGCTCGCCGAGCACACCCGCCCCGCGTGACGGCACCGGAGGCGCGCACCGGCCGGGGCCCGCGCACCACGGTCCGTTCGGTCAAAGACTTTCAATCGGGCCGAACGGGCCGTGGTTCCACGGTCCGGTCACCGTCACCGGCCCCGGCCGGGCAGGTGGCGGCCGATCACGTCGGCAGGCTGGACTCGTTCGTCCAGGCGTAGACCGAGCCGCCCCAGGACACGGGAGCGTTGCCGCCGCGCAGCTGGACTCCGGTGCCGTGCGGGTCGATGTAGAGGCCGGTGGCGAGGTTCACCAGCGTGCCGTCCGACTGCGGGATGAACTGCTGCCACGGGCCGGTGTTGCAGTTGGCCAGGAGCAGGCCGTCACGCAGCGGATCGGTTGCCCAGCCGCCGCCGGGATCGGAGATGCACAGGCCGGAGGCTGAGCCGTTGGGCGCGTACTCGAACTGGTAGGCACCCGAGTGCGTGCCGTTGTTGATGATGAAGTGGGTGGCCGGGTCGTTCTGGGTCGCGGTCCAGCCGACGATGATCGCCCCCGGGTACTGGTGCTGCTGGTATGCGTCGAACCCGTTGCCGAACTTGTTGACCTCGTTGCCGTAGGTGCTCACTGCGTTCGCGTTCACGGTGAGGCTGAAGGTGCCGTTGAGCACGGCGCCGTCGGAGTCGGTCGCGGTCGCGGTGACGTTGCTGTAGGTGCCGGGAGCGGCGGTTCCCCCGGAGTAGGTCAGCGGGTTGCCCGACGTCAGCCCGGTCGGCAGGTCCGACTCGGTGATGGTGATCGAGTCGCTGCTCAGCGAGCTGTCGGCGCTGAAGTTCACGGTGCCGAAGCTGTTCGAGTCGGCCAGCAAGGACAGGGCCACCTTGATGACCGTGCCGCTCACCTGGATGGAGTCGGCCTTGAGCGCGATGGGGATGACGAGCGCCTCGGCGTTGCCCGCGGCATCGGTGGCATCGGCGACGATGTCGGGCGGGCTGGAGACCGCGCTGCCCGAGTAGCCGATCGTCGTCCCTGACAGCGACACGCCGGTCGGCGGCGTGCCGTGCAGCAACCAGGTGACGCCTGTTCCTGACAGCTTGATGACGCCGGAACCGTTGGCGGCCGCCAGGCCGGCGCCGCCGTAGGTGCTGTCCGTTATCGCTGTGCCGGACAGCGACGTGTCCTGCCAGGTCTGGGCGCTGGCGGGCAGTGACACCACACTGACCGCGAGAGCGCTGCCGAGCAGCACCGGAGCTGTGACCCCGAGCGCTTTCCTGACGTTGAAGTGCATGCGGTCACGCCCTTCCGCAATCGGCGGCAAAATGGTCCATTACCGAAGCGGGAATGCGCCGCCGTGCGTTACCGATGGCGTCCGGTCTTTTTTAACACTACAGCTCAGGCCGCGGCCCGGATGAGGTTCGGCGCAAGCGCGGCCATGGCCTCGGTCACCGGGTCAAGCCCGGGACGGGCCGTGACGATCCTGACGATGGTCTCGTCCAGGCCCGCGCTCAGCCGGGCGAAGGCGGCCGGCGCTCCCGCGGCCTGGCCGTAGTAGCCCACGGCCAGGAGCATCTCGTCCGGGATGCCGGCCACGAGGTCGGCCAGCGCCTCGCCGCGATCCCGGCGCGCCTCCAGCGCACGCAGCTCCGCGTCAAAGCCCATCTGGGCGAACAGGCCCCGGTAGCCGGCGGTGTCCGGGATACCCGGCCGGCCCATGGCGTAACCGAGCACCTGAGCGCCGAAGGCCTGCCTGGCCGCGGCCGCGTCGTCGTCGATGCAGACCCGGATGTACATCGTCACCGGGACCGAGCCGGGAGCCCGCCCCGCCCGGGCGGCGCCTTCGTCGATCCGCTTGCGGCTGGCGGCGATCCGCTCGGGGGTGGCCCAGTTGAGCAGCGCGCCGTCCGCTACCTCGCCCGCCAGCCGCAGCATCTGGGGGCCGAGCGCGGCCAGGTAGACCGGGGCGGCCGGCCAGCCGGAGGCGCCGAGGGCGGCCGACCGCGGCCAGCCCGGCGCGGGGCCGGCGACGGGCCCGGCGGCAACGTTGTCGCCGGCCAGCAGGCCGCGGACCTGGGTGACGTACTCGCGCATCACGGCGATCGGGCGGTCGGGCAGGCCGACCGACGCGAAGTAGCCGGGCCCGTACCCGCCCGTGCCCAGGCCAAGGACGAACCGGCCCGAGGACAGCTGGGCCAGCGTGGCCGCCTGAGCCGCCAGGCCGAGGGGCGTCCACATCCGGGTCGCCGGGACGACCGAGATCCCGGTCCGCAGGCCGGTGTCCTGCGTCCAGGCCGCGCAGACGTGGAACGAGTCGGGCACGCCGCCAGCCGGGGTCCACACGCTCTCGAACCCGAGCCGCGCGGCCTGGATGGCCGCGGCGCGCAGCTGGTCGAAGGGCAGGCCGAGCCGGGAATCCAGTCCCACGCCGATCATCATGAACCGCAGTATGCCAAGCCGGTCCCGGCCGCATCATCGCGGCGGTAGACCGAACAGTAGCCGCGGTCAGTCCGCGAGCACGGCAACGGCCATGAACCGCCCGCACGGCCGGGCCGCGCGATCGGAGAAGAAATCGCCGGTCGAGGTCCGGGTGTCGATGCCCATCGGCAAGACGCTCGCGTCCTTGACGCCGGATTCCCGCAGCTGAATACGCAGCGCCCCGACCAGGTCAAAGGTGAAGTGCCCGGGCCGGGTCGGCTTGAGCAGGCCTGCCTGGCCGAACACCGCCGCGATCTCGGCCGCCTGCGTGTCGCCGATCTCGTAGCTGTCCGCGCCGATGGCCGGGCCAATGCCAACGAGCAGGTCCTCCGGCGCCGACCCGAACGTGCCGTGCATGGTCTCGATCGTCTTCGGCAGCACCCCGAGCACGATCCCGCCGCGGCCGCAGTGCGCGACTGCGACCGCGCGCCGCTCCGGGTCATAGACCACCACCGGCGCGCAATCCGCCACTATGACGGTCAGCGCGACGCCGGCCAGGTTGGTGACCATCGCGTCGGTCGCGGGCAGCGCGCTGACCGAATCGGCCACCCCGTCATGTCCCCGCCCGGCCAGCGTCGCGTCGATCACCGCGACCCGGGCGCGATGCTGCTGGTCGGCAGCGGTAAGCCGGTCCACCCCGAGCTCGGCGCAGAGCCGACGGCGGTTCTCGAGCACGGCCTGGTGGTCGTCGCCGACGTGATCACCCAGGTTGAGGCTCGAATAGCTGCCCGTGCTCACGCCACCGTGGCGGGTGGTGACGACAGCGGTCACCCCGTCGCCGTCGAACGGGAACGAACGGGTCGCAAGCCGCGGGGCAGACGCCATGCCTTGCACCTTAGCCTCCCCGCCGCCAGTCCTGGCCGCGCCTTCCAGCGACCAGCACCGCGCCGGTTGGTAGCCTGGCTGGTGCCGCTCCGTTTCCGAGTGGGCACGCAGAGCCAAGTCCGGTTTCGTCCCTGCTGGCCCATTGGAGCGGGCACGTCTCGGCGGGCAAGCGAGGAGGATGCCGTGAGCGAGGTGGACCGTCTGGAAACAGCGGTAGGCGAGTGCCGGGAGATGATCCGCGAAGCCCACGCCGCTACGAAGGATCTGCGCGCTGCGGTGCGTGAGGCCAAGCAGGAGTTGCGCACCTTGACCGAGGACGAGGTGGCCGCTCAGGTCCATGCCGAGGTGTCCCGGCAGCTCGAGGTCCTGGGTCACCAGACCAGTGAGGCTGTTATCGCCGCGACGCAGAAGGTCATCTCCGAGTTCGACCGGTTCGGTGAGTCGTTGCTGGGAAAAGAGACCTACTGGCAGAAGGCCAGCGGCCGCCGCGCCGCCCCGCGCCCCGACACCGACGTCGTGCCGCACGACATCCTTCCCGGCGAAGACAAGAGCTGATACCCGCACATGGATAGCCGCCCGGCGGCCGCGGCCGGCGGGGCCGACCATCATCGTGCGGTGGGGACGTCTGGCGCTGCGCATGACGGTCGGCACGCTACAACAGCATCCACGGAGTGTGACCGCGCAAGCGCCGGGGGTACATGATGAATGAGATGAACGGCCGGACGGGCCGCAAGGTTGCGGTGCTGGGCCCGATTCCTCGCGACGAGATATTGACTCGTGCCGGGGAGCGGTTCGAGAAGTACGGTTGCGTGCTGTATACGGCGGTTGCCCTGTCGGCGCTGCTCGATGACGAGGACACGATCGTCCCGGTCGCGCATGTCCGCCGGCAGGACGAGGGTCCGGTTAAGGAGATTCTGGGGTCGTTCCCGAACATCGATGTCTCGGGTATCACGTCGCGGGCCGATCAGGGGGATGTGATCGAGCTGCGTTATGTCACCCACAGCCAGCGGGTGGAGCGGCAGACGTGCTTCATGAACCCGATCGTGCCGGCCGATGTGGACAAGGTGCTCGATGCCGACATTTTTGTCTGTGTCCCGATCACGGACTATGAGGTGGGGCAGCCGACGCTGCGCCATATCAAGGAGCACAGCCGGGCACCGGTGGTGCTTGATGCCCACGGCCCGACGATGACGCTGACCCGGAGCGGCGAGCGTCATCCGCGGGTGTGGGCCGACCGGGATGTCTGGCTTCCGTACGTCGACATCTTGAAGATGAACCTGGAGGAGGCGAGCTCGACGTGGCTCGGTCAGTCAGCGGAGGTGACCGCTGATCCGCCCAGGCTGAGCAATGACGAGCTGCGTGACCTGGCGCAGCACTGCCTGGACCGGGGTGTCGGGGCGCTGTGCGTGACCCTCGACGAGCGTGGCTGCGTGGCCTTCTACCGGGACGGCTCCGGCGGGGTCGCCGAACAGTTCGTCGACCGCATCGAGGTCAAGCACGTGGTGGACACGACCGGCGCCGGCGACTCGTTCGCCGGGGGATTGGCCTACGGCTACCTGGCCTACCGGGATTACGTCCTGGCCTGCGAGTACGGGAACGCGATGGGCGCCCAGCGGTGCACCGGCGCGGAACTGAACGTGTACCTGCCACGAGAGGAAACCGAACGGCAGATCCTGGCCGCGTACGGGCCTCGAGCGTCGTAGGAGAAGTCCCGTGAACGCCGGCCTCGGCCCGTCAATGGAGACGAGCCGCCCGGCGGGCGGGCGATATGTCCGCATCCACTAGGGCGGTCGACCCGGCGGGACGGGTGACTGTCTCCTCGGCCCGCTCCCGCAGCCGCTCAAGCGATTCGGAATCGCCCAGCGGAACGGTTGCCTCCAGCCGCGAGCTGGCCTGCACCTCGGGCAGATCCATCACCGCATCGACCAGGCTGGCCCGGCTGCCAGGGGGCGTGTGCCCGGACGAGGGCAGCAGCGACGTCCGGACGGTCCCCTCGGCATTATCCAAAGTCGTCACCTCGGCCGCGGCTACCGTCTGGTCACCGTCCTTCACTTCGACGTAACGAGGCCTGTCAGGGCTGGTCATGGCATTCTCCTGGAATCCAGGTCTGATCCGATCTGTACCGGCCCCATGCCCGGGACGACGAAGACCAAACAGCTGTCGGCAGCTTGTTCATCCGCGACGCTGAGGCAACCTGAGTCTTCGCGCGCCCGTAGGCTCGTCACCCAAAGCCATTTACTGATCACTAAAGGTTCAAGGCGCTTTGCGGGAAACGCTGTTACGCTTGCGCCTGTGGTGGGGTTACTTTTGCCGATCTGAGATATCGGTATCGCCAGTTTCTCATCGCCGTGGTCGGGGCCGGCTTGGTGCTTGCTATGGCTTTGCTGTTGTCGGGCCTGGTCGGAGGGTTCGCTCAGGAAATCAACTGGACGGTCGCGGGCGTGGGTGCCCAGGATTGGGTGCTGACGGATAACTCCCACGGGGGCATCGCCGGATCGGGAGTCTTTCCCCAGTCAGATGCGGCCCTGATCGCGCGTGCTCCCGGCGTCACCAGCGCCGCCCCACTCGTGGTCGCTCCCCAGCAGGTGGCGCGGATCGGCGGCCATGACAAGACGGTCGTGGTCTTCGGCGTCCAGATCGGGAGCATGGGCGATCCCGCGGTGACCGCTGGCCATCCGCTGTCGGGACCCGGCCAGCTCGTCGCCGACGTGAGGGCCGGCGCGGGCGTCGGGACACAGATCACGGTGGGCGCCACGCGGTTCCGCGTGGTCGGGCAGGTCAGTGACCGCACCATGCAGGCGGGCACGCCGATCGTCTACATGACTCTGGGCGACGCCCAGGCCCTCGCCTTCGAGGGGAAGCCTCTGGTCACCGCGGTGGTGACCAGAGGTATCCCGGCCACCCTGCCGGCGGGCCTGGCCGCGCAGACCAACCAGGAAGTCGAGCGCAGCAGCCTGACGAGCCTGGCCGGTGCCACCTCGTCGATCAACAACTCCAAGATCATGATGTGGGTGGTCGCGGCCATGATCGTGGCGGCCCTGCTTTACGTCTCGGCATTGCAGCGGGTACGCGACTTCGCCGTCCTCAAGGCGCTGGGCTCGTCCTCGGCGGCGTTGTTCGGCAGCCTGGCGCTGGAGGCCGTGGTGGTGACTATGCTGGCCGCCGCCTTCGCGTTGGTCATATCCAATTTCATGTTCGGCCTGTTCAGCCAGCCCGTGGCCATCCCGGCCAGCGCCTTCGCGACGTTGCCTGCGATCGCCGTGGCCGTAGGGCTCATTGCGAGCCTGGTCGCGCTGCGGCGCGCCACCGGCGCCGATCCGGCCGCAGCTTTCGGGGCGTGACTCAAGTGGCATTGTCGGTCAAGGGCCTTACCGTGGAATTCACGTCCGGCGGCTACAAGATCAGGCCGCTCAATGGTTTCTCGTTCGAGAGTGACGACGGCGAGCTGGTCGTGCTGCTCGGACCTTCCGGCTGCGGCAAGACCACGCTGCTGTCCTGCCTGGCCGGGCTGCTCAAGCCGGCCTCCGGCTCGATCCACTTCAACGGCGAGGAGATCACAGGGCTGCGCGGCCATGCTCTGGCCGCCTACCGCCGTCACACCGTCGGCGTGGTGTTCCAGGCCTTCAACCTCATCCCCAGTCTCAGCGCCCGGGCCAACGTGATGGTCCCGCTGCGGCTGTCGGGTGTCTCGCGCAAAGACGCCCGCGAGCGAGCCGCCACCTTGCTGGCCCGCGTCGGCCTCGCCGAGCGGGCGACTCACCGGCCCGCCCAGATGTCCGGCGGTCAGCAGCAGCGGGTGGCCATCGCCCGCGCCCTGGTGCAGGACCCGCCTTTGGTACTGGCCGATGAGCCCACCGCCCACCTCGACTACATCCAGGTCGAAGGCATCCTGCGACTGCTGCGAGACCTGGCGAGCCCGGGCCGGATGGTGGTGGTGGCCACTCACGACGAGCGCATCACCCAGCTCGCCGACAAGGTCATCGAGCTGGTCCCCCGCCTCCCGGCGGCACAGCAAGAGCCGCGGGAAGTCATGCTCGGCGAAGGGGAGTTCCTGTTCCGGCAGGGAGACCCCAGTGACCTGGTCTACTGGGTCCAGTCCGGCGAGATCGAGATCTTGCGCGAAAGGGCTGGCGGCGAAGAAGAGCACCTGACCGTGATCGGCCCAGGCGGCTACTTCGGCGAGCTCGGGCCGATGCTCAACCTTCCTCGCAGCGCTTCGGCGCGCGCGCTTCGGTCCACGATCGTGATCGGCTGCTCGGTCCAGCAATTCCGCAGCGGGCTGCCGGGCGGACAAGCTCGGGCGCGCCCGGTGGGCTGAGCCGGTCTGGCAAGCAGTGTTGCGGCAGCTGGCTCGATGGCCCGTTCGGCCGAAATGATCTGGTTATGCCGGCCAGTCTGGGAGCTGGTCGCGGACCGGTACCGGGTGATAGCCGCACGGATACGAAAGCAGTGCATTTCCTAAAACCGAGGCTTGAGAGCGCAGGCGGGAGCCTGTCATATCCGCGCGAGCAAATTGCCGTAGGGCGGCTGATGGCCGACCGCCGAAACCGATTGTTGAACTGTTACCTGTTGCGGGGTTACCGTCCAGTCGGCGTCAATATAACGCCAGCCTCAGCTAACCGCTCCGATGTGAGGGGTGACCGTATGGCAGGAGT
>Ga0187783_10003621_pt1 | contig 11397 bp, 7 predicted proteins | sample 1015_SJ02_MP02_2_FD_132471 | JGI IMG/M metagenome (GOLD analysis project Ga0187783, IMG submission 132471) | Tropical peat soil microbial communities from peatlands in Department of Meta, Colombia - 1015_SJ02_MP02_20_MG | ecosystem: Environmental > Terrestrial > Soil > Wetlands > Peat | place... | reverse complement strand
GCCAAGCAACAGGTCCAAGACATCGCCGTCAAGGCCATAGAAGGAGCTTCGGGAGCAAAAGCCCTCGCGCATATCAATCAGATCGCAATGGAGCAGGCGAAGACTCGACCGCAGGGATAGCCACCCCTTGGACGACGATTCAGCTACAACCCATGCTCTCTCATCTGCTTGGCCGATTGCATACTTGTGGAACGGCCATGGGCCGGCTCTGGCATGGGCGGCGCTCAGGCGAACCCCTCTTGTTTCGGTGCTCCGGTATGCCCTCTGCGTGGCGGCTGGACCGGAGACCAGCTTGAGTTCGGGTTTTTCTCGAAAACCAAGCTCTTGCGCTCGTCGAACAGCTCCAACTGGACCTCGTCGGCGCCGTGGCGGGCACAATAGAAGTTTTGTGCCCGGGTGCGAAACTTCCGCCCCACGCACCGATAGGCGTCTTATGCCGGCTCTCACCAACCTCGATCCCAAGTTCGAGCAGGCGGCTCCGCGAGGCCGCGAGGTCGGTGACGACGAGACAGACGTTGCGCAGTGATACGACGGGGAAGTCGGTGAGTCCGTTACCGCCTATCGTCGACGTCGAGGGTGAAGCCCACCTGATCGACATAGAACCGCAACGCTCGCTCGACATCGCTTATTGGCAGCGTCCATCGATTCGACTGAAACCGTTGGCCTTTTCACGGTTACTTCTCCTCTGCCGCTGCTACCATGAACGTGCCATCGTCGCTCCAGTCGTAGGGACACTTGTCTCACGCGTTTTGATGAATCCGCTCCGGCGCTGCCATGCAAAACCGTAGCGTCGATTTCGCGCGAGTGATTCAGTCATCAACGTGGGGCCTTGCGGGACTGCAGCGCCATCAACAACTTCGGTAGTAGTCGGCAGATGGTCCTCTCCCGGTGCACCATGAGCGCCGTCTTACCAGAGCGTCCTTTCTTTTGCAAAGGCTTCAGTCATGCAAGGCAGGGGTGAACCGAAAAATCCCGCCACTTTTTAAACCTGTTTCATCTGGACAGGTGTTTGCACAAGAATCTCAACAAGAGAGTCGGGGCACCCTATGGCCCGGCTAATCACGTTTTACATCCCCGTGAGGTTTCGGTCGAAAGCGAAATGGATTGCTTCGGCCCGGCGTGGCAAGGTGATCGAATTCCCCGCCCTCCAACCAAGCGTTCTGCCTAACCGAACAAAAATAATTCCTGAATCTTTGCGCTATCTGCCGAATCTAATTGGGTGATGCGAAAGAACCCTGGAGATCTGCAATGGCAATCGTTAAGAATTCGGTGCGGAAACTCCGGGACTGCGGCCTGAACCTGTTCGGCGGTTGGTACGCAGTTACGCGCTTTACCTCCACCATCATCCTCATTTTCAGATAGGCTCGCAGCAAGAATCCGGCGTTGTCTTCTTCAACCCAGTCCACACGTCTTATACCCGCAGGCCTTAACAGAACCGGTCTTTAACAGAAAACTAATCAAGTGGCCGTGCAGCAAAACATACTGGCAGTAGAAAAAACGGCGAGGAGGCACTAATGTTGCGGATCGTTGTGGAGCAGTCCATGGATTCGGCGGTAGTGCGCTGCTCGGGCCGACTCGTCGCAGGGAAGGAAGTGCTTCGCCTGCGCGAGGCCGTCATGTGCCTAGCGGACAAGCGCATTGTTCAGTTGGACCTTGCAGGAGTGGAGGCCATCGACGCTGCGGGACTTGGGCTACTGATCTCTCTTCACACGCTGGGTCAGGTGGTCGGCTTCAAACTCCAAGTCCGAAATCCCGTTCGGCGCGTGGGCGAGCTATTGAAACTGACCAGATTGGAGTCGGTACTCGACATTCCCCTTCCGGGCGAGACAGCAGTGCATTCGAGCGCTGGCCCTGCAGGGAACGATCGCTGGTTGAGGCTCTAACCTACGCAGATTTCGATGTTCGACGGCTAGCAGCAGTGAAGCTTGCGGAGCACGCTGCAAGTCCCCACATCCAAGAGGCGCTTTCCGCAGAGAAGGCCCTCGTTCTCGTGTCAATATCGCCCTTGCGGCTCGGATTGCTTGGCGACCAGGGTGGACACGATGAACGGAAGACGACTCCATAGAAGTATGTCTCCACTCCCCAAAGAGGGGCTGACTTTTTCCAGGCTTCCTTTCAAAATCGAAACGACGGGTTCGATCGCTGGGAACCCCTTCGGACTAAAGAAATCGGATAGCATGTAGAACGCCATGGGGATCGGGCGCAGACGCACGTGATACCTTGCGTTAGGCGCTGTGCTGGCTGGCGCGCTGCTGGTCGTGTGCTTCCGCGTCTTCGCGTTGGATCCCACGCTCGACGTCGGACAGTACGCGCACACCTCGTGGAAGATCAGCGAAGGGTTTTACCTGTTCCTTGAAGCATAAAGTGTCACTAACTGACACTTTATTTGAGGCGAAGAATGTTCGATCGAATATGTTGGCGCGGAGTGCTTCTGGCATGTTTTGCGGCGATAGCGCCGCAGATTGCTGGAGCCCAATCGAAAGCCATCGATGTCGCACAAGCGAAACAGTATTTCGATGAAGCTCGCAGGATTTGTGAAAAGGACGCGGGCAAGTTGTGGGGCAAGAGCTTATGCGCGCCGATGATATTCGCTGATCCGCAGACACGCGGAGTCGTCGCCAACCAAGCCGACGCTGAATCCCGATTGAAAGAGCAGGACGGCGTATTTGTGGGCGAACTCCCCCCGGAAGTCAACCCAGCGAATACAGCGATGACCTGGGCGGGAACGAAATGGACCATGATCATCTGGCCGCTTCCGGCGAGTCCGACAGCGCGTGCCCGGCTGATGATGCACGAGCTTTTTCATCATTTGCAGGATGACTTGGGCTTGCCGGGATCAAATCCAACCAATGCGCATCTTGCAACCTTGGAAGGACGCATTTGGCTCGAGCTTGAATGGCGCGCCCTGCAACAGGCGCTGGCACGGCCCGAGCAGCCTCCACTAGAACGTAAGCGCGCAGCGGAAGATGCGTTGCTGTTCCGTTTGCGCCGCCGCTCCCAATTCTCCAATGCGGCGGTAGAAGAGCACGAATTGGAAATGAACGAAGGTCTCGCGGAATACACTGGATACAAACTTCGCGGCACGGTGGATGCTGCCACGACTGAAGCAATCATAAATCGCTTGGGCTCGGCGGCAGATGACAGTTCCTTTTCGCGATCGTTCGCGTACGTAAGCGGTCCGGCCTATGGCATGTTGCTGGATCTCGGCAGCGCTTCATGGCGAAAAGGATTAACGGCAAAATCGGATTTGGGCGATCTCTTGAGGCAGGCGTATGCGATTAGCTTGCCACAGGACATAATGGCTGCGGCGAATACAAGAGCAGCAGAATACGACGGAACCGCGCTACGTTGGTCGGAAACACGCCAAGCCGAGGAAAGGCAAGCGGCCCTCGATACCTACAAGAAGCGGCTTATCGACGGTCCTGTGCTAAGGCTTCAGGTCATGGAAAAATTCGATTTCAGCTTCGATCCCAATCAGGTTATTCCGCTCGACGAGAACACCACTATTTATCCCACCTTGCGCGTGACAGACGTTTGGGGCGTGCTCGAAGTGAGCGATGGAGCATTAATGAAACGCGACCAGGGAAACTTTGTCGGAGTTGCTGTGGAAGCGCCGAAAGATGCGGTAGGCAAGTCGGGCGTAGTCGAAGGGCCGGGGTGGAAACTCACTCTTTCGCGCGGCTGGCGGTTAGCGGAAAGCAAACGAAAGGGCGATCTCGTCGTTACCAACAAAGAATGATCATGGCAAGGTCAAGCATGCCAGGTCATACGACTTGCCGCCTCAGGTCACAAGGAAATGGCAGCGCTATACCCAGGATATACGTTGCGGGGGAATCCCCTCCTCACAGGCGATTTGCCATTTCATGCGCTCTCGGTGTTATGACAGCAAGCGGGCGCGACCGCCCTGCGATCGCGGCGCAGAGACAGCCTTCGAGTCGAAGGACACAAACGCTTCTGCGCCCAGCCAGTCCCCTTCGTAAGCAATTATGCCGTCCGCAAAGTCTCCCCCAGCATCGAGTATGGATAGGCCCGCCTCTATCGCTGGCCGGTTCGTGAGGACATTAGCGCTCCGCATCAGGCGACGAATCTCGTCGGAGATATCAGGAATAGAGTTCTTGTAGCCTCGACGGAGCACCCACGCAAACTCACAGAGAACCGGGACAGGCACAGCGACCAATTCGGCCTGCTGCAAGACCTTCGCCGCCTGCCGAGCTTGATGACTAAGTGTGGTGAATCGTTGTAGATTGTATGTGCCCCTCTGGAATGGACGGGCATCCGAATCCTAAAATCGATTGCGGCAGTCGTTACTTCACACGCTGTTTTTGCAATCGACGACCAATGCGCTGCTTCGGCACGGGTGTCCTCGAACATCGGGAGAGGACATGCGCTCGCATCCCAGGCGCGAGCAAAATTGCGGGAGACAACATGAGCAAGATCCAGAAGCGCTATCTGTTGATCGGCGGAGTTCTTGGCTTGATCGTGCTCGCTCTGATTGTTGGAGCCGTTCGGCCGTACAAGCAGGCTATGGGTGCGCCGCCAAGCACCCCGGATGTCGAGGTGGCGCAGGTTCAGAAGGAGGATGTTCCGATTTATCGGGAGTGGATTGGCACGCTTGACGGTCTGGTCAATGCCGACGTCCGGGCGCAGGTCACTGGCTACTTGCTAAAGCAAGGTTATCAGGAGGGGGCCTTTGTTAAGCAGGGCCAACTCCTTTTCCAGATCGACCCTCGGCCTTTTCAGGCCGCGCTTGATCAGGCCGAAGGCCAGCTTGCTCAGGCCAAAGCTTCCCTCGCCAACGCCGAGGCAGTGCAGCGTCGCACCGAACTTGACGTCCAGCGCTATGCGCCGCTTGCCAAGGAGCAAGCGGCCAGTCAACAGGATCTCGACAATTCTGTTCAAAACAATCTCGCCGCCATCGCGACGGTAGAAACCGCCAAGGCTCAGATCAAGACTTACGAGGCTGCGGTCGAGACCGCGAAGATCAATCTGGACTTCACTCGGTTAGTTGCGCCCATTGACGGAATTGCCGGGCAGGCCCAACTGCAAGTGGGCGCGCTGGTGACGCCCGGCAGCGGGGTCGTCACTTCCGTTTCTACCGTCGATCCGATCAAGGTCTACTTTACGGTTGGAGAGCCTCAGTATCTCGATTGGCGACGACGTTTTCCGACCGAGACGAGCCGCCTGGCAGCCGACAAGGAACTGCGCCTCCAACTGATTTTGGCGGACGGCTCGACCTATCCACAGCAAGGGAAGTTTTATTTTGCCGACCGGCAAGTGGACCAGGCGACCGGAGCGATTCGAATCGCTGCGCTCTTCCCCAACCCCAACAGTATTTTGAGACCCGGAGGCTACGGCAAGGTCCGCGCGGTAATCCGGACCCAGCCGGGGGCGTTGCTGGTTCCCCAGCGCGCGGTATCGGAACTGCAAGGCGGCTACCAGGTTGCTGTCGTTGATGCCAACAACAACGTTGACGTTCGAACGGTCTCTGTGGGCGACCGGGTTGATAACCGATGGATCATCGCTAACGGGCTCAATCCGGGAGACAGAGTGGTGGTTGAAGGAGTTCAGAGAATGCGCAGCGGTCTGCGCGTGAATCCCAAGCCATTCATGGCCCAAAACCTAGGACCGGCGACTCGATAAGGACGGATTAGCTATGTCGAAATTCTTCATCAATCGTCCCATCGTCGCCATGGTGATTTCCATCGTCATGGTGTTGGTTGGCGCGCTCACCGTGCTGAGCTTGCCCGTTGCACAGTTTCCCAACATCACTCCACCCGAAATTCAAGTCCTCGCCACCTACGTCGGAGCCGATGCGCAGACCCTCGAGCAGGCGGTTGCCACTCCTATCGAGCAGCAGATGAACGGAGTGGACAACATGAACTACATGTATTCGCTGAACGCCACGGGAAACAACACCACCAGTCTGATTGTGGATTTTGACGTAAAGACGGATCCCAATACCGATTTCATTAATACGCAGTCGCGGGAAACGCAGGCTGCGTCTCAGCTTCCGGTAGACGTCAATAACTACGGGGTCACAGTTCGGAAATCCGTCACGGCTCCGCTGATGTGGGTGGCCCTTTACTCGCCGCACGGGACCTACGATGCCAAGTTCCTGGCCAATTATGCGTACATCAATCTGGTTGATCCGATTCTCCGCTCGACCGGCATTGGCAATGTGCAGGTATTCGGCGCCGGTCAATACGCGATGCGCCTCTGGGTAAAGCCGGACACGTTGGCGAAACTTGCCATTACTGTCCCTGAAATCGTCAGCGCGGTTCAGGCACAAAACACCGTGAACCCGGCCGGCAAAGCCGGAGGCGAACCCGCTCCGCCAGGCCAAGAGTATACCTATTCGGTCCTGGCGCAGGGACGCTTGGTTTCACCAGAGGAATTCGGCAACATCGTCCTTCGCGAGACGCCTGACGGTGCGACGGTGCGGGTGCGCGACGTCGCTCGCATCGAACTGGGCGCTCAAGACTACAGCGTCGCCGGACGTTTCAACGGCAAGCCGGGTGCGATTATTGCGGCCTACCAATTGCCCGGATCGAACGCAGTCGATGCCGCCGCTGGTGTCAAGCGGCTGATGGCGCAGATGAAAGAGCGCTTCCCCGACGACATGGATTTTGCCGTTTCCCTCGACACCACTCTTTCTGTAACTCAGGGCATCAAGGAAATCACCCGGACTCTTCTGATTGCGCTCGTCCTAGTCATCATTGTGGTTTTCCTTTTCCTTCAGGGCTGGCGCTCGACCCTGATCCCGCTGCTGGCCGTGCCGGTTTCGCTTGTGGGAACGTTCGTGCTTTTCCCGCTCTTCGGTTTTTCTATCAATACGCTCTCTCTCTTCGGGCTGGTGCTGGCGATCGGTCTTGTGGTCGATGACGCGATCGTCGTGGTCGAGGGCGTGGAACGTCACATCGAAGAGGGGCTGACGCCGAAAAACGCGGCGTTAAAGGCAATGGAGGAGCTCTCGGGTCCGGTGGTGGGCATCGCGCTGGTTCTCTCCGCTGTGTTCGTGCCGACCGCATTCATTCCCGGAATCACCGGCAGGCTGTATCAGCAGTTCGCCGTCACCATCGCCATCTCGGTGATTCTGTCTGCGTTCAACGCGCTTACGCTCAGCCCCGCCCTGGCCGCGCTGCTCCTCCGCCCGCGCCAGCAGAGCCATGGGCTGCTGAGGAGATTCTTCGATGGGTTTAACCGAGTTTTTGCGCGCGCCACCGAAGGCTATGTCGGATGGAGCGGTGTCCTCCTCCAGAAAACAGCAGTCGTGGTTGTGCTTCTGCTGGTCTTTAGCCTGGCGGCAGGATTCTTCGCCAATCGGGTGCCGTCGAGCTTTCTCCCCGATGAAGATCAAGGCTATGTCTATGTGAATCTGCAGTTGCCCAACGGTGCTTCGTTCGAGCGAACATCGCAAGCAGCGGCACAAATCGAACAAATTGTGGCCAACACGCCAGGGGTACAATACACCACCACGGTGGTGGGCTTCAGCTTGCTCAGTTTTGTCCGAACCAGCTACAACGCTTTTTTTGTCGTGACCCTCAAGCCGTGGGACGAACGCACGACCCGAGAAGAGCAACTCCAAGCCATCAAGGCACACCTGAATCAGCAACTCAGCAAATTGCCAGCGGGAATCGCTTTCGCTTTCTCGCCGCCGGCCATTCCAGGTGTCGGTACCGCGGGCGGATTTACCTTCATTCTCGAAGACCGCTCTGGCAGCAGCATTCAATTCCTGTCGGCAAACGTGCATACGTTTCTTGAGGCCGCGCGTCAACGGCCGGAGATCGCAAGCCTGAGCACTACTTTTTTGCCCAGCGTTCCGCAGAAGTTCGTCGACGTCAATCGGGACAAGGTGTTGAAGCAGGGCGTCAATCTTTCCGACGTCTACCACACCATCCAGGCGTTCATGGGCGGATATTTCATCAATTACTTCAACCGCTTTGGCCGCCAGTGGCAGGTCTACATCGAGGCCGAAAGCGAGGATCGGGCCAGCGCCGATAATGTCGGGCGATTCTATGTCCGCAACAACAAGGGAGAAAGCGTTCCGCTGACGACACTCACCACGGTCAAATCGCAGCTCGGCCCCGAATTCACACAGCGCTTTGACGAATACCGTTGCGCACAAATCAACGGCAGCGCAGCGCCGGGTTACAGTGCGGACCAAGCCAGCGCCGCCCTGGAAGAAGTTTTCAAACAAACCATGCCGCGAGAGATGGGATTCGACTACTCCGGCATCTCGTATCTGGAACAGAAAGCGCGGCAGGGAGTGCCACCCGCGGTCATCTTTGGCCTGTCGCTGTTGTTCGTGTTCCTGATCCTGGCGGCACTCTACGAAAGCTGGTCGCTGCCTTTCAGCGTACTGCTCAGCACGCCGGTGGCGGTTTTTGGAGCGTTTCTCGTGTTGTGGCTGCGCCGCAATCTGCTCGGCGTTTTCCTGCCGCCCTACATGGTGCAGATTGAAAGCGACATCTACTCGCAGATCGGCTTGATCATGCTGATCGGCCTCGCGGCGAAGAACGCGATTTTGATCGTCGAGTTTGCCAAGGATCAGTACGAACACGGAAAACCGCTGGCCGACGCCGCGCTCGAAGGCGCGAGGCTGCGGCTGCGACCGATCCTGATGACATCCTTCGCGTTCATTCTCGGCTGCGTTCCGCTGTGGACGGCAAGCGGAGCGGGCGCCGTTGGCAGGCAGATTATGGGGACGGCTGTCATCGGCGGAATGCTCGCCGCGAGCGCGATTGGAATCTTTTTCGTACCCGGGGTCTTTTACATCGTGGAGAAATGGGCGGGCGCGGGGAAGGAACCCGCATCAGGCATATTGCCAGCTGCCCCTTCACCCGCGCCGGGAGACTAGAGACCTGGCAGCGGGTTCAACAGCTGGGGAATCAAGCGGAGTCTGCGCAAGCATGAGAATCATGAAGTTGCTCACCGTGGCGTTGCTCTTTGGGCTGCTTTGGGGTTGTACTCTAGGCCCTAACTATCATCGTCCTGCCGTTCAGACTCCGAATTCTTTTCGCGATCTGGCGAACAATCCGCAGCTGCAGGCGCAGACTGCCTCGTATGCCGATCTTCCCTGGTGGCAGGTATTTCAGGACCCACAGCTGCAGCAACTCATCCGCACGGCACTCCAACAGAATTACGATTTGCAACTCGCCACGGAGCGCATCAACGCTGCCCGGGCTGAGCTTGCGGTGACTCGTTCGAGCCTGTTCCCCCAGATTTCGGGCAATGCCAATTTCGGCGGGGGCAAGGAAAACGTTGAACAGTCCCGCTACAACTTCCTGATCTTGACGGCCGATGCGGCGTTCCAGTTGGATTTCTTCGGCCGCTTGCGCCGTGCCAACGAGGCCGCCCGAGCCCAGATGCTGGCCACCGAAGAAGCGCGTCACGTCGTCGCACTCACCCTCGTCAGCGATGTTGCGAGCAACTATTTCACGCTGCTGCAGCTTGACCTGCAACTCGCGATCACACGTGAGACCGTCACGACTCAGACCGATTCGGTCAAACTTACCCAGCTGCGGCTTGACCACGGAGTTGCCACCAAGTTGGATGTGCTTCAGGCCCAGCAAGTACTCGACACTGCGAATGCGCAGATTCCTGATCTGGAGCGGCAAATTGCCCAAGAAGAAGACGCCATCAGCATCCTGCTCGGCAATTACCCACAGGGCATCGCACGCGGGATTCCGCTCGTCGAGCAAACACTTCCGCCTGAAGTTCCAGCCGGCGTTCCATCTTCGATCATCGAGCGTCGGCCCGATATTCGAGAAGCGGAACAGACCTTGATTGCCGCGAACGCCGACGTCGGCGTCGCCAAAGCTCAGTTCTTCCCGCAAATCTCTCTGACCGGGGGAGCTGGCGGTTCCTTTGGTCGAAGCTCCGCCTTCTCAAGCCTCATGAAGACACAGCTAGGCATCTGGTCCTATGGCGCGCAGGTTAGCCAGCCAATCTTTACCGGAGGCGCGCTGAAAGGGAATTTGCATCTGGCCGAGTCGCAACACCAGCAAGTTCTGATCGGCTACCGGGAATCGATCCAGCAGGCTTTTGGAGAAGTCTCGGACGCGCTCATCGGTTACGAGAAACTTCGTCAGGTACGGACGCGCCAGCAGGATACGGTAGCCGATCTGCAGGAAACCGTCCGCATTTCCACCCTTCGCTACACGGGCGGCACGACCACATACCTCGAAGTACTCGACGGACAGCGGTCGCTTTACGGCGCCGAACTGACGCTCGCAGCGGCGCGAGGAGACGAATATCGAAGCCTGGTCCAACTCTACAAAGCGCTGGGCGGAGGCTGGCAACAGTAAAATCGTGGGCCACCATCAGGAGATCGTTGATCGAAACCGGGCCTTTGGACTGTTGCGAAGCGCCAGCGGGGATAGGGTAATCATGACAACGATGCGGGAATACCGATGTGAAGTTTGCGGAATTGTGAACACCCGCCCCATCCACTGGTTCGTCATTCAGTGCGGGGACTCGCAACTCTCAGTTCATCGCTGGAATTCAGAAGTGGCGGGAGCCGACGGAGCTAGGCACTTCTGCGGTGAAGCCCACGCCGAGGTGTACATCAGCCGTTGGTTCGATTCGGTATGTTCGCCGCCCAAGCCTGATTTCAACGTTCCCTCGCCAGCGCGATGAAGCGGCAGAAGGTGTTCAAAATCCGGCTCGGGACGGTCTTGACTCTAGCAAATCCTGCCTCGGCTCGGCACTAGCGTAGCTAGTCTTCCGCGGCTGCGTTCGTTTTGCGTCTATATTCTTGAGGAACTGAAGAGGCGAAGCAGCCTGGATTCAGTCGTTTAGTTTGATGGAATACCCCCCGGAAAAGGCGCTACTCTGCAACAAACTGAGTGTAGATATCCAGGTCGTCGCAATGCGCGAGCGTCACGTCTGACCCTGGGATCCTTCGGATCCGCGCCTGCCAGCTTCAGCCCGAGGCCATGTGATGCGCGCTGCGTTCGCCAGTTTACCTACGGCATACCCAGCTCTCGACTTTCTCGACTCGCCGGCTTGACTTCGTGCGCACAGTCACCATAAACTCCTCCACAAAAAGTGGCCAGGGAGCCTACCGGTCTTTGCCGGAGACTCGACGTCAGAGTTCTCCGTCGGACCTCAGCTTCCAGCGTTTGATTCCTGCGCAAGACAATAGTACAGACTCGAAAGGGGGCCAACCATGAGGTCTTTCATGCAGAGGCGGCGTTTCTCCCTGTTCCCAGTCTGCTTCCTACTGTCCATTTCCTGCGCTTGGGCGCAGACCGGCACCACCTCGTTGCACGGCAAAGTTCTTGATAGTACTCGCGCGCTGGTGGCAGGAGCCACGGTAACGCTGGACAACCAGGCCCAAGGGTTCAGCCGGAGTGCTGTTAGTTCGTCCACCGGCGAGTTCGACTTTCTCGCGCT
>Ga0187783_10003620_pt1 | contig 11398 bp, 7 predicted proteins | sample 1015_SJ02_MP02_2_FD_132471 | JGI IMG/M metagenome (GOLD analysis project Ga0187783, IMG submission 132471) | Tropical peat soil microbial communities from peatlands in Department of Meta, Colombia - 1015_SJ02_MP02_20_MG | ecosystem: Environmental > Terrestrial > Soil > Wetlands > Peat | place... | reverse complement strand
TCTTTCAATGTGATGCTCAGTGCTACCAACAGCATGGGCACAGGCAGCGCGCCGCTGAGCCTGACGGTGGCCATGGCTGTTCCCGTCATCACGAGCAGCGGCACGGCCAGCGGAACAGTAGGGTCGGGTTTCTCCTATCAGATTACAGCTACCAACTCCCCCACAAGTTTCGGCGCGATGGGGTTGCCAACGGGCCTGGCGGTAAATACCGCCTCGGGTTTGATCTCCGGGATTCCTACTACTGCGGGAACCTCCAGCGTGACGGTGAGCGCGAGCAACAGCGGGGGCACCGGCAGTGGGCCGCTGACCCTGACGGTGACCGCTGTGGCGCCCGTGATCACGAGCAGCGGGACGGCGAGTGGAACGGTAGGGACGGTATTCTCCTACCAGATTACGGCGAGCAACTCCCCCACGAGTTTCGGCGCAACGGGGTTGCCAACAGGCCTGACGGTAAATGCCACCTCGGGGTTGATCTCCGGGACTCCCACAGGAGCGGCAACCTCCAACGTGACGGTGAGCGCGACCAACAGCGGGGGCACCGGTAGCGCGCCTCTGACGTTAACTGTCAGCAACGGCACCGGGGTTCTAGCTTCTCACACGATTCAGATTTCCAATGACGCCGACGATGGTTACTACAACAGTGAAGACGGTAGCGGGTGGCACAGTACTCCGCAGTACGGCGGAGCAGATCTGGTGGGCAGTTGGGGTGGCCTGACAACTGCCTGGGTTACCGGCTACCGATTTCCCGCCGTCGGCGCCAATTCGGGTGACACGATCCAATCGGCATACCTGCAACTGGTGAGCAGCGATGGCTTTGCAACCAGTGCTGTTTGCGGATTACCACCCTGCGCTGGAAGCAACTATACCTTCCGCGTATACGGAGTCGCGCAGGACGACGGACCTGCGTTCAGTGGGACGGCAGGTGACACCCCTCTGGACGTGCCTTATACGACGGCCTACAGAGATTACACTACGACGGGACCCGGTGATGATCACGGTGGCTGCCAAGAGCTATACGTCGGACAAAACACCTGCACTCACACCATAGATGTTACGAATATAGTCCAAGAAATCACTTCACGACCCGGGTGGACGAACAACTCTGCGATGCGGTTTGTCATGTTGAGCACGGATAGCACTGCGCCCAACGTTTATGCAGGCTATGAGGATTACTCAGCCAATGCCAGCAGGGCAGCCACGCTCGTAGTGAATCCTCCACTGCCCACAATTGTGTCATCCGGTGCATGGGGGACGAGCCCAACGACGACTTATCCAACGTCGTACGCCCTAGGCCCCTTCGTCTATCCTGGCGCCTCAACGCTGCTGCTGTTCCTTGGAGACTATTATAACTTTTACAGTCAGCCGATACCTCAACCTACTATATCTGACAGCTGCGGGAACACTTGGAACATTCTGGCTGGACCCACGAACTGGGCAGGTTATGACTACGATATGAGGAGCACCGTCTACTATGCGCTGAATCCGGCGTCATGCCCTGCGGGCGCTACGATTACCGTCACGCTAAGCGTTCAGGAGCCCATATTTCTGCATTTCCTAGCCATCGCTGGATCCGACACGGTCAATCCACCGATCGCTTCAGCAATTACCAGCCCTGCTCCGGGCACTTCCACGACGAGCGCTACAACTAACTCCATCACGCTCACAAAGGCCGGACTACTGGTGAGCTGGATCTTCGGCGACTCTGACACCTTCACTGTGTTTACACCGCAGACTGGTTTCAATACTGATCTGAATTCGATCTTAACTCATTTGACCGCGGCATTCGAAAACGTGTCGTCACCCGGTTCCTACCAGAACCAGTTTTCAATCTCACCATCGGATGGATCGCAAGTCGTTATTGTGGGGGTGCAGGTACCGTAACACACTAACCGGCGGCCGCCCTTGGCCGTTCCAAACTTCATCGCAATGATTCAGACGCCATGCCGCGTTGCCAGGATCGCGGAAAGTTCAGACTGCGACGATGGCCTGTGGCTGGGAGCCTTCAATCTGTACCAAGCTGTGAGCATCGACAGAATGAGAATTTGCGCCCCGTGCGAGCATTCCCGCAGTGAATATGCCGGTGCGCAGAAAGGACTTCTCACAATCGGCCGAAGACGGCCCGCGCATATTGCCTTCCATGAAGGCGAGACCCGGGCAGCGGGTGCAGGTACCGAGGTGGGCGCAGGACGAGCATGTGGGCAGGTCTTTCCCGCGAATCGACCGGACCTCCCGCAGTTGCGATGAGTTTCTCCAGATATTCAGAAAGGTCTCCTTGCGCACACTGCCACAGGGCAAAGGGAACTGTACGCAAGGATAGACGTCACCGTACGGAGAAATGTAGCAGGCGGTATGTCCCGCGCTACAGGGAAACCCTTCCTGCATTTCGTCGTCGACCGGTGGCGGCGGAGCACAGAACGCTTCGACATCCCCCACGAGATTCGGGTCTCGAAATATGCTCTTCACTTCCTTTGCCGCAATCCGAAACCGAAGGGGGGAACGGCCTCCGTCCAACATCGGTGTGATAGTAGGATCGAGGGTGAATTGAGCGCCCAATTCAGCAGCCAGAGCGCGCACGCCTGTGCTGTCTTGAAAGTTCGATTTCATAAGAACGTTCGCGACAACTACCTTTAGGCCTTGCCCTCTGAGGAAGCGAATCGCTGCCACCGTGCGTAGAAGGGAGCCTGGGACCTTCGTGATCGCATCATGCACCTCGGACCGATCGGAATAGACGCTGATCTGAACCTGCTCAATCCCGAGCGAGCGAAGCTTCCGCGCTTCCTGCTCCTTGATCAGGATCGCATTCGTCTTCAGTTTGACGTTGAAGCCGAGCGATCGAGCGAATTCTAGGATCTCAAAGCAGTCACGCCGCACGAGCGGTTCACCGCCACTGATCGTAAGAAAAAAAACTCCCGACTGCTCAAGTTGCCCGAGAAGGCTACGAATCTCGGGTGCGGTCATCTCGCCGAGGTCATCGTGCTCCAGATAGCAGTGTTCACACCGCTCGTTGCAGCGATAGGTGACGTCCAGATGCACGCTCAACGGCACTCCAAGGCGCAGTGCCTTGTGGTTGAGCCGCTCCATCAAGCCCATGGTTTGTCGCCGGAGCTCGGAACAGGTTGCTCGGACAGCGTCAGAATTCCGTGTGAGGCAAGTTCGTTGACAAACACCTCTGCGTCGCGATAGGCCACCTCCGGATCGACATCGAATTCTTCGCAAATCAGTCCTCGGACGATCTTCGATAAAGGAGTGTGGCCGTCTGCCGCTTGCCAGATGCGAGTCGCGACCGTATTTAGATTGAACAGCGTGGAATTGAAGGCAGACATAACGATCATCTCGCCATCGAGCAAGCGCCATGCAACCTTCTGGCTTCGCGCAATGTATTTCTCGTTCATCCGATGAGCTCCCAGATGCGCGCATCAGGCCGGAAGGCGAGTCGCGCTGTGTGGACACGAGACACAAACGCCACCGCCGAATCAAATACCGCCCGCGCCAGATCTGCGTCCTCCACGAAAAACAGAATGTGACGTAGCAACGCTCTCGCCGCATCGCGCGGACTAATTGGACGGATGGCGTTGGTGTGCGCTTTTTCAAGGAAAAAGACGGTCTCAAGTGGCGCCGAAAGATTCGCGCCGGAGCGAGCCAGATCCCCGGCAAACGGGGTCCCGTACGCCTCGTATCCCTGCCCAACTGGCCGGACGTAGGAAACCTCGTCGGTAAGAAGGGTGGCATCGGCGGGCGCAAGTCGGGCAATCGTGGTCTTGCCCGCCCCGGATACACCCGCAAACAGGAAGGCGCGGCCCTTTCGTACGGCGCTTGCGGCATGTAGGAGAAACCCACCTTTCATCGCCAGCAACAGGGAGTGCGTCATCCGCAGCACCGAGTCCAGGGAATACGGGTTACTGCTTTGACGTATCCACCCCGCGCGGCGCCGCATATCCAATTCCGCCCGGAAGTCTCCCCGCTCGAGGCACCATGCGGAACCAATCCGGAAAACCCTGGCGTCCTGGTCGCTCCGGTGCACGTCGTCAGAGGTCAACTGAATCTTGAAACGACACGCGGGCCGAGCCGCAGGACTTAAGAATCCCGCGTAGCGCTCCTCGATGAGCCTTCGAAACCCAGGGTTGTTTGTCTTGAGCAGGATGGGAATGCCACCGATCTGGACGACCAGCTCCTCCGATCCCTGGTGGAGCGGCTCCCGGAGAGCAAGTTGCGAGACAGCTGTCGACATTAAGCACACTCCGTTCTTTTTTCGGCCGATCTTCTCAGCGATTCCCGGGCCAGCATGCCGTGCCAACCGACCAGGACCGCGGATGTAACGTTCAAACGGCGCACCATGGACCTCAGCACTCGCTGACCGATCCCTTTCCCCCAGTTGAGGTTCACCGGCTTTCCGCGGCGCAGGACCGAAGTGACGCGGCCGAGAAGCTCGCGGAGCAAAACCGGTGGGTCGTGTTCAAGCAGCGCGTCGCCGCGTAGGATGTAACGCGCATCCGTTCTCTCGCCCCCAACGCGTACGACTCGATGGACGCAAAACTCGTCCCCGCGGCGGCAAAGAACAATGTCCCCGCAGCTCGGAACTGAAGAGCCAAACGATTCCACGGTCACACAGTCGCCCGGGTAAATCGTGGGCAGCATACTGGTGCCGTAGGCAACGAACCGCAGTGCAGAGAATCGCTGCAGAATCTCTGCCGCAAGTTCGCGTTTGAGTGCATCGCGCAGTCGTGCCACCGTTTGCATCGACGCCGCCTGGCTCAAGAGTTTTTCCGATTGAAGCGACATTGCCTGTTCGTTGGCGAAATCTTTCCGCAGGTCAGGGCCATTGTTTCGAAAATGTGTTCGTGCTCAAAGGAGGGTTTCTGGTAGGTTTTTTTCCGCTTCTCGCCGGCGGCCGTAGCGCCTTGATTAATCGAGATCGTCTCTGCTTCGATGCTTGCTTGCGGCCCGTTTGAATCGGGCTCAGCGGTCATCGGTTTGCCTCGGGGTCGTATTCGTTCTCCCGCCCTGAACGAAACTAGAGCCCCCGTCCGTTTCCTTGATCCTTGGTCCCGATGGCACTAGCTGAGGTGGTCGGTTATGGGCAGACATTTTTCCGGAATCAACGTAGCTTGTCGGGAGCCCTCTATCAATCAGGAAATGCCCAGGGCGTGCAAAAGCGTAACGGTTGACCTGCCGTGCCTAGAGAACCGGAAATCAGGGCGAGGACTGCGAGATTTGAATGGCGCAACCGCTGCTGCCGCCCGAGGTCGGGCAAGTCTGGTTCGCGAGTGCGGAGAAGTAGATGTTGGATTCTCCGGGGGAGGCGCCCAAGTTATCCACGATAATTCCGCTCGCGCCCCCGGCGGCGGGCGATGATCCTGTCGGTGGTGTCAAAGCTGAAATGGAGCCACTCGTCACGCTGAATCCCACTACACAGCCGATAAACAGGCTCGGCACTGCGCCACAGCCGGAGGAGTTGCTAAAGGCGGCGGTGCTCAAAAACAGGTAGTCCGTGCCGCTGTTGAAGAACTCGGTAATGTTGAGCCCCGCCGCATAATAGCCATAGGTGTAGTTCCGAGCCACCACGGGACCCACTACGGACGTCGTACTCATGACGTTTGCAGTAATCGATATCTGGTACAAGGTGTTGTTTGCCGCGCCCGTGTTTCCGACTACATACAAGTGGCCCGTGGGGCTTGCACCATTGGCAGAAGTCAGATACGTGTTATCGAATGCGCCGATCAGCAGGAACTCGAACCCTGGACCGACCGTCGCCTCCGTGCCGCTCGCACCTGTTGAAAAGCTCGTTGAAAGTTGAAAGACTGCGGCGCAAGGAGTCGCAGTTCCGCAACGGGTCAAAACTCCATTTTCGCCATCCGAACCCACAGGCACATAGAGCTGGCCTGCAGATGGGTCCAGAAGCGGCGTGTCCACGATGCCGAAGTTGTAGTCCAATTGCTCAGATTTAGCATTTAGAGCTCCCGTCGACGAATTGTAGGAATAAAGAAACCCGCAAGGGGCGTTCGAAGGAAAGGCCGAGGGCGTACAGGGCGAGTCCACTGTCAAAGTGTAATCACCCACAAACACGTTGCCCGTAACTGCGTCGCGAATGGGGCCGCTCAGCGGTGAGGCACTCACCGTCACCGGCCAGCCTCCAGATGTCACTTCCGCCGGCGATCCCGTAAAAACTCCGGTGAACTTGTGAAGCACGCCGTTGTCGTCACCTACCCAGAGCGTGTCTAAGCCGTAGTCGTACCAAGCCGATGATCCGCTGTCGGTTGCGCCTCCGCTGAGATTGATACTGAACATACAGGGCGCTGTGCAGGAGCGATACGCGCTGCCAGATGCTTGGCTCGCAAGCGTCGTCGGTGCAGTGAGTGTTCCGCTCGCGGACCATTTCAGTACGACGAGGCTCGCGCCACTGGAACCGTCCTGCACGAACACAAGCTGTGTTCCATCGAGTGAAAGGACAGGAGATGTGAGAATCGAGCTGCCGGTACCTGTATTAAAGGCCCAGCTTACCTTCGGGACACTGCCGCTACACGTGCCCGCATAGAGATTTGTGTAGGCAATAATCGTTGCTTGCGCTGCGCTTCCGGCCAGCTCTGTGTTGTACGCAACCCAGTCTGTGCAGCTTCCCGTAGAGGTCGAGAAACTGTATTTGGCCGGATAATTTCCGAGCCCCAGACTTCCCCCGCTTCCCAGTGTTTCGCTCCAGTCCGCCTTCACTCCGTTGTGGTGCCACTTGCCCGGTACAAAGGGAGATCGGAACCACGCGTCCGTTTGATCGTCGTGTGTCCGCGGAGGCGCGGCATTTGCTTTCGTCAAACCTCGAGGAAGCTCGACGGGGACGGCCGGCAGGATAGGTGTGTCGTCCTGTGCTTCCTCAGGTAAGGTGACCATCGCGTCGCTGTCAGCGCCGAAATCATCTTCGTGCGTCGTCGTCTCCGTGCGCGCAGCCGCCATCCGTTTTGCTCGAGCGAGTTGATACCGCGGATCGGCAACCATTTTCAGCCATCGATCGTAGGTCCCGTTTTGGATGGCTTGGACGGCCGTGCCTGCATCGCCGAACACAACGTGATGATAGGTCCAATCCTCAGGCACACCAGTGTCCTGAGACGAGCGATTCTGGGAAAGGGTCGGCAGGGCTACAAGAATTGTGAAAACGGCTGCTATTAGGAAAGCTCGGCTTATGTGTGAGCTATTCATGAAGTCTCTATGGCTCGGCCTCAAACGGCAAGGAGTCGTCCAGCGATCTCCGCTCGATCGCATGGACTTTGCGATATCTACCACGCACTGCTGAAGACCAAGTTGTAGGCGTTGACGCTGCCGATACCGGTTGCAAAGTCCCATCCCGGCGTGGCTCCGTAAGCGGGCTGATACGCCGAAGCAACCGTGCCCATGACGGGAGACACCGAGCAGGTGGCTCCTGTCCCTGCGCCCCCCGTGAGCGTGCAAGATGCGCCTCCTGCGTAACCAGCTCCGGCCGTGCCGATTGTTACCGAACGCACGGAACCCCCTGCCACCGTGGCGGTGCAGGTCGCTTGGGTTCCGCCTGCCCAAAGTGTTCCGCCACTCGGGGACAAATATTCGTTCAAATTGCTAGGAACGGCGATCGTGCACGTCGGAGCACTCGTATAACCAGAGCCACCCGAGATAACTGTGGCGGTATTCAGCGCCTGTGTGCTGAGCGCGCCGTACGTTCCTGAAGGCACGTAGCAGCCAACACCAAAAGCGTCATTGGTTCCGTTGTATCTGCAATCCACATCATTATCGCCCTGCGTGATGTCATAGAAGACGCAGGCGGAGGCCGATCCTTCTGGCGGAGGCTGGTTGATCGAATAACACGCCGCATTGCCAGTGGATCCGAACTCCGTCTTGGCAATGGAATAGTAAGTGGGGTTGGGATTGCCCGCGCGGATGCCCCATTTTTCGTTCACGAGTGCTTGCATCGCGGCCATCGTTGGGGCACCAATGGAGGTTCCTCCAAAGCCACTCCAGGTGCTCGGTGCGCCAGAGCACGGTGTTCCTTGGTTTGTCGGGTCGGAGAAACAGATTACGACGTAGTGTCCCCAGAGACCGTTGGCAGCAAAGAGCGATACATCAGGAATATCCCGGACTCCGTCGGCCGGATTTCCAAAGATTCCCGATTGCCAGGTGGGCTTGGCATATCCCGTGCAGCTTCCGTCCGCGACGGCATAGAAAACCTGGTGAAATCCGCCTCCCCCCGTGGCGCAGTTGCTCGGGCCGCCGGATCCCGCTGCCGTGTTTTGATAGGTCGAGCCCGAACACAGTCCGGCCGAGCCGGAGCCGGTTGCATACCCGAGATAGTTGTAAAGCAAGTAGCCTGCGCACGAATCGTTCCACGGAATTTCGGGAATATAGGATTTCGCCGAACTGTCGGTTCCCGTGTTGGTCGAATTCCAATAGGTGCCCAACGGTGTTGCTGGTGAGCCCATCTTAGCGTTATACGTGTCCTCAAAATCTGTGCCACCTACCGAAACGTTGTAGACTGTTTCGCCCCACCCAGTTACCCCGACGCCGGGATACGCGTAAGGGCTCCCGCCGGTAAAAAACAGAGGTGCACAGGAAGAGGCGCCTGAGTCGCCTGCAGAAACGAAAATGGAGACCCCCGCTGCGGCGCCCGTCTGAAACGCAGAACTGAATGCTGCGTTGGAGGCTGTACCATTGACGACTTCGCATTCACCGTAGCTCATGCTGATGATAGGCGGCGGAGTGGCGCTGTTAACGAGATTTTCGATGGCGAGCAATCCGCCAAAGGTAACCGTGTCACTGCAGCTTGCAACTTCAATCGTTGCGTTGGGCGCGATGGCGCTTGCCACCTCCGCATCAATATCCGCTTCCCCATCGGCTGCATTGGTCCCGGGATCGGTGCAGCTATTGCTTCCACTCGGATGGATCGTCGTGACTGTACCCGCGTATTTGCTGAGAAACGTGCTCCGATATGTGGCGACGTCGGTGCTGTAAGTGTCGCTGTCCTCGACCACGACGATGGTCTGGCCGGTGCCGTTCAGCCCCAGCCGATACAGGGGGTCCAGGTTGTAAATCACCTGAAAGTCAGCAGGCGTGAGCGCATAGCAGGTCCCTACAGCCGGTGCACCGGTACACCCGGCAAACGTGTATTCGGTCCGAGGTTGATTCATCGCCCGGGGTCTGAAGTTGTGCAGGGAAACGATGCCCACGACCAGGGGCGCGAGCGCCGCCGGAATCTGGGGGTCGCTGACATTTGCGTAATGGGATTCGCCGCGGACATCGAGATTGTGGATCTCCGTGTGAAAGGCCTCTCGGACTTGTCCGGCAGTGCCGGAGATGTCCATCACCATGCCGGTTGCATAGATTTCGTTCACGGTAAAGCCGTGTGACTCGAGCCAAACTTTCAGCTTGTCCAGATCCGCCTGTGCGGGCCCATAGAGCTGACCTTGTTCGGTGGGGGTGAGCCAGTGCCGGAAGTTTGGGGATGTCTTATCAGTGAGTTGATCGATGAACTGCTCGAACTCCTGCTCAAGCTCCGCGGGTCGCCTCAATTGGAGGAGCATGTGCGACAGCGGAAATCGGTCGTCCACCGGCCCGCGGTCATTCGCCGGGTCGAGCGCTTCCGGGCGTGTGTTGCCTCTGAGAGTCACGAGGTTTCGGTCGCCAATGTTTTCCCGAATGAGAGGGCGCGCTCGCTGACCCATCTGTGCCGCTGGAAGAGTCGTAAGTCGGTTGGCCAATGCGAATGGCAGTACGGCAAACGCTGCGCCGGCAAGGCCAAGCCTTCGAATCATTGAGCTCTTGTCGTGGAGCAAGCGGCCCTCCCTAAAGGCGCACCATTTTTGATTGCACTCATGCCTGTCACAACGCAAGCAGCGCCAGAAGGCCATGAGCTAGAGTGAGTCACCCCGCCTCGACGGCGGACCGGGGTCACGGTTGAAACTCAAGGTCTAAACAACATGATAGTGAGAACTCGTTTGAGACGAGAGGCGAGATCGGTAACAAATATTTACTCTTCGGAACGCGTTCCCGCTCTGCTGTGCGGCACCATCGGCTCCCTGGGCTGCCCAGCAGGAGCTTCGGTCGTGGCAATTCGTCGTAAAACGCGAGGATTTCTGTGCGAAGTGATCCTTCGAACTTTATGAAGTCTAAGCAGGCGTGGGAAACAAAACGTTTTCGATCGCGATGCGCGCCTGGCGGCTGGGATCTCTCTCGATTCTGCTTTCCGTGTTGATAGTCATGATGTTGCGGTCCACGGTCGAGTAGGGTAGCCAGTGCGGAAAGCCCTTGGAATCAGGAGTGCCATTGGCCGCAAAGGCAGCCCAAGCGCCACTCACGCGCTCAGCGAGTGGGAACACGTCGGAGCCACTGCCAGTGAGTTTCTCGACCAGCGGGTCCCCTGCGTTATCAAAGACGAAGGGCATCTCGATTGTGTGGGGTGACCGCAGCCGGCCGCCGAGGATGGGTGTTTCCCATCGAAATTCGTAGACATAGGTGGCCGCCTTTTTCAAAGCTGCCCGGCGCTCGCCAATCTTGGCCGTGAAGGCCACCGTCGGATACGCGGTTGCGATCAAAAAGTAAAGGCCGGACGGGTTCTCCTGTGGGTAGTCCGTGCGAAATGCCGAAAGTACCTGTTCGGCGTGATCGCCCAGCAGGGATTTGACGCGCTGCTCCAGACCGGCTTCGTCAAGCGAAAATAAGCTCGGGTCACCTGCCGCGAACAGCGTCAGCTCCGTGCGGTTGAAACCGATGAGGAGCGGGACATCCGCCGACACCTCGGGCGCCACAGGATCGAACGGATTCTGCGGCAGTGAAACGCCGTCCACGACCGGCGAAAAGCCCTGAATCATGCCGGGAATGAATGGTCCCAGCTTGCGGTTGACGGCACCCTGGGCCGACAAGATGCGTTCGAGCGGGGTCGTCTGAATATCAGCGACTCGGTCCGCCCCCACATCCAGCTCAGCGAGCATCATATCCGCGACCTTCGTTGCGTGATCGAGCGCGTTCATCCTGACTCCTGGGCCGCTTTCAATCACCGCGCGATGAAAAAGTCCTTTCGCCGCCGGCATGGCTAAGAGTGTCGAGACCTTCTGGCCGCCGCCGGACTCGCCAAAGATCAATACTCTGGTGGGGTCGCCGCCGAAATCAGCAATATGGTCCCGCACCCAAGCAAGGGCGGCAACGATATCCAACATGCCCACGTTTCCCGAATCTGCGAAGGCTTCGCTCCCTGTGTGGCCCAGGTAGGTGTAGCCCAAAGCGCCCAAGCGGTGATTGATGGTCACCACTACGACATCGCCGCGGCGCGCGAGGTTTGTGCCGTCATAAAGCGGGGCGGAGCCGGAACCCGACGTGAAAGCGCCACCGTGACACCACAGCATGACGGGCCGTTTGCCGTTGTCCTTCACACCGGGCGTCCAGACGTTGA
>Ga0187783_10003619_pt1 | contig 11399 bp, 9 predicted proteins | sample 1015_SJ02_MP02_2_FD_132471 | JGI IMG/M metagenome (GOLD analysis project Ga0187783, IMG submission 132471) | Tropical peat soil microbial communities from peatlands in Department of Meta, Colombia - 1015_SJ02_MP02_20_MG | ecosystem: Environmental > Terrestrial > Soil > Wetlands > Peat | place... | reverse complement strand
GGTTCACCGAGATAGCCATTGTCGTACCTAACCCGATTCCGACTGCCCAACCGATCAGCAGCGCCCAGTCGTCGAACCAGCGCGTAAAGGCGCCGATCATCACTGCCGGCAAAGTCTGGATGATCCAAATCCCGCCGAGCAGCTGCAGCTGAATCGCGTACTGTGTGGGTGCAAAAATTATAAACACTAGCGCGCCAAATTTGACAATCAGCGACACCCATTTCGCCATCTGCGCTTCCTGTTTTTGGGTCGGATTTTTGTTAATGAATTCGCGATGGATATTGCGGGTGTAGAGGTTGGCCGCAGCAATCGACATGATGGCGGCCGGGACGAGCGCTCCGATACCGATTGCCGCAAAGGCCACCCCAACGAACCAGGACGGGAAGCTGGCAAGGATCAGCGCCGGCACCGCAAAGTTGTTGCCGAACTGTTTGAAGCCGGCGGCATATTCGGGTCGAGCGGCAAGCCCGGCTGCAATCGCGAAGAAACCGAGCAGTGCCAGAAGGCCCAGCAGAAGCGAGTAGCCAGGCAGCATCGCCGCATTACGGCGGATGGCGTGACCGCTGCTTGCGCTCAGAATCCCGGTGAGGGAATGAGGATAGAGAAAAAGCGCCAGCGCAGAGCCAAGCGCCAAAGTGGCATACGAGCCATATGCTCCGGTTGTATTCGGCCCGGGAACGGCCAGAAGTAGCTTCGGGGCTGGGACCACCGCGAAGATTTTTTCAAATCCGCCGAGCTGGATTGGGATTATGATGATAGCCGCAAAGGCGGTGATATAGATCAGAAGATCCTTAACGATTGCGATCGAGGCTGGCGCCCGCAGGCCGCTCGAATACGTAAATGCGGCCAGGATCAGGAACGCAATGATCAACGGCAGATCGGCTGCGATTCCGCTTCCCGAGATGCCAAGCGCACCCACGACTACCTGAATGCCGACAAGCTGAAGGGCAATGTAAGGCATGGTCGCGAGGATGCCGGTGATCGTCACCGCGAGGGCGAGCCATCGATTGCCATACCGACCACGCACGAAGTCGCCGGCCGTTATGTACCCGCGCTTGTGGCAGACGTGCCAGATGCGTGGGAATACCAGAAATAGAATCGGATAGATTACGATTGTGTACGGCACTGCAAAGAACGCGATGGCTCCGGCTCCGAAGGCGAGCGCCGGCACTGCGATAAAGGTGTAGGCGGTGTAAAGGTCGCCCCCAACGAGAAACCAAGTAACGACCGTGCCGAAGCGTCTGCCGCCGAGTCCCCATTCGTGCAGCAGGTCTAGATCACCTTTGCGCCAGTGGGCGGCAGCGAAGCCTAGCCACGTGATGAATCCGAACAGCGCTACAAAGACGAGTAGGGCAGTCCAATTGATATCCGCCACGGCGACGTTCCCCCGCTGGTTTCGTTTGTATCTCGATACCGATTGTCGATTATTGTGCGGCGCATCATTCCTCGGTCGCGAAATAGACGACCGCAGTGAGCACGGCAGCGATGATGACCCAGAGGAGCTGGTACCAGTAGAAGAACGGAATACCCATCCAGTAGGGATCGACCCTATTGTAGAGGGGCGGCCAAAGAACGGCTACGAACTGCAAAACAAACAGCAGATACCACGGGTTCCACCCACCCCTTTGTGGCGTTCCGTTCGCCATCGCGCCCCCCTTACGTATTGCCGATCCATCCGACGTTTTGCCGATGAATCATATACCTTTATAGGCGGTGCTGAAAGCGCGTCAATGATGGGCTCTTGTTGCATCGCCAGTTATTCTCAATTTGGCTACGCGCGCATTACGGCTGGCCGGAATGATAAGACCGGCCGGTGATTCTGCGTACCCGAATGGCGCAAGCGCAGTTGGAGGATCTTCGAGACCCTGGCCGCGTGGATCTGGTAGCCGTCTACGCAACAGCCCCGCAGCAGTCGACGGCCCGCGGTGCCAGTCATGTCCGGCTGGTAGACTGGTTTGGATGGCGGTGACGCTAACCTTTTGGCCAGGAGCCCACATAACCAAAGTGACATGCGATTCGCACGCAGGGCTTTATCGCGGCCCACATCTCGGAAATCGTGTCGGTTGAATCCACACGGAACGTCATGTGGGCAGTCGCCCGGAGGCGGCGAGCGACCTACCGTGCTCCCAGATGGCGAAACAATATATCGGGCCGCTCGGAAAGGGTGATGGCCGGGCCCTCGTGTACGATTTGGCCGGTCTCAAGGATGTACACGCGGTCGGATACCGAGAGCGCGCTGTCAAGGTTCTGCTCGACGAGAAGAATGGCGAGGTCATGCCGCTTCAGATCGACGATGATCTGCTTGAGCTGTTCCACGATGGCCGGCGCCAGGCCTTCTGAGGGCTCGTCCATCAGGATCAACTCCGGATTGATCATCAGTGCGCGGGCGATGGCGAGCATTTGCCGTTCGCCACCGGACAATTGCCCGCCGCGGTGGTGGCGGCGCTCAGACAGGCGCGGAAACAGTCCGAACACACGCTCGATGGTCCACGCTTCCGTCTGGCGTGCTCGCTTCACCATGGTGAGATGTTCAATCACACTGAGTGAAGGAAACAGTCGTCTTCCCTGGGGCACGATGGCGATCCGCCGCGAAGCGATCTCATGCGGCCGCAAACCGATCAGAGTTTCGCCGCGCCACATGAGAGAGCCAGCGCGCACCCGTGGCGGCGATAACGACATGATAGAACGTATTGTGGTCGTTTTGCCCATGCCGTTGCGGCCGAGCAGCGCCACGACCTCGCCAGGCGCCACAGTCATTGAGATTCCTCGCACCACATGCGCCTCGCCGTAGAAGCTGTGCAGGTCGTGGATCTCAAGCACGAAGCGCGCTCCCGAGATAAACCTTCTGCACGGCCTCGTTGGATCGGATCGCCTCAGGAGACTCCTCGACGAGAACGCGACCTTCGTGCAGGCAAGTGACGTGGTCGGCAATGCCAAGCGCCAGGTCCATGTCGTGCTCGATCAATACGATCGTGATATCGTTAGGCAGGCTGCAGATGATCTCGGTCACCAGCGATCGTTCAGCCGGTGAAAGTCCCGCTGCCGGCTCATCGAGCAACAGCAGGCGCGGCTGCGTGACCAGGGAGACTGCGATCTCAATCTGGCGCTGCTCGCCATACGATAACTCTCGGATCGGGACGGAATTGCACGATGGGAGTCGCACCGCCCGAAGAGCGGACATTATTCGGATCTGCTCGTCGGGGTCCAGCCTCGAGCGACCGAATAGCGAAAATTTGCGGAGCGAAAGTCCTCGCACTGCCAGCATCATGTTATCCTCTACTGACAGCGTCTGGAACAGATTGGTCATCTGGAAAGTGCGGGAAATACCCAATCGCGCGCGGCGATGCGGCGGCAAACGAGTTACGTCGTGTCCGTCAAAGATAACGCGACCCGAGGTCGGAAGAATCATACCGGTGATGGCATTGAACAGCGTGGTCTTACCGGCTCCGTTCGGACCGATCACGGCCCGCCGCTGCCCTCGCGGCACTGACAATGTTACGCGGTCGACCGCACGCAGCGCATCAAACGCGACCGTCACCTCCACGAGGTCCAGCACGGTGTCACTCAAGGTTGGAGCCAGGAAGGCAGACCGTCACCGCCTGGCCCGACGCAGGACGTCAAGGCTCAGCTCTTTTTGATTCCTTGAAAGGTTCTGGAATAGGGCGGCTGTTTCATGTAGGTTTCGGGATCGTATTTCCAAAACTGTGAGACATTCGGATAGGTCTCAATTGGAACGTTCCAGAATTTTCCGTCCGCACGCCTTAGTACCTTGCGCACATAGACATCGTAGATCGGGTTGCCGTAGGGATCAAGTTTGACCGGCTTACCGAGTGGCGAGTCGATGAGTTCAGTCGAGCGCACGGCGGCGAGCAGAGCTTCGCGATCCTCGACATTGCCACCCAGTTTCTCGATCGCCAGGGTGATCCACATGGCGCCCGAATACATCGAGAATCCGAACAGTGATGGAATTTTATTGAATTTAGCCAGATAGTCGGCGACGAACTTCTGGGTCGTTGGATTGTCCGCCCCTTCGGCAAAGTGTGCGGCCGAAACGATGCCTTCGCATTCCGGCCCGAGCGTACGGATAATGGACTGGTCGGTCGTGTTCATCGCGCTGATGAGCGGAATTTGTCCCTTCAATCCGAAGTTGGCGTACTGCTGCAGGAAGCGTGTGGCGTCGGCGCCATTCTCCATGACGAAGACGGCATCGACTTTCGTATTTGCGATCTGGCCAAGATAAGGACTAAAATCCGCGGTGTTCAACGGATGCCAGAACTGCTGAACGATCTCACCGCCTCCCTCGGTAAAGACCTGAACAAGCCCGCCGCATTGCTCGTGGCCGAAACTATAGTCTTGGCTGACGGTGAGAATCCGCCGATAGCCTTGTTTAAGCGCCCAGTCGCCAAGCGGATGGGTGAAGGCACTCGCCGAATAACCGGCAACCCGAATAACGTTGTTAATGCGGCCTCGCTGTGTCAGATCGTCTGCGGCAATGATCGGGATGAAATACGGAGTGCCGTTTTCCTTGACATAGTTTGCGACCGCGAGGCCCGTGTTGGCCAACAAATTGCCCATGAGGAAGTGAACGTTCGATTGTTCGACGAGCTTACGTGCCTTCTGCAATGCGGTATCCGGATTGGACGCATCGTCTTCGATTATCAGCTCGACGTTTCTTCCGGCGACCTTGTTGCCGATTCCATCAAAGTAGAATTGGGTGCCTTCCACCATTTCTCGACCGCCTGCTGCGACGACGCCGGTAAGTGGCGCGAGAACACCGATTTTGATCGGCGCAGCGTCGGCATGCGCCGAGATCCATGGTGCCGCACCAATACCGCTCACAACAAACGAGACGCCGGTGCTCTTGAGAAACTGCCTGCGATTCATGATTCTATCTCCTCCTGGGGTGTTTGCCTAAGACGCGTGTCAGGAAGGAACGCGCTGCACCAATCAGCCCTTCCGGGGCGAAAATCATGATGACGATGAACACGATGCCGAGCACGCTCTGCCAGCGCTCAGTGTAGGAACTGACCACGTTTTGCAGGGTCAATATGGCGGCAGATCCGATGAAGGAGCCAAATAGGGTTCCGACACCGCCTACAATGGTCATCAACAGACCTTGAACCGATTGAAGGAGCGCTACCGAGGACGGGCTGACGAAATTGTTAAAGAAGGCATAGAGGCCACCGGCGACGCCGGCAAAGAACCCGGAGAGTGTGAACCCGATGAACAGATGGAAGTGAACGTTGTAGCCGAGGCTGTGCATCCGGCTTTCGCTGTCACAGATGCCGCGCAGCGTGAGCCCGAAGGGCGAGCGCACGAACCGCCACATCGCCAACGACAACAAGGCCACACTAACGAGCACCACCCAATAGAAGACCCGCGCGTCGCGCAGCAAGCCTGATCGCAGAGTGCCGCGTAATCCGTTCTCTCCACCCGTCACGTCGGTCCAGCGCAAGCAGATGCCCCAGACGATCATACCGAGTGCAAGCGTGAGCAACAGGAAGTAGACGCCGGAAGCACGCACGGAAACCAGAGAGAACAGCGCCGCCACCAAGGTGGCACCGACCACGCCGAGCAGGAATGCTGCCACTGGCGTGATTCCAAGCTGCGTAACCGCATAGATGACCACATAGGCGGCGACCCCGAAGATAGCGCCGTGAGCAAGCGACGTACGTCCGGCAAATCCGGCCAGCACATCGATCGACATCGCCAGAGCGCCAAAGATCAATATCTCGGTCGCGAGACCGACCTGGTAGTTGGAGAGCAACAGGTGGAGGATCGTCAGTCCGGCCAGCAAAAGGACGACAATGCTTGCGGTCCAGATTGGGCGGGTCGGAGCGGGTGCAACGACGCTTGCGGCTGCGCCCTGGTGACCGACACGCATCACGCCCGTCCCAACAGGCCAAGCGGACGGAAAGCCAGGATGATCGCCATCGGTCCGAAAATCACAAAGTAAGCCAGTTCGGGAAACATCACTTGGCCGAGGGTGTTCAACAGGCCGACGAGGAGGCTGCCGATGGCGACACCGGCAAGGCTGCCGCGTCCGCCAATGATGACGACCGCAAGACTGAATACGAGAATTTCGGCGTCGGCGGTGGGATAGAGCGAAAGGAACGCGCCGCCCATCAGACCAGCGAGACCGGCAAGCCCTGAACCTAGCAAGAAGGTGACCAGAAAGACGCGTCGAATGTTGATGCCGGTCGCCTCTACCATCTCTGGATCGTCGACACCCGCGCGGATGAGCGCCCCGAGACGCGTCCGCTGGATGAGCAACACCAGCGTCGCGAAGATGACCATTCCGGCCAGAAGCACGAACAGGCGATATTTGGGATAGAAAACCCCCAGTACTCGCACCCCTCCTTGCAGGACTTCTGGGATTGGGACGGTTAAGCTGTCCCCGCCCCAGACCACCAGAGCCAAGTCGTCAAGAACGAATGCGACGCCGAGCGTCAGTAGCACTTCGCGTAGTTCGTGACCGCGCACGAATCGCAGCAATCCCTGATCGAGGACGAAGCCAAGGACCGCTACTGCACTCATGGCGGCCGCGGCTCCGAGCAAGAAGCTTCCAGTCTTGACCACCACCGAAAACCCAACGTAACCACCAATCAGGTAAAGCGCCCCGTGCGCCAGATTGACGATCCTCAACAATCCGAAAATGAGCGTAAACCCGCTTCCGACGACGAACAGCAACGCCGCGAAGGTCAGCCCATTGAGCAGTTGGAATGCGTTCATCGACCGCTCCCCTTACGGCCGGCCTGGAGCCAAGCTGCATGCGGTCAAAGCGATGATTCCGCCGTCTTCTTGATGACAGAAACCAGCGGCGTCGAGGCTCATGGCGTATGAGACGGGATGCCATATTCGTGCCAACTCTGGGTTTTGGTGCTCAGTTACGGGGTCTTGGGTTCTCTGCTAGAGCCGGGTCTTCCGGGGACCGGAGGCGTGGGCTGTACAATTTTGTCGCACCTTCGGCATGTCGTGCCCAAGCGGTAGGCAGATCGACGACAGCCCCAATTCTGCCCCAAATACCCGTGGGTCCGGCAGCGGCCGTACCGCCCATCAATCAGTGACGAAATCGGTGCTGAACGGCACCCTAGGCGCAGTCTCCCACCCTCTGGTCAGTGCCCCCGGTGTGACTTTCAACATCCGACAGAGGGGCACCAGATCTCACTGGATCGTTAGTTCGTTGCCCGGACAAATCTGATTTGCTCCACTGCGGTATCCACCAAGGGATCCAGAGTGACAGTTATTTGATTCAAATTGATCGATAGCGCATCGTGGGGCGGCGAGTCGTGATGGATGCGCTTGAACCCTTGAACCATCGCTGTCGTGTCCCGGAGCCGCGAGAAGCACCCATAAACCGCTGTGTTTTGGACGGAAATGTTTTTTTGTCGGCCGCAAGCGAACTCTGTTTCAGCCATTTGCGATGCGTTCGAATATTAGTCCGCGACGTTAGGCCCATTCCGATTACCATCGCTGATCGGCCCCGGGCACTGCCGCAGCTGTCGGACTCTTCATCGCCGGGACTAGCGAGCGATGAAATTCGCTGGCGACCTGAGAGCTGCAAGGAATCATCAAGAGCAGACGCAGCCGGGCAGCCGGCATTGCCGAACCAATGGGAACGCCGCCGGTTATCTCGAGCCAAAGAGTGAGGCCATGTCACGGAACCCGACAGGTTTGCCGGGGCCTTGGCGGTTCCATTGACCAAGCAACCGACCCGGCGCCGCCGAACCCGCTGGGTGCCTGGGGCTTGTGTCAAGCAACGTACATGTGCTGGGATTACGTGACACTCCCGACTGGCCGCAGTTTGACATCGGCTGTGTTATGGTAGAGTTCGGGAGCCGCAAGAGTCCGCGGAGCAACGGCGGTGAGAGCGGACCTCAGTTTCTTGAGAAAGTGCGGAGCGGTTCCGCTGAATCCCTCGATCTGGGCGCGCGCATCAGCTCAGCCCGGGCCGTCGTCGTTTGATGATCGAGGCGACGGACGTCATCCCACAGGCATATAGATAGGGGATGTGTGTATGTCTGAGACACAAATATCCGCCTATATATCCAATGAAACAAAGGCCGAGTTGGAAATCTATGTGAAGCGGCGCGGAGTGAAGAAGGCCTTCGTCATTGAGGAGGCTCTTTTGCACCATTTGCAGGCTCTGAGAGAGATTCCAGAGGACGTCATGATCCCCGCCAAATTGGTATTGAACGAAGAGAGTATGCTGGCGGTGGCCAAATGCCTCACCCTCGATCAGGAACCAAACGCCGATCTTAGGGAGCTGTTCCGGATCTGATCATGTCGGATCGAGCCAACGAACACGAGCCGTCCTGTGGAGAACTCGAAATCCGCCCACTTGCCCAAGAGGATGACCGCCTACAATTTTGCAGCGGCGATATCGAACTTGACCGCTTCTTTCAGCGCTTTGCGGGCAAGAGTCAATTCCGTCACCACATTGGTACCACGTATGTCACTGTGCTGGGTGGCGAGCGGATTGCCGCCTTTGCCACTATCTCGGCGGGGGAACTGACAGCAGACGCCGCGTCGGAACTTTTGAAGCAGCGATTGCCGGCTTACCCGGTGCCGGTGCTGCGTGTTACACGAATTGCCGTCGACAAGCGCTTCCAGGGACATGGCATCGGCAAACTTTTGTTGCGCTTCATGTTAGAACTCGCTTTGGAATTACGAGACAGAGTAGGCTGCGCCGGGGCCGTCGTTGACGCCAGAGCACGGACGGTGGCCTTTTACGAGAAACTTGGCTTTATCAGTCTCACAGCCGAGCGGGGAGCGCTTGGAGACCGGCCCGAGCCATTGCCGATGTTCCTGTCGACGGGTGTAATCAAAACTGCGATGGGATAGGGACGCATCCAAATCAGGACAACAGGACTGGATCGTCACTTCGCTTTTTCTGTTGCAGGGCTGCTCGAGTTTTCGATGAATTTGGTGCAGGTCGCCTTCCTTGTGGCCCCGCGCAAATGATCACCGACAGTGGCGCGGTGCTGGAGGGCACCGCCTCATCGGGCCTCGCAGTCGACGCGCGAGCCGATAGGAACCGGCGTGCCCACTGACCCACCACCACCCGCCGTGGATCCGCCGTTTTGCCGCTGAAGGGATCGGTTAGCCATCAGTAGTACCCTGCCTCGAAATCGTGCCGCCAAGTATTGACATCACGGAGGGGTGTGCCGTTATGTCTGGCTCGGCGTGGGGTTCCCAAAAGGGGTTGAGATCGCGTGCCTGGCTCGCGTTTGCGACAGTGCGCGCAACATTTCGGAGCCTGAAAACGTCGGCAGCCTCGCAGACGATCTACGTGCCGTTGGCACTTGGGGTCACCCGGGCCGCGACGCTTGGTCGGTGTCCGTTCATCCCCTTGGATTTTCAACCGAGGCTGAGGGCTTGATGTTCATATCGGTAAGGCGATGGCGCGCAGGGCTCCCTGTCGGTCCCCGATGGATGCGCGCAAGGCCATGATTCACCCCACCGCACAAATCGAACCCGGAGCGGCCATCGGACGCGAGGTGTCAATTGGACCCTATTGCGTTATCGGGCCGGACGTCGTGATAGGCGACGGTTGCCGACTACTGGCTCAAGTCCATCTTGCGGGTCACACGACCATCGGCCCCCGAACAGTGATCTATCCGTTCGCCTCGCTGGGTACGGCCCCGCAATCGGCTGGCTATCGGGGTGGTCCGACCCGGCTTGTAATCGGTGCGGATTGCAACATTCGCGAGAGCGTGACCATGAACGTTGGCACCGAGGACGGCGGCGGGCTAACGCAGGTCGGTGACCGGGGCTTCTTCATGGCTTACAGCCATGTCGGCCATGACTGTCAAGTAGGAAACGACGCCATCTTCGCGAACAGTGCGACGCTTGGCGGCCATTGCAACGTCGGCGCGCATGCTTTCATCGGCGGGCTGTCAGCGGCGCATCAATTTACGCGCATCGGTGCGCACGCGATGATCGGCGGGGTGAGCGGTCTGCGCGGCGATGTCATCCCATTCGGCATCGCCGCCGGCGACTTCGCGCGTCTACGCGGCGTGAACGTGGTCGGGATGAAGCGGCGCAAATTCTCGAGCGCGACAATCCGCGCGGTCCGCTCCGCTTATCGGTTGTTGTTTTTTGCTAAGGGTGCGCTGATGGATCGCCTGGATGCGGTCGAAACGGAATTTGGCCAGGACGAGGCGGTTGCTCAGATCATTGCGTTCGTTCGCGACGCCCGAGACCGTCCGCTCTGCGTCCCCGGTAGCTACCACGAGGTTTGATGACCTCTTGATCGCGCGATTAGGAGGGGTCGGTCGCATCGTCGGCGACGGCCGGTGCGTTGCCACCTAACGACGGCATTGTTTGACATCGGCCCATCTGGGCGTCGACGCCGGTAGTCTGCGGCGCGCCTCCACGGCTCGGGCGGAATGAAAGCAACATTATCAAGAACCCAGTCGTTACAATGTATCGGTAACGCCGAGAGCTGAGATCAGCTCCGCAGCCGTCAAGCCCCCGTGATGTCCACGAGCGCGATTCTCCATCAGGCCACGTTCGAACCACGAGACAAAGTATCCAGTGTAGGGAAGAACCACGATGTCGCCGAGCCGGCGACGAAGCTCCGCACCGATCGGATGCGGACCGAAAAGTTGCTCTTCGAGGGCGGCTTCCACCGCCAGCACCAGTGCGATGTCGGCGAGATGATGGCGAAGCAGTGCAAGCGCTTCCTCGATGCGATCTTGTTTCACATGAATGAACAGATCGCGCGGTGAGCCGTTGGGGTAGATCGGATTTCCGGTTGGACTGACTCGCAGCCATTCAGATAGAGTCGGAATGCGTTGGTTGATATAAATGCTCTCGCGCGCGTCCACATGACCATGGTCCGCCACAAAGAGATAGATCGTGTCGGGAGCGTTCACATCATGGAAGACGTGATCGAACGTTTGCCAGAAGCTGGCGATCTCGGCTGCGTGATAGCTGGTGCCAGGACCGTGGACGTGGGCGATTCCGTCGATGCTATCCCAATAGAAGTTAAGCCAGGCCTTCCCAGATACCTGAGCCAGATGATCTTTCAGCTGAACCAATGCTTCGGCCAAAGTCCCGTGGCCGACAACCTCGGCCCCGCTGGCGGCAATGAGATTGAACGCCGCCGTCATATGTTTGCGATGCGTGAATTGGATCGAACGGACACCATGTTTGGCGAGGCGTTGGTGGACCGTCTGGCGGACCGTCATAAGATTATACGGATCGTAGCCTTTGGTGAGACATGCGTCGACGACGCGGGGTCCAAGTGGGCAAAACGGCAATGACTGGATGACCTCACCGTAGGCCGGAACATAGATGTTCCACTCATACATTGCATGGACTGCGGGTAGCACCCCGAAATTCAACGTCGCTACGGACGCTGCCGTCGTGCTCGGAAACAACGCGGAGATCGG
>Ga0187783_10003618_pt1 | contig 11404 bp, 10 predicted proteins | sample 1015_SJ02_MP02_2_FD_132471 | JGI IMG/M metagenome (GOLD analysis project Ga0187783, IMG submission 132471) | Tropical peat soil microbial communities from peatlands in Department of Meta, Colombia - 1015_SJ02_MP02_20_MG | ecosystem: Environmental > Terrestrial > Soil > Wetlands > Peat | place... | reverse complement strand
GACAACCCGTAATCGGATATCAAAACGGCGTCGGCGCGACGGGCGACCTGGCGCGCCCTGTGTTCGATGGCCCGCTCCACGCTTTCCGGCAAGGGCGCAGGAGGTTCGTGGTCGACGCGCAGCACCTGCTGCTCGGTTGTGTGCGTCCAACCCGCCAGGTAGCGTGTTTTTGTCGTGGTTGCCCAGCCGCGCACTCGCAAAATCGCGCTCGTATCGACGCGTTTACTGCCGAACAGCTCAAGCAGTTTTGCGCCGCCCGCGTCGTCTCCGACCACGCCGACGGGAATGACCTGGCCGCCGAGATCGGCAATGTTGTTTGCCGCATTCGCGCCGCCGCCTGCGTAGGCCTCGCTTCTTCGATGCCGCAGTATCAGCACGGGCGCTTCACGGGAAACCCGCGAAATCTCGCCAGATACGAATTCGTCGAGCACCAGATCGCCGAGAACACAGATCGTCTGCGAGGGAAACGCGGAGACGATCTCCAGCAAACGCGTCAGATCGACGCTTACTTCAGCGGCCTTGCGCGGCGCTTTCGTCTTGCGGGATTCTCGACCAGGGCTCAACTACCGGCTCCGACGTCCGCTCGTCAACCGTCCGCGGTCTGAAACCTATCACACGCCCGGCGCCGCCAACAATGCTCGCGCCCTATCGGCAGCCGTTTAGGGACGCTTTGGTCGCTCGATTCTGCCCTTGATCGCCCGCCAAAATTCGTCCTCGTTCCTCACTTCGATCGAAATCGGGCAATAGAGCAGGGGGACGTTCTCGGAACGCGCCTTCCCCAGGTTGAAAATGTCCTTTTCCGTGCAGATCAGTGCGCCCGCGCCGGCCTCGACCGCCTCGCGCCAGAGGTCCCCGATCTCCCGCTCGGTGTACGCGTGATGGTCGGGGAAAAACCTGTGCCCCGTCAGACGAAATCCCCACGTGCGCAAATCCGCCACAAATGCGCCGGGATTCCCGATTCCGCAGAAGGCAAACAGTCTTTTCGAGCGGGCCTCGGGATCTTCCCCGCCCGGGTAAGTGCCGCGAAAAGCGCGGACTCCTGCCGGCGCCACACGCGCATAGAAAACGGGCGCTTCGGAATAGCGTCGCACAATGGCCTCGACGGCGGGCGCCGAATCGGCGCGCGTGATGACGATTACGTCCGCGCGCGCCAAGGCCGAGCGCGGTTCCCGCAAACGTCCCGCGGGCAGCAGGCGGCCGCCGCCGAACGGGTTGGTCGCGTCGAGCAGAACGATATCCACGTTGCGCGCCAACTCGAGATGCTGAAAACCGTCGTCCAGGATCAGCCACTTCACACCTTGCCCCACCAGCTCAGCGCCACCGGGGAACCGACGCGCGCCCACGCCAAAGGCAACCTGCGGCCCAAGCCGCGCACTCAATAACTCGACTTCATCGCTGGTCGATCGAGCGGTGCGGCTGCCGGGCAGGCCCTCGCCTGCTTCCCTTGACCAGCCGCGATACCCGCGGCTGAGAATACCGATTTGTGCCCCCTCTCGACGCAGGCGCTCGGCAATCCAGAGCACCATCGGCGTTTTCCCTGTCCCGCCCACGGTGAGGTTTCCGACGCTGATCACCACGGCATCGAGTGCCCGCGGCCGAAGAAAGCCGCAGCGATACGCAGCCGCGCGCAGTCGGGCGGCTACAGAATAAATCGCTGCAACTGGCCGCAGAACCTGTTCCGTGAAAGTCACTTCGGCCGACCTGCCGATTCGAGCACGCCCGCAATGCGATCCAGGCACCGCCCCGTCGCGCCGCGATTCCGCGCGCATACCTTTTGCGCGGCTTGGCCCATCCGTTCGCGCAGGGCGGGATCCTCGATCAGCTGCGCCCAAACCTTCCCGAGCATCGGCCCGCTCGAGACTTCGACGGCTGCGTGCGCGGCGAGGAATTGGTCCGCCATCTCCCGAAAATTCTCCATCGAATTGCCAAACACGGGCGGGCGCGCGAACCACGCCGGCTCGAGTATATTGTGTCCTCCGGCGGCCACCAGCGAACCGCCGACGAAAACCGCATCCGCAATCGAGTACAGCCCGGCTAATTCGCCGATGGAGTCGAGAAGAATGACATCGGTGTTTTCGTCAAGCGGCGCCGCGAAATCCATCCTGCTGCGCCGCGCGAGCCTCCAGCCGGCCGCCTCGATCAGCTCCGCTGCCATGTCAAAACGGTCCGGTTTGCGCGGTGCCAGCACGAGCAGGGCGCGCCGCCAGCGCCGCTGGACAATGTCGTATGCCGCCAGCACGGCGTCTTCTTCCTGAGCGACAACGCTTCCGGCCACGAGCAGAGGCCAGCGTTCCTCCCCGCCCGCTTGTTCCTGCAGCCACGCGCCAAATGCGCCGAGCGATGCTGGCTCCCCGTCGAATTTGAGGTTCCCGACCACTTCCACGCGCTCGGGAGGGGCTCCCATCGCGCGCAAACGCTCGGCGTCCAACTGGGTCTGCGCCAGGAACAGACGGGCGCAGTCGAGAACCTCCGCGTAGAATTCCAGCACAAGAAATCTCCAGCGCTGGTAACGGGCGAAGGCCCGCTCCGAAATCCGTGCGCTCGCGAAGACCACCGGAATTTGAAGCCTGGACGCCTCGCGCAAGAAATTCGGCCAGATTTCGGTTTCCATCACCACAACGGCCGCCGGGTGCATGAATCGCAACGCGCGACGCACCGCGAAAACCCAGTCCAGTGGAAAGTAGAACACGGCGTCGGCACCCTGCAGCCGCTCGCGCGCCACGCGCTGTCCGGTTTCCGTGGTCGTCGAGACGTATACCGCGCGACCGGGCATTCGCTGCTTGAGTCCCTCGATCAGAGGCCCGGCGGCCAGGACTTCGCCGACCGACACAGCATGAATCCAAATCGCGCGATGGCCAGCCGCCGCCTGCGCGCGAGCCCGCATCCCCGGCGGAAGCGACCCAAACCGCTCGCCCAGTGCGCGCGGCTCCCGGCGTCGACAGCCGCGTAAGGCGTAATAGGGGGCCAGCACGGTCATGCTCAGAATGGTGAGGAATCGATAGATCCAATACATTCGAAGGAAAGCCGCTCGAGAATGCCGCCCGCCACTCTCTTCGGCAAATCGCCTATTATAGTTCCCCGCAGCCAGCGCTCACGCAACTTCCGCCAGGCGCCAGGCATCGCACATCCGGGCTCGCTACGCCGTATCGACGCGTTCCCCGACGATGAGAGGTTATCATGCGCTTACTTCTGTTCGCGATTCTGCTCCTCACCGCCTCAAACTGTGTGCCGGCACAGTCGAACTCGACTCCCTCGGCACAGGCTAGCTCGCCTTCCAGCGCCGCCGCGCTTCCGCAGGATCGCCATGGTGGGCTGAGCATTGCGGTCGACTCGTACACGGATTCCGAACGCGCGAAGGGAAAATTCGGCAAGTCCGCCAATCCGATCCCGGCCGGGATCCTGCCCGTCGAAGTTTTCCTGAAGAACGAAACGCCTCATCCCATCAAGGTCGACCTCGAAACGGTCCAGCTCGACGTCCATTTCGACAGTGGCGACCATCAGAATCTCGATTGGCTTTCGATTAACCGCGTCGCGACGCTGATCGTCCACCCGGGCGGAACGCCGTCCGCACCGTCCGAGCGACGCTTCCCGATTGGACTTTCTACGAACAAGGACAAGAAGGTTGACAACATCGCGGGCCAATTGCGCCCCTTCGCCCTCGATTCGGGTCTCGTGCCGCCCCTCGGAACAACCCACGGTTTCCTGTTTTTCAACATGAGCCACGACTTCGCCGCCGCATCCAAGGCGAGCCTGTACGTGCCGGACGTGTCTCTGCTGCCCGACAAGGCTCCTCTCATGTTCTTTGAGGTGCCCTTAGCTTCCCCGCCGTCCTCCTCGCCACAGGCCTCACAAGACTGAGCGGGCCGGGCGAAATGGAAGATCGTGAGAATAACCTCTTTCTTGACCTAGAGTCGAAATCCTGGTAGAAACGTCTGTTCCGTGTTGTCACTTCTTCGCGCCTGCGTTAGCAGGGCCCTTCCCCAACGACGTCTTGAGGATATTGAACGCGGAAATTTCGGGAGACACGTGCGCGCGGAGGCAAGTAAGGGCCATCTGGACCATTCCTGGAGGTTGCTGATGTTCATCAACAGGCCGGATGCGTTCTTCATCCATCGGCTGGTCAAGGCATCCGCGAAAATCTTTGCCGCCAGCGCGGCGCTCATGCTCTCCGTCTCGGGTATCGCTCGCGCGCAAGAACCGTCGGCGCCCCGCGTTCCGGCCGGCGAGGCCAGTCTGAAACTTCCCGACCTTTCTTCCGTGAGTTTTCTCGGGGTGGATGGCCACACGCTGCTTCTTTTTGGAATCGCCTTCTGCGTCTTCGGACTGATTTTCGGACTGGTCATCTATCAGCGCCTGAAGCGGCTTCCCGTACACCAAGCCATGCGCGAAGTCTCCGAGCTGATCTATGAGACATGCAAGACCTATCTGATCAAGCAGGGCAAGTTCCTGCTGCTCCTGTGGGTGTTTATCGCCGCCATCATCTTGCTGTACTTCGGCTTGTTGCTGCACTACGGAGCGGTGCGCGTGCCCATTATTCTCGCCTTCAGCGTGATCGGCATGGCGGGAAGCTACGGAGTCGCCTGGTTCGGGATTCGCGTCAACACCTTTGCGAATTCGCGCACGGCCTTCGCCAGTCTCGGCGGCAAGCCGTATCCGATTTACCGCATTCCGCTTTCGGCGGGCATGAGCATCGGCATGATGTTGATCAGTGTCGAGCTGCTGATGATGCTGATCATCCTGCTTTTCGTTCCGGGCGACTACGCCGGCCCCTGCTTTATCGGATTCGCGATTGGCGAATCGCTCGGGGCGGCCGCACTCCGCATTGCCGGCGGAATTTTCACGAAAATCGCCGACATTGGCTCCGACCTGATGAAGATCGTTTTCCGCATCAAGGAGGACGATGCGCGCAACCCCGGAGTAATCGCCGACTGCACCGGCGACAATGCCGGCGACTCGATTGGTCCGAGCGCCGATGGATTTGAAACCTACGGTGTCACCGGTGTCGCGCTCATCGTATTCATCCTGGAGGGCGTGCGGAATCCGTCGGTTCAAGTACAGCTGCTCGTCTGGATCTTTGTCATGCGCGTCGCCATGCTGGTCTCCGCGGCCGGCGCTTATTTCATCAACGCCGGTCTGGCGAAAGCTAGGTACGGCAGCGTTGAGCGCATGAATTTTGAGGCGCCGCTCACCTCCCTCGTCTGGATCACCTCGTTTGTCTCGATCGGGCTGACCTACCTCATCTCCTACTTCATCATTCCCGATCTGGGCGGTGACACATCGCAATGGTGGAAGCTCGCCTCGATCATTTCCTGTGGAACGCTGGCCGGCGCCGTGATCCCCGAGCTCGTCAAAATCTTCACCTCGACCGAATCACGCCATGTTCGCGAAGTCACTAGCTCTGCCCAGGAAGGCGGCGCCTCGCTGGGCATTCTGTCGGGCTTCGTGGCCGGAAACTTTTCGGGCTACTACCTGGGGCTAGCCATGGTGGTTCTGATGACCGTCGGCTATCTGGTCAGCAACCTCGGCCTCGGTACGATCATGCTTGCAGCACCTGTGTTCGCCTTCGGCCTGGTCGCCTTCGGCTTTCTGGGCATGGGCCCGGTGACCATCGCCGTCGATTCCTACGGCCCGGTCACCGATAACGCGCAATCGGTCTACGAACTGTCGCTGATCGAACAAATCCCCAACGTGCAACAGGAAATCAAGCGGGACTTCCATATCGACGCGCGTTTCGGCATCGCCAAGGATCTGCTCGAAGCCAATGACGGCGCAGGCAACACGTTTAAAGCCACCGCCAAGCCGGTCCTGATCGGCACGGCCGTGGTCGGCGCAACCACCATGATCTTTTCGATCATCATGGCGCTGACGAACGGCATCACCGAGAACGTCGATAAACTCTCCCTGCTCCACGCTCCTTTCTTCCTCGGTCTGGTGACTGGCGGCGCTATGATCTACTGGTTCACCGGAGCGTCCACGCAGGCGGTCACCACGGGAGCCTATCGCGCCGTCGAATTCATCAAAGGGCACATCAAGCTCGAGGGAACAGAACGGGCCTCGGTCTCCGATAGCAAGCAGGTTGTGGCCATCTGCACGCAGTACGCGCAAAAGGGCATGCTGAACATCTTCATTGCCGTGTTCTTCGCCACGCTCGCATTTTCCTTTATCGAGCCTTTCTTCTTTATCGGTTATCTGATCTCGATCGCCGTGTTTGGGCTCTATCAGGCCATCTTCATGGCCGATGCCGGAGCCGCGTGGGACAACGCGAAGAAAATCGTGGAAGTCGAGATGAAGCAGAAAGGCACTGAACTTCACGCCGCGACAGTCATCGGCGATACGGTCGGCGATCCGTTCAAGGACACTTCCTCGGTGGCCATGAATCCGGTGATCAAATTCACCACGCTTTTTGGCCTACTGGCCGTCGAGCTGGCCGTCGATCTGACGGTGAAGAACCCGGGCCTGACGCGGGCCCTAGCCGGCATCTTTTTCCTCATCTCCTTCGCTTTCGTTTACAAGTCCTTTTACGGCATGCGAATCAAAGGCTCCGAGGACGTCGCCGAATCTTCGCCGGTGGCCGACGAGTAGCCTTCGCGCTAGCTAGGCGAGGCTTACGGCCAGGGGCCTCTCGGGCCTTTTGCCGCCCGTGTGAATCCGATCGCGCGCACCCCCTCCGCTCACCGCGCAAACCATAGCCTGCGCGGTCCGGTTGCAGTTAGCCAGGATCCGCCGGGCCGCCGAGCCAGGCCTGGTCGCCTGCGCGTTTCCTTGCTTGCCTTCCCCGCCCGCTCGCTTCCTTTATTTCCCGCGCCTCCCGTAGAATACATTCGTGACCATCAAACTCATCGCTGTTGATCTGGACGGCACGCTGCTCGATTCCGAATCCAAGATCCCCGAAGAAAACGCGCGCGCGATTAACGAGGCGGCTGCGCGCGGAATCGAAATCGTCATTGTGACGGGCCGCCGCTATCACTCCGCGCGAGTCATCGTGGACGCGCTGCCGTGCGACCTCGCGCTCATCGTTAACAATGGATCGCTGATCAAGTCCAAGGAAGGACGGACTCATCAGCGCTTTCTTCTGCCCACGGAAATCGCCAAACGCGTCATCGATGCGACGCCCGAATTTCGCTCGAGCACCTCCGTGGTCTTCGACCGCCCGCGCGAAAATCAGGTGATCCTCGAAACGGTGGATTGGGACGATCCCTTTCGCGGCGGGTATTTCCGTCGCAGCCGCGAATTCATCGCGCAGGTTTCCCCGCTCACCGACTGCCTGAAACCGACGAACGGCGCGCCGGCCGAGGACCCCATTCAAGTGATGTTCGTCGGCCCCTGCGACACGATTCGCGATGTGCGGCGAAAGCTCGAGCGCCTTGATTTCGCTGACCGCTACATGCTCGCTTTCACCGAGTATCTGACCCGCGACCTCTCGGTCCTTGACGTTCTGCGCCATGGCGTCTCAAAAGGCGTTGCGCTTGCCGCTTGGGCGCGTCATCGCGGTATCCTCCGCGAGGAGGTCATGGCCATCGGAGACAACTGGAACGACCGCGACATGCTCGAATTTGCGGGTTTGCCCATCGTGATGGGCAACTCTGTTGACGTGTTGAAATCCCGCGGCTGGAACGTTACTCTATCAAATGACCAGGCTGGCCTGGCCGCCGCCATCCGCCGTTACGTGCTGACGCCCTAGAGGTTTTCCTCGAACTCGGCGAAGCTCAGGCATTCTCGGATCGGGGAGCACGCGGCACCGTTGAACTCGATGATTGCGATGTTACGGACTACCATCTTGGGTGTTCTCCTGACCGTTCTCGCGGCGTTCGTCCCCGCCGCCCGAGCCGACTACGCCGTCCTGCGCTCGGGTGCGCGACTGCATATCACCGGCTACGAGCGAAGCGGCGACCGCATCGTGCTCACGATTGCCGGGGGCACCGTGGAGGTGACCGCAAGCGAGGTCGTCTCCATCGAGCCGGAGGAAGTCTTCCCCGCCAATCCACCGGCTCGCCCGGCGCCTAGCCCCTTCGCCGATTTGATTCGCGACGCTGGCATAAAGCACGGCGTCGACGAAAACCTGATTCACACCGTGATTCGAGCCGAATCGAACTTCAACCCGCGCGCCGTTTCGCGCAAAGACGCGCAGGGGTTGATGCAACTCCTTCCGGAAACTGCCGCGCGCTACTCCATCGCAAACCCGTTTGACCCCGCACAGAATATCGATGCGGGAACGCACTATCTGAAGGATTTACTGGCACAGTACCGCGGGAATCTCTCGCTCGCGCTGGCCGCTTACAACGCGGGGCCGGAAATGGTCGAGCGCTACGGCGGCATTCCGCCGTTCCCCGAGACGGAGAACTACGTGCGGCGAATCACTCGGGAACTGGCGCAGATCAACGCGAAAAGGGCCGCCACGGACGCGGCGGTCGCGCAAACCCACTAGGCCACGAAGACAGTTTGGCCGCTTTCCCTAAGACCAGGGAGTGGACTTTACGGCTGAGGCTGCTGCTGGTCGTTTGGGGGTGTTTGCCCTGGACCCGCGGGGCCGGCCGCACCGGGCGCTCCGATACCGTTCGGCTGCATCCCACCCATGGCACTGCCCATTACCCCGCCCAGCCCGCCCGACTGCCCCATAGCCTGCTGCATGGCGAGGGCTTGTTCTTCCAGGGGATTCCAGATGAATTCCCAGTCCTTGTATTTCTTGCCGCCTTTATAGACCCGGACCGACTTGCGGTCGACCGTGCTTCCGACGCCGATCAGGAATCCGCCAATCACCGGGCTGTCGACTGGACCTGTCGGCTTCATCTGTAAGAGCGCTTGCAACGCGGCGGGTTGCACGCCCATCGCGCCAGCCAGCTGCGCTCCTTGCCCCTGGGGACAAGCGGTTGAACTGTCCGGACCCGTCTGGTCCTGGGTTCCCGAGCTCCCAAATTGAGCCACCGCGGATGACCCGGCGAACGCGCCGCCGTTTGGGGTCATGCCGATCACCCCCGAACCGACTCCAGGGCCACTCGCGCCAGACCCGAGGCCGCCCAGGCCGAATTGGCTCTGCGAACTGGCGAGCTGATTCGCGTTCGTCGCGGGAGGACAATTCGCATTCGACGCAGAATCCTGATCGGAGGAGGAAACTGTAGCGGGGTTGGCGTTGTCACCCGTTCCGGCATTGCCGTTTACACTGCTGCCGCTCGTGCCCAGATTGCCACCGCTGTCCGCATTGGCGCCGCTCGGCTGCGTGTTGGGGATCCTCCCGCCGTTCAGATCGAGGATGGCCATCTGCTGCATGGTGGCGTAGTGAACACTGCCTATGATCTGACCCGAGGCGTTTGTGTAGATAAAACGCCACTTCCCGTCCTCGTCGCTATTCATCGGGTCTCTGAGGGCGGCTTGGCGAAGAAAGTGGATGTTGGCCACGCCCTTCTCCAATTCGTCAAGATCCTGCGGGTAGTGGCCGCTCCGACGGTAGAAGCGTTTGATGGCCGTAACGTACTGTTTGCCGCGCCAAACCATTTCCCGCTCGCGCTGGCGTTGGCCCTGCGTGCGCATATTCGTCATGACCACGGTCGAGGCGATGATCATCGCCGCAACCATGGCCAGCGCCAGCAGCATGGCGTAGCCAGATTCGGCGGATCGGCAGGATTGGCCGTCGCGCCTCCTGCTTCGAGCTGTGTGGCCGTTGCTCACGGGTTCACGGCCTCTTCATCGGCCGGATGCTCCAAGGGAAGTGTGGCACGCCGTCCCGAAGAAATCTCCTCAACCTCCGCCGAATCGTTCCCAATGTGGACGAGGCGAAAGCTGCCCATAAACGTGTCCCCTTCCGCGGCGACGACGACGTCATCGCCGTTCAGGAAAAAGGCGACGCGCCTTTCCGTGCCCGGGCGCGTGGCGTAGCCAAAGAACTGGGCGGGCACCTGAAGGGGCGGCGGGGGCGGCGCGGGCTTGGGGTACGGGTCACCCACGACCTTGGGCACGACGGCCACCGGCCCGCGACTCGGGGAGGGCGCCAGAAGCGGCTCGCCGGTGAAGATATCCCGATGTGATCCCCTGTATTCGCTCCTGTGAATCTGGTCGAGCAGATCGAGTCGAAGGTCCGGCTCTTGGATGTCGAGCGGCGTGAACTTCGCGTCGGAGGCCAGCACACCCTGGAATCCGGGAACGTCGCTCCGGCTGTGAAGGAAAATCGCCGCGGCGATCGCCAGAAGAGCGACCAGCACGTAGAGTTTTACCCGCTGTGACATGGTCAAGACCTAAAGAATGTGCGCAGCTCGAGCTGCAGTTTGATGGCCCCCGCACTTGCGGAGGTCAAGCGCAAATCGTTGAGCAAATAGAAATTCTTCGACTGCTCGAGACCGTTGATGAACTGGATGATCGAGGCGTAGTTGCCATCCACGCCCGTTGAAATCACGATCTGTGTCACGCCGCGGTCTTTGACCTCCGACTCCTTGTACGTTGCGCCGGAGAGCCGCAAGCCCGCTTTGTCGGCAATCGAATTCAAGTCGGCTTCGATGGCCGAATATCCAGTCTCCTTCAAGAGAAAGGTATCCTCGTAAAATCGGTCGCAATCGCGTCCGACGTGCGGCATCGATGCACGAATCTTCTGATCGCGGGCCAATTCCGCCTCGCGCAGCTTGGCCTGGAGCTCGAGGCGCTGGATTTCGCCGCGGAGGTGCTCGGGACTCTCGCTCGAGTTCCGCCACAGCAGAAAGCCCAGCGCAACGTCGGCGGCCAGCAGGACGCCCAGGGCGGCCATGATCACGATTTTTGTTTTGGCCCACGCTCTGGTCGCGTTCATGTCGTCTCGTAGGTAACCTTCAGCTCAACCAGGATGCGGTCCTGGCTATTCGGCTTCTCGTCGCGGCGCTCGGAGGTGATCTCCACGTTCGAAAACGCCTTGGATTTTCCCATGGCTTGGAGAAAGCGAACTTCCTGAACGCTGTCCGCGGCGCCAATGGTGAGGTCTACTTGCGCGCGGCCACGGACGAGCGTTGGCGAAATGGCCACCACGCGAACTCCCGGGGGCATCGTTTCTTCCAGCGCGGCAAACACCTTGGTCCACGGAAAGCTGCGCTCGTCGATCAACGAATTCAAGAAATTCGCGCGATCGAGGATCCGTTGCGCGTCGGCGGTGTGAAAATAGGCAGCCAGTTCGCTTTGCCTGGCGCCCGCTCGGGCCATGCGGTTCTCGAGCTGGGCCACGCGCGCGTGCAATTCCCGGCTCGATTCCCAGGAGGTATACGCGGCCCGGAATAGCACGAGGAAGGCGATCACCCCGATGGCCCCCAGCAGCGCGGAAGCAGCAAGGAACGGCCGCCGGTTTTCCTGTGGCGTGGTCGATAGGTTGAGGCGAACTCTCATGATGTCCTGATTCAGAAACCGAGGTCGGGGCAAGCCAGCCTATCCCGACCCCTGGCTCGCATTCCAGATT
>Ga0187783_10003617_pt1 | contig 11405 bp, 10 predicted proteins | sample 1015_SJ02_MP02_2_FD_132471 | JGI IMG/M metagenome (GOLD analysis project Ga0187783, IMG submission 132471) | Tropical peat soil microbial communities from peatlands in Department of Meta, Colombia - 1015_SJ02_MP02_20_MG | ecosystem: Environmental > Terrestrial > Soil > Wetlands > Peat | place... | reverse complement strand
GAAGCCTGGCTCGGTCGTGGCAACGTCCTTTTCGAACTCAAACGCTATGACGAGGCGCTTGGCGACTATGAAAAGGCTTTGGCCTCGAAATCTGATCTGGCCGAAGCCTGGCTCGGTCGTGGCCTCGTTCTTTCATTACTCAAGCACTATGAGGAGGCCATCGTCGCTTGCGACCGGGCGATGCTGGCAAAGTCGGATTTAGATTACGCGGTGAGCCTTCGGCTTCATGCCAAGCGATGCATATGCAATTGGAAGGACTTGGAGGCGGAGAGCGCACACCTTTTGTGGACGATAAGAGAATCGAAATTGACTAATGATCCAGCGGTAACCTTAACAATACCATCGTCGGCGGTTGATCAGCTGCTCTCTGCTAAGCGCTTTGTGCTGGCTCAGCCGAAATTTACGCCAATGTGGCGGGGTAGTGTATATTCGCATGATCGCATCCGCGTTGCCTATTTGTCAGCCAATTTCTGCGAACATGCCGTTGCGCATCTGACCGCCGGACTATTCGAGCAGCACGACAAATCGCGTTTTGAAGTCTTCGGTATTTCGTTCGGACCGGATCAGAATTCGGAAATTCGGCAGAGATTAAGAGGCGCGTTTGAACGTTTTATGCATGTTGCCGATAAAAGCGATCGAGAGATCGCCGACCTACTTCAAGAACTCGAGATCGATATCGCAGTAGATCTCATGGGCTTTACGCTGGATAATCGTCTCAGCGTTCTGGCGCGGCGTCCTGCGCCTATCCAGGTCAATTATCTGGGCTATCCAGGGACCGTGGGCGCTGACTATATCGACTATATTATTGCGGATCGGACGATCATTCCTGCGGACCAACGCGACTTCTACACCGAGCAGGTGGTCTGGCTGCCTGAGAGTTACCTGGTCAACGACAACCGGAGGGCGATCTCTGAACGGAAGTGGACGCGGTCTGAATCCCGCTTGCCGGAGACTGGCGCAGTGTTTTGTTGTTTCAACAACATTTACAAGATCACGCCTGCGATGTTCGACGTTTGGATGCGATTGCTGAAAGCTGTAGACAACAGCGCTCTGTGGCTAGGCGGGACCAATCCGATCGCCCAGGCAAATCTGCATCGTGCGGCCGAACAACGTGGCGTGGCGGCGCAGCGGCTAGTCTTTGCTCCACGACTGCCGGACGTTGCCGATCATCTGGCACGTCACCGGCAGGCGGATCTGTTCCTCGACACATTGCCCTACAATGCCCATACGACGGCAAGTGATGCGCTTTGGGCCGGCCTTCCAGTCTTGACCTGCATCGGCTCGACCTTTGCCGGGCGTGTTGCGGCGAGCCTGTTGAAAGCAATCGGCCTTGACGAGTTGATTGCACACTCGCTGGACGAATACGAAGCATTGGCGCTGAAGCTCGCCCGAGAACCGACCTATTTGGCGTCAATCAAGGCCAAGCTCGCACGCAACCGGGATAGCTTTCCCCTATTCGATACTAAGCGCTTTACCCGCCACATTGAGGCTGCGTACACCACGATGTGGGAACGGTACCAAAGAGGGGAGGTTCCCCAGGCCTTTGCGGTCAGCCACATCGCTCGAACCACGACATAAACCCTCGCATTGCCTGAAGCAGGCGCTGTACGCAAATGTGCGTCTCAGAGAGCGGAATACAAGAATGCGACACTTGGGGACGGCCTTCAACGGCGCTGCGGCAAGATTAACCCACTCGCTGCGAACGCAGCTTGCCACTCGTCAGTTCGGGCCTCATTATATACTCTATGCACTCTGGGATGTGGGATGGGACGGAATGGATGCGAGTCGGTATTGTCCGAAGCTTGGCGACGAGTGCCTCAGGGGGGATATTTCAGTATGAAATCACCTTCCTCAGGGCACTTAGCGAAATCGCGGCGCGCATTCCTGAAGAATTAGTATATCTCTCGACCCATCCAGGAGATATTGCTCCGCTCGCGAGCGCGGGAGGCCTGAACTATCTGAACCTTCCGATTCTACCACTGAACGAACCGTCCCCACGACAACCACCGCCCGAAGTCTACACTCATCAGCAGCCACCTACACCTCCGCTCTTCGATCCGAATGTCGCTAAGTTCGATGATGCCAGCACGAGCATCTTTCGCGAAAGTGGTGTTAAACTTCTGTTGATGCTAAGCCCTTCGTTGAATGCGTTTAGCGTTCGATTACCGTTCGTAACGCCGATCCTGGACCTCAATCACAGACTGCAGCCCGAATTTCCGGAGGTGAGCGCTTTCGGTGAGTCGAATCGTCGCGAGTACTTTTACATCAATACATGTCGGTTCGCGACCTTGGTCATCGTCGATTCCGAGGTAGGCAAGGCTGACGTGCTTCGTTTTTACGGCAATCTGATCCACGACGATCGGATCCGTATTTTACCGTACTATCCACTGATCAGGGAGAAGCCTCTTCCAAACCAGCAAGAACTCAGTCGCGTCCGCGCGAAGTACAACTTGCCGGACCGTTATTTCTTTTATCCAGCACAATTCTGGCGACACAAAAATCATGCTTTAATCGTGCACGCTGTCAAATTGATTGCCGACGAAACTGACGAACGGGTACAGATTGTCCTTTGTGGCTCCTACCAACATCACACACTTGCAGTAAATTTTCAGGAAGTGATGGCACTAGCAGTCAAGCTCGGTATCGGGAACTGCGTTCACTACCTGGGTTCAGTGCCGGACGCGGACATGGCGGCGCTGTACACGTTGTCAAGCGGCTTGGTGATGCCAACTTTCTTTGGTCCAACCAACATTCCTCCGTTAGAAGCATGGCACTTCGGCCGCCCCGTCGTAACGTCCGATATCCCTGGGATACGCGAACAAATCGGAGATGCAGGTTGGCTTGTGGATCCGCATTCACCTCAGGCGCTCGCCGTAGCAATGAAACGGCTATGGTATGATGATGCGCTTGGCGCGGAGCTGGTGGCACGTGGAAGGCAACGCCTTACGTCATATAGTTGGAATTCATTCGTGGATAGTATAGCCACCATAGTTGTGGACGCATGCCAGCGCGTGAGAACGGAGCGTACGCCACGATATCCCGATGCAAAACCGATCGCTCCACCGGTTCTGCCAACTTGAAACCAATCCAGACGTGATATATTGCTCGATCGTTAGAACGGGGCCGCGGTGAGGCGAGGAATTTGGTGCTGGAGAAACATCACCGCTAGCGAATCCCATCGAGCGGCGCCGCGATCCATCCCCCGAATGTGGAGCTACAATTGCAGGAAATCGTCAGTCTGTCCGCGTTTCCGAAATCCGGAGTTACATATCTGAGCTTTTTGCTCTTTTACAGTTTTTTTTCTGATGAGTGCGATATCCACGATCTGGAGCGAAAATACATCCTCGATATACACGCTTATCCAAATGCGACTTTCGCTAATCCCCACGCTCCGCGCCTGATCAAGTCGCATTTTCCATACAATCCCAATATTCCGGCGGTTCGTTTGACGAGCAAGGCGATCTATCTCATACGGCATCCCATCGATGTCATGATGTCGGCGTGGGACTACAATCACCTTATCAATGGCGGAACGGCCGACACGCGGTCACCCACATTTCGCGCCTATGTTCGTAACTGGGTGGCGTCCGGTGGCTTAGGCTTTCCGCAATTCGGATCTTGGGTCCACCATGTCCAATCGTGGCTCAATCAATCGAACATTCCCGTGCATCTTGTGACATATGAAAATCTTGTCGACGATCCAGAAGGCGAGCTTCAATCGATTATCGATTTTTTAGACGCTCGCATTCCCATTGAACGGCAACGCCTTGCAATCGAGCGCAGTTCAATGAAATCCATGGCGGCGGTTGAATCAACAGAGCTCGAAAAGCGTATCGATGGCATCTTTTTCCACGGCAGCCTATCCACGGGATACGGGCAAGGCCATCGTTTTATCAACAAAGGCTATCGTAACAGCTATGAAGCCGTGTTGAGTCCGGAAGAGCGCGCGCTCGCCGATCGCGTTTTCCGCAGTGAGATGGCATCCTATTTCGGAGCCCAGCCGTGATCGAGCGCGTAAGTTTTGACGGCGTCGAATTCGCCATCATACTGCGCAGCGGCTTTAATGAGCCGGGCATCCATTTCTTTACGCCCGGCGATTTCTCTCAACAGCTTGGTTATATGCGCCGTCCGGCGGGTCACATCATTGAACCTCACATCCACAATCCGGTTCATCGCGCCGTTCATTTTACGCGTGAAGTGTTGTTTTTGCGTCGAGGTCGCTTGCGTGTCGACTTCTATGCGGATGACGGTGCCTATCTCGAAAGCCGCGAACTCGGAGCAGGCGATGTTATTCTGCTCGCTGCTGGCGGCCACGGCTTTGAGGTGCTTGAGGAAATCGAAATGATCGAAGTCAAACAAGGCCCGTATGTCGGCGACGCGGACAAAACGCGCATCCATGGCATCGCTGCGTCACAGGTGCGGATGTCCGGGCCTTGCAAGAGTGCAACAAAGAAAACGTCGTGATTCCGGTTTCAGAGCCGTTGCTGGACGAAGAGGCGCTTTCGAATCTTCAGGAAGCGGCGCGTACCGGCTGGATTTCCTCAGAAGGACGTTTCATCGCCGAATTCGAGCGGCGTTGGGCCGAGTATTGCGGCGTTTCACACGGGATCGCGGTCTGTAATGGTACTGTAGCGCTCGAGCTCGCCATGGCGGCGCTCGCACTGCCGGCAGGATCGGAGGTCATTCTTCCCAGCTTTACAATCATTTCCTGTGCCGCGGCGGTGCTACGCACGGGTTGCCGCCCGGTTTTGGTGGATTGCGAGCCGGACACCTGGTGTCTCGATGTCGCGGAGGTTCGCCGCAAAATCACCGACAAGACGCGGGCCATTATGCCGGTCCACATGTATGGCCATATGGCCGACATGACGCCCCTGATCGAACTGCAGCGCGAGTTTGGGTTGGCGATCATCGAAGATGCCGCTCAAGCGCATGGGGCCGAATATCATGGCCGCCGTGCCGGCGGTTTTGGCACCGTGGGATGCTTCAGCTTTTACGCCAATAAAATCGTGACCACGGGCGAAGGGGGCATGGTGGTTACCAACGACTCGAAAGTGGCAGAACGCGCGCGTAGCCTGCGCAACCTGTGTTTCCGCCGCGATCAACGTTTTTTGCACACTGAACTCGGATATAATTTCCGCATGACCAATTTGCAGGCGGGTATTGGCCTGGCGCAGGTGGAGCGGATCGACGATCACCTCACGCGCAAGCGGCGTATCGCTGCGCGCTACGGGGAGCACCTGCGCGAGATAAAAGGTCTGCAGCTGCCGGTTGAACGTCCCAACGTGAAAAATGTCTATTGGATGTACGGCATTGTTTTGGACGATAGCATTTCGATTGATGCCGCCACGCTCGGTGCGCGACTTAAGGAACAGGGCGTAGACAGCCGTCCGTTTTTTCTCGGCATGCACGAGCAACCGGTACTGCGCGAGCTTGGGTTATTTGCCGGCGAAATCTATCCGGTCACAGAGCGGCTGGCGCGTCGCGGCCTTTATTTACCGTCCGGGCTCGGTCTGAGCGAGGCGGAGATTGATAGTATTTGTCTTGCAGTGATGCGATGCTTGCTTTGACAGAATTCGGTCGAGACTATGCCGCCGCCTATGATTCGATTTATCGATCGAAGGACTACGACGGTGAAGTCGACTTGATCGAGCGGATTTTGAGCCGCCAAGGTTTTGCAGGATCAAGGAACTTGCTTGATCTCGGCTGCGGTACTGGTGCTCATGCAATACGACTGGCGAAACGGGGTCATCGCGTCGTTGGGATCGATCGCTCTTCCGATATGCTGGCCCAGGCTCGGGCGAAGGCTGCCGTGGAGTCGGGTCTTCGGTTGAAGTTTCACGAGGCCGATATTTGCAAGCTTGATCTTCATCAAGAGTTCGACACGGCGCTTATGATGTTCACCGTGCTCGGCTATCTCCTTTACGACTCCGATCTGAACGCGGCGCTCGCGAGCGTGAGGCGGCATCTTGCATTAGGCGGCCTGCTCATTTTCGACGTTTGGTACGGCCCGGCCGTGCTCGCCGTCCGGCCGGGCGAACGGAATATCAGCGTTGCGCACGGATTGACCCGCATTAGCCGCAAAACCCGGGCCGACTTGGACATTTCGCGACATGTTTGCCGGATCAATTTCGAACTCGAACGCCTCACAGGTGCCGAGCAATGGCAAGAAGAACATTTTGTACGTTATTATTTTCGTGAGGAGCTCGAATCGGCTCTGAAGCAAAACCACCTCGAGCTTCTTGATTTGCGTCGTTTCCCCGACGGTGAAGGCCCGGCGGATAGACATTCCTGGAACGTGATCGGTGTGGCGCGGGCCCAATAGAGGATCATGAGCCGCGCCGCCCTGCAGAATTTCTCGCCTTGCAGAATTTTTCTTTCGCTCAGTCTTTCTTCGTTACTGAAAGCCGGACTAAGTTCTCGAAAGCGCCGTTCGGTTCTCGTTGGGGATCTGCGCACACTTTTCAACGAACGCCGCTATACGATCGATCAGCTCGCCTTCGAGCGGAGGAGTGTGACCTTGGTCCGCCACCTCGATCACTTCCAGATTGGGATGGCGCGCCTTCATGGCTTCGACCGTAGCTGACGAAAGAATATCGGAATTTGCTCCATGGATAACGAGAATAGGTATCCGCGCCAGTGCGTCGAATTCATTCCACATCGGCGGTGGCGGACGTTCGACGTCGAACTCGGCCAGCGTCCGGGCTAATCGCTCGTCATAGGTCAGCATCAGCTTTCCGCCCTCCGTCTTCCACGTATGGTGCGCGGCGACAAGCCATTGATCGGCAGTGAGCTTCGGAAATTGCGCGTCGAACAATCGCCGAAGGATTTCGGCGCCCTCGGCAAAACTACCCGGTTGCGGTAACTTGCCGACGTAACTTTTGATGCGCGCGAGACCCTTTGGCTCGAGCACCGGACCGATATCGTGGAGAATTACGCCTGCCAACACGTTGGGGTGTGCCACAGCGAACAGCATGCTGATAAGGCCACCGCGCGAACTTCCGACAAAAACGGCTTGCCCGATTTCGATCGCGGTCAGCACGGACACCACATCGGCCAACTCGACCGCGAGATTATAGTTCTGCGGATTGCTGTCGTATTCGGATTGCCCGCGTCCGCGCGAATCGATGGCGATGACGCGGCGCTCAGGCCTGCCATAGGCAAGTGCCGGCGCCAGTGCGTCAAAATCGGCGGTCGTACGCGTCAGTCCCGGCAGGCAAACGACGGCAACGCCGGGGGCGGCTCGAGAACCGTATTCCCGCACATGGAGCCGCAGCCCATCCTGCGCGCTGATGAACGTGCTTCTGGGCGCGTCCGCGGCGTCGGCATAGGCGCTGGTTTTGAACGGGACGGTCGTCACGCGATTCTCCTCGGCAAAGGAGGTTACCCGCCGCGCCGAAGGTCGGCTTCAATTAAGAGTTTCGGATTGTTTTCCACGAGCACGCGGTAGACCTGCATATTTTCCAGGACGCGCTGCACGTAATTGCGTGTCTCTGAAAGCGGAATGCGTTCGATCCAATCGATCGGATCAATCTTCGGGTCCCGCGGGTCGCCGTATTGCTCAACCCACTCTTTGGCGCGGCGTGGGCCGGCATTATAGGCGACGAAGGCCAGGATATAGGACCCTCGCCACGTCGCGATCTCATTGCCGAGTTCGGCGGTTCCGAGTTGCGCGTTGTAGGCGACGTCCTGACCGAGCCGGCGCTGATCGAACGCAACATTGAATTGCTTGGCGATATTGCGCCCGGCCGCGGGCGTGACTTGCATGAGCCCAATCGCATTGGCGTTGGACACGACATGGGGATTGAACGCGCTTTCCTGGCGGACGATCGAATAGACGACGGATGGTTCAACCTCCGGCCCGATCCGTTGATATTCGGGCACGCCGAAACTGGGAAACGCATAGCGATCGAACGGCAGCCCGCGGCGGAGTGCGCCCTTGCCGATCAAAAGCATCGCGCGCGCATCGTGATGGCGCGCGGCGAGGTCGGCAAAAGTCGCAAGCGCGGCCGTGTCGGTTGCGTTTTCGCCAAGATCGGCCGCCATCGTGGCGACCAAATCGTTCTCGTCCGCGCCGTAAAGAATTTCGAAGACGCGCGAGATTTCAAGGACGCGATGCTCCGGCGCCGGCTCGGGCAGCATTTGTAGCGTCACCTCGTCGAGACTGAGCCGCGCGCGCGCCAGCTGACCGTAAAAAGCGGTCGGATAGGAGGCCGCTTGCCGATAAAGCGAGCCCGCATCTTGCTCGCGCCCTAACGCTTCGGCGGCGCGGGCCTGCCAATAGAACGAACGAGCCAGGGTGATGGGATTGACGACGCCGTCAGCGATCCGCGCAAAGTGTGGTAGAGCGAGTGACGGCTCATGGAGAAATCGCAACGCGATCCAGCCAGCGGTGAAATGCTGCTCGGCGCGAAGGTTTTCGTCGTTCGGCACCGCTGCGCTGTTGACGACCTCGTAGGCGAGCCGCGGCTCGTAAAGGTCGAGAAGTTTCCGCGCGACCAGGCGCCGTTCCACCCACCACTGATCGACATCGCCGAGTTGGGCTGGATCGCGCGGCGCGGTCACGAGCAATTTAGCGGCTTCCAGAATCTTGTCGGAGCGCCGCAGCCACTGGACGCGGCTGAATATGTAACCCGGGTCGTGCCGCGCGCTTTCTGGGACGGCCTCGAGCAAGGCCTTGGCGTTGCCGGCCTGATCGATCACCGCGGCGCGTGCCTTGGCAACATCGAGCGCCACGGTGTTGAGGTGGCCAGCTGCCCGCAAGGCAGCGTCCTCATCCTCGGCATAGAGCCGGTTATCCATGCGCGCGGCTTCGTCCGCTGGCGTGATTAATCCCGCGAAGGCGTCGCGCGCTTGCGCTTCCAAATCGGAGTCAAAGGCGTCGTTGCGCCACGCATCTTGCAAAACCGCCGAAACACCTGCCGTATTACCCTGTGCCAAGAGCGCTCGCACCAAGGCGAAATGCCCCTTGGCGGTATGCGGGGGCTCGTGGGCAAAAAAGGCGTTGACGGTTTGCGGGTCGACGGGTACCTGCCACATCACCGCTTCTGCGCGCCGGCGAACAAGCCCAATGCCCGGCCAGCTCGGATTAGCTACGGCAAAGGCTTCGTAGCGCGCAAAGTCGTTCGGTCCGCCTTCGCTCCGTAAAATCACCCATTCGACAACCTTCCGCGCCAAAGGATCGGTGATGGAGCTTTCAATCGTGGTGGCTTCGTCCTGACGATTCTTATGGACAAGATCGATCGCCTGTTTCACGGCGGACAAATCGAGCGGCGACGTCGCAGTGGTTGCTGCTGTGGCAAACGGTGGGGCGGTCAGCGCGGGAACACCCGGTCGTGGCGCAATGGGCACCTGCAGGGCGGGAGTTTGTGACGATGGACTGGTCGGGGCCGTGACCTTTCGAGACGCGGACTTTGCGGTCGTCGCTTTCTCGGCTTTGACGGGTTTAATAGCGGGACGCTGGCGCGGCACCGGGATCGGCTCGGACTGCGCCGCGGCGCCTGCGTGCGCCGTCAGGAGACCGACGGCCAGGGTGGCTAGCACGATGGGCCGAAAAGCCGTCACGTTCCCTCCCAGGCATTATCCGATACGCATCTTTGGCGCGCCGAAGTTGATAAATCCTAACCACGGCAGCCATGCGACAATTTACAGTTTTGCGGCGATTCCGGGGCCTGGGACGCCGTGTGCTCGGTGCCTATAATTGACCTGTTGCCTGCCATAAATGCGGCCGAGTGTGCCGAACGATTAACTCCGCTGTCGGGAATTGGGTGCGTTCCAGCGGAAGGGGGCTTTCAAGCCTGCCCCCGAACCGATAATTATGCTCCTTGCCGGGCGTTTCGCGCGGATATTCGTCCGCAAGCGATAAAAAGCCGCGGCGCCGGATGGATCGTATCATGGCCGCCAAGACCACGTTTCGAGGCTCGTTCACCGCACTCGTAACCCCGTTCAAGAACGGGTCGGTCGACGAAAAAGCCTTCCGCGAGCTCGTCGATTGGCAAATCGCCGAGGGAACCAATGGCCTGGTCCCGGTCGGCACCACCGGCGAAAGCCCGACGCTGTCGCATGACGAGCACAAGGACGTCGTCGAATGGTGCGTCGACCAGGCGCGCGGCCGCGTTCCCGTCATTGCCGGCGCCGGCTCCAATTCGACCGCTGAGGCGATCGAACTCGCCCGGCATGCCGAAGAGGCCGGCGCCGATGCCGCGCTTGTCGTCACGCCCTATTACAATAAGCCGACGCAGGATGGGCTTTATCAGCACTTCAAGGCGATCAACGATGCGATCGGCATTCCCATCTTCATCTACAACATTCCCTCGCGTTCCGTGATCGACATGTCCGTCGACACCATGAAGCGCCTCTACGAACTCAAAAATATCGCCGGTGTGAAGGACGCGACCGCTAACATGACGCGCGTGTCGCAGCAGCGCGCCGCGCTCGGCGAGGACTTCAATCAGCTGTCGGGCGAGGACATCACCGCGCTTGGGTTCATGGCGCATGGGGGCCATGGCTGCATCTCGGTGACCTCCAATGTCGCACCGCGGCTGTGCGCGGAGTTCCAGGCTGCATGCCAAAAGGGCGATTTCGCCGCTGCCTTGAAACTGCAGGACAAGCTTGCGCCGTTGCACATCAATCTGTTCGTCGAGACGAGCCCGGCGCCGATCAAATATGCGCTCTCGCTGCTCGGCAAATGCGCCAACACGCTACGCCTGCCAATGGTGCCGGCAAGTGAAAAAGCGCAAGCGGCGGTTTGCGAAGCCATGGTGCATGCCGGCCTGATCAATTGACGCGGCTGCGGCTCGTCGGCGCGGTGCTTCGGCCGCGCGATTTTCGCGCTTATTGATCGATTGGGAGATCGCGGGATGTTCGAGGATTTTAAGAAATTCGCCCTGCGTGGCAATGTCGTGGATCTGGCCGTCGGCGTGATTATCGGCGTCGCCTTCAACAACATCGTGCAATCGCTCGTCGGCGACATCATCATGCCGCTGATCGGCGCCGCAACCGGCGGCCTCGACTTTTCGAACTATTTTATTCCACTTTCCCACAAGGTGACCGCAGTCAACCTTGCCGACGCAAGGAAGGAAGGTGCCGTATTGGCTTGGGGGAACTTCATTACGATCGCGCTCAATTTTTTGATTGTCGCCTGGGTCTTGTTCTGGCTGATGCGGCTCATCGGTCGGTTGATGCCTAAGGAGCCCGAAAAAGCGCCGACCGTGAGCAAGGAGGTGGAGTTGCTCACCGAAATCCGCGACCTGCTTAGGGCCCGGTGAGCGGTGGCGTTCCTAAGGTGCGATTAGAATGGCGGCCAAGGGGGCGACAAAAACGGAAAGAAAGCTTCGCGTCGTTGCCGACAATCGCAAGGCGCGCTTTAATTATTTCATAGACGAGACGTTCGAAGCCGGGCTCGCGCT
>Ga0187783_10003616_pt1 | contig 11406 bp, 13 predicted proteins | sample 1015_SJ02_MP02_2_FD_132471 | JGI IMG/M metagenome (GOLD analysis project Ga0187783, IMG submission 132471) | Tropical peat soil microbial communities from peatlands in Department of Meta, Colombia - 1015_SJ02_MP02_20_MG | ecosystem: Environmental > Terrestrial > Soil > Wetlands > Peat | place... | reverse complement strand
GTCGAGCAATGGTTGACCGGATGCCTGAAGCGGCCAGCCGCGGTGAAGGCGGCGCCGGGACAAGCCTCCCGATCCGCCCTGCTGGGCCAAGGCTAGCAGCGCGACGAGGCGACCAAGGGAGGACCGCCGAGACAGCCTCGTTCCGCTGGATTTGATTTTGCTAGCGTCCGGGACCGCGGTCACCATCGTCGATGACCTTTCGCGTAGATAGGCTATTTTTGAAAACGTAATGCCTTGAAAAATTTGAAGAATCCTGGTCTCAATTTGCAAAAACAACAACTTCCTCAAGGTCACGTGTCGAACGCTCACGCTATTGTACGCCGCCAGAGGACGCCAGGTACCCTTGAGCGTGAACTCACCAACCTAGTCCTCAGGATAATATGGAACTTTGAGAATTCACCACCGGTGTGGCCTGCGCGCTACAGCTTTCGACGCCACTAACAGCTAATTTGTGATGAAGCACTGGAATGGCGCGAGTTTTCCCTGCGTGGAACGCCCAATGTAACCTTAGGTACTTTCGAGTTCCATTTGTCAGTCAGGTAGAGTTTGAAAATGGGTAATCGGTTGAGTGTTAGCGCTGGAGCGAAAGCTGCAGAAACTGTGATCCCGTTTGCGCCGACTGGTAGGAGTGCGGTTCCAAGCGATGCGGATCAGCTCGATCTGGCCGGACGGACGATCCTAGGCTTACTCAATAAAGCTGCCGGCGTGGCTGAAGAAAACAGCAGACAAGCCCTCAATTTGGCTCAGAAGTTTTCTCAGCAGCTTCGAGCTTTCGAAGATCGAATCGCAGCACTTGAGGATGAGGTTCGCCATCATCAGGACCGAGCCGATCGCGCCGAACAGTGGCTGCATAGAATCTACACGGAACTCGAAGAGCGCTTCTTCGGGTCGGACGCACGGCGTGGCGCCGCCGAGGGATTTGCGCGGCGGTTAGACGAAGCGCTTAATGGGTGAAGCTGGTGGCCGTTTAAAAACGTCGAGGCGATCTCCGATATTGGGGGGCCGGCATCACGTTTTCCGTAAGCCACCAAACGCCCGCTTGGGAGTCGCACTAGCGGTCCCAGCGTAGCGCGAGCGGGTTGAGATTGCGCGCGACTTCGAGCAGCGCCGTCCGTTGAGCCTCAGACAGGGGCGCTAAAGGATGCCGTACTGCGTCGCTAGCGATAACGCCGCCTTCCCGCATCACCGCTTTGGCTGCCCGAAGCCCGCACTGCCGGTTCTCGTAGTTGATGAGCGGTAATATCCGCGCGTAGTGCGCAGCTGCCTCAGCGCGCCGCGCGGCACGATAGTGTTCGACGACCGGCTTGATCAGGTCCGGCAGCAGGGCGCTCGGCATCGTCCCAGTCGCGCCAGCATCGAGATCGGCCATGAGCGTGATAGCTTCCTCGCCATCGAACGGGCCGACAATGGCATTGCCGCCCAGCTCAATGAGAGAGCGCAGCTTTGTCGCCGCCGCCGCCACCTCGATTTTGAAATAGCACACTTGGGGGATCTCGCGGGCGAGCCGCACCAGGAACGGCACTGAGAGAGCGACACCGCTGAGCGGAGCGTCCTGCAACATGATCGGGATAGCAACAGCCTCAGCGACCCGAGCAAAATGTTCGATCATCGCGCTCTCCTCGGCGCGCAACAAAGTGCCGTGATACGGCGGCATCAGCATGAGCATGTTTGCACCGGCCGCCTGGGCCTTGCGGGCGCGGTCAGCCGCAATGCGAGTGCTGAAATGGCTGCAGGTGACGATCATTGGCACGCGGCCCGCCACGTGGGACAGGCATAGATCGAGCAAGACATCGCGCTCATCGTCGGACAGTGCGAATTGCTCTGAGTAATTCGCCAGAATACAGATTCCATCGACGTCTTGGTCAATCATGCAATCAAGGACGCGTCGCTGGCCTTCTAGGTCGAGATCGCCGGAATCAGTGAAGGGTGTGGGCGCAATTGGAAATACTCCAGTCCATCTACGGGTTACATGATCGAGCACATTATAACTCCTCCAGGTAGAGCTTCGAAAAACGCGGTTGGCGAAGTCAAGTCGAGCATGCCGGGTCAGCTTCAGCTGCTGGCCCATCTCGGCAATGAGCACGGCACAGCTGACCTAAAACGACGTTCTTGCCCTACCCGGGCCTCTCCGACGTCGCCGCAATGTCCGCCAAATTGCCGGTCCCGGCGTAGCATGCCACAAGGGGAAGGCGCACTCAGCAAGATAGCTGAGGTCGCAGGATCGGTTGTGAGAGAAGGACAGCAACGCATGTTCACCCACCTCATGGTCGGCGCCAACGATCTCGCCGCGTCCAAGAAATTCTACGATGCTGTGCTGGGCGTCATCGGCCTGCCGGCGGGCCAGGCCGATCCGAAAGGGCGCATCTTTTATCGCTCGAAATATGGTGTGTTCGGCATCACCAAACCGATCGACGGCAAGCCGGCGACGCATGCCAATGGCGGTACCATCGGCTTCGCGTGCGCCAGCCCCGAGCAGGTCAAAGCCTTCCATGACGTCGGAGCCGCGAGCGGCGGCAAGAGCATTGAGGACCCGCCCGGCTGGCGCGAAGGGACCACCGGTAAGTTCTATCTTGCCTACCTGCGCGATCCATGCGGCGACAAGATCTGTGCCGTGCATCGCGGCTGAACGCATCGCATCGCGACCGACCGTCGGTCGATCCGGCGGCGGACAGCACCCTCGGGCGGCCAGGTACTGCAACCCCTTGATACCGGCAGGAAGAAATAGGCCCCGCCCTTGATAGTCGTGAAAGCCGGCAGAGGCCCCTTATCTTCTTTCGGACAGGACGCTTTGGAATTTTAAAGTCGAACGTGCCGTCTTGCGTGCCGATCGTCGGATCGTGCTCATTGCCGAGCTCGTGAAAATTCGGGTCGTTTGCCCAAACATTTTACACAACCTCGAATTGGCGGACGAGACTCGCGCAGATTACGAACTCCGCGATACCGCGAAAACGCGGTCCTCTGGCGCACCTTCTGGCAAAGCTGGACCGTATGTGGCTCCGCGACGGATTATTTTACGCCGCTGGAGGTTCCCCAGGGTCGTGTCACGCCGATTCATCCGGCGAATATGTGATCCGAGCGGCATCAGTACCAGCCGAAAAGCCAGTTTTTATTGCGACGCAAACGGTATGGTCTTAGATTATTCGGGCCCGCCAAAGAAGCCTGCTAGCATCCGAGCCGATCAAAGACGTTAGCCCCGATGCTCCTGTCGATCAGGCGGGAGCTTCCGGGTAATCTCCATCGCCAATGAGAAGTTGCGGGGCTGGTGGCAGCAAGTTTTGCCGGACCTCATCAGGCTGGCATGAAGGGAAGAGCGATGTTGAGAGGCCCTCGCCGGCATGCCGGCGCCGCCACAGCCGCTATGGTCGCGTGCCTACTTGGCACCCTATTAATTTTGCTCAGTGCGCCGCTGGTAAGTCTTTACGCCTTCGCGGCGGAGGGCGCCGCTCTCTCGATTTCGCGAGGCCAATTCTTTCGAGACTTATTTGAGAGCGAGTTTGCGATCTTACGCATCGAAGGCAACCAGGCCAAGGTGGCGGGAGTGGGTTTTGTTATTCATCAATCACCCATTCAGATTTTGACGTGCTACCACGTGGTGTCGGAAGGGACTGAGCTAAACAAGGGACCTATTGTTTACTCAATTATCCGAAGACCAGAGGAGGCAACTGAAATTGACGCGCGAAGAACCATAGGCAACTTCTTTAGAGTCACGCGCATTATGTTTAAGCCGGAATATGATCTGGCGATTTTGGAAATTGATCCGCACGAGAACGAAGAAATCGCCCACAAAATTCGTCTAGAGGAGAGCAAGCCACTCGTTCTAAATTTTGATGTTACACAGAGAGCCGTGGGATCAGAAGTGGCTTGGCTCACGACCGCTGCTGAGGGAGAACCGACGCTGACGCCCAGACTGTTCATTGGCAATATAGTAGCTAGCTACATCACAAATGAAACCTACTTCGCCCAGTCTGCTTCTGGGAAAATTGCTCGAGTAATTAGCGGAGCTAGAATATTAGAAGTAGACAAACTCTTTCTACCCGGTGCCAGTGGCAGTCCTCTTTTGAACACTGATACGAGGCAGGTGGTCGGTTATGTACAGGGATATCGTGCCTATGCTCTCAATTCAGGTCTCAATGTGACCGAGGACGTGGAAATTGGGGACAAGTCACTGACAAGGGAGAAGTTGAAATTCGAGCCGCGTCTAATAACCTCATTATCGCGGGCTATTGATTTGCGAACCGCTCAAGAGTTTTTCTCCGAGGAGGGCTATGTAACTAAATGAGGCTGATCGGCCCCCCACAGGTGGTGGGATCGTCCAGCGTAGTCAACGACTATGACCGTGAGGATGAATCTCACGGGCAGCAAGTGCTCTGGTGCAAATTGCGGTCTTCGTTAGTCTCACCGCTGCTGCCGATCCCATTCACTCAGGGTGAAGCAAGCAGTCTTACTTCTCATTTCGCTAGCAGTCGATCGCCTCGATCATCGAGCAAGTAACCGCCCGAACCGTCCAGCAGAGGGCCGCCGCCTTTGTGGACATTTCCCGCTGAAGGTGGATGAGAAAATGACGGTGCTGAAGGTAGACCAGAAGGTGATGGCCCCCTAACGATCAGCACTGCAGTCCTCGTCGTACTGCCGTGACCGTTGGTCACATTTCTGAATGCGACGCTGGGTCTATAGGTGCCTGGCGGTAGTTGCGCTGCTATTGGGTTCACTGTGAGCATAATGGTAACGCCGCCGGTGTCGGCCGTATCAGAGCTTGAACTGACCGTGAGCCACGACGGAGTAATAATGTAGTATCTAACCGTGCCGATTGATGCGCTTACCTGATATTGAAAAGATGCTGGCGAGAATGGTCCACCCTGGGGTCCGGACATCTGCATCGCGGTCTGCGGCGTGACAACCAACGACGGTCGAGACGTCTGGACCGGTTCCTGGGCGGCGGCATTCGACATCACCAGTTGCGTGCCTACTGCGGCGAGCGAGGCAGCCCAACCCAGTTTTTGCAATTTATCGATCTGACGCATACGCTCGCTTGCACCTTTCGTTGTTGTGCCGCAGACCGCGTTGTGACCCGATGCGTCGATTTTTGGACGCGGGTCATCACACAGGGGGCCTCATCCGTGCTCGGATGAGCAGCTCAACGAACAGAGCTGCCGTCAGCACTCCGCCCGCGCCGTACAGCGTTGCCACAAAATTGGACGAGCGATCCGGCGCCAAGGCTTGCAAGCCCTCGAGCAGCGCCGCGACGGCAATCAAGATTCCCCCGACCACTAACGGACGGCGCCAAGTGAGGCCGAACATCAACATGAAGCCGAAATAGCCGACAAAATGGTCGATTTGCCAACCGAGCCCGGTGCGGGGTTGCCAGTTCGCCGGCCCCAGGGCGAGAAACGCGAGCAAGATCATGGCGATCGCGCTTGTGATCATTTTGATGGTCATTTCTATCAGTATCTATCCAGCAGTCGCGAGGGCGTTAAGCGGCACCCGATTAGCGAAGAAGCACTGTCCCGGAGCACGAATGCTACGATAAGTCGCAACAACGCGGCAGGTCGCCAAACGCTGCACCCTCCGCTACGACCGTGCATAATCGTTCGTCGCTGCCGCTTCGGGATTGCGCGTCCCGCGGCGGAACTCCCGTGCGTCAGAAGCAAGCATCGACTCATCCGCCCCTGTCGATCAAGAGGCGCTCTTCGTCGGTTATGGTCGCAACCTTCTTCGTCGGAATAGGCTGGGGCAAATTGCGTGGCTGGTAGCGCGAGCCGACGTGACTAGCGCGCTTCGAGACGGCGCTCCAATGCACCCGTTCGTTAATGTTCTCTTCCGTAGGATCTCTGCTGTTAAAAAGGTATCCATGCTGAATAGCAATGGGAGACAAGACCACGCGGTAGTGTGGCCATAAGTGGTCAATTGCCCAGCCTTTCGTGGAATCCACGACACTGCCCTCGATACTGGGGCTTGTATTTGACTTCACCGATTCGACATCGAACTCTAACCCGGTGAGGGCCTGGACACGCGCAATCATCCAAATCAGCGCTTGATCTGAAAGGCCGCTGTCCGGGTAGCCGCCGCCGACATTGCAATGAGCGCCTGCGAACCAGGTTTGCTCGACGTGGCCCGTGGGTTTATGTCCCCTTGGTATGGTCCAAAATGTTGGTACAAAGGGTCGCCGGTGCTCGTCGACGGCGACGGCGTGAAGTCCAACTTCGACGTGCCCGCCAAGCCTGGTGTCATGAAATCCAAGCGTCACAAGCGCGAAGTATCTCGCCAGGGGAGCGAGTCCGAAACCCGCCGGGATGCCATACGAGCCAACCGTATCCCACACGCCGACACATTTGACCAATCGAGAAACGTGGAAAGCTCGACCTTCCGCCGCCAAACCATATTCGGCAATAGTCCTTTGCTCTGCTGAGCCTGCCGTCTGCGGCTGTTGTCGCGCCGCAGGCCTGACTCGATAATGTTGCCAAGCAACCTCGAACAAGCCGACATCCAGTCGGCGCGGGATACCGGATGCGCCGATCAACCCTGCTAGCGCTCGCGCCGCGTACGCCCCCCGAGAGAAACCAAAGATGTATATTTCATCGTCCGCCTTATAATCCTCGACTACGAAACCGTAGCAATCAAGAACAATCTTCTTGAGACCGAGCCCGACAGCTCCACCGAGGAACCTCTTGAACAGGTCGCCCTCGGTTCCCGCGCCGTCGTGATACCGGACACGTTGCACCGAGCCGTCGATCGCGCGATCTTTGATAAACGCATTGGCAAAAACTCTGTTAGCACTATCCAATTTTGCGACATTGGTATCGCCGGTGATGCCCTCTTTATCCCAAGTGCCGTCGATAAGAATTACGATCCTCTTCATGCGATCCTCGAATCTGCCAACCAGTCGGGTCCTCGGTGCCTCCTCTGAGCGATGACAGTTTTACGTCTCCGATGGCATTATGTCATCGAGTGGCTGGCATGATGAGCCGAAAGGACAGCGCACCCGCCCACTGCGTGGTTCGCGCTGGTGACGCCGCACCTCATCTCTGCTTCCCGAGAACTCTCGTGGCCCGCCGAAGTCGTATTAGGCGCACTCGCCAGACCACTCGTAGAGGTTCTTCGCGCGTCTGAGTATTGTCGCTCCAGCAAATTCTGCAATTTGAACCCAACAAAATTCGCCGCCCGCGTGCGTCCCTAAAGAGTAGCTCCTATCGGCAGAGAATTTCTATGCGGCGTCCCTAGTCGCCAGCGCCTTCTTAAGTTCTAGCCGAAGGTGAAACATGATGGCGGCGACCCATATATCGGCCTTCTCTTCGGAAAATCCCATATTCTTTCCTGATCGTAAGTAACTGCGTCTCGCGGCGTCGAGTGCGCGGCTCCACCGACTGGCACGGCTCCCTGCGATGGCGCGAGCGACGGAAGGGATCCCCGCAAGAACCGACGCGAGAATATCGTTCCTTTGCGAATCCATAATTGGTTGGACGAATCGGTGGGATGTTCTTTCAAGCTGCTGCGCCATGTCCAAGGAGCTGAGTACGAATCGCGTCCTCGACCTGGGCAACCGCGTCCTCACTCTCACTAGCACGGGCTTCAGCATTTCTCACGTACAATTCAAGCTGGCGCACCTTTTCCTCAGCGGCCCTCGCGTGTGCTTGCTCTAAATTTAGAGCTTCGGCTGCCTTTGCGGCCATGATTAGAGCTTCGTCAATCTTGTCTTGGGCCGTTCGTTGCTCCGATTCAAGCTGCTGAATGCGCTCTTCCGCAGCGCGCAATTTCTGAGCCGCCCTCTCGGCGAGAGTTTGGGCGTATTTTGCGTTATCATTCGCACGCGCCTCTAGATCCCTGACCAGGTCCGCTGCCTGAGAAACGAGATCGAGGATACCTTCGCCGCGTGTCGCCTCTACGGGCGGGAAAGGGTCTGAGAAACGAAGCAGCTTCTTGGTAGAAAGGTTGTTGCCCATGGTGGCCGTTCGCAGAGAAAGAGGTAAAAAATCTATTGCCAGGTGGTAAATAAAGTCTTTACGGGAGATACCGAAGCGGCGAAGTGCTTCGATTGGGTCTTATTGCGGGACAGCCTTTGCCCGCCGGTGAGACGCTACATTATTACTGTTCGGCGTTCCCTTAGCGCGAGCGTTATCGAAGACGAAAGCGTGGGTGCGCCGGGTCCGTCGGAGTAGAGTCTCTCTGAAAAGAGGTATGCGATGGGAAGCGCACTTGGGAACGTCTTCCGATGGCTTGCTGGGATCATTGCGGCCTTCGATAGGCCGGCTGAGCGCCGCTCGCAACAAGCGCATCCGGCGTCGGATATCGCGGTCGAAAGTCGCGCGTGTTCCGCTGAGGCAGAAGGTGTCACCGCAGAGCGCTCCGCCACGGAACTGACAAGTGTGGTACTTCACACCGACCCCGTTGTTGTTGATGACGGGTTCGCCTCGGACGTTCGTGTCAACCGTGTCGCCGCCCTGCCCGACGGCCAAGAGATTCAGCGCCGGCGTGACCTGGTCAGGGCACTGTTTAACGATTTCTGGAGCGGATACGACAACAAGCCCGCGTCGTTCGTGGATCGGCTGGACCAAGCCGAAAGGTATCTTAATGAGCGGCTCATCGCTTGCGGCGAATCCTGGACGCTCGACGCCGCGACACGCAAGCTGCTAGGCTTGCCACCCTCGTTAAATTCACCCGATGGGGGCAAAGGGCGCATCTAGCCGTTAGGCGAGACCGGGCAAATCAATGTCCTCGCTCGCCGTTGACCACCCCTACAAACTTGGCGCGCTGAGGCGCTACTTTGCCAGCGATAACAGTGGGTCGAGCGGTGCATCCTCGGCGAGGGCCGGTGCCGCCGATGGCCTCCCGAGGCAGGTATAAACAAAGTCTGCTTGCTGAGAGATCCGGAGCGGACTCCTTAAGCACGACAAATAGGCTGCATCATTCGCTTACTTAACCGTCGTGGCGGAAGTTTTCGAATCCCGTCGCGGAGCGGCCGGTTAGTTGCCGAATTTGGCGCCTTGGCGCAAGAGCCCCTTGGCGCCGGCGGTCGTGCCGATCCTAGAGCCCCCGCGAGTGGTCGCCTCTGAACGCCCGCAAGCGGTATTGGGGGGCGGGCCGGGCGGGCCCCGCCGGCAATCGAAACGAAGCATTTCGCTTGCCGGAAACCAAGCGAAAGGTTGGACAAAAAAACTTAACAAAAACGCGGCCGCTTGCGGGCACTAAGCGCGCAAGTGCCGCGAAGGTTAGCGGTTTGGCGGCGCCGTCCAAAGTGCTGCGCTTTCGGCCCCGCTATCGCCACCGCCGCCCCCGCTAGCCGCTTCGAGATCGGGGAAGCACCAGCTTCTCGATCAACTGATCATTTTTTTGTTTAAAACGGATTTACAAAGGTTACGCCGCGCAACGTGAAACCATCTTGGAAATCCTCGGTCAACAAATACTTCACACCTGCACGCTGAGCAAAAGCCCATAGCATTGCGTCCCAAAACGCGATTCGATGTACCCTTACCGCCTCAAGCGCCACGAAAAGATCTTCGGTATCGGCCCCTTGTACCGGCAGTACGGCGCACCACGCATCAATCGTCTTTCGGATTTTGCTAACGGGTATGCGCGCTATACGCCAAGCGACGTTGCTGAACTCCGCGAGGGTCTGCAGTAAGAGGACGACCGATGAGGCGCGCATTCCGCGGCCGAGCAGATCCCGCGCCCGCTCCACACGCGCGTCGGCTAGCGCCGCGGTCGCATAAACCAGGATATTGGTATCGAAGGCGATCATGAGCGGTCATGCATGACGTCGCGCTCAAACCTCGGTAGTTGATTCCCCCAAGCCAGTCCCTCTTTCATGACAGCGATGGCATGTTTGATGGCCTTTCGGCGCTCCGGCGTCATGGGCGGTGGCCGATAGGGCGCCAAGACCGCCACCGGTCTGTTGCGCTTGGTGATGAGGATCTGTTCGCCGCGTTCTGCCCGCGAAAGCAGATCGGAGAAGTGATGATTGGCTTGGCGCGCATTGACGGTTTTCATAGCGAAACCCAAAAGTACTCCCGCTGCGGAGCGGCCCCCTTAGGGGTTTGCCGAAATCGGCGCCGCTGGCCCTCATAATAAGAGGCCGTTTCGAAGTTCTTTGTCAGGCGTGCCGCTCGTCGAGCAGCGCCTTGGCCCGGATCGAGCAGTTCGCGACCTTGCTGCGGCTTCCCCTGAGAGCGCCAGAGGCGCGTTTGTCGCTCATGGATGCCTGGGCCTAAAGCTCGTACCGTTAATAACCCCTGCAACGTGCCTTTTCGCACCACCCACGGCGCCCGAACCGGGCCGTCCCATGCCGGTGCCATTGATCATGGAACGGTTGATCGACGCGGTAAGCGGTGGGGGAATAGGCTTCACGACGCCTGCTCGACGGGGAATGAGCGGTTGATTGACGCCCAGTGTCCGCTTTTCCCCCTGGGTTAGGGTCCTGCTGGCTGTCTCGCTGTTGCCGCTTGGCTGACGAACGCGCAGCCCAATCGCGTTTCTCACGACGCGCTCGTTGCCCGAGCGTTTCCAAACCTGATGGTTGTCGCGGGGGGTTCCCAATGGTCGAGCGATATCGGATTTCTTCCAAGCGTGCGTTTTAGCGGACGGCCGAGAGTGAGGCCCGTTTATGACCGTGATACGAGTATCAATCGGACCCCACTCAGTTCGAAGAGATTTGGCGCCGTGCTGCAGGTCTTGCCCATCGTTGTGCGTCACGGGGCCCTTTCCCTCTCCACGCTCGGTAGAAGCACGGTCGCCGTTATCTGAGGCTGGAGCAGTTTCTGCGGCCACGGCGAAATTCGTTGCTGTTGTGCCTAGCAAGAGGACACATACGGCGGACAGTTTCGCAAGAAAGCGCTGGCGTTGCTTCATGGCGATCAACCTCGGTCTATTTACTCGGCTGGAGTGAACTGGTTGTCCGAGGTCCTCATAGGCGTCGCAAGCATCCGCTCTCCGCCAATTCCACTACGGCTCTTGCTGCTCTCGACCGCCAGCCGCCGGCGCGTCAATGAGGCCAATAAAGGCCGCTGGCGTTCCCCGGAACCGGGCCGATTTGCCAAGTGGCGACGCGGGCTGACTACTCTTACGCTTACGCTCACCCATGCGCCGAATATAGGACGGGCCGGAAAGGAATCCGAGTCGTCGAACGTCATCCGGCGCGCGCTAACACCCTGGCGAGCCGCGTTGCCGAAAGTAAAGCCGCGCGATTACTCAACCATTTCCGAAGTGCTGGACGCTCGTGGAGTGGGCCGCCACATATGCGGCACGTAGCTACATGTTGGGTGGTAATCGAATCGTCGTCGATACGAACTACCTTGTATGACGCGCCGCAACTTAAACAGTTGAGGGGTGTTGCCTGGGATTCGGTCATCTACGCACCTACACATCCCCCGACACCAAGGATGATAGGGCTAAGAATGCGACTAGGACAATCCCTAG
>Ga0187783_10003615_pt1 | contig 11411 bp, 11 predicted proteins | sample 1015_SJ02_MP02_2_FD_132471 | JGI IMG/M metagenome (GOLD analysis project Ga0187783, IMG submission 132471) | Tropical peat soil microbial communities from peatlands in Department of Meta, Colombia - 1015_SJ02_MP02_20_MG | ecosystem: Environmental > Terrestrial > Soil > Wetlands > Peat | place... | reverse complement strand
ATCTGGCGCAGCCACGCCCCGAGCGGCGCCTCGCGGCGAAACTGCGGGAGTCGCTCGTAAAACGTCATCATCGTGTCCTGGAAAACATCTTCCGAGAGCGCGCGGTGCCCGACCAGGCGGCGGATCAACGTCAGGGTCGCCGGCGCCAGCGCGGCGTAGAGCGCCCGTTGCGCCGCCTCCCGGCCGGCGCAGGCGTCCTCGAGCAGCGCATCGTCGATGACGATATCCGTCAGTCGGGCCACGAAACCCTTAGATGCGCGAGAGCGGCAAAAGGTCGCAGCGGCGTCGCCTCCCGCACTGCCTTTCCCCGTTTCAGCTCCTTATACTGCGTGCCTTCAATGCCCGAGTGGCGGAATTGGTAGACGCAGCGGACTCAGGCCAAATGAATTGAGCCCCCGCGGAGAAATCCGCGGGGTGAAACCCGTCAAACTCGGTGAAGGCCCTGGGGCAGTTTCCGGCTGCTTCGAGCTGATGCCGAGCCAAGCCGTGCGTGGTGACACGCAAGGAAGGTGTAGAGAGCAGACGGCGGGCACCTGTGGCCTCGCAGGCTATGGTGAAGGCGTGCTCCAGACCACGAACCCACGCTGGCGCGGGGGCGGCGAAAGTCGAAGTGGCAGGAAAATCCGCCGCCCTTAAAAGCGTGTCGGTTCGACTCCGACCTCGGGCACCACAAACCTCGGCCTGCATGCAGCGCCGCCTCGCCGCTTACTCAAACCAACTTGAAGCATTGCTTGGATGGAAAGCATCGGGCGGAAGCAAAAAGCGGCAGTGCGTCTTTGTAGTCACTTGCTCTTTGCGGCTTATCGTCGCCAACTGCCGCCCCGGCACGGATCCTGCGATCTGCTTCTCGCGTGGATCGCTTCGACGCGAGACCTGCCTCACCGCAACCCGGCTCGCGGCTGACCATAATGCGGGGCCATGAACACCAGCCAGCAACGCAGAACGCTTGAGACCGAGGCGACTCAGCGCACACTACGAACCCTCGAGGTCGGTCCCGCCGCGGCGGCGAATGAGCCGGCGATACCCGTGCTCTACCCGCCCGAGGACGACATGCACTCCGGTAAGAGCATCGCGGCGAGTATGGCTGTGGGTGCCGTCCTCTGGACCGTGGTCGGCGTCCTGGTCTGGCTGGCCCTGCGCTAAGTTCCGCGGCGCTTCCGGACCACCCGCGCGGGGCCTACGCGCGGGCTTTGTCGCTACATTGCGACGCACCTCACCGCGCCCTCTCGGCCCCCCCGCGCAGAATGCCCGGCATGGGGCGAAAGGACTACCGACCCCTCGAGCACACGCCGGACACCCTCCCGGGTTCCGAGCCCGCCCCTGCTGCCAACGACACATTGATGGGTCGGCCCGCCGATCTCGGCCGGCCGGAAACTGACCTTCGCACCGCCCGCGGCTTTGGGATGGGAGTCCTGATCGGCGCAGGCCTGTGGATCGTCGTCGCCGTGTTGGTTTGGCTGGCCCTGCGGTAGGCCGGCTCGCTCGGTACCCGAGGGCTACGGCTCACGCAAGTTCCAGGGGTAGAATCAAGGGCGGCCCACATCCTCGGAGGTAGCGGTCGGGGAGACTCACCGCCGCTGAAATCGAATAATTGAAGGCCCCGAAGACCGGGGCGGCTCGAAGCCTTCCACGGCAATGGTATTTACCTTCGCGTAACTCACACGAGTCTCGCGGCTGGCGGCTCGAGTACCGCTTCTCCGGCAAGGACGAGCAAGCAGCGCGCCGAGACGCCGCCGCATAGGGGGTGAGTCTTGCAAACTTCTCTCGCGAGATTCACACGAATCGCCCTCGTGTTTACCTTCGTGAGTCTGTGGGCGGCATGCACGGGCGGTGGCAATGAGACACCCCCGACAGAAAGCTTCAGCATCGGCGGTTCGGTGTCCGGGCTCCTGGCCAGCGGGCTCGTACTGCAGAACTCGGGTAACACAGTGGCGGTCTCCGCCAATGGCCCGTTCAGGTTCACCACGGGCGTTGCAAGCGGAGCAACCTATGCCGTGACTGTGCTGACTCAGCCCAGCGGCCAGTTCTGTACGGTGACCAACGGCACCGGAACCGTCGGGACGGCAAACATCGCCGGCGTGGCGGTAGTGTGCGCCTTTGGTGAGTGGACCTGGATGAGCGGGTCCAACACGATAAACGTCGCTGGAGTGTATGGAACTCGCGGGATGGCGGCCGGCGGCAACGTGCCCGGAGCGCGCTCCGGCGCGGTGTCATGGGTTGATGCCGCGGGCAACCTCTGGTTGTTCGGCGGCTATAGCGTGTATCTCGGGGCTGACTCTGACGACCTGTGGAGATTCACGCCCAGCACCGGCGAGTGGACCTGGGTGAGTGGGTCCGACACAGGAGACGTCGCTGGAGTGTATGGAACTCGCGGGATGGCAGCCGCCGGCAACGTGCCCGGAGCGCGCTCCGGCGCGGTGTCATGGATTGATGCCGCGGGCAACCTCTGGTTGTTCGGCGGCGCGGGCTGCGTCTTAATCGACGGTGTCTCAACCGGGGGGTACCTGAACGACCTGTGGAGATTCACGCCTGGCAGCGGCGAGTGGACCTGGGTGAGCGGGTCCAACACGATAAACGTCGCTGGAGTGTATGGAACTCGCGGGATGGCAGCCGCCGCCAACGTGCCCGGAGCGCGCTCGGGCGCGGTGTCGTGGATTGACGCCGCGGGCAACCTGTGGCTGTTCGGCGGCTATAGCGTCTATCTCGAGACTGACTTTAACGACCTGTGGGAATTCACGCCCAGTACCGGCGAGTGGACCTGGATGAGCGGATCCGACACGGTAGACGTCGCTGGAGTGTACGGAACTGAAGGGATGGCAGCCGCCGGCAACGTGCCCGGAGCGCGCTCGGGCGCGGTGTCATGGATTGATGCTGCGGGCAACCTCTGGTTGTTCGGCGGTCTCGGCTACGTCCCAGCCGCTGGTTACTCAGACTTTGGTTACCTCAACGACCTGTGGAAATTCACGCCCGGCAGCGGCGAGTGGACCTGGGTGAGCGGGTCCAACTCGATAAACGCCGCTGGAGTGTACGGAACTGAAGGGATGGCAGCGGCCGGCAACGTGCCCGGAGCGCGCTCCGGCGCGGTGTCATGGATTGATACCGCGGGCAACCTCTGGTTGTTCGGTGGCGGCTACGCCCCCCTCTTCGTCGATGGCTTCTTAATCGATGACCTCTCAACCTCCGGTGACCTGAACGACCTGTGGAAGTTCACCTCCAGCACCGGCGAGTGGACCTGGGTGAGCGGGTCCAACTCGATAAACGTCGCTGGAACGTATGGAACTCAAGGCGTAGCAGCGATCGGCAATGTCCCCGCAGCACGTGATAGCGCGGTGTCATGGATGGATGCGTCGGGCATTCTCTGGCTGTTCGGCGGCGAAAACGACCAGACCGCGGATGACCTGAACGACCTGTGGAAGTTTGTGCCACCACCGCCGCAGTCGGAATGACCTCGGGTCGTGCGAAAAATGTGCGCACGGTAAGGCGTGGGTTCTAGTTGCCGGTCCTTGCCCGAGTCGTTTAAAGAGACCAGGTACAAACCCTCTTCTCGCTTGTGTCAGCGTGCGCAAGCGGAAAGCGAACAATGGTCAGACCCGCAGGCAGCATCGATGAAAGAGTGATCTGCTTCGATGCGTTTACTGTGATCGAGGCGCAAGTCCAACCCGTGGACGCTCCCGGGATAAAGGAGATGACGGTACCACTGGCGCCGTCCAAAACATTCCATTCGCTGAGATCGAGGGTCGGGCTGATCGAATCTGTGGTCGTGTTATATAAGCTGAAGTAGATGTACCCCGTACGCCCACCGAATGACGGCGGCCCGCCGAAAACCTCGGCCCTGATACCGGTATTCACCCAGGCATAAGGAACTGGCTGCCAGCCGGCCGAGGCAATTTCAACGGTAGCTGGGTAATATTTTTCGACAATGGCAGTCGCCTGCGCTAACCCCGGTCCGTCCAACGTCGTCTCCAGTGGCGGAGTTGATGTCGGGGTCGAAGCGCTTTCGGGATAGTTATCCGCTGATGTGAAAACGCCCAACGACGCGCTTTCAGCGACGGCTTGCTCGAAAACAGTGAAGCTCGTCAGAGCAGCATTATCCGCATAGCCACATGGCAGCCCGCACGGCATGCCCGACGGTTCATAGTCCCGAACCGCCGGCTTTTGGTAGGCGAACATCCGCAGATTCACAGCTCCAAAATCATTGATCGGGGGCGGATTGGCAGGCGGATCGAAGTCAGCGCTCAGCTCTTCGTCGAGCCCCTCCACTGCCAAAATATCGCACATGGCCGCATCGAACATGCGTCCGACATTTTGGTCGGTGCCGGCCAGCTGGCCTCCGCCGTAAGACTTTATGCCGTTACATAAAAAAAGCATTCCCGGAAAGTCAGCGCGCAGGGAGTGTATGAGTTGATAAGACGAGAATGCATTGAGTATTGCCGGGGTGAGCGTCGCCGGATCATAGGTGAGAGGCACCGTCTCGTAAGATAAATGCCCTGGGCGATGATTGTAGTACGCGCCCCAACTGTGAAGACTGTCGAAGTAGATGCCATCGAGCCCGAGGCTCTCCAGCGTGCTTCCGCTCGGACAGTAACTTGGCAAAGCCAGATTCGGCCCGACCGTGCTCTGATAAATTTTGCCGACGGTCTGCCATTGCGGGCCATTCATATCGGAATACAAATTCGGATTCGCGTTTACCGGGAACTTGATATCGGTCAAAGGTGAGGCGGTACTCGTTGGCGTTGCTGTTGGAATAGAAACCGGAATCATATCGACTATGTAGTTGCTCGACGAATCATAGATGGCCGAGTTCGACAAGCCCGCAGCGTATTCGGGCGTACAGCCGCCCTTCCACCAAAAATCGCCGTATTGCATGCATAAAGAGGCGCCCGGGTTCGGATAACTTTGAATCAGATTCGAAAGCTGCCAAGACGGCGGAGTCGCGGTCGCCGGAATGAGAGCGAAAACATCTTCTTCACCGAAATTCGAGTATACGAAGCTCAAGATTCCATTTTTGTGATCTTGCGTGACCGCGCCGTAGTTGCAGGCCTGGTCCAGAAGAGTCTGATCGAAAGCGTAGTTCTGCGGATCGGCCGGCCCCGCGGCACCCCAGCGCGTGAACCATCCTCCTTGTGACAGACCGGCGGGAAATAACTTTGGGTTCGGCGTGCGCGCGCTGAAATCATTCGGGTAGAGCTGATAATACTGCCTGAGAGCATCGCGCAAACCCCAGTTGGGATTCACCGGATAAACGAGAAAGGAGAACGTGGCGGAGTCGAAAAGTGCGCCGCGCGCATACTCAGACAAACCGTAGTGTTGCACGAGTTCGTAGCCATTGTCGTCGAACTCATGGATGAAGCGACTGGGTTGCTCGGGTGGAATGGCGAAACTGAGTCCAAGGCCCTGTTGAAGATTGGTCACACTCGAAATCGGAAGGTATGTCTCAGGAGGCGGCGTGCTCGAAGAGAGCGGTATCTGCTCCTCGATGTTGGGCCAAAAGCTCCACTCCGCGGGTGAGCTCAGTGGCAGGGTAAAATGCACGTCGACGGCCTTTTCAGCAGCCGACAAAAAAGTAATCGTGCCCGACACGAGCAAGGCGCCATTGAATGAAGAATAGTTGACGCTGTATTCATAGCCATGGCTTTGTCCGCTGACCTGAAGCGAATTTGCCGTCGTGGTCACCGCGCCAACCATGGGCGCGCCGGCGTTGACGTTCACGTCCACAAACCAGAGCGTCGGTGCATCGACAAGCGTTTGTCCGCCGATCGTGAGCCCTGTCAGGGCTCCCGAACTTTGCGCCATCTGTATAGCGAACCCGCTCGACGGTGAGATCTGGCAAACGCCGTCGGCGCAGTTCGTAGTGGTGGCCGCGCTCGAATTCTCGAAGAAAAGAACGAGGGGGATGGCCGCAAGCGCTGCAACCCATTGGAGATATTCTTTGATTTGCATACCGTTGAAGGCTCCCCGTCCGGGGAGCGTATCGCGGCTCCCACCGCGCTGATACGGGCACGATCCCCCGAAGACCCGAACCCGCCCTGGGGGCAGTCCCGGCCTAATACCACATAATTCCCGCTCAGGTCGCCGGGCTGCGACATGGCTCACTCCCGGCCCGCCTCCGGCCGGCCACAATCGGCACTGATGGGCCTTCCCTATAGCATCCTCGATGGCCGGCGCGAGCAGAAACCGCTCGGGCGCGGCGCTGCGGGTGCGACCGTGTCCGCGCGGCGCCGAGCCGATGCCCCGAACGACGCGGCGGTCCGCGGACGGGCGGATCTCGCCCAGTCCGAGGAAGACGGCCTGCGCACAGCCCGCGGCTTTGCGGTGGGCTTTATAGTCGGCGCAGCAGTCTGGACCGTGGTCGCGCTGTTGCTGCGGCTCGCCTAGGCACGATCCACGCGCGCCGCGTAGCACCCTGCCCGTGCATTGTGCACGTGCAGGTACGCAACCTCGGTTTGGGCCAGCAGCCGCTCGATCGTGACGGCCAGGCCCGCACCTTCGCTGACGTCGGCATCGAGCAGCATGCCTTGCGCGCTGAACGCCCGCAGTGACAGTAAGCGCTTCTCGAACACCGGCGGCATCTCATCGATCGCGAGGCGCGCCTCCTCGGCATTCTCCCGCACATAGATCGCGTAGCGCGCACGGTAGGGACTTGCGAGGGCTAAGTGCTCGTAGTTGACGAGCAGCACGCGCTCCCCCGGCAGCGCATCGACCAGGCTCACGCGGCAGGGGAAGCCGGGGCGCCGATCGGCAAAGAGCCGCCGCGCGTTGCGTGCGATGAGCTGCTCGTCCGACAACGCGACGAGCGGCGCGAACTGGCCAAATCCGAGCCCGGTGATGCGAAAGCTCATGAGCGCCTCCGGCCCTTGTCTCGACTGGACTCAAGTATCGGGGCACCGCCAGCGCGAGCGCATTCCGTTTCTTGCTCGGCGAGCCGGCGTCGACAAGCCGCGGCGCCGTCCGTATCCTCGCCTACGGTCATGAATTTCTGTGAAAAGTGCGGCGCCCCGGTGCAACTTGCCGTTCCCGCAGGCGATCACCTGTCACGGCACGTGTGCACGGCCTGCGGACACATCCATTACCGCAATCCCCGCCTGGTGGTTGGCTGCGTCCCTGAGCACGAGCAGCGCATCCTCCTCTGCCGCCGCGCGATCGAGCCGCGCCGCGGCTACTGGACGGTGCCGGCGGGATTCATGGAGAACGGCGAAACGCTACAGCAGGCAGCCGCGCGCGAATCGGCCGAGGAGGCTCTCGCCGAAGTGACGATCGGCTCGCTGCTTGCGATCGTGCATGTCCTGCACGCCGAGCAGGTGCACGTGTTCTTCCGCGCGCAGTTGCCGGCGGCGCGTTTCGCGGCGGGACCGGAGAGTCTCGAGGTCGCACTGGTCGCCCCAAGGGACATTCCCTGGGACGACATTGCCTTCCGCAGCACCGACTTCGCGCTGCGCCGCTACCTGGAGGACAAGGCGGCGGGCGCCGAGCCGTACCACTTCCACAGCATCGATCAGCGCCCGCGAGCGGAGCACGCGGGCTGATTCACCGAGGCGCGCCAAGCCATGGCACAATTGCCGCCGCCTGCGTGAGGAAGCCGAATGACTTTCGTCGTTACCGAAAACTGCATCAAGTGCAAGTACATGGACTGCGTCGAGGTCTGCCCCGTCGATTGCTTCCACGAGGGGCCGAACTTCCTCGCCATCGACCCGGAGGAATGCATCGATTGCACGCTGTGCGAGCCGGAGTGCCCGGTGGAGGCGATCTTCTCCGAGGAAGAAGTGCCCGCCGGCCAGGAGCATTTCAAACAGCTGAACGCCGAACTCGCCAAGCAGTGGCCGGTGATCACGGAGAAGAAAGAGGCGCCCGCCGACGCCAAGGAGTGGGAAGGCAAGCCCGATAAGATCAAGCTGCTCGAGCGCTGAGCGCGCCGCGCGTACCCTGGCACGGCTGCGCCGCGCTCGCCGTCCAGGCTACTTACCGCCGCCCTTCAGCTCCTGCACCAGCTCTTGCGGCGACACGTAGCCCGGCAGCATCTCGCCGTCGGGCAGGATGATTGCAGGCGTGCCCTGCAGGGCGAACTCCTGGCCGAGCGCGAAGCTGCGCGCCACCGGGTTGTTGGCGCAGGGCTTGGCCTTGAGCTCCTGTCCGAGCTTGGCGCGCGTGAGCGCATCGTTGTGGTCGGCGGAGCACCACACCTGCTCGGCCTTGGTCCAGGAAACGGTATTGGGCCCGGTGCGCGGATAGAGAAGGTAACGCACCCGCACCCCGAGTTGGTTGTATTCGGCGATCTGACTGTGAAGCTTGCGGCAGTACGGGCAGTCGACGTCGGTGAAAACCGTCACGGTGTACTTCGGCGACTGCGGACCGAAGATCAACATCTCGCTTTCCGGGAAGGCGGCGATCCGCTTGAGGCGCAGCTCGCGGCGATGCTCCTCGGTGAGGTTGTTCTTGCTCGCGAGCTCGTAGAGATCGCCGGTAAAGACATACTTCCCGTCCGCGGTCACGTAGGCGATGTCGGCGCCGCGCGTGAGCTCGTAGACTCCCGGCACCGGCGAGGGGTGCAGCTCGTCGGCACGTGCCCCCGGGATGCGCGCGGCGATCTCGGCCCGCGGATCGCTCTTTGCAGCCGGCGCCTGCACTGCGCCCGGCTGCGGCGGCGGCTGCTGCGCTGCGAGCGAGGCGGCGGCGCACACGGCCAGCAGCATCACGACCTTGTTGGCAACCATCACTGCTTTCCGCGCTGTCGTCTGTGTGCAAGTTGGACCGGAACGCGCGCCGCAGGTTTCATTCGGGCGCACCCCTCAGGCGCGCGCCGAGTCTAGCATGGCGCCGGTGACGGCCATGGCCTGGTGCCGCGTTGGTGTGCCCGGTTGGGCGCGGCCGGGGTCCGCTTCAGCCGCGCGGATGATGGTGCGCGTGCAGCTCCTTGAGCCGCTCGCGTGCCACGTGGGTGTAAATCTGCGTCGTCGACAGGTCGCTGTGCCCGAGCAGCATCTGCACCACGCGCAGGTCTGCGCCGTGGTTGAGCAGGTGCGTGGCAAAGGCGTGGCGCAGGGTATGCGGCGAGAGCTCCTTGGCAATGCCGGCCTTGCGCGCGTAGCGCTTGATGATGTGCCAGAAAGCCTGGCGCGTCATACGATCGCCGCGCCGCGTCGGAAAGAGGTAATCGGTCTGGCGCTCGAGCAGAATCTCACCGCGTGCGCTCTTGGCGAATTCCTTGAGCGCACGCATCGCCTCCTCGCCGAGCGGAATCAGCCGTTCCCGGTCCCCCTTGCCGAGGATGCGGATCACGCCCTGGTTGAGATTGATCTGGCTCTGGCGCAGGTTGACGAGCTCCGATACGCGCAGCCCGGTCGCGTACAGCACCTCGAGCATGGTGCGGTCGCGGTTGCCGAGCGGATCGCTCACCACCGGCGCCGACAGCAGCGATTCGACTTCCTCCTCGGTGAGCGAGCGCGGCAGGGACCGTCCGATCTTCGGCATGGCGATCTGCGCGGTCGGGTCCTCGCGGATCACGCCCTCGCGCAGAAAGAAACGGAAGAAGCGCCTGAAGCTCGACAGTTGCCGCGCGGTCGAGCGCGGGCGGGCGCCGGCGCGCACCCGGGCGGCGATGAAGTCCTGCAGGTCGGCGCGCGAGGTGCGCATGATCGGCACACTGCGTTCGGCGAGCCAGCGAGCGAGCGCAGTCAGGTCGGCACGGTAGGCTGCCAGAGTGTTCGGCGATAGACCGCGCTCCATCCAGACCGCGTCAAGGAAGCGGGACACCGCAGGGTCTGCGGATTCGGTGTTGGCGGTCACGGCGATGGCGGTGTTGGACAAATCATCTCTCGCTGGAGACCTCAGCCCCGGGGGCGCGCCTCATGCGCTGCCGCGGGGGGTTTCCCGGCAACGTGCTGACCGCAGTATGGTGAGCGCGCCCCTGCCGTCGACGTGACCACCTTCACATCTGGCATTCAGCATTAACATAAAGAGAACCCGATCACATTTCAGATTTGGGAAACTGCGCGTTCCAAGTGATGACCGCGTTCAGCTCGTGAATCGGCTCGGCAAAGCGCTCGCGGCGGTGGCGCTCGCGCCGCTGCGCCTCGCCTACGCTGCGTGGGCGCTCGTGTTGTTCCTCGTCGTGGGCAACGTTGCGCTGCTGCTGCTGCTCGTGCTGCCGCGCCTGAAGCAGCGCCGTGCGGTGGCGCGTGCCACGGCGCGCTGCTTGCTGGTGCTCACCGGCATGCCGCTGCGGGTGAAGTTCGCCGAGCGGCTGCCCGGCGAGCAGTGCATCGTGGTGTGCAATCACGCCAGCTATCTCGACGGTATCGTGCTCGCCGCGGCGCTGCCGGCGCGCTTCGCCTTCGTCATCAAGCGTGAGATGGCCGCCGTCCCGCTCGCCGGGCTGGTGCTCAAGCGCCTCGGCTCGGAGTTCGTCGAGCGTTTCAACCGGGCGCGCGGCGGCAGCGACGCGCGGCGCGTGCTGCGCAGCGCCATGCAGGGGCACTCGCTGGTGTTCTTCCCGGAGGGTACTTTCACGCCCGCGCCGGGGCTGCTCAAGTTTCATACCGGCGCCTTCGCCACCGCGGCGCGGGTGGGGTGCCCGCTGGTGCCGGCGGTACTGCGCGGCACACGCCGCGCACTCGCGCCAAGCGGTGCGCTGCCCAAGCCCGGTGCGCTCGAGTTCGAGATCCTGCCACCGCTCGCAACGGACGGCGCGAGTGCCGATCACCTGGCCTTGCGGCTGCGCGACGGGGCGCGGGCGGCGATACTCGCCTCTCTCGGCGAGCCCGACCTCACATGTTGCGACGATACTGGCCGCCGACCTGATAAAGCGCCCGTGAAATCTGTCCCAGCGAGCAGACCTTGACGGATTCCATGAGCTCGGCGAATACGTTGTCGCCACGGGCCGCCGTTTCCTGCAAGCGCGCCAGCGCCGCCGCGGCGCGCGGGGCATTGCGCGCCTGGAAGGCGCGCACCGCGGCGACCTGGGCCTGCTTCTCCTCCTCGCTGGAGCGGATGAGCTGCGCTCCCTTGTGCGCCTCGGCCGGATCGGCGCCGGAGAGGAAGGTGTTGACCCCGACGATCGGCAGCGAGCCGTCGTGCTTCTTGGTCTCGTAATACAGCGACTCCTCCTGGATCTTGGTGCGCTGGTACATGGTCTCCATCGCCCCGAGCACGCCGCCACGCTCGGACAGCGCCTCGAACTCCCGGTAGACGGCCTCTTCCACCAGGTCGGTGAGGTACTCGATCGCGAATGAGCCGGCCCACGGGTTCTGGATCTTGTTGAGTCCGAGCTCGCGATTGATGATCAGCTGGATGGCGACCGCGCGGCGCACGCTCTCCTCGGTGGGCGTGGTGAGCGCCTCGTCGTAGGCGTTGGTGTGCAGGCTGTTGCAGTTGTCGAACAGCGCATACAGCGCCTGCAGCGTGGTGCGGATGTCGTT
>Ga0187783_10003614_pt1 | contig 11411 bp, 9 predicted proteins | sample 1015_SJ02_MP02_2_FD_132471 | JGI IMG/M metagenome (GOLD analysis project Ga0187783, IMG submission 132471) | Tropical peat soil microbial communities from peatlands in Department of Meta, Colombia - 1015_SJ02_MP02_20_MG | ecosystem: Environmental > Terrestrial > Soil > Wetlands > Peat | place... | reverse complement strand
GTTCGCACCCATACGATTGATCTGATCCTGCCGCTGCCTGCGCGCCCTGACTCGACGCCGGCCGCAGTCCCTCCGGGAGCGCCGGAACTGGCGATTATTGTCGACGATCTGGGCCACGACCGCGCTGCCGCCGATTCTTTGCTGGCACTGCCTTTTCCGCTGACCGTTTCGGTCTTGCCGAATCTGCCGCTGTCCACGCAGCTTGCCGAAGAGGCTTACCACCGTGGAGACCAGATCCTGCTCCATCTCCCGATGGAGGCAGAAAGGGAGGGCCCCGAGGGTGCGGTGCCTGAGGCGGGCGAGCTGCGCGTGGGCATGAATCGAAGCCAGGTGGCGTCCACTGTGGATGGAATGCTCGAAACGGTGCCCCACGCACGAGGCGTCAACAACCACCAAGGTTCGCGCGCCACCGCTGATCTGGCGCTCATGCAGACCTTGATGCCCTTGCTGCGGGAGCGCAGCCTTTTTTTCATCGACAGCCGAACCACCGCTGCGACGGTCGCCTGCGATGCGGCGCAAGCTTCGGGGGTGCAGGCCGCTTCGCGCAAAGTCTTTCTCGACGACACGGCCACGCGCACCGCGGTGCTGGCCCAACTCGATCTCGCGGCTCGCGATGCGATGCGTGATGGCTCGGCGATAGCCATCGGCCACCCTCACGCGACGACCATTGCGGCCCTCGCCGAAGGCCTCCCCCATCTAGAGGCCCGCGGCATCCGGCTCGTTTTTGCCTCTGACCTCGTCCGTTAGTGCCGCTTTTTCTTCGCGACACAATCGACATTTTTTCGCCTGTCATTGGGGACAGGCGCACGGACTAGAACGAAATCTGGCCTGGCGATCTATTTCTACCCGCAAGTCCCGACGCTAGTTTCCCTTTAGCGCCCTGCCACGAACCGGCGGTGCAGGGTGCGGAAGGAGCCTATGTCCCACTGGATTGGAACCACCTCCCCGGCAGATGCCGGCATGAGCGACTTCAAAGAATGTCTGAAGTGCCTGCGCGACGGAAACGCAAATGACGCCCTGTTGGCGGCTCGGCGCGCTCTCGGGGTTTCCCCAAAGAATCCGTTTTACCTCTCCTATACGGGCTTGTTGGCCGCCATCGCGGAACGTCGTTACGCCGACGGAGAATCGCTGTGCCAGGAAGCACTGGGGATGCGGCACAACCACGCCCAACTCTACCTGAATCTTGCCGAGGTCTATCAACAGTGCGGTCGGACCCAGGACGCCATTGCGGTGCTGGAAAAAGGCCTGGTGTCGGCGGGCCGCGATTTCCGAATTCGCCGGGCGCTGCAGAGGATCGGTACGCGCCGCGAACCTGTGCTGTCGTTTTTGCATCGCAGCCACCCGGTGAACCGAACGCTCGGCAAGCTGCGTCACCAGCTCGTCGGGCCAACGACGAACTGAATTTTGAAACCGCTTCCCCCTGCAGTGCTCCGGGGCGAGCTACCCGCGAATTCGCGTCGGTGCCACCCAGCGGCGCGAATCATGCTCGTCCCGGATCCCCCTTCGCAAAGCGACACCCCACCCAGTGCCACCCCTCCTTCGGAACGAGAACAGGCCTTACCCGCTCTCACCCAAGGGAAGGAAGTACTGCGTGCCTTTGACCGGCTGCCGGAGTCGACGCAGCAGCTCCTGCAAATCCTGGTTGCGTTCGACGAAGTCGATCTCGGTGGTGTCCACAACGAGCAGGTTCGAAGCCGAGTAGCGAAAGAAGAAGTGTTCGTATGCACTGGCCACGGCTTGAAGATAGTCAGGCGAGATTTCCTTCTCCGCAGGATGGCCTTTTTTTGACACACGCTTTCGCAGAACATCGGGTTTCGCCTGGAGGTAAATCACCAGATCGGGCCCTGGGACGGACGGCGCAAACGAATCAAAATACCTCTCGTACAGCTTCAGCTCCTCGTTGTCGAGATTGATGTAGGCGAAAATTTTGTCCTTTTCAAACAGGAAGTCAGTCACGAGGGGGGCTTGATGGGGCTGGTGATCAGCTTCCGTCAGACGCCGATATCTCTCGAAGAGAAAGTACATCTGAGCGCGAAAGGCCGCGCCCGGCCGTTCTTTGTAAAAATCGGAAAGAAACGGGTTGTCCTCGCAATCGAACACGCGGCGGGCATGGATTTGTTCGGCAAGTACTTTCGCCAGCGTCGACTTTCCGACGCGAATGGGCCCTTCGATCGCGATATAGCGCGGCGGCGTGAACCCGGGGTTTTTCGCCTGCTCCCGAACGGGCTCGATCATGGCGGGCGATTATAACAAACGGCAGACATCGCCCTACCAACTCTGCGCAATGACTCGAATCATGCGGGCGAGCGCGTCCACGTCACGCGTGTCGATCACCTCCGCAGGCGAATGCGAGTAACGGAGCGGCCACCCGATGGCGACGTCGACGGCACCATAAGGAACGAACGTCGCGCCGTCATTGCCGCCGCCGGTGATGCCGATTTGAAAAGGAATTTGATTGGTGCGCGCGAGCTCGGTCAGCCGATCCACGAACTTGAGGGAAACGATGTTCGAATTGTCGATGGCGCGGATCGCAAAGCCCTTCCCGAGCTGCACATCGGCAAAGCGTTTCGACTCGAGTGGTGAATCCGAGGAGACGACCGTGTCCACCGCAAAAACGTAATCGGGCGTGCGACCTTCGGCGGCAAGCTGCTTGGCCAAGGCGGTAGCCCCGACCAGGCCAAGTTCTTCGCTAGTAGACCAAACGAAGGTGACGTCCCGACCCGGAAGCGGTCCGCCGAGCGCCCCAACCGCCCCAACAAGCGCGGCGGCGCCTACCCGGTCGTCGAAGCTGCGGCCGTTCGCGCGTGTCCCGAACAGCGAGCGATATTGCTTAGGCACGGTAATGGAATCCCCGACTTGGATGCCGAGCTTGGCGATCTCATCGGGGTTGCGCGCGCCCACATCGACACGGATCGCGTCGGCTGATTGGGCAGGCCATTTGAAATTGGGTTCGTCCCAGCCGTTTGGCAATTCCATGACGGCGTCCCGGTCGCCCGTCGACGCGTGTACCAGCATCGGGTGGCCCTCGTAGTAGCTCAACTCCATTCCGCCCAGCATTCCGGCTTGGAGTCTACCGTCGTTGGAGATCGATTGGACCTCGAAGCCGATTTCATCCATGTGGGCGATCACAACAATTCGGGGAGTTTTCGAGCCGGCCGGCGCCGTACCCAGGTGGAGGATCAGATTGCCGGCTCGGTCCGTCTCAGGCTTCGCCCATCGCGGCAGCAAGAGTTTGATCGCGGCAGAAACGCTCTCCTCATGGCCACTGGCACCGTAGGTGCCAACCAACTGTTCAAGAATCTCCGTCAAAGACGACGTCTGGGGCTGTTCAGCGACGTTCGAGCCGCGGACCGAGGCCCGTCCCGGGCGCGCTTCGGCCGATGGCCCGCCTACGTAGATCCTGAGCAGCTTCGCGAGATTCGACAGATCGATCGAGGCCAGCGTCGCCCCCGGGGTGTCGGGCCAGGAAATGGCAATGGCGGCGTGCGCCCACTTCGCGGGAAACGGCGGGAGAGAGCGATCGCCGGCAGGAATGAGGCCTGCAGAATAATCGACCGAGACAGGAATCTCGTGGGAGTCCCCAAGCTGTTTCAGATCGGCAGCCAGACCGGAGAGCGTCTCATTGGTTTGCGAGAAGCCGAGCAAGACACCGCTGCCTGGCTCGCGGCGAGGGGCGCGATGCACGCCCTCGATTCCCGCGATCGCGCCGCCGGGAAGCAAACGTCCTACATAAATCATTTCGTCAAAAGAATTCGTGCTTAAAATGCGTTCCAGTCCGCGCTCGCCTATCCGCCCCTGGACGAGAAAGGCGACAGTCAGCCTGCCTGGAACTTTCGTCGGATCGATCTCACGCAGCAGATCAACCAAGGCCGCGGCGCCAAATTTATCGCCGATCGATGGGCCGGCCATCTTGTCATCATTCAAATTGAAAAGGCGTCGGTTGATCACGACCGGACTGAGAAGATCCACGCCTGTCTTGCGCACTTCATCGGCAGAACTCGCGCCCATATCGACGTACATATTGTCGACGTCACTCGCTGGGGGAGGGTTCGCGCGCCCCGCTTGCAAGTGAACCGAGAGCCCAGCTACAACACCATCGATCCATTTCCCGGAACCCGTTCCGATCCGAACCGGTTGCGCCGAAAAGAGCTCGTTGAAAATGAGGGGGAGGCCCGACTGCGGAAGGCGCTGCAAGCGCAAGTAACCGTCATGGGTAATAGCGCTGACCACAAAGCCAGGCTCATCGATCGGCGTAACCAGCAGGCGATGGGGCGCACCACTGCCGATGGTAACGATCACGTCGCCAAGATTGTCAACAACCGGATGAAGCAGCGCGACCTTCGCGCGAACTTTCTCAGCCAGCTCACCCTCATACCCAGAGACCGCCGGCGTTTCCACGAATTCTCGCAGGTCTTCGCCAAGGCTGCCGGGAACCGACACGGTTTGCGCGGTGGCTGGGCATAGGCAAAGGCTGGACAGGATGCTGAACGTGGCGAACGCGCCTCGTACTGCCGAAGGTAGACCGAAGAATCTGCGGCACGGTGCGCCGGGTACAGGCAATTCTACCTGGGGTGGGTTGAGAGGTAGAATGGCTTCGAGCCGGTGAATAGCTGGACTGACGTGCAGATTTCGGATCAGGGGCGTCCAGGTCGCGGTGGGTCTTGCTAACCAAGTTGGGAGGAACATCGTCAGAGTCATCGCTAACAACCTAGCACGATCCGGTGGAGCTTGTCGGAACGTCTTTCGCGTGTCGGAGGCCGGTTCCACCCCATGAGATACCTTCGGAGGGTCCTATGAAAGTGAAGTTTGCCCGAGCGCTGTTTCTACTTCTGCTAGCAGTTCTCCCTACGGCGTGGGGGCAAAAGGTAGCGACCCATCCGCCGAACCAGAGCGGGCTGGTCGCGCGCGTCGACGATACCGGCTTTGTGAAACTGTCGGCGGACAGTTTCCGATCGCTCGATCCGAAGCAACAGGCACTCGCCTACTGGCTGACACAAGCCGCCATCGCCGTCGATCCCATCATCTACGATCAGCTATCGAGCTACGGATTGCGCGAGAAACGGCTGCTGGAGGAAATCGTCGCACATCCAGCCGGCATTCCCCTCCCGACGATGAGCCAAATTCGCGATTTCACGGAGCTCTTCTGGGCTAACCGCGGAAATCACGACAGCGAAACCTCGCAGAAGTTTCTGCCGAAGTTCAGTTTCGATGATTTAAAACAGGCCGCCCTAACGGCACAAAACAACGGCGCGATGAAAACCGCCTACGGCGATTTGCCACCGATGAACAATCGCGAGGAGCTTGAAAAAGAGCTGGAGGCGCTGCGAGCACCACTGTTCGATCCCGACTTCGAACCGATGGATACAGCCAAGAGCCCCCAAGGCGGTCTCGACATCATCCAGGCCAGCTCGAATTCCTTCTACCAAGGTGTGTCGCTCTCAGACTTGAAAGGTTTCCATGAAACGCATCCTTTGAATTCGCGCGTGGTGAAAGGACCGGACGGGCATCTCGAGGAGATCGTCTACCGCGCGGGCACGCCCGACGGCACCATTTCTCCGGGCCTGTACGCGGTCTACCTAAAGAAAGCGATCGATTATCTGGAAAAGGCACAGGCATTTGCCGACCCGCAACAGGCGCAGGTGATCGGCGATTTAGTCCGCTACTACCAGACGGGGGATTTCAAGGACTGGCTTCGGTTTGATGCCGACTGGGTGCGGGACGACGCGACGGTCGATTTCGCCAACGGATTTATCGAAATCTACCGTGACGCGCGCGGGGCCAAGGGCAGTTCGCAAAGTTTTGTCTCGGTGACGGACAAGCCACTGAGCGACAAAATGGCAGCGCTTGCCGCCAATGCGGCGTACTTCGAGCAGAAAGCTCCATGGGAGGCCCAGTACAAGAGGACTTCGTTCACTTCGCCGGTGGTCAAAGCCATCGAGACGCTGATCGAGACGGGCGACTTCCAGGTCAACACCGTCGGCGACAACCTGCCGAACGAGAACGAGATCCACGAGAAATACGGCACCAAGAATTTCCTGTTCACGGGCAGCACTCGAGCCTTCAACGAAGCCTCGGGCAATAAAACGATCGAAGAGTTTGGCTCTTCGGCGGAAGAGATTGCGCGAGACGAAAAATACGGCAACGAAGCAGAGGACTTGATGACTGCGTTGCACGAAGTCATCGGGCACGGGTCGGGGAAACTGAGCGACCGACTCAAGAACGGTGCCGAACCGGAACTCAAAGAGTATTTTTCAACGCTCGAGGAAGCCCGCGCCGACCTGATGGCACTCTGGAACGTCTGGGATCCCAAGCTCAAGGAGCTGGGGTTGGTCGGCAATCAGGATGAAGTGGCGAAAGCCATGTACGACGCCGCGGCGCGCATCGCCTTGCTGCAGCTGCGACGCGTCCCCCAAGGGAGCACCCTTGAAGAGGATCACGCACGCAACCGCCAGCTCATCGTCCGCTACATCATGGATAAAACCGGTAGCATCGAGCAGTTCCAGCGCGACGGGAAGACGTATATCCGCGTAAAAGATTACGAGAAGATGCACGAAGGCGTAGGGATGCTGCTTCGCGAGTTGATGCGCATCAAGGCCGAGGGAGACTACGCCGCGATTAAGAGTCTGGTCGACAAATACGGCGTCCACTTCGACCCGGCTGTGCGGGATGAAGTTGTTCGGCGGTATCAAAAGCTGGACCTGCCGACAGACTGGGCCGGTATCAATTCCGAACTAACTGCGCGATTCGGTAAGAACGGCGAAATCGAGAAGGTTGAGATCGGCTACCCGGACAGTCCGGCGAGCCAATATCTGCATTATGCAGAGATGTACGACCAGGGCCTAAAGGCCGCTCGCCCCTAGCTTCCCCGGGAACCGGACCACCTGCGGACCTGCGCGGTCACGACGTTCGGGGAGGCCCTTGGATGATATACTTTCGCGGCCTAAGAGAAGACCGGAGGCACAGGCTATGAGCGAAGCGGCAGCGGCAAAAAGCAATCCGCTGGACCCAAAGCTATTTCGACCTGAAGCCGTTTCTCCGCAAATCCTCGCGGCCAACGAGGAATTTCGGCAGCTTCTTTCGGGTGCCCCCGACTGGTGGGATATCGGCGCCCCGGCCTATCGCGCGGCGGCGGCCAGCGGGCAAGGACCATTCCCGGTTCCGGAAAAGTCGCCGCGAGGACGCACGATCCGGATCGATGGTAAGGGCGGACACAAGATTCCGCTGCGCGTCCTTGCGCCGGAAAACGCAAAGGGGATCTACCTACACTTCCACGGCGGCGGGTTCGTGTTTGGTTCGGCCGAGTCCCATGACGTGATGCTCGAACGCGTAGCGCAGAGTACAGGCATGGCGTGTGCCAGCGTCGAATACCGCTTGGCTCCTGAAAATCCCTACCCCGCCGCCTGGGACGATGGCGAATCGGCAGCGCTCTGGCTTGCGAAAAATGGAAAATCCGCTTTCGGCAGCGATGTGATGACAATCGGCGGCGAATCGGCGGGAGCAACTCTGTCCGCAGCCACTTTGCTGCGCATGCGTGATCGCCACGGATATACGGGCTTTCGCGCAGCGAATCTGGCGTACGGCGTTTTCGATTCGTCGATGACGCCCAGTCAGATCCTGTCACCGGACCGGGGAATCCTGGTCGGGAAATTGAGCATCCAGAAGTTCTCGGAAGCCTATTTGCCTAAAGGGGTCGACCCGCGCAATCCCGATGTTTCCGCTCTCTATGCCAATCTGACGAATATGCCGCCTGCAATCTTCACGGTCGGCACCATCGATCCACTGCTGGACGACACGCTTTTCATGTACTCGCGCTGGATTGCGGCAGGCAACGAAGCGGAGTTGGCTGTCTATCCGGGCGCGCCGCACGCGTTTAACAACTTTCCGCTGCCGCAGGGCCCCGAGGCGAATGCGCGAATCGACGCGTTTCTGAAACGCGCCATTTCCTAAGCCTCGTTGAGACTCGCCAGGCCTTTGGCGCCAAAACACCGCTTGTTACGAGCTAGGTGCGGCAGAGCTCTGCGATCACGGTTTCGCGGCGCCGGGTGGCGAGGGCATCGATGCGGGTCAGTAGGTAGCTATACGCGCGAAGTGCCCCGGCGGCGAAGAATAAGAGCAGAACCGTGGCTATCCAGGTGTGGTGGAAGTAGGCGGCGACCAGCACAGCAATCCCCGCCATTCCCAAGGTTCCAGCCTGCACTCCCAGAAGCGCAAACCCGGTTACGGCCGATGCACGCTGCTTGCCGAAAGCTGCCCAATCGATCTTTTTCGGCGCATAGAGGGACATTAGGTTTCCGACGATAAAGGTGACCAGCACGGCGAAAAGCGCGCCCACAAGCGTTGCCAGTGTGATGCCGACCGAAGGTGGGTGGAAGAGAACCGCCGAGCCAATCCACACCAGAATCGTTTCGGCTAACAGAATGGCGCCCTGCGCTAGGTTCTTCCCCAGCAGAACTTCGCGAAAGCGCACCGGCGACATGAAGTAGAACTGGACGCCCGCGCCTTCGGTTCCAAAACAGTTGTAGGACAAACTGCTCAGGATCAGCATCGCGTAGGCCACGCCGATGGGAAACGCCAAACCGGCATGCGCGCGAAGGAAGTCGGAACTGTGCCGAGCATTGGCAAAGCTGAAGCGAAAAATGACCAGGATCACAAACGGCATCACCAACGGAAACAACATCGGACCACTGCGAAAGAGATAGTGAAAATCCTTTTCGAAAATGGCCGCGATCGGCCCCGAAAGACCCCCTAAGTCCCAGCCCGCCGGGACGGCTTCGTGATTCTTCCTTTGAGCCGCAGCAGGCACACCGGCTTCGCTCAGACTCTCTCCGCGGTATTGGGCCAGGAGGCGGACGTGGAGCGCAGCCAGGAAGGCGCTTGTATAGGCGCACAGGAGGGCGAACGCACCAAGAGCTGAAGTGAAATCGTCTTCTAACGCACGCACCACGGCAGCCGACGCAAGGCCTGGCGGCAGGAACCTCTCGATCGAGAGGAGTTCCATGGCCAGGGCGAAGGCAGGGGGGTGGCGCAATCGATTGTAGTGGTGGAGGTAGTAATTCGTCAGCGGCGAAATCAATTGCACGCCGATCACAAAGAAAAGAAACAGAAGGAACAAGATTTCGCGGCTCTTGCGGCGGGCAAGCCAGCGCTCGATCCAGGAAAAAATCGCGCGGCTCAGTGAGATATTGAAAGCGGCAAATGCAGTTAAAACCACCAACACCCAGGGCAAAAGACGCGGCGCTCGAGCACTGATTCCTGCCGCTAGTCCCCCAAGCCAAAGGATGGCGACAAATGTCGTGGGATCAAGCGATCCATAGACCAACCGCATCAGAAAGTACGAGCGATAGCTCAGCGGGAAGCGAAGAAAGCTCTGGGCATCGAAGGTTTCCACAAACGCCGTCGCGATGACGGGAAATAGCTGCCAATAGAGCAAAACGCCCCAAAGCGGAAGCGCTAACCATTCCCAGTGGTGGTGTGAAACGATGTACCAAGACGCGACCCCCAGCCCGATCGTGCCTCCGATCCCAATGATGGAGTAGCCGATGCCCGCAAAAAAGCGCGAGACCAACTCCAGCCGGCCGCGCAACGTGCGAAGTGAATGGACAAATATCCGCCAGCGAAGCTCCGCGATCGCCGCCAATTGGCTGCGCGTGGCAAGCCGCTCGAACGTAGAATTTAGCCGAGCCATGAAAGTTCGTGCTCGGCCAGGCGCGAGCCTCCCACGATGCGGAGAAAAATCTCTTCCAGCGTCAGCTTTCCCCCGTCAGCCCCGGTTGGATCGGACGCTGCGTGCGCTTGGACTCCCGCACGCAGCTCCTCGATCGATCCCTGTGCAACCAGCCTGCCTTGATGAATGATGCCCACGTGGCTGCACAGCCGCTCGACGATTTCAAGAACGTGCGAGGTAAGGAAAATCGTCGCGCCACGGGCGATCATGCCTTGGAGCATGACTTTCAATGTGCCCGAAGCGATGGCGTCAACGCCTTCAAATGGCTCATCCAAGAAGAGAATCTTGGGGCCGTGGATCACGGCGGCGGCGAGTGCGAGCCTTTTCTGCATCCCGTGCGAATAGTCGGTGATCAGCGCTTTCGGCTGATCGCCCAACTGCATGAAGTCGAGTAACTCCGCAGTCCGTTTCGCAGCGGTATGCCGATCGAGCCCGTACATACGGGCAGCGAAGTTCAGATATTCCGCGCCAGTTAGCCGGCCAAACAGGGCCATGCCCTCGGGAACAACGCCGATCTGCCTTTTCACATCGACCGGATGGTTCGCAAGATCAAGGCCGAGGATTTCCATCCGCCCGCCCGAGGGGGCAAGCAGCCCGGTGAGCATTTTGATCGTCGTAGACTTGCCAGCGCCGTTGGGTCCCAAAAACCCGAAAAATTGCCCGGACGCTACGCGAAGATTCACGTCATCGACTGCAACAAGTTGCCCAAAGCGACGCGTAAGATGTTCGGTAGCGATGGCGGGGATGTCCATCGGAGTCCACGATCTCTCCGGACTGTACCGATGCGGCCTGGCGGAGGGGGTGGGATTCGAACCCACGAGACCCTTGCGGGCCTAACGGTTTTCAAGACCGCCGCATTCAACCGCTCTGCCACCCCTCCGAATTCATTCTGATTGTAACTGACAGCTCGGACGGCCGCCCGATTTCTCTTCTGGCGGACTTGTCAACTCACATCCTCACCAAAAATGGAACGTACCGTGCAGTATATACTTCTCAAGCAGTGGATTTCGCAGGAGCAGCGCGCGAATCTTCAAATCGGGCAACAGCCAGGCGGTACGGTCGCCGAAAATTTCGCGCCGAAGCGCCTTGCTGTGCTATCGGTAGAGAACTGGGCGAAAAGGAACCGAGGTGATCAATGAAATCAATGACGATATGGGTCGCTGTTGTGGCTGGACTACTTGGCGGGGCAGTCGCGAGCGCGTTGACTCGCGTTTCGAATATTTCAGCAGACACTCCTGCCCCCACGATTACAGCTAAGGAAGTTGACATCGTTGACGATGCGGGACATATCCTGATCCAACTACATTCGGATAAGGGAACTCCGACGATCTTAATGCAAACCACTGAGGGTGCGGGCGACCATAAGGCAGCGACGCTTGGGCCGTCGAGTCTAAACTTTTCAAAGAATGGTACGGTTTACGGCCATTACCCGAGGTACTAGCTAGCGCTGTCGGAGCTCGCAGCTCTCAACTGTGGGCGCCCGGTTTTATCGGCGAGGCTCGTCGGGTGGGGACACTACGAGGACCAGCGACGCCAAGTAGATCAGTATTCCGAGACCTATCAACGAGGCACCCACGAACGCGAACAGCGCAAAGGAAAGCGGATGGTCCCAGGCAAGACTGATGATTTCGACAACTAGGCCAATGACGATGAACGCACTGGCAATTCGCAAAATTCTCGCCATGCC
>Ga0187783_10003613_pt1 | contig 11412 bp, 12 predicted proteins | sample 1015_SJ02_MP02_2_FD_132471 | JGI IMG/M metagenome (GOLD analysis project Ga0187783, IMG submission 132471) | Tropical peat soil microbial communities from peatlands in Department of Meta, Colombia - 1015_SJ02_MP02_20_MG | ecosystem: Environmental > Terrestrial > Soil > Wetlands > Peat | place... | reverse complement strand
GTTATCGCCTGGCGATACTGCTCATAATGCGACCACACGCCATAGGCGAGCGCTCCGGCAAACAGCAGAAGCGCAGCCCGCCCGAATAGCCGCGTTCCGGATTTGCCCCGCACCTTGTCTTTCACGCGCTCAGGCTCGGCATGGCCCGGTTTGCCGGGCGGAGGCTCCTTCACACCTGGAGCGTCCAGTGTCGCCGGATCGCGGCCGCTCGTCATACCTCCTCCTCGAAAACACCATGGGTCGGCCGGCCGTCATTGCGTTTGCGTAGCATGGCAAACAAGTAGGGCACGAAGAGCAGCGTTGCCGGGGTCGCAAAGAGTAGCCCGCCGATGACGGCGCGGGCAAGCGCCGCGTTTTGCTCCTCGCCCGCTCCACCAATTGCCATCGGAACCATTCCAACGATCATCGCGGCGGCAGTCATTAGCACCGGCCGCATCCGCGTCCGTCCGGCGGCGATCGCCGCGTCGAATGCCCGTACGCCCTCAAGCTGCTGCTCACGTGCAAAGGTGACGAGCAAAATCGAATTCGCCGAGGCGACGCCGACCGCCATGATCGCGCCCATCAGAGAAGGCACGCTGAGAGTCGTGCCCGTGATAAAGAGCATGGTGACGATGCCGCAAAATGTTGCGGGCAGCGCCAGAATGACGACGAAGGGATCGCCGAAATTCTGATAATTCAAAACCATGAGCATGTAGACGAAAACGGCGGCGAAGAGGAGGCCGATCGACATATTGTCGAAGGCCCCTTCCATGCTCGGAATCTGGCCCGTGATCTCGATCGTGTTGCCGGGCGAGAGCTGTTTCTCCAAATCCGCGACGATCTTGTAAATGTCATTGGAGACGCTGCCGAGATCGCGTGCCTGCACATTGGCGTAGACTTCATATACCGGCTGGATATTGGCATGATTGGCGTTGGTCGGCACCGAGTCGCGCCTAATCGTTGCGACATTGCTGAGCATCCCCGGTACAGGTTCGCCTGGGGACCCTGTTGCGGTTGCGGTTGAGACGGGCGTATTGAGCAGTGCGTTCATCGAATCAACGCGGTACTGCGGCGTCTGAACCGCGAAGTAGTAGGGAATTCCATTGCTCGGATCGGTCCAGAAATTGGGCGACACCTGCTCAGACGAGGCAAGGCTCACGTTGAGATTGTTGGCGATCTGTGTTGCGGTCAGCCCAAACTCGGCGGCCCGGGCGCGATCGATGTCGACGAAAAACTGCGGAGCATCGACCTCCTGCTGAAGGTGGGCGTCGGCGACGCCCGGAATCTCGGCCATGCGGCGCCGCAATTCACGCGCAATTCGCAAGTTCTTCACCCGGTCATAGCCGAGAGTCCGCACGTCAATCTGCGCCGGGATGCCAAAATTCAGAATTTGCGTTACCATATCAGCCGCCTGGAAATAGAAAATGTTTTCCGGGAAGGCGGCGGGGAGCACTTCACGCAGCCTGCGGACGTAGCCCGCGGTAGGCGCATGACCCTCCTTTAGCGAAATTTGAATGACGCCGTCATTAACGCCTATGGTCGTTCCATCCGCAAACGCGAGATTATAGGTCCGCGCCGGCAGGCCGATATTATCCACAATCAGGTCCAGATCTTTGTTCGGAATGACCTCCCGGATTTTATCCTCGACCGCCTGGAAGACTTGTTCCGTGACCTCGATTCGGGTGGCGGGCGGAGCACGCACATGAAGCAAGATCTGGCCGCCATCGATGGCCGGAAAGAAGTCGCGGCCGACAAAGATGAACATAACGGCGCCGAGCGTCAGTACCAAAGCGGCGGCGAGCGGGGCTATGAGCCGACGAGTTAGCAGCAGATGCAGCAATTCGACATAGGCCGTGCGCAGACGTTCAAAACCCTGCTCGAATCCGCGGTGGAAGCGGGCGAACCAGCCGGTCCGCGCGCCTTCACTGCCATGATGCTCCCCCTTAAGGAACAGCCCAATCGTGATCGGCGTCAAAGTCCGCGACAGGCCGTACGACGCGAGCATGGCGAAGACAACGGCGACGCCGAGCGGCGTGAAAAGATATTTTGCGGGTCCTTGGAGAAAGATCACCGATGTGAAGACGCAGCTGATGGCGAGCGTGGACACGAGCGTTGGCACAGCAATTCCGGCCGCTCCATAGAGCGTTGCCTCGGGCAATGGCCTGCGTTCCTCCGTCAGCAGACGGTGCGTGTTCTCGATCGTCACCGTCGAGTCGTCGACAAGGATACCGACCGCGAGCGCGAGCCCGCCGAGCGTCATCGTGTTGATCGTATCGCCGAGGAAATAGAGAGCGACGAGCGAGCTTAGAATCGCGAGCGGGATCGAGATCATGACAATCAGGGTCGACCGCCAGGAGCCAAGAAAGAGAAGGATCATCAGGGCGGTAAGTCCCGCCGCGATCGCGCCTTCGCGGATGACACCATTCACTGATTCTGTGACGAACACCGACTGGTCGAAGAGCTCTGTGATCTCGAGCCCCGGGGGCGCCGCTTTGCGCGCAACCTTCAGGGCCTCCTTCACGCGATTGACAACATCAACCGTCGAAGCGTTTCCGTTCTTGATGATGCTGATCAGGACCGACCGACGGCCGTTCTCCCGGACAACGTTCTGTTGCACCGCGTAACCATCGTGGACCTGCGCGACATCCTTCAGGAAGACGGTCGCCCGGCTCGCGAATTTGACGGGGATATTGTTGAGATGATCGATCGTCAGCGGCAGGGCGTTGGTCCGGACATTGTAGTCGATATCCCCGATCTTCGCGTCGCCGGAAGGAAGCGTGAGGGCCTGAGCATTGACCGAGTTCACGATATCGAGCGGGGTCAGCCCCTTGGACAGAAGCTTAACGGGGTCGATATCGACCATGATCTGCCGGTACTTCCCGCCGGCGGGGGTGGGCAGCGTGATCCCGTGAATGGGCGCCAGTTGCTGCCGCAGACGATAAATGCCGTAATCATAGAGCTGCTGCTCGTTGAGGGTGCTGGAACTCAGGCTAATCTGCAGAACGGGCACGCTCGAGGCGTTGTATTGCACGATGATGGGAGGCTCGATTCCAGGCGGCATGAGCGCCCGGATCGCGTTGGTGCCGGCCACGATCTCGGAGATCGCAAGATCGAGGCTCACGTCCGGCTGAAAGAAAATCTTTTGAACCGAGATGCCATCAAGCGTTTGCCCCTCCATGTCCTTGATGCCGTTGACGTTCGAGCTAATCGAATACTCGCTATAGGTGGTGACGCGCTGCTCCATCTCCGGGGTGCTGAGGCCGGTGTATTGCCAAATCACCGAGACGACTGGAATGTTGATTTCGGGAAAAATGTCTCTCGGCATGCTTAAGATCGCGGTCATGCCGAGGAAAAGAATGAGGCTTGCCATCACATAGAAGGTGTGCGGAAACCTCAGCGCAAACCGGACTATCCACATTAGCTCATCCCGCAGTCAGACGGGGCTGGCCGATACCTACAAGAACGGCTGAACCTGCGCTAAGGTTCAAATCGGTATTGCGCGTACCGGACATGCGGCCGTAACCGTGGCGGGCAGCGATTATTTTGAGCGGATGGCCCGCATCGCCCATGCCACAGCTTCCATTTAAGGGCGCGAATCTCCCCATCCAGGATGACCGTTTCATTGGGCCATTCGTCACGCCCGCTCTATTGCGCTGGCCTGGGCGCGGGTTCTGCGGGTGTGGTTTAGCGACAACGATCCGGGCCTCGCATCCACTATGACGGCTCTCGACCGGGAACTGACGCGGGGAAGCAGCTTTGTCGCCAGGGCCGAGGACTTGAACCGGCTCGTTTCGCCTCTTTTCTCGCTGGCGCGATCCATATTGGACTCGCGGCCTCGCCGCAGCCCGTCGCGCAAGAACGAGCAATCTGTTTAGGTGGCTTGGGCTCGCGAGCCCGTACCAACATCGAAAGGGAAGGGGCAGAACAGGGCGCGCGCCGAACTAAACCCGAGCAGATCATTAATTTCTATTGGCGCGTCTTCCTGGAGAGCTCCTCTGCTATAAGCTGAAGGTAACGCCTGACTTGCTCCCGATCACCCCGCTTCTCTGCTTCTGTTAGGGCGGCATACGGCGTTTCGATCTGCCGTTCCCAATGCTGGACCAATTCCGCCGCGATGAGCAAAGAGCCGTCTGCTTGGAGCTTGCCCTTGTCGTGCATGTAGCGCTGCCAATGCGACCAACGCTCATGTTCAATCGCCGCAAGTGTTTCAAGCATTCGGTCCAAAGTTGCCTCGATGCACTCCCTCTCCATGGCTAGATTAGGCCCTGTGCAACGAGACGACGATAGTGTTCGCCGGTGGCTGTCAACTTGACCGTCTTGCTCTGCATTGCGGCATCCCACATGTGTGGGGCACCAACGGGGACTAAAAGATTCACCCGGTTGTATTTTTGAAGGATGGCAAAGATCGCATTGTGATCTGGATCGGCCGTTGGATGCGTTGGCTCGTACGATGGATCGAGCTGATACTCGAATCCCGGACTGGGGAAGAGCTTAGCAATGCGTCGAAGGTCTGCCAATGGAAGCGGTGGCTCCGCCTGGCGGAGCGAGACGAAACGCTTCACGTTCGTCTTAAAAACGGGCCGCTGGCTCCAGGAACCTAGCGATTGATCGATGTGTGCGTAGACGGCTCCAGGTGTCACTTGGCCCACGAGGTTAGCTGCGGCACCACTGAGGGCATCGATAAGGAATCCGGTGAAGACGCCACCCCCATTCACTTCGGCTGCATACTGCTCTTTGGTCGAGGCAGTGAGTATCGTGACACCCTCGGATATCTCGGTGAGCTGAGCCGTTATTGGATGCTCGCCGAGCACGCCACTATGACAACTATCGAGAAGGATAATCTTGTTCCGTGCGCGGCTCGCATTCGCAAACGTCATAATCTCGGACAGCGGCAAACCATCGTCACCCGTCTTGCAGTCGCCGGCACATAGGTAACCGCCTGTCGTCTCTATGTAGCCATGACCCGCAAAATAGAAGAGGGCAACTTCGTTATCGTCCGCGAAGAGCTGGCGCACCGCCTCCTTGAGCTCCGATCGCGTTACAATGTACGCTGGCTGGCGGGTCCCCACAACGAGCATTGGCTGGGCAAAATTGACCGAATCATCGGCATTCCGATCGAGCATCTGCTTTACCGCATAAGCATCGTTGACGCAGCCACTCAGACTGCCGATGTGCTCGTAGTGATCGATTCCGACGACGAGAGCTTTGCGCATGAGCGATCCTCAGAGCGAGTCGATCCATTTGGCGATGTTATCCCATGTCCAAACCATGGTGTTCACACCGACCAGGTTGGTACGGTCGTCCTTATAAGCCCAGATCCCGCGCAAGGGCTTTTTTTCATCCTTAGCGCACTGTATCTCCCACTTCTGGCCACTCGACGTGAGGGAATTTTTGCTCACGATCGCTAGTACACCATCGCAGCGGAGAATACGAGTGCGGACCCGCTTCTTCCATTCTTCCTCGTACGCTTTCTTTACCGACATATCGACGTACTCGAACGATGTCTCGGTATGGAGTGACTGCCCTTTGATGAGATCGCGGATGCGCTCATCCTCGATCGCGAATGCGATAAAAATCACTTTCTTGTCAGCCATTGTTCGATTCCATCCTGAAAAATTTCCAGTGTCGACGACTCTAAGCAGTTTTTATATGAGAGTACCGTTCCCTGATCGGCGGCTTGGCATGTTGAGTGTGCGCGGGCGGGCGGCTCGGGACCGTTCAGGTTCACTTTTAAGCGAGATAACTCTAACGTTGTGGCAGAACGATCTCAAATATGCATCGACGAGGCACGGAGATTTCGTGTGGTCTGGGTAATCGTAACTTTCGCCATATTCGTCTTTGTCGCTGTCGCCGCCGCCTACGTCCTCCTTAAAGCGCGGCGAAGTACTCTTGGTTTCAGTAATATAGACTTCAGTGGTCTAGATCATACCTCTGGAAACGAGAATGGAAAATATATACGTGGGTTCATTACTCGGGAGGATAAGCAATCTCAGCTGATGCACGCTAAGGTTATCGGAGGTACTGTATATAGATGGCATGATCGTAGCAAACTTCCACCTTCCAACCCACTTTGGCGGACCTTTCTTGACGACAACAAAAAATGGTCGAACCAAGCCCGTTTCGCTGGGAAAGATTTCAATTGCGGTCACTTCTTTGCTTTCTCCGAGGCGGTTGCCAACGCTGAAGCCAAACACTATGGCATCAACATGGACAGTGTAGAATTGCTCGAAATAAAACTTGTGGTAGACAAGATTTTGGACTTCACCGACCCTGGCGGCATGCGGCTGGCATACGAAGCTGTAGTTGAGAATCCCGATGCTTCAGACCCGTTTATTGCAGAAGAACTTATTGAGGTAGATACTGGTGGAACAATCTTGACTGACAGAATTGGGCACTGGGCGTTGACAAAGGGGTATAATGGAATCATTTTCGTGGCATCTCGTGCAATTTGGGGTCCGGAGCAAAAAAAGAAGGAAGGAGTGTCACCAACAAAGCCCTGGGACTATGATCCCTTCCATCTCTATCTACCTATATATCGAGAAAATAATCAGCTGATCATTGTGCTCTTCCGCGGTACTTGGCTGTTAGGAAGGATAATTAAGTATAAAATAGGAAACCATAAATGGGAAAAAAATGACTATTACCGTAAAACGCCCGAGGAAATAGATTGTGCGCTAAGTGTTTTTTCTGAATACAAAAAATATGACCTAGCCTTTCAGGATAGAAAGAGAGTTATCTCGGTAAGTGGAGGCATACAATATGTAAAGCGGCCAGGCTAACGTGTCTCTTCATTGGTGACATGACCAAATTTTGGCCTACCTCTCCTCGTCTGCGCATCGGACCCGAAAAATCTTTGCGCGCGCTAGCCAGCGGCAAACTTACGGCCGCGATTGCTCCGAGCTCTCCGTCTCTTCCTCGCGCCTCGACCATTCGCGCGGCGTAAGATCGATGAGCGCCGGGGCAGTGGGGCGGCGGCCCTGCCGTCCAATCCGGCCAAGATTCAGCCGGTCGATGACCCAAAGCCGAACCGACGGTGCGGCGAGCGCCAGTCCCGCGAAATCCGATACAAATCCGGGCAGAATGAGCAGCACCGCCCCCAATCCGGCCAAGGATCCGTCGACAAGCTTGTATCTCGATAAGCCGTTGTTTTCCCTTGCGTTCGAAGCTGCCTGCCAGGCTCGCAGCGCCGCCGAGACACCGATGCGCCGGAGCATTGCGAGACCGGCGAGGCTAGTCACAAAACAGGCGATTACGGCGCCGACGAATCCGATCGCATGGACGACGGCGCCAAAGGCCGCGAGCTCGGCCGCAAGCCAGAGCGCGAAGTAGGTCAAGATTCGAGCTGGCAGTCGGCCGAGGGGGCGTTGTACAAATCTGCCCTGAGGCCGGAGGCGAAGCATTAGGATCACCGTTGAGACTAGATTTCAGCTTTTTTCTTCCCACATAAAATAGCATGATAAGCAGCTAATCAAAGCGCCTAAACTCCACCCCGGCCGGTAAACACAAGATGCAGTTTGACATGACAACCATCATTTTCGCGTTACTCGCCGCCTTCGTCGTTTGGAAGCTGCGATCGGTGCTTGGAACGCGCAGCGGAACAGAAAAACCGCCCAGGAATTGGTTTGCGGCAAGAGGGCCGCGGGGCGGGTTCGAAACTCAGCATGGCGAGACACCAAGCCAAGCAATCCCCCTTCCCGGAGCGGCCGAGAGCCCCGTCGCCGCGGCGGGCAAGGATGAGAACTGGAAGCCCTATGCCGAGCCGGGATCCAGTGCATGGCGAGGGTTGGACGGCATCGCCGCGGCCGATCCAAGCTTTGCCATTCGACCATTCGCCGCCGGCGCCAAATCGGCCTATGAGATGATCATCGTTGCCTTCGCCGAGGGTAACCGCGACGTCTTGCGTAGGCTCCTTTCCCCCGAAGTCTATGAGGGCTTTGCTGCGGCGCTCGACGAACGCGAGAGGCGCGGCCAGAAGCTTTCGACGACATTCGTTTCGATCGATGAGGTTACGGTCGATGACGCCGTGCTGCAAGGACGAACCGCCAAGATCAAGATCCATTTCACGTCTCAGATGACCACTGTCACGCGTGACAGCAACGGCACAGTGGTCGAGGGCGACCCGGAAAAAGTTGTCAAGGTTGACGACATCTGGACGTTTGGCCGGGATATCAGGTCGAGCGACCCGAACTGGAAGCTTTGCGCGACCGAAACCGCTCATTGATTGGCCGCCTCGGCGGCCTCACGCCCTCCATGGCCGCGCTGGTTTTCTCCCCTCCCTCAGCAGCACGAGAGGGGGAGGTTTTTTGTACCCAGGTTAGCTTCGCTGACGTCGCCGGGTTTGAAGGCGACGACCACCTCGAGGCCTTTCGGGTTTTCGCCCGCTCATGCGCCGCAATCGCAGCCAAATCGCTCCCACTGCGCAAAGCGGTGCCCGCTCCTCCTTGCCTCGAAGCCATCGCGCGCGAGGCGCTGCGCGCGCCGCCGCGCGACGAATCCGGGGCACGGCTGTTCTTTGAAGCCCATTTCGCGCCTTTCCGCATATCGCGACAGCCCCGCGGGGAGGCCGAAAACGGCTTCTTGACAGGTTATTACGAGCCTGTTGTCGACGGCTCCCTAATCAAGACCGGCGCGTTCACGGCCCCGATCCTGAGCCGTCCGGACAACCTTTATGCGATGACGCCCTATTTCGACCGCGCGGCAATCGAATGCGGAGCTCATGACGGCGCTGCCCGGCCCCTCGTCTGGCTGCGCGACAGAGTCGAAGTGTTTCTCATTCAGGTTCAAGGCTCGGCGCGTGTCCGCCTCACGGACGGCAAGCTTGTCCGGCTCGTCTATGCCGGACGCAATGGGCATCCCTATACTTCGATCGGAAGGATTCTGATCGAGAGCGGCGAAATCGCCGAGAGTGCGATGTCTCTTGCCGTCCTCAAGCACTGGGTCCGGGCGAAGGGCCAAAACCCCGGAGAAGCGGGCCTTGCATTGATGCACCGGAACAAATCTTATGTCTTCTTCTCGCTTGAGGAGAATTTCGATTCTTGCTCCGGCCCGACCGGCGGCCAGGGAATTGCGCTCACCGCCTTGCGTTCGGTTGCGATAGACCGGACGGTCTGGGGCTATGGCCTGCCTTTCTTTCTATCCGCTCGCCTGCCGTGGTCGAGCCCGTTGCCGTCGCCGTTTCGGCGGCTAATGATCGCCCAGGATACGGGTTCGGCCATCACCGGCCCGGCGCGCTGCGATATTTTCTTTGGCTCAGGGGATGACGCGGGCGCGCGGGCAGGCGATATTCGGCACAAGGGCGACGTCTACGTACTTTGGCCCGCTGACAAGGCCTCAAGCCGTGACTGAAAACCTGCCCCCCTCTTCTAAGCGCCCGCGGCGGCGGCTCAGCGCGGCAGAGCTCGCGCTATGGTTTGAGGCGACGCGGAGCGTCATGCCGAGGCCTGGCCGCGCGGCGCAGCGTCCGCAACCCGAAGCCGATTCGGGCCCAAGTCCCCCCGGGGCGGCTCGCCGGCTGCCAGAGGGAGCAGGACCGGAAGGAGCGCCTAAGCAGGCCGCGCCAAAAATGCGGCAGCAACCCGCGGCCATAGAACGGCGGCTGCGCCAGAAGCTTTCGCGCGGCCGTGCCGCACCCGACGCCGAGATCGACCTGCACGGCATGCGCCGCGAGGAAGCATTTGTGGCCTTGCGAAAATTTCTGTTGCGGGCGCAGAGCGACGGCGCGCGGCTCGTTCTCGTGGTGACCGGCAAGGGCAACCGTGCCGCATCCGGCGATTTCGCGCGAGGTGTTTTGCGCCATTCCGTGCCGGGCTGGCTGTGCGAGCCCGAATATCACGCGATCGTTGCCGGTTTTGAAGAGGCCGCGCGCCCGCACGGCGGCTCTGGCGCGCTCTACGTCCGTCTGCGGCGCCGCATCCGGCCGGCAACGGAGAACAGAGCCTCGTGAAAACGCGTGTGACCGAGCTGCACAAGTTGGCGGCACCTTCGCTCGCCGACTTCGAGCTGATGGCACAATCCGCTTTCGCCGCCCTGCCTCAGCGTTTTCGCCGGCTTTGCGAAGGCGTCGTGATCCGCGTCGAAGATTTTCCCGATAACGAAACGCTCGCCGCGGTGAGCTGCGAGAGTGAATTCGATCTTCTGGGCGTGTTTCGGGGCCGCGGCCGCGCGCAATCCGGGGCAACCCCCATGACCGGCCAATTCCCCAACATGATCTGGCTTTACCGCCGCCCGATCCTCGACTACTGGGCGGAGCACGAATCGACGCTCGGCGAAATCGTCACCCATGTCCTGGTGCATGAGATCGGCCATCATTTCGGCCTTTCCGACGAAGACATGCACCGCATCGAGCAGACCGTTGACTAGTCTGCACCAGCTTGCACCTCAAAATGGCGGCAGGATCGCGAATGCTTGATGCCGCGCTCGCCGCCGCAAGCGTGATTTTGACGCCGCCTTTCCGGCAGGTTCTTTGGAAGACGCTGGCGCTGACCTTTGCTCTGCTCGGTCTTGTCTGGGCGTTTGTCCACAAGCTCATCGTGGTGGGCGCTGGACTTGCCCACCCCTTCGCCGCAGCGGTGTTATCGTGGCTAAGCGGCGCGGGGCTCGTTATCGGCCTTGCGTTTTTGATCACGCCCGTCTCCTTTATTGTTGCCGGATATTTTTTCGACGAGGTTGCGCTCTTGGCCGAGCAGGAGCTCGCTCCTGAAGCACCGCCTGGCCGCGCGCCCCCCTTTAGCCAATCTTTGTGGCTTTCAATCAAGTTTTCGGCCGTTTCGCTTGCCGTTAATTTGGCTGCGCTCTTTTTGCTGCTGGTTCCGGGCATAAATGGCGTGGCATTCTTTGCCGCCAACGCCTATTTGTCCGGGCGCGGATATTTCGAACTCGCGGCTGCGCGGCACCTTCCTTTCTCCGAGGTGCGCCGGCTGCGAAAGAGCAACAATCTTCGCTTGTTTGGCGCGGGGTTGTGCATCGCGGCGCTTTCTGCCGTCCCGGTCGCGAATTTGCTTACCCCGCTATTTGCCACGGCCTTCATGGTGCGCATTGCAGGCGCCATTGTGCGATCTGCCCGGAAAACGCCGCGTTCCGCACCGGGCCCGCAATGAGCCGTCATCCGCCGCTGGTGCCGGCAAACTGCCCGGTTTTCCGATAGCGGTAGAGATAGGAGGGCACGATCGATTGAAACGGTTCGGGCGAAATGCCCAAGCCGTGGAGGGTCCGCCCCTCGGCATCGGCGGAAGGCGACACAACATTATCGTCTCGAAGCAGCGTCACCTGGTCAGAGGTGAGCGCTTGCGGGAAAAGTCCGAACGACAATTTGTGCGCAATTTCGGTAACACGAGCGAAGGAGGCTGCGCTGTTGAACGAAATCGGTACGAGGTAGCGATTGCGCCCGGTCACAGACAGGATGAATGTGAGGATCTCCCGGAACGTCGCAATTTC
>Ga0187783_10003612_pt1 | contig 11415 bp, 8 predicted proteins | sample 1015_SJ02_MP02_2_FD_132471 | JGI IMG/M metagenome (GOLD analysis project Ga0187783, IMG submission 132471) | Tropical peat soil microbial communities from peatlands in Department of Meta, Colombia - 1015_SJ02_MP02_20_MG | ecosystem: Environmental > Terrestrial > Soil > Wetlands > Peat | place... | reverse complement strand
GGGAATGCTAGGCGGCGGGAAGTGGCAAGTCAATCGCGGCTTGATGATAGCTTAGACTCGGGGGAAGCGAACCCCGTTGATGCGAGGAGGAGAAAGGCCGGTCTGGGGTCAAGAGTCATCCGACGCTGTGAGGTGGACAAGGCGGAGTCACTACGAATTAATCGGGCTTCGTCTTTCGAAGCCCGGCTCTCGCTCCGAGAAGTGCAGTCGCGAGATAGATCAGCCAGAACACACGGTATATTAGATCGGGCTGAATAATCGCTAAAGTCGCGTAGGGGTATTTAATCATCGCTGGAAGACCCAATGAGAGCCCAAGCACATTGCTCCCAAAGGAAGCCGTACCTGCATAGGTGTAGGCAGATACGCCCGCCGTCTTGCCAACAAGCAGTCCTCCCATAAAGTGAGCTAGAGCTGTCAGCGTGATGATTGGAATGAGTACTCTCGGCTGCAAAAGCCATCGAGCCAACTCCTGTTCGGTCAGCCCGGAGGAATCTCCCAAACCGAGAATCTGATTTGTGGTGCGATGCAGCGAGCCAAAGAACGCCTGTATGCCGAAAACGCGAAGAGAAGGCAGGCGAAATACGCAATGCTGAACTTACGGAGATATACGGTAGTGACTCGGTCATCTGGGATAGAACGAAATCTGAGAGTTTCGAATCGCTGAAATAAGCCTGTTGCCAGCGCAGTCAGGGCGACTCCGGCAACCCCGGCGGCAGAAGTGCCGACGATCTTGTTCACCGCCAAGACGATCAGTGTATAGGCGATTCCAATTGCCGTGGCTGCGAAGACAAACTTCCGATCAAGAACCTGAGCCGTTGCATTCTGATGCATGGTGGAGCCCCGCCAGTTCTTGCAACTCCTGCTCCTGATTCTACAGGGCCGACGCGCGGAGCAAGAGAATCTTCTCGCTTTCAGGCAGCTTATTCAAGTCGGTGAAACTCCGCCCGTTTGTAGCGAGGAATGGAATCCCAGCGAGGGATCGGTGAGTGTTATAGGTGGGATTTTAAACAGCCGGTTGCAGTTCCTTCCAGCAAAACCTAAGATGACGCGTCAGATTGCTTTTCTAATCGAGTACGAGCCCAGTTCGCCGCAGAGAATGGTAGGTTCGAGTATGAGGAATTGTGTGAGAAGGTGTCCTGGTGTGCTACTAGTTACGCTCTGTCTTGGCGCTGTTTTGCCGCTGCGACTTGGGGAAACCAAGCTGTCCGCTCAAGAAATGACGGAAGTGAGCCGCCCCAACATTAGCGGCAGAGATCCCCACCCGCAGGATGCTATCAAGGGTATTCTCAACGCTTTTGACAAATACCAGGTGGTCGGCCTGAGTGCAGCACACGGGCACAAGGACCTCGACGATTTCATTCTCAATCTCATACGGGATCCGGAGCTGCCGAGCAAGATCAATGATATTGCCGTGGAATGTGGCAATTCTCTGTACCAACCCATTCTCGACCGCTACATCGCCGGAGACGAAGTGCCGCTCGATGAGGCCCGCCAGGTATGGCGCAACACTACGCAACCCATGTGCAGCGTTTCCGCTTTTTACGAACAGCTTTTCCCACTAGTGCGAAGAATCAACCAGAAACTTCCGGTGGACAAGAGACTCCGCATGCTGGCCTGCGATCCTGCGATTGACTGGAGCACGGTGAAAACCCGCGACGAACTGATTCACCTTATGAATCGCAACGTCAGCATCGCCTCGGTCTTGGAGAAAGAGGTGCTTTCGAAGCACCGCAAGGCATTGGTACTCATTGGTGTGGCCCACCTCTATCACAAGCGAGAACAGCCCGGATCGAAAACTGCGGTAGAGGCATACGAGGAAACCTACCCGGGGGTGACCCTCGTTATCGCAGATCATACAGGCTTTGGTAATTATTCGTCGCTTTCCAAGTTCAATGAAGAGTTCGAATCACGAATGGCCTCGTGGCCCATTCCATCTCTTGTCCAGGACATGTCCGGCACATGGCTGGCGGATCTATTGGATAAAACTCATACGTCCGGGGGCGTGAATGTAACGATCACGATTGGAAAAGATGGAAAACGGGTTGAGACGCGTACTGGTCCCGGCGAGGCGACAAAAGAATTTTCGAAGATGGTAGATGCCTACCTCTATCTTGGTCCGCGAGATTTGCTGCTCGGCGAAACTCGACCAGCCGAGGTTTTTCTGAACAAGGAGTACATGGCGGAGATGCAACGAAGAGCAGCACTCATGGGAGAAGGGCCAGTAACAGATCAAGCAAACCCTCAGAAAGTCTCCGACCGTGATTATGAGCCCTTCCTCTACGACGAGAGCGAATTCCAGAAGATGAAAAGAGCGAACGCACAGCCTCAGCGCTGAAAAACGTCGCGAAGGGTGCTTATTGAGCACTCATTGCCCCATTTATATTTCAAAATTCTAAAATTTTCTCTCCCGCGGGTCCACTACACCAATCTATTCATAATGGTAGTCACCGAGACGTCTAAAGGACGCAAAGGTACAAGCTGGGGCGAAGTGCGGCGCCTCGTTTCACTCGTTGATAGGCAGTGGGTGGATGAACGCTGCTCGAGTGGGCTGTCGTCAGGTGAGGGTCTAATTTGGGCCATTCGCGATCCGATTGTCGAGGAACGCCCAATGCGAGACGACCCTACAGAAACTGAAGATAGGGTGATGGACAACGGGGTTGAAGACAAACGCCTCTTTGTCCATGAAGGCGAATTTTCACAGCCACTTCAGGCTATCTCTCGCGACGGCAACACTCTCTCCGCTGTGATTCGCGAATCTTGGGATTCCACGCAGTTGCGTGCGCTGACCAAGAACAGCAGGGCTTCTTGCCGTGAGCCTCACGTTTCTATTCTGGGACACATCACCGCATCAGAACTCAGACGTTTGTTGACAACCAACGAGATGGGAAATGGGTTCGCAAATCGGTTTATGTGGGTTTGTGCCTCACGCTCAAAATATTTTCCATTTGGAGGATCAGTTCATCCCCAGGCACTCGCTGATCGAACTAGCAACAGTATTAGCTTTGCCCGCAAGGTGAAGTTTGTCGAGTGGGGTCAAGATGCTCGGGATCAATGGGAGGCAGTTTATCCACGATTGAGCGAAGGGAAGCCAGGACTATTGGGGTCGGTAACAGCCAGGAGTGAAGCCCAAGCCGTTCGGTTGACCATGATTTACGCGCTGCTCGACAATTCCCAGCAGATCAGGGTCAAACACTTGCGCGCAGCCTTAGCTGCCTGGCGCTATTGCGAAGACTCAGCAAAGTTTATCTTTGGCGACACACTCGGTGATCCGATGGCCGATGAAGTTCTCCAGCTCTTGCGAGCGAATAAAGACGGGGTCACGTGTAACGAGATTATGAACTATTTTGGGCGCAACAAACCCAGTGCGGTAATTGGGCGCGCCTTATCAGTTGTTCAGTCTTTTGGCTTGGCCAGTTGCAGCACGTCAAAGACAGGGGGTAGAAGCGTAGAACGTTGGTTTGCAGTGGGTGACCAGAATGCACGAGGAAAACGAGTTTAACGAAGTCACTGGGTTTTGGTTTCTGGCTTGCTTTTCGGGACTTCCAGACGCCAAAGCGACTTCTGTATCGCTAAATACGCGATTAGGGCTGACAAAAATGTTCATCCGCAAGAAAGGCAACTGCTATTACCTGGTGCAGAGCCATCGGGTAAACGGGAAAGTGAAACAAGAGACTGTCGCCTATTTGGGACGCTGCGAAACAATCGGGGAGCGGCTGTATTACTTGAGTAGGTTCGACGACGGGCCGTGCCCCGAGGTGCAGCCACGAGTGCCTGGATGGAAGGAGCGTCGGCGAATTGCCAAAAGGCTCAATCTCACCCAGGAAGCATTCGCTAAGGAGAATCCCGAAAAGAGTGGTGATGAGCTTGCGCGTTCTGCGTTCTCGGAATGGTACGACGAGAAAATTGACGGCTATATGAAAGCCGAATGCGAGAGGGATGTGAAACGTGAGGCCAAACGAATCGCCAATATCCACAGCCAGCGCGCCAAGCTCTGGTCACCTGTGCCGGAAGCCGAACGCGCCGGAGTGGAAGGATATATCGAGATGCGCGAAGCACAAGATGAGCAAAAGGGCCGGGAATTATTGAAGGAAATGTCGCAGGAGCTGAAAGGTGTAGTGCCCAGATAAGCGCGCTTGGCGTACAAAGATGGGCAGTACATGACGAACGACCTTCCACTCTTGCACTGCCTGCCGTAAGGTTGCCCGAGTTAGCAACGGAGGGTGCCGGGTCCACCCGCTGTTGACCCAGCTGGGCCCAAGAACTGTTGATTTTCTCCTCAGGCATTCATTCAAGGGTATAAGCGAACCAAGATATAACTTGCAGGTCGTCTGTACCCGATGACACAATGGCCGCGCTTTTTTGGGGTTCAGGAAGCCATCCCCTGTAAATCCTATCCTTCTGCCAGGAGAGAATTTCATGTCCAGGAAAGCAGCTATAGTTGTGTCCGCTGCAGTGCTCACTCTCGCCCTAGGTATGCGATATGCCGCGCGAGCAGCATCGGCGAGCGTGAACACGCGCGTGTTGATCACCAAACCTGTTGACCCCGACCGTTTGGTCACACTCGTGGGCAATACCCGTCCCGAGGCCAACATCCACAACGATCGCGGGCGGGTCGCCGACTCGTTCCAGCTCGACCACATGCTGCTTCAACTGAAACGCGCGCCCGAGACAGAGAAAGCCTTCGCCGATTACATTGCAACCATCACCGACAAGTCATCTCCCAACTTCCGCCACTGGATGACTGCCGCGGAGCAAGGTGAAGAATACGGCCTCGCGCCAGAAGATGTTGATGCCATCACGGGATGGCTGCGCCAGCAGGGATTCACCGTCGGCTATGTCTATCCGAACCGTATGGTGATTGATTTCTCCGGAACCGCCGGCCAGATCCGCGATGCCTTCCACACCGAGATCCACTACCTGAGTGTCAACGGTCGTCAGCACATCGCGAACATGAGTGACCCGCAAGTTCCGCAGGCGCTCGCGCCGGCCATTGCTGGAATCGTTTCGCTGCACAACTTCAAGCCGCACGCCTATTACAGGCGGCGTACCGATTACACCTTTTCCGGCTGCGGATTCGATTGCTACGCGCTCGTTCCTGCCGATTTCCAGACCATCTACAACCTGACTCCCGTCTACAAAGCGGGCGTCACCGGAAAGGGAATCACAGTAGCTGTCGTGGAAGACACGAACTCGTTCGGCTCAGACTGGTCGAATTATCAGAAGACCTTTGGCCTCACGAGCTACGGTGGCACGCTCACGACCACACATCCAAACGATGCCGGAAACTGCACGAATCCCGGCACAAACCCGGATGACCTCGAAGCCGATCTCGACGTAGAAATGGTTACCGCTGCCGCCCCAGGGGCGGCGGTCGAACTCATCTCCTGCAGCAATACAACCACAACCTTCGGTGGTTTGATCGCGATTCAGAACCTCATCAGCGCGGTTAGCCCGCCGCCCATCATCAGCATGAGCTACGGCGAGTGCGAAGTCCTGAACGGTGCCGGCTCGAATGCGGCCTTCAATGCCGCGTTTCAGTCGGCGGCCGCGGCCGGCATCTCGGTCTTCGTTTCCGCCGGCGATAACGGTGCCTCCGGATGCGCCCGTGACTTCACCAACGGCGACAGTTACGCCTTGCCCGGCATCGGCGTCACCGGATGGGGCGAAACCCAATACAACGTTTCTGTAGGCGGTACTGACTTTGAAGACCTCTACAACTCTCTCGAAGGGGGGGCCTCGCAGAGCACCTACTGGAACTCCACCAACGGCGCCACCTACGGCTCTGCGAAGTCTTACATCCCGGAAATTCCTTGGAATGATTCCTGCGCCAGCTATCTTGTCTACAACGTCGAAGGCTTCGGCTCCGCCACCGGGACTGCCGGCTTTTGCAATAGTTCAACCGGGGCCGGCTTCCTCAGCACGGGCGCGGGAAGCGGCGGTCCGAGCACCTGCGCGACAGGCGCCGGAAGCTCCCTCTACCTGTTTGACGAGAACACGACCTGCAAGGGATACGCGAAACCCTCATGGCAAAGTGGTGTTTTTGGAAATCCGGGCGATGGCGTCCGCGACATTCCGGATGTCTCGCTGTTCGCCAGCAATGGCATCTGGGGCCACTACGTGATCATCTGCTTCTCCGACTCGTCCGGAGGCGGCGTTCCGTGTACGGGCGCTCCCAGCGGCTGGGTCGGTGTTGGTGGAACCTCGGCCTCGGCGCCTCTGATGGCGGCCGTTCAAGCTCTGGTCGACCAGAAGCACAACATCCGTGCTGGCAACCCGAACCCGACGTACTACTCGATCGCAAAAACCGAGTTTGGCGCGACGGGTACGGCTGCCTGCTACTCGATCAACGAGACAACAGGCGCAAGCTGCACGTTCAACGACATCACGCAGGGCGACATTGATGTCGACTGCCGGCATAATGGATCCGTGTTCAAGGCTGACTGCTACCTGCCATCCGGGACGTACGGCACACTCGGCACGCAGGCCATAACCAGCCTGACTCTGAAATCCGGAGGCTCGGGCTACACCAGCGCGCCGACTTGCACGATCAGTGTGCCGACGAACAAGTCAGCCTATCTGTCGCCTGCCGGCACCAAAATTTACGCCGGCGGCACGACCGCAACGTGCACGGCAACCATCAGCACTACGAAAGTAGTCACTGCAGTGACTCTCAAAACGAAGGGTGGAGGCTACACCGCAGTCCCGACCTGCACAATCTCAGGTGGCGGCGGCAAAGGCGCAACGTGCACCGCCGTCATCTCGCCTACGACCGCGCCCACCGCGTACCAGCCTTCCTTCGGAGCCACTCCCGGATGGGACTTAGCCACCGGCTTGGGCAGCGTCAACGGTGCCAACCTCGTTAACAACACGGCCTGGTAAATCACGGCTGTTTCCCATTAATTCGCCTATCGGCATAGGGAAGGACGGGCAACCGTCCCTCCTACGCCGATTCAAACGTGATCTCTTCTAGTTCTCACCCTTTTGAGACGGGGGTCAATCAGTGCGATGGAAAGTGGCGAAAAAACGTACGACCAACAGAGTTATTTAGTTTGGTGCCCATCCTTCGCGGTAAGTTACAGCAGGTCACAAGTGGGAATAACTTACTTCTTATCAACTGGCTAACTGGTTATTCCAAATTCACGAAAAGGTTCGTTGCGTTTTGAATAGAGCCGTAGCAAAAACTCCCTCTCTGAAACTCGCCACGTCCCCAACTCTCACTAACAACTTCAAGAGTGACCAACAGCTTCGAGTAAGCAGAGCAGAAACACCGTTCTGCGCGAACGACACGAACAGTTCCTCGTTACCTCTAAAACGCTAAGTCCTGAAAAACGTCCACCCACGTCAACTCAGTTTGAAAGGAGTATGCGAAATGCCAAAAACAGGATGTATCTTAACGCTCACCTTCCTGGCGCTCGTAAGTGTGGTGTTCGCGCAGGAAGAACGAAACGATACTTGGGGCACGGGGAGAGCACCGTGTATGGCAGGTAAGGCGGTGAAGCCTGCGCCTGCTTACCTTGGCAGGATAGAAGCGGCAACGGCAGAAATTCCCGGCCGTGATCCCGGCCCATCGGCGTTGGTGTTCCCCAATTCAGTGGTCGCCGCCGGCGGCGCCGGCTTGCGCAACCGGACCAAGGCCCACATTCAGATCACCGGTTTACAGGGTTTCTCGGCACAGGCCGCCCTACTGTACTGGGCGATCATTACCACGGGACCGGCGCCGTCAAAATTCTATACAGTTAAGTTAACAAATGAGCAGACTAGCCTTACAGCCAGTCTTACCGGGACCGTAGTCGGCACAGGTCCTCCGCCATGCTGGCCCGGTGACACGATCACCGTTTTCAGAGCCCTTGTTCCGACCGGTGCTTCGGGCCCTCTGGGGAACTTGACTGCCGGTAACTACACAGTAGTGGTCCCCCCGGGCGATACACTCTCCCATCCCCTCTTTGGTGACCCTTGGGTCGGCACGTCTTCGCCACCCGAGTGGGAAGGAGTTTCACTGATCCTGGTCGGGTCGACGACGGGGCTCCTTGCCGGGACAACCGCGATCTATGACACAGGAATTGCAGGGTTTACTTTTGGAGGGGGTCCCGCAGCATTCGGCGATACCCTATCGTTTACCCTTGTAATGCCACCGGGCTCGCAGACATTGGGCCCCACAGCCTTTTACAATATCGGCGCGGACGGCCAAGTCGGCACTTCCATTGACGCTAACCTTCCAGTTGCTTTTGAACAGACGTTCATCAACACGACGCAGGTTGCCGGCTTTACGCGGACCCCTGGCACTGCACCCTCCACACTGGATACCGACAGCGATTGGAACGGAACCGTTGCTGGTCCGCTGCCGCAGTTGTGGGACACCGTAGGGCATAGCATTTCACCGGGCGTTACATCGACTCTCGACGTCACGTTTACGAATGCCAAAGAGGATTGTTTGACGCAAGTTGCTACTGTAGTTTTTATTCAGTGAACTCGCCGGCCGCTTTTTAGGCCGCGCACTGATTCGATCGAGTCTGTGGAAAGAAGTTTGGTCGAATCCATTCTTAGCCAAACCGGGCAAGGTGGGACGGCAGGCCAACCAAGCAGTTCCTTGGTGCAGGATGGTTGGTCTGCCGTAAACGATCTGTTGTTCGCGGTTCACGAATCGACTCGTTAGTGTTGAGAACCTCTTCGCAAGCTGTTTCAGGTTCAACACCGACTCATAGTCGTTCAAGCTTTGTGCGACGCGGCTTCCTCGCCGAGCTGCTGAGAACCTAAGGTTTAGGCGCGTCGACCCTCAGCGTACGATTTGCCTGACCGTTGTACATGGCAGGACGTTCAGTCTAAACAGCCAACAGCGCGCCTATCCGAGAGCGGTTCACATTCTTGACGATGACGCCGGACAACTTCCCTGCGCTTGTGACCGCCGAGCCGCGCTGATCACCAGACGGTGGGCTGACCTGAATTCGGTGCCAGCCTCGGTTTCCGTGAGATAAGAAATATAAAGTCGATTCCAGACAAACGCTCCGATGTGGACGTGATCGAAAGCAGTCGGAATTTGAGTGTTAGGGCCTTACGACAAATTGACGTGGCACGTCAAAAGTGTGTAGGTTTTGTGGTGGTGGTGTCGTATGAGGAACTTCGTGTTAGGCGTGATCGTAGGGATTGTAATTGCGCTGTGCGGCTATAAGCTCTATCAGATTGAGATGGAGTATCGGCACAATATCGCCACTGGCCCGAAGGCACTGGGGCCTGTCAATTGCGTCACCGGAGTGGAGATTCGCGGGGTGGCCGAAGTGAAGATCCGGCAGCGCGACGGCAACATCATCTCAATTTCGCAGGGAAAATAAGACCGCATCACCCGCTACTGCCAGATCATCGTGGTTGAGGTACGTTAACTCACCCTCCGTTGTGCTGAGAATCTTTGAAGGCAAGCACCCATTCGAGAACCACGTCGTCCCCATTCTTGTAATCTTCCCACGTTGGGGTGATCGCCTTGTCTGGTGCGACAACATTGTCTTGTCCCTCGACGAATTTGTAGAAGCGCGTCGAATAGCGCACCACAAGATGAGAATTGGGTAGCGCGAACTGCCTCGGCTCCTGATAGCTGTTGGGTTTTTCACCAATTGGCTGCCCAACCAGCATAGCGTTGGTCATTGTGCGGAACTGTGCGGCGTTGGACATCGCAGCCGAAAATGTATTCGCACCAATCAACACAAACAGGTGACCTCTTTGGTTGATCTTGCTTTCTTTGCGGAGCGGTTCAATCAGGTACTTCAGACCTACGTTGTAGTCGCCCCCGCCATTGTTCCTCAGGTCAATCACCAATTTGTCGGGCCGCTCGCGCTTGAGGATATCGAACATCTCTCGTGACGGCGCCGCAAGATCACGGATTTGGTGGACATTGCAGTAAAGCGTTCGTGCCGCACTGAGATAGGTGCAAGCTGCGCTTCCGTTGACGTGCTGTTCGGAGAGCGGAAGTTGAGCTACAACATGAACCCATTTGGGCTCCGCTTTAGGAGCGAGCGCATTGAAAGTAACAATCGACTGCTTCCCATCATCCGTGACGAGTGTGTAGATTGCAGAGCTTCGATCTGGCGTGATGCCCAGACCATGCAGTGCCATGCCAGTCGTCAGGAAGCCATCAATTCGGGCTTCTTTCAGCGGTTCTGTTTCTGCGATGGGGGTGATTGTTGCAGCAAGGTCTCTCGCCTGTGCAATCGACACGGCCCCGATTGCAACAACACGTGAGCCCAGAGCTTGCTCGTAACCGGACGCAACCGCGACGACTCGTGTTTCAGACCCGAATCGGCGGACATCGAGCGGCAGGTTCGCATTGTCGTCGGGGAACTCCACGTAGGTGTGCGCGTCTCCGATCAGGTTTGCAAGCTGATCCAACCCGATATAGACCTGATCTGCATTCAGGTGGTCGATCTTCCCATCCAAGTCGGCAGCAGCGGCTTCAAACTTGTCCTTTGGTGTGTGAGCGAACGGGTCCGGATGACGCTTTGGCAATTCTCTGGTGAGGAAGGCGAGATCATCTCTCCACTGTTGAGGCGTAAGGGAAAGGCTACCTTCGCTGGCGGTAAGCGGCAAAGCATCCCCAGTGCGTTGTAACTCCACTGGCCCCGCGTCATCGCCGGATGTGAATGTTCCCTGCAGTGTGTTCCCCACGCTCTTGACTTCCACCACGACACTGGTAACCCCTTCTTGGGAGAACTGGAGGCGCAAAGCACCGTCTTTGTGCGTTCCGCCAATCACCGTGTACGTGCCGACTGGAGTGTTTAGCGTTCCGGCGTAGTGCCCGCCCACGCACAGGAGGTTCAGAGAAATGTCCAGCTTTCCCGCTTGAGAGCTTGTTGCCGAACCCTCAAAATGCCCAACGGGGTCTCCAGCCCTACATTGTGACCATCCGCATGGGACAGCAAGCAGAAACACACAAAGAACAGAGACACGAGTGAAATAGAGAGGGTGACTCATAAGGCGGCAGGAGGATAGCACAAAGCGATCACACGCTTCATGCCACGTAGACGTGGACTGGAGTTGTTCGTTAGCTTGATTCTCGCGAGCGGCTAGACGAACATTGAGCATCATGAGGTAGGGTAGCGGCAGGAGCCTCGCCTTGGTCCATTTGTCCATAGCGGAAGGCAAGCTGACTTTGCACGTGGGGCGGGGACAAGTTCTAGGCTTTCAAGAGCAGCTTATGGTGCTGAATTCTGTGGGAATTGCGACAAGACACCCCTGATCTCCGAGGCAATCTCCAGAAGTTTTGGGCTGTCGCTGTTGTCCAACAGGACAATCAATTCTTTGTGTGCTGGGATGCGTTGTATCACGGACTGAAATCCAAAGATGGCTCCACCGTGCATGGGAATGGATTCCCCAGCATAGGGTGAACCGGGTTTCGGCACGAGGATTCCCCACCCGAAGCCATAGTTATCG
>Ga0187783_10003611_pt1 | contig 11415 bp, 9 predicted proteins | sample 1015_SJ02_MP02_2_FD_132471 | JGI IMG/M metagenome (GOLD analysis project Ga0187783, IMG submission 132471) | Tropical peat soil microbial communities from peatlands in Department of Meta, Colombia - 1015_SJ02_MP02_20_MG | ecosystem: Environmental > Terrestrial > Soil > Wetlands > Peat | place... | reverse complement strand
GGCTGCGGCTGAGCACATGCTGCTCCATCGCCATCATGCGCTCGCGTCGCTCCCCTATCTCGCGGAAATTGATCTGTAAGTACGTCGGAGCAAGGGGTTTCACGATACCGGAAGGAAGGACAGTCCTCTTTTCTACCATTATCGTGGCTTTGGAGGTATACTTTGGCGCGATAGCAAACGAAATCAGGAAACCAACTGCAAGCGCCACCAGCGCGACAAGGAGGACCATTCTCCAGCGCCGACGAGCCATGGCCATGTAGTCGTCCATTTCCATGACACGATTGGGGATCATCCGCGTCTCCTCATCTCTGCCGCATAGAACAAGTGCTACCTCGTCACTCCTCGCTCATAACCAAGGGAACCGCGCGATTCAACTTGCTCTGGGACTCAGACTCGAGAGCATGCTACTGAGCAAAAGCAAAATGCCAGTTACGGCACAACGATCATATCGCCGGGCTGCAGGAGGAAGTTCTTCGACCCTGTCTCACCCTTGATAACTTGTTTGTAATTGAACGGTATCTTTTCTTCTTTGCCGTTTTGGGTACGTAAAATGTAGATTCCCTTTGTGTTGGAAAACTCGTTGAACCCTGCCGTTGACAATGCCTCAAGCACGGTCATTTTATGCACCAGAGAAATAGGACCCGTATGCAAAACCTCCCCTAGGACGTAAATTCGGTGGGAATTTGCCTGAGTCACTACCACCGTGACCCGCGGAGAGTTCACGTAACTTTTCAATTTCTCTTTGATCACCGCCGCCAGTTGCATTGGAGTCAGGCCCGCTGCCCGGACGTCGTCGAGCAGCGGTACCGAGATCATTCCATCAGAGCGAACGGGTAGGGTAGTGGTGAGATCCGGCTCTTTCCACACCGAGACGAGAAGCACGTCATCCACACCGATCACGTAGCTGGGTTCAGGGGACACAGTAGCCATCGTCACCGATGTTTTGGCATCGCCCGAGGTTGAAACGGCTGTAACACCGTCGCCATCCGCACGGTTTGATCCAGCATACTGGTCCTGTGCGCATCCGCCAATCGCGTTGACTCCCATCAACGTCGCGAGTACGAACTGTCGGATAGCGCGGAAAGAAGGGATGCAAGATCCTCCCGGCATTCAGCCTCCTATGTCGAAAGGGCGGCTCACAGCTTTCCGCGTGGAACCGGTCGGCCCATTCACAGAGGGGTATTTTAGGTCCGCCGTCACAATGTGATTGTTAAATGAATGCGAATTTTTCGGGTAACGGCAGCAAGGCTAAAACTCGATTTGGGTTTCACTGTTCCTGTTTTTTTCCATTTCCTGGCGGCAAAGCCCGTGAAGCAAATGGGGCGGAAAGGACACTTTGTTGCACACGCATGCGCCGTCACGGTAATCGGCGACCCATCGTAGGATTGGCGCTTTCTGCGATGGATTTTGAATTGCGCTTTAGTGAAGTTTTACGTAAGCTGGCATGGCGTTGCCGTTACGATATGAGTCATTTCGTGCAAGTGGAGACGCTTCCATCGCGGATTTTCATCTCTCGATGGAAAGGGCAGATTTGCAAGGCCGCTGCTCTTTGCATCTTGATTGCGTGGCTTTACTTCCCGATCATCTTCCGCTTAGCGAAACAATGTTGGCATGACCCAAACTGTTCCCACGGTTTCCTGGTTCCGGTCTTTTCAAGCTTTGTGCTCTGGCGCCAACGCTCTCGTCTGTTCGCCTTGATGCCCCGTCCCTCGCCCTGGGGGTTGCCTCTACTGATTTTCTCACTGTGTGTACTTGTCGTCGGGGTTTTAGGGGCAGAGATCTTTTTATCTCGTGTCTCTTTGCTTCTTTTAGTGGCCAGCCTGACCATTTACCTGCTGGGCTGGGGACACTTCCGTGTTGCTTTGTTTCCGCTGGCCTTTCTCACTCTGATGATCCCACTCCCGGAGATCTTGCTGAGCCGGATCACGTTTCCGCTGGAAATTCTGGCCTCCAGGCTGGCTGCAGTGTTATTGCCGTTTTTGGGTGTGCCCGTTCTGCGCGAAGGCAATCTCCTTAGGATTCCCGTGATGCCTCTGCAAGTGGCAGAAGCTTGTAGCGGTGTTCGGTCCCTCGTTTCCTTGGTAACACTGGCGATTATCTATGGATACTTTCTCGAAAGCCGCAAATCCATTCGCGTCGTCCTAGCTGTGGCCGCAATTCCAATTGCGGTGGTGGCTAACGGGCTGCGCGTCGTCGGGACGGGCCTGTTGGCGCAGTACGGCGACCCGAGCATGGCGGAGGGCTTTTACCACAGCTTCTCTGGCTTGTTCATCTTTCTGTTGAGCCTGGCTCTTCTTTGGTTGTTGCATGTAACCCCAGGGGTTGTGACGCGGGCGTGGGAGGCGCGCCGGGATGCACTTTGATTTCAGATTCGCCTTCGCAACCGTGGTGCTGGCTTGTACCGCAATTGTTCTCGACTTCCGTCGTAACTATGAGGTGCTTCCGTCACGGCAGCCTTTGGACTCACTACCCCATCAATTAGGCCTTTGGCACGGACTCGACGTCGCCATGGCCAGTGATGTTCGGGACGTGCTGGGCCACGGAGATTTTCTCACGCGCAGGTACCAGGATGCTTCTCAGACGCTGTCCTACGTCGACCTGTTCATGGCTTATTTCCCCAGCCAGCGCGACGGTGAGACCATCCACTCTCCTCAGCACTGTCTTCCTGGGGATGGCTGGTTTCCACTGGAGTCGAGGCGCGTTATGCTCGCCTTGCCCGGCCACGTGCCGTTCCCGGCGAATCGGTATCTGATCTCGAAGGGCGATGATCGTGCTCTCGTACTTTATTGGTATTGGGCTCACGGTCGCGCGTTAGGAAATGAGTACTGGGCTAAGTACTACCTCGTCGCCGACGCGATCCGATTGAACCGTACTGACGGGGCGTTGATTAGAATCTCCACACCGATTCGCGGGGAGAGGGTTGACGGCGCCCAACAAAGACTAGTCGCTTTTGCCAAGGAACTTGCTCCGATCATCGGCCGTTACGCTCCCCCCTAACACAAACAGAGGGGAACAATGCAGGTTCATGCAAAGGCCTGTGCAGGGAGGATTGAATGAAGCGTATCCCAATTTTTGTCGGCTTGCTGATCTTGGCCCTCGCGGCTAGTTTTCTTAGCGGTTGTTCTCGCGATCCGAACGTGCGCAAGCAAAAATATTTTGAGAGCGGTGAGCGGTACTTTGCAAAGGCGAAGTATTCGGCAGCCGCCATTCAGTTCGCCAACGCGGTCCAGGTCGATTCGCGTTTTGCCGCGGCCCACTACCAGTTGGCTCGGACCTACCTCCAGCTGCAGGACTGGCCCAACGCCTACAAAGAGCTCGACCGCACGGTCGAACTCGACCCACAGAATGACTTTGCTCGGCTCGATTTGGCGAACTTGCTGATAGCAGGCGGTGAACTGAAAAAGGCCAAAGAGCAGGTCGACCTCCTCTCGCTCCGCCAGCCGGACGATTCGCATGTGTATAGCGTCAAGGCCAACCTGAGTGCGGCCGAACAGGATTTTCTCACCGCCATACAGGAGATGCAGAAGGCTATTGCCCGCGACCCCGATCGAGGAGAACTCTATCTGAATTTGGCTCTGCTTCAGATCAAGACCAACCAGGCTGATGCCGCCGAGGTTAGCTTCAAGAAGGCGATCACACTGGCGCCCAGGGCCCTGAGTACCCATATGGACTTGGGTAGCTATTACCAGTCACGTCAGCGTTTCAGTGAAGCAGAACAGCAATTTGACATGGCCATGAACGTCGACCCGCATAGTCCTGAGCCGCGAATCGCACTTGCCCGTCTCTACGTGGCAGAAGGCAAGAAAAGCGAAGCGGAAAACTTTCTCGAGGAAAGCAAGAAAGACTTCCCCAATGACTCGGTTGGCTACCGCCTACTAGGCGACTTCTACTTTGCTACTGGGGACGTTGACAGCGCAACCGCGGAATACAGCAACCTCAACCGAGACCATCCCAAAGACCCGCAGGTAAAGAATAACTATGTCCAACTTCTCATCATCAAGAATCGGTTGGATGAGGCACGGAAGTGGAACGACGCAGTCCTCAAGAAGAGACCATACGACGTTGACGCTCTGATCGAACGAGGACAGATTCAAATTGGCCAAGGACATCCCGACGATGCTGTCCAAACCCTGCAGACTGCCATCCAGAATGAACCGCGCAGCGGCCTTGCGTACTACCATCTCGGCCGGGCGTTTGATGGATTGGGCAATCAAGTGCAAGCGGAAGATGCGTGGCAAAATGCCATTCGTTACCGGCGGGACCTGGTAGAGGCGCAACGGGCTCTGGCGAACTTAGCTTTGCACAAAGGCGACATGACCGAACTGGAACAGTACTCAGGCGAAGTCATCAATCTCCAGCCCGGTTCGGTTGATGGCTACGCCTTGCGTGCGTTTTCCTATATCCAGCGGGGTCAGTTTTCCCAGGCTGAGCCGGACGTGCTCAAGGCCATCGAGGTCGGTGCTTCTAGTCCGATGGGCTACGTGCAGATGGGAAACTTGATGCTCGCCCGTAAGAACTACTCCGAAGCGGAGCGGGCCTATCAACAGGCGCTGGTCCGCGAAAGCGATTCATCGGATGCACTAGCGGGCCTCATGAACACGTATTTGGCGCAGAATGAGACCGACAATGCATTGGCTGCCGTGCGAGCTCAGCTCGCCAAGGTGCCAAACAGTAGCGCTTTTTATGATTTGCTGGGGACTGCCCTTTTTGATCATAAGCAGAACCAGCGAGACCTGGATGAGGCTGAGGCGAGCTTGGGGAAGGCGATCCAGTTGGATAAACACAATGTCGGCGCCTGGCTAAAGCTCAGCAAGGCACAAGCGACCCGAGGTTCTACGGAGGAAGCCATTGCCACCTGTCAACACGGGCTTGAGAGCAATCCTGGTGAGGTCAGTTTCTACGTCCGAATGGGACAGTTGTACGAGTCGGGGCTGAGTTGGGAGAAAGCCAAAGAAGCATACGGGAAAGCCTTGGCGATCAACCCGGGCCATCCGTTGGCTGCGAACAATCTTGCTTATTTGATGTTGCAAACTGGCGAAAATCCGGACCTTGCCATGCCCCTGGCGGAGAGGGCCCGGCATGAAATGCCTGATTCGCCCGACGCGGCTGACACCATGGGATGGGTTTTCTACCAGAAAGGTGCTTACAAATCAGCGATTGACTTGTTCCAGGAAGCTCTGAAGCTGGCCGAAAAAGGCAAATTCCCCGACGATCCCACGGTGCACTTTCATCTGGGGCTCGCCTATGACAGGATCGGCCAACCTGCGCTGGCACGCCAGCACCTGAAACGGGTTTTGAAGATCAATCCTAACTATTCAAATGCGGGTGACGTGAAAAAACTTCTGTTGCAATTGCCCGGCTAGGACTTCGTGCCCTCGGCGCGTCCAGCGAAACAGACTCCGCCACTGCAGGAAGGTCATTCGAAATAGGCTTCGGGCGAACTAAACGGGCGCTCCGAGACAATTTCAGCTATCCGGGGTGAAGCTAAGGAATGTTTTTCCACAGTTTGCTTCCGGACCCCTCTCCAACCCCACAATTTCACGGACTGTTCATTTTCGCGTCACCGATGCGTAACGGAGGACGCGATAAACTACGCGACCATAACGGAATAGCAAATAAATGATTTGTGTCGATTTGGCGTTGTGATGCAGTCAGTTGTCGATTGCTCTTAGGTTGCATAACTCGATAAGCATTTTTCGAGCTGAAATTCGATTTGCGGAGGCAGGTTGTGCTTGCCCCCGTGGATGAAGTAGTTCCCGTTTGCTCAGGAACAACAGGGCGATTGAGATGGCTGAACTGATTTTCGTACTGGACAGCGAGGCAGAAGCCAGGCGGCGTGCACGACAATGTCTGGAGGAGGCGGGGCACTCCGTGCGGACGTTCACGACGATCGCCGACATGGAAGAGGCAGAAGATGGTAAGCCTTCATTGATGTTGATCGCCGCGACGTTGCCCGATGGCAGTGGATTGGATCTTTGTAGACGGATTCGACGGAACCCGGTGCAGTCGAGCATTCCGGTGATCCTGCTTACCAGCGGTAGCGGCGAAGAGCAAAATTGTGCCGCGCTGGAGGCGGGTGCGGACCACTGCCTTGTCAAGCCCTTCAGTGCTCGTGAATTGCTGGCTATGGTGCAAGCCGCGCTGCGGCGCGCATTACGCGCGTTTCCCATCGGGACCGCTGATATTGTGATTGATCACCGTGCCATGAAGCTCTCGGTGCGAGGCAGCGAAGTGGTGACCACGAAGTTGGAGTTTCGTCTGGTGGATTATCTTGCCCGGCACCGCGGGCATGCGTTCACTCGCGACGTACTCCTCGATGCGGTGTGGGGCGAGACGCAATTCGTGACTCCACGCAGTGTGGATGCTTGCATTCGCCGCGTTCGGGAAAAGATTGAACCGGACATACACAGCCCAACGTATGTCAAGACGGTTCGCGGGGTCGGTTATCGTTTCGACGCTGTTGCGGTTTGGCCAACTCCTCCGCGCGAGCGTTGTGATTGCTTGGCCTGCGCGCCGCCGGAGGAAACGACTCCCGCTGGCTCGCTGTTGGTCATTCGGAGAAATGCCTCCTGACCGATTTGAGCACAGAGGCGAAATTGTTAACGGAACGCATGGGCATGGATTGAAAGTTGTTTACGGAGGCTTTTGAAATGAAACGCGTGAAGATGTTGGCACTCGCCGTACTTCTGGCATGCACACCGTTCGCTGCTTTTGCCGGCTCGGTGGTTCTGACCAACAATGACGGCACGTTTGTTTCCTCGGGAGTCACGACTGGAACGCTCACGCTGTCAGGGTCTAGTTTGATTGGTATCCAAGGATTAACCCCGTATGTCCCCAATGCTTCAGCAACACCCCCCGCAAGTCTTGGTAGTTTAACCCTGACTACAGGAAATATGACGAGTGGAAGTATCTTAGCCAACGCCACGTTTGCGGCTGGAGGGAACATCACCTTCACATATTCAAACGGCGTTGTCTTCACAGGAAGCTTTACATCTGCCAGTTGGACCTCGGCGGGTGCTGGTTCCAATACGTGGGTATTCTCCGGCACGGTGATGAATGGGACTTTGACCGTTCCCGGTTACTATCCGGTGACTATCGGAACTGCAGTCACGGTCGACTTGACGACCGTAGGAACTGCCCCAACCGCCTCCGGGAGCGGTTACTCATTCTCTGACAGCCAAGGTACAACCAACTTCACAGCGCCCAGCGTCCTTAACCCAGTTCCAGAACCCGGTACCTTAACGCTGCTTGGGGGTGGACTGATCGGCGTTGCAATGCTGGCGAGACGCCGGCGCTTCAAGAATGATGAGGACTCGTCGGAGTAGGTCATCTGATGTTCTAGAAAATACGTTACTTCTTGTGGCAACCACTGGGACTGTGGTTCAGACAGTCCGCGCAGTGCTGTCCTTCCAAGAGGCCAAGTGAATATAGTCTTCTGGGCAGCCGTCGGTTTCATCGGCTATGCATATTTCGGCTATCTCGCGTGGCTCTGGCTGCGCAGTCGTTGGTGTCCTCGCCGGGTGGAAACTGCTCCGTACATGCCTTCCATTTCGATTGTACTGGTGGTGCGTAACGAAGAGGCCCGTCTGGAACGCAGGATGAAAACTCTTATGGAGTTGGATTATCCTCCGGACTTGGTTGAGGTTTTGGTGGTGTCCGATGGCTCTACAGATGGGACGAACCGTCTTCTGTCAGAATTTGAGAGCGTTCCTCGCGTACGAGTCATCTTGAGGCCGGAAGCGCACGGGAAAGCTGCTGGGCTCAACGAGGCTATGACGGCGGTGAGCGGAGAGATCGTGGTCTTCATGGACGTGCGGCAGAAGATCGGATCAGACGCCATACGGTTGCTTCTGGAAAACTTCGCAGACCCTGAAGTCGGCTGTGTCAGCGGAGAGATGATCTTGGGTAGTTCCCATTTCCCGGAGGCCGACAGAGGGCTGGGATTGTACTGGAAAATCGAGGCAGCGATCCGGAAGCTCGAAGCGGCTTGCGGATCAGTCGTGGGCGCCACGGGGGCTCTCTATGCGGTTAGGCGAAGCATGCTGGTACCACTTCCGCCGAAAATAATTTTGGACGACGTTTTCATCCCGATGCAAGTCATTCGACAAGGAGCACGGGTTGTGCTGGAACCGCGCGCTAGCATCTGGGACGTCCCAGACTTGGGGACGCGCAGGGAGTTTGCCCGGAAGGTCAGGACATTGGGCGGCATTTACGAATTGCTGAAGCTGCAACCGTGGCTGTTGACCCGGGCCAACCCAGTACGGTTCCAGTTTGTAAGCCACAAATTGCTCAGGCTGGCTGTGCCTTTTGCCTTATGTGCCGCGCTCGTCTCATCATTCTTTCTTCCGGGACCGGGTTACCGCATCGCATTGATACTGCAATTAGCGTTTTATGGCTTGAGCGTCTGGGGAACATTTGGACCCAAATCCACTCCCTTGGCTAAAGCCTCTAACGCGGCGTTCACATTTGTCCTCCTCAATGCCGCCGCCCTTATCGCATTTGCCAATTTTGTTGCCGGCCGCAAGCCGGCTTGGAGCCTCGAGCGGAGGTCGCCGCAACAAAACCCTTGGCGGCCAGAATCGGCGCCAGCCGGAGCCCAAGTCGACAAATGACGCAACTTTTCCAAGCGCAAGCTCCACATCGTGAACCAGATCATGAACGACAGCAGACTTCGCCCGGTCGTTTCGTCAAAGGCCTCAGAGCAACTGCGAAGAAGCTCTTGCCCGAGGTAATCGTCAAGGAAGTGCAGCGCTATCGAGCTTTCACCACCCCCGAACGCCCAATCTACCTCAGGAACAGAGTATTGAATGGGATCGGGCTTGATCGCCCGGTGCTCCTGCGATCCCCAGAAAAGGTCAGGTCTGTGTTATTCGTTTGCTTTGGCAATATCATTCGAAGCCCAATGTGCGAAGCGCTGCTGATTCGGGAACTGGCGCCCGTAACCGAGATCCGAATTTCGGTCAGCTCCGCTGGGCTCAATGCGCTCTCCGGTCGGCCGGCCCATCCGTGGGCGATTGCTGCAGCATGGGACTTTGGCATTTCTCTGGAGGGTCATCGTACCCGGTTGTTGAACAAGCAAATGGTTGACGAGGCGGACGCGATCTTCGCCATGGATTATCAGAACCAGGTGCAACTTCTAACTCGCTGGCCCGGAGCTAAGGAAAAATTGTACATGCTGAGTGCCTATGCCGGGGGGCACTATCGGTCCGTGGAGATTCCCGATCCTTACTATATGGGTCAGGACGGGACAATCGTGTGCTACCGGGGTCTTAAAACCTGCATCGACGGTCTTGCCCATAGCCTTTCCAAAAGAGGGAGGCGATGAGGTACACATGAGATTACCGCTTTTCGATCGGCAATTAGCGTTTGGGGGGGAGAGGGCAGTTAGCCTGGCGAATTCAGCGCATTCTTCAGACTTGGGTCCGAGACGTTCCCCCCTGACAAATAGCATGCTCTGTACTCTAGTCGTCTAACGTGGTTTTCATGTTTTATTCATCATCTCGCAACATGCTCGTAACAAATGTTCGTCATACTCCCTCAGTTGAATTCTTCCTTGAAATCAAAGAAAAACTTCATTTTTGGCGCTTGATTGTGAGGACGGGATTTCCCGTTGGTAGTTTCCGGTTCTCTCTTTTTTAGACTACACGGACAGCTTGCGCAGCTGGGGGGTAGTGTGGAACGTATTTTCGTGCGGCGCACAATCCAGAAGGCGGTAGCGAGGAGTGCAGGAATCGCACTCCACACTCTGCTCATCGTATTGTTCAGCACTGGCTGCAACAGCATCTTTCATCAGCCCGCTCAGTCAACACAAGGATTTTCGCTCGCCAGCCTGAAAGGCAATTACACCTACAACTTAGCTGGTATGATTTTTGGTCTCCCGGCGGGTTACAACCTTTATCACGAAACCGGAGCCTTCGTGGCTGACGGCAATGGAGGCTTAACCGGCGTGGATGATTTTTCGGCGGGGGCGACCGCAACCCACAATCAATTTACCGGTTCGTACGCCATCAGTAGTGACGGCACCGGGACGATGACCATTATTTTGCCCGGGAGGCAGATTCAACTCGCGATCACGTTGCAGTCCACTACAGAAGTGTACTTGTTGGAATATGACCCATATGCGACCGGAACCGGAGGAGCGTCAGCGCAAGCGTTGTCGGCAATTTCGGGCACTCTTAGCGGAGCCTTCGTCTTTCGCTTCTACACACACGTCGTCGGAGCTGCTTCCTCTGCTGCAGTGGGACAGATGATGGTCAGTGGGACCTCTATTGGTGGTAATGAAGATGTCGCACAAATCGGAACGACCAGTTCCCACCCGATCACCGGCACCCTAACGCAACCCGACAGCAATGGAAGGGGAGAGCTCAGTCTGACTGAAACGGACACTGGCAATACATCCAACTATGTCTATTACGCGATTGACTCCAACACACTGAACTTAATCGGAATAGACACCGGAGTAGTGGGGGAGGGGCGCAGCATTGCTCAAGATGGTACATCTTTCACCGATGCCAGCATCACATCGAGTTTTACCTTCCACCTGGGAGGAGATACGGCATCGAGTCTCGGAGGAATCAACACCGTCGGGATGTTCACAAGCGATGGCAACGGGAACCTCACCAGCGGTTCCCTCGACTCCGCGGTGGATGGCGTTACGACGAATGAATCCTTCACGGGTACTTACAGTGTCGCTCCGAGTGGACGTGCCACCATGACCGTGACTCCTTCAGGCGCAAGCTCTGTTTCGCAAATCGCATGGATGGCAGACTCCACACAAGGTTTCTTCCTTCAGGAAGACCAGAACTCGGTAGAAGCTGGGGCTATGGAGGTGCAACAGGGTGGGCCGTTTTCTGCTTCGTCCTTGAACGGAAATTATGCTTTTCGGATGATCGGATTCGGTGCAATGACTCCGCCGACAGTGGGGCGCATCGGTGTCATGTCGTTCGGCGGGAATGGCACCATCACCATTACGGACATGTTTGTCAACCAGGGGGGGGTGCAGAATCAGTACTCAGACGTGAGCGGATCCTACACCGTCAGTCCCAACGGTCGTGTAGTGACGGGTCAGATCCAGGGTGTGACCGTTAGTATGGTCCTCTACCTCACGTCCAACCAGTCGGCCTATTTCATCCTCGCTGACTCTGGGGCCGAAATACCAGGGCAGAGTGGCTTGCAAGTGCCCCAATAGCAAACGCGACAACAAATAGAGCGATTGCCCGATAATCTTGCACGAGAGCCGCGCAGGGGAGCGGTCCCGCAGTACCGGGCATCTTCCGCACCCGAAGGTCCGCCTCGTTGAATTCTCAGGCTTCCCGCAGGTTGATAGATTGCATGTTCTAAAGCAAAATGCCCTCCGCGGCCAAGCGAGTTTGATCATTCACTGCGAACAATGTTCGACGTTCATGAATGTTTGTG
>Ga0187783_10003609_pt1 | contig 11421 bp, 8 predicted proteins | sample 1015_SJ02_MP02_2_FD_132471 | JGI IMG/M metagenome (GOLD analysis project Ga0187783, IMG submission 132471) | Tropical peat soil microbial communities from peatlands in Department of Meta, Colombia - 1015_SJ02_MP02_20_MG | ecosystem: Environmental > Terrestrial > Soil > Wetlands > Peat | place... | reverse complement strand
GAATTGTCGGGCGGTCAGGCGCAGCGTGTCGCTATCGCGCGCGCCCTGATCGGGCGCCCGCAAGTCATGCTGCTCGACGAGCCCTTCTCTGCGCTCGATGCATTTACCCGGGTGGATCTGCAGGACCATCTCCTCGATCTGTGGGCAGATCTGAAGCCAACGCTGATCGTGGTGACGCATGATGTTGATGAGGCGATCGTGCTCGCCGATCGCGTGCTGGTGATGAGCCCGCAGCCCGGCCGGATTTTCGCAGAAATCGGCGCCGAATTGCCGCGCCCCCGCGATCGGCAATCCGCAGCATTCGATTTTGCCAAGCGGCGGGTCATGGCGGCGCTCGACCGTTCCCTCAATCGCGCAGTGACGACCGACGATCGTCAGACTGAGGTTGGTTCGGGCGAGGCTCTTTGGTGGTGACGCGCCCGCGCGGGCGTGGACCGTCACATCATCTTGAGGATGGTGGCCCCCCTTGGAGTGTCCCTGCTATGCTCCATCAACCCAACCCGTGGGCATGGTGACCACCACCGGGCAGACAAAGCGATCAGGTCATGAAAAGCTACGCAGTGTGCCAATGCGGCGATCCTTTGCGGATGATTGAAGGCCCGACCCCGGAGCCGGTCGGAAGTGAGGTGCTGGTGCGCGTGCTCGCCGCCGGTGTTTGCCACAGCGACGTGCATTTGCGCGACGGCTTCTACGACCTTGGCGGCGGCAAACGGCTTTGGCTTACTGATCGCGGCGTCGAACTGCCGCTCACGATGGGCCATGAAACGGTTGGCGAGGTCGTGGCGGTCGGGCCGCAGGCGCAGGACGTCAGGATCGGCGACCGTCGTCTGGCCTTTCCTTGGATCGGTTGCGGCGTCTGTGACCTGTGCTTGACCGGCGAGGAGCAGCTGTGCTCGAAGCCCGGCTTTCTTGGGGTGTTTCGCGCCGGCGGCTACAGCGATTATCTCATGGTTCCGCATCCCCGCTATCTGCTCGACATCGGCGATCTCCCGGCTTCCCGCGCTGCGCCGCTGGCCTGCTCCGGCGTGACCACCTTCGGGGCGTTGAAAAAGATTGGACCGCCCCTCGCGCGCGCGCCGGTTGTGGTCATTGGGGCAGGCGGACTCGGTCTCATGGCGGTGGGGTTACACCGCGCGATGGGCGGTCACAGCGTGATCGTCGCCGACATCGATCCTCGCAAGCGCGAAGCCGCGATGGAGGCCGGCGCGCGGCTGGCGGTCGACGCCGCTGCGCCTGACGCCGCACAGCAGATCGTCGAAGCGACCAAAGGCGAGGTTTGCGCAGCCATTGATCTGGTCGGCGCAGTCAGTACGGCCCGGCTCGGCATGGATTGCCTGACCCGCAAGGGCGGCAAATTGATCATCGTCGGCCTGTTTGGCGGCGACATCACCCTCTCGCTCCCGCTCATTCCGATGCGCGCCTTGACCGTTCAGGGTTCCTATGTGGGCAGCCTCGCCGAGATGCGTGCGCTGCTTGAGCTGGTGCATCAGCATGGGATTCCGGATGTGCCGATCACTACCCTACCGCTTGCGCTTGCCGATGCGGCCTTGGACGACCTCAAGGCCGGCCGGTTGGTAGGGCGGGCGGTCCTCGAGCCAACCGGCTGACCCCGCAGACCCAACGGGATCTGCCAAACCCGTAGGAGATCGTCATGGATTCCGCCGAGCTGCGCGCCCTCCAGGCTCCCCTCAAGGATCGATATCGGAACGATCCTTCGTCGGCCCACATCACTTTGAGGGCCCAAGGCACGCTTGACGACACCCACATCGCCTGCAAGATCGAGACGGGTCGGGCTCTGGCGGTCGCCGGACTTCACCCGGCCACCGGTGGATCGGGTCTTGAGCTGTGCTCCGGCGATATGCTGCTGGAAGCGCTGGTTGCCTGTGCGGGCGTCACCCTGAAGGCGGTCGCGACCGCGCTTGATATCAAGCTGCGATCGGGTCTGGTATCGGCCGAAGGCGACATCGATTTCCGCGGCACACTCGGCGTCGCCAAGGACGCCCCGGTAGGCTTTAGCGGCATTCGGTTGAATTTCGCCCTCGACACCGATGCCGCGCAGGACAAGCTCGACCAGCTCCTCAAACTCACCGAGCGCTATTGCGTCGTGTACCAGACAATCCGCAACGGCCCCCCGGTCGCGATCCATCTCGAGCGCGTCTAAACAGCCCACGACACAACCGACAGATTGATCGCACAGGAGGCACGCGCCGCATGCAAGCCATGCGCACGGCACCCCAAGCATTCGCCGTCCGTTTCGAAGACAATCAAGGGCGTATCGTTGGTGCTGCCAGCCGGCGGCGCGCCGTCGGGCAATGGACCCTGCGCTGATGTCGGTCGATTGGATCTATTGGGCGCTGTTGAGTTTGAAGATGCTGGCGACCGCCGGCATCGTTGTTGGCGCCTCCGTCATGACCGAACGGGCCGGCCCGTTGATCGGCGCCCTGATCGTGACCTTGCCGATCTCGGCCGGACCGGCCTATCTGTTCCTGTCACTCGACCACGATTCCGACTTCATTGCCGCCAGCGCACTCGGGAGCCTTGCCACCAACGCCGTCACAGCGGTGTTTGCCAGCGTCTATGTCATGCTCGCGCGAAACTTCAGCTGGTGGGTGAGCATCACCGTCGCGCTAGCCGTCTGGCTGGCGCTGGTGCTGCTGGCGCGTTCGCTGGACTGGACGCTGCTGCGCGCCGGCATGCTCAATGTGGTTGTTTACGCGGTGTGTTTGCGGCTCACGGCGCGGTTCCGTCACGCGGCCATGGCGCCCACCGCGCGGCGTTGGTACGACCTGCCGCTGCGCACCGCCCTGGTCTGCACCCTGGTCGTCACGGTGCTGGTGCTCAGCACGCAGCTTGGTCCGGTTGCCACCGGCGTGCTGGCCGTCTTTCCGATCGCGCTGACCAGCACCATCCTGATTTTTCATCCTCGTCTCGGCGGCGAGGTGGCTGGGGCCATCATTGCCAACTGTCTGATTGGCCTGGTCGGTTTTGGATTGGCGCTGGCGGCCCTTTATCTGTCGGCGCGCACGCTCGGTTCGGCCGCCGCGCTGACGATCTGGCTCGCCGTTTGTTTGACCTGGAATCTGACGATCTTCATGGTACGCAGACGCAGTCGGCGGGGGCGCCCTCTGCAGCAGACTGCAAATTCGCAGGCCCAGGCGAACAGAGAACCCGATCTGGACGAGGCGCAGAATCTTTCATCCGTCTCCAGCCGTTGAGGGCTCCGCATCTGCCGTGGTCATCGAACGCTGGTTGACAGATCAGGCGAAGCCAGAAGAGACGCCGGACACTCCTACTCTTCAGTTTTTGCGGCTGCGAGCTTGAGGGCATAGAGGGCTTCGAGGGCCTGACGCGGCGATAGATCGTCGGGGTCGATCGAAGCGAGCGCGGTGTGCAGCGCACTAGCGCCGGGCGCCTCATTCGGGCGCGATTTGGTGCGCGGAATTGCAGCAAACAGTGGGAGGTCATCGATCAACTGGCGAGCCGATGAGGCCCGGTCCTGCGCCTCGAGTTCGGACAGCACCATCTTGGCGCGCTCGATGACCGCGTCCGGCAGACCGGCAAGCTTGGCGACCTGGATTCCGTAAGACCGGTCGGCGGCGCCCGCCATGACTTCGTGGAGAAAAACCACATCCCCCCGCCATTCCTTCACCCGCATGGTGGCGTTATGCAGACGCGGCAGGTTGGCGGCCAGCGCGGTGAGTTCGTGAAAATGCGTAGCGAACAGCGCGCGGCAGCGATTGACTTCGTGAAGATGTTCGACCGTCGCCCACGCAATGGAGAGTCCGTCGAAGGTCGCAGTGCCGCGGCCGATCTCGTCGAGAATGACCAGCGCCCGCCGACCGGCCTGGTTTAGGATCGCGGCGGTCTCGACCATCTCCACCATAAAGGTCGAGCGGCCGCGTGCCAGATCGTCCGCCGCTCCCACCCGGGAGAACAGTCGATCGACCACGCCGATCCGTGCGTAGCGGGCCGGCACGAAGCTGCCCATCTGGGCGAGCACGACGATGAGCGCATTCTGGCGCAAAAAGGTTGACTTGCCGGCCATGTTGGGGCCGGTGACGACCCAGATTCGGCCGGAGGTCTCGCCGGCCGGTGGCGACAGATCACAATCATTGGCCACGAACGGGCCGCCGTCACGGAGCAGGGCCTGTTCAACGACCGGATGCCGCCCTCCAGTCACTACAAAATCCGGACCGGACACGACCTCGGGGCGGACATAGCCACCATCGACGGCGAGCGTCGCAAGGCCCACCGCAACATCGAGCACGGCCAGAGCGCTCGCCGCCTCCTTGATGGCATCGCAGGCTGCCGTGACCATTTGGGTCAGACGTTCGAAGATTTCCAGCTCGATTGCCGCTGCGCGATCGGCCGCGCTTGCAATCTTGGCCGCGAGATCGCCCAGCTCGGTCGTAGTGAATCGCACCTGGCCGGCGAGTGTCTGACGATGAATGAAGGTGACATTGTGTGGCGCGCTCAGCAGCTTGTCGCCGTGCTGCTGGGTCACCTCGACAAAATATCCGAGCACGTTGTTGTGGCGGATCTTGAGACCACGAATGCCGGTGACATCTGCATAGCGCGCCTGCAGTTCGGCCACGACGCGGCGCGACTCATCACGCAGCTCGCGCGACTCGTCGAGCGACCGCTCAAAGCCCGCGCGGATGAAACCGCCATCCCGCTTGTTCAATGGCAGCGTGGATGCCAGCGCGGCTGCCAGTTCGGCGGAAATAGCCGGCCCTGGACGGCGCAACCCGGCGGTAGCCTCGATCAGTTCGGTGGGTGCATCGATCGCGCGCTCGAGGTGCTCCGCGAGCGCCGCTGCCGCAACGAGTCCGTCGCGAATCGCCGCGAGATCGCGCGGCCCGCCTCGACCGACGACCAGCCTCGCGAGCGACCGCGCAAGGTCCGGCGCCGTCGCCAGATGGTCCCGCACTTCGCCACGCAGAGCTGGATCGCCCGCGAAGCGGTCGATGACGCTGAGCCGCCGGGCAATCGCCGCCGGTTCGGTCAGCGGCGATGACAAGCGTTGAGCTAGGAGCCGTGATCCGGCGGCCGTCAGCGTGCGATCGATCGCGCCCAATAGCGAGCCGCGCCGTTCGCCAGTCAGCGTGCGCGTCAACTCAAGATTGGCGCGCGTTGCCGCGTCGATCAGCAGGGTGGTGCCGACCGTCTCACGCGTCGGCGGCGAGAGCGGCGGTCGGCGGCCAAGCTGCGTGCGCTCCACATAGGTGACGCACGCCGCCGCCGCGGCGAGTTCGAGTCGCGAGAAGCTGCCGAAGGCATCCGTCGTCGCCACCGCAAAATAGTCGGAAAGCCGCCGTTCGGCGGTTGCGGCGTCGAACAGGTCCCGCGACTGTGGCGCGACCACCGATAGACCACGCCACAGCGATGCGACGTCCGGATCGGAGTAAAGCGCATCGGAAATGATAATCTCGCTTGGTTCGACGCGCGCGATTTCGGCCGCCAGCGCCAGCCGATCGCATTGGCTGACGCGAAACTCCCCGGTCGAGATGTCCAGGCAGGCGAGCGCGAACCGGCTGGGCGCGTCCGGTGACGAGGCCCGCGCCCGCGTCACGGCGAGCAAATAATTGTTGCTGCGAGCCTCGAGCAGGGTGTCTTCAGTCAACGTGCCTGGAGTGACAAGGCGCACGACGTCCCGGCGGACGACGCTCTTGGGTCCGCGCTTCTTCGCCTCGGCAGGGTCCTCAAGCTGCTCGCAGACCGCAACCCGATGCCCGAGGGCGATCAGACGGTGCAGATATTCGTCGGCTCGTTCGATCGGGACGCCACACATCGGAATATCATCGCCCAGATGCTTGCCGCGCTTCGTCAACACGATACCAAGGGCACGGCTCGCCACTTCCGCGTCAGCGAAGAAGAGCTCGTAGAAGTCGCCCATGCGATAGAACAGCAGATAGTCGGGATGGGCCGCTTTGATGGCTTGGTACTGTTCCATCATCGGCGTCACGCGGACGCCGTTGTCTGAAGCCGGGAGCGCAGGATCCGCACCTTCGCCAATGGCGATTTCGGTCTCGAGCCGCTGCTGGGTCACGCCACGCACCATGGCCGGGAAGCTACCAGAAGCAAGGCAGGGTTACAGGAGGTCGGGGTGGCTACCCACAGACGGCCTCAAGGTGCACGCATGCACCGTGACATCGATCCCGGTGAGCACCTCGTCCGGTCGGACCCTCCAGCCGCGCCTGAAACAGGCGGAATATGGCGAAATCGCCGGCCTGGGACTGCCGTACCTTATTGGCCCCTCCTCGGGTCCCGGGCCAAAGCACCAATCGATCATTTTTGACCTTGAACGCGCAATATTGTTGTTCATCGCCCCCACGTTCCGCTAACTTCCGCCCGCCCGTAGGCAGGCGGGCCCAGCGCGGGGAAATGGAATGTCTTCCAAACTCAACGGCCGGACCCGGCCGATTTTTACCGACCAGGAAGCACTGCAATTTCATAGCCAGGGGCGTCCCGGCAAGCTGGAGATCATAGCGACCAAGCCGATGGCGACCCAGCGCGATCTTTCGCTCGCCTATTCGCCGGGAGTCGCGGTGCCCGTTCTGGCCATTGCGGAAGATGCAGGTCGGGCCTTCGATTACACGACCAAGGGCAATTTTGTCGCCGTCATCACCAATGGGACCGCCATTCTCGGCCTAGGCAACCGGGGCGCGCTTGCTGCCAAGCCCGTGATGGAAGGCAAGGCGGTGCTGTTCAAGCGCTTCGCGGATATTGATTCCATCGACCTGGAAGTCTCAACCGAGGACCCAGACGAATTCATTGGTTGCGTCAAGGTGCTGGGCAAGACCTGGGGCGGCATCAACCTTGAGGACATCAAGGCTCCCGAGTGTTTTGTCATCGAACAGAGGCTGCGTGAACTCCTCGACATTCCTGTTTTCCATGACGACCAGCACGGTACTGCCATCATCGCAGCGGCGGGCCTGATCAATGCCCTCCACCTGACGGGGCGGGACATCCGATCGACCCGACTGGTATGCAACGGCGCGGGCGCCGCCGGCATTGCCTCACTGGAGTTGCTCAAGGCGATCGGCTTCGCCCCGCAAAACGTGATTCTCTGTGACACCAAGGGCGTCATCTACGAAGGCCGCACCGACGGCATGAACCAATGGAAGTCAGCCCACGCCACCCAGACCAGCGCCCGGACGCTAGCCGAAGCGCTCGACGGCAGCGACGTATTCTTTGGCCTTTCGGTGAAGGGAGCCGTCACGCCTGACATGGTGAAATCGATGGCGGCGAAGCCGATCATCTTCGCGATGGCCAATCCGGACCCCGAAATCACTGCCGAAGAGGTCGCGGCCGTGCGAAGCGACGCCATCATGGCGACCGGGCGCTCTGACTATCCCAATCAGATCAATAATGTGCTGGGCTTCCCCTATATTTTCCGGGGCGCCCTCGATGTCCGCGCCACCACCATCAACATGGAAATGAAAATTGCGGCCGCCGACGCGCTCGCCCAACTCGCGCGCGAGGACGTGCCCGACGAGGTCGCGGCCGCCTATGGCATGCGCCCGAAATTCGGGCCCGATTACATCATTCCGGTGCCATTCGATCCGCGGTTGATCTCTGCCATCCCGCCTGCCGTGGCGAAGGCCGCGATGGACACCGGCGTCGCCCGCAAGCCGATCGTGAACATGTCCGTCTACCGTGAACAGTTGCGCACGCGGCGCGACCCGGTGGCAGGTGTGCTGGCGCGGGTATTCGAGCGGTTGCGGCGACAGCCCAAGCGCGTGGTATTTGCCGAGGGCGAAGAGGAGCAGGTTATTCGCGCCGCAGTCAGCTTCGTTCACCAGGGCCTTGGGACCGCACAGTTGGTGGGTCGCGAGGAGCGTGTTCGAGAGACCGCCCAAGCGGCTGGTATCGAGCTTCTCGACGGCCTGTCGATCGTCAATGCGCGCCTTTCACGTCGCAACGGCGATTACGCGGCTTATCTCTACGAGCGGCTGCAGCGGCGGGGCTTTCTGTTTCGCGACTGTCAGCGCCTGATCAATCAGGACCGTAACCATTTCGCGGCCGCGATGGTCGCCATGGGTGACGCCGACGCCATGGTGACCGGCGTCACTCGCAATTTCTCGGTAGCGCTCGAGGATGTGCAGCGCTGCATCGATCCCAAGCCTGGTCATCGGGTGATCGGCATTTCGCTGGTGCTGGCCCGCGGACGAACCGTACTGGTAGCTGATACCGCGGTCACCGAAATGCCCGGAGCCGAGGATCTGGCCGATATCGCAGTGGAAGCCGCCGGCGTCGCCCGCAAGCTCGGCTACGAACCCCGGCTTGCCATGCTGGCCTTCTCGACTTTTGGCCATCCGCCTGGAGAGCGATCGTCGCGCGTTCAGGAGGCCGTGCGCATCCTCGACCAGCGTCGCGTTGATTTCGAGTATGACGGCGAAATGGCCGCCGATGTGGCGCTCAATCCGGAGTTGATGGCTGCCTACCCGTTCTGCCGGCTTTCGGGTCCGGCAAATGTGTTGATCATGCCGGCGTTCCACTCCGCCTCAATCGCTACCAAGATGCTGCAGGAACTGGGCGGGGCCACCGTCATTGGCCCATTGCTGGTGGGATTGGACAACTCGGTGCAGATCGTCCACCTGACGGCCCCGGATTCGGAGCTCGTCAATATGGCGGCTCTCGCCGCATATAATGTGAGTGGCTAGAATTCAGCGCAGGCCTGGGCCGCACACACAGATTGGCAAGCAGAGCAAGGTGACTGGTTTGACGCGACCACAGCTCGGCGGGGTCATCGCCGCGATCGCCACCGCCGTTGACGAGGACGGCTCGCCCGATCACCAGCGATCGCTGAGCTTTGCAAGACATTTGCTCGACCAGGGCTGCGATGGACTCAACGTGCTCGGCACGACCGGCGAAGCGACCTCGTTTTCGGTTCTACAACGCCAGCAACTGATGGACGCCTATGGGTCGAGCGGCCTGCCCTTGCGGCGCCTCATGGTCGGCACCGGGGCGGCCGCGGTAGCAGACGCTGCCACACTCGCCAGGCATGCCGCCGAGATCGGCTTTGGCGCCGTTCTGGTGTTGCCACCCTTCTATTATAAAGGGGTCCCGGACGAGGGCCTGATCGCCTATCTGGATATCGTCATCGCGGCCACGTCAGATCGGCCGATCCCGATCCTGCTCTATCATTTTCCGCAGTTGTCCGGCGTGCCGTGGACCATTCCCCTGATCCGGCGCCTGCTGGCGCGTTTCGAAGGCCGCATCATCGGCCTGAAGGATTCATCCGGTGATCTCGCCTATGCGCGAGAGGCCGCAGCAATTGCCGCTGATTTCCGTGTATTTCCCTCGAGCGAAGCCACACTGATCGAGGCCCGAAATGGAGCCTTTGCGGGCTGCATCTCGGCCACCGCCAACCTCAACGCTGATTTGTGCGCGCGTGCCTATCGGCAAGGCGACACGGATGCGTTCGAACGCGCAGTGGCCATTCGCGGACTGTTCGATGGCAAGCCCTTGATCCCCGGCGTGAAGGCGCTGATCGCCTCGCTTCGCGAAGACCCCGCGTGGAACCGTGTCAAGCCGCCGCTCGCGATGCTCGCGGCCGCCGACGGCCCGCCATTGCGAGCAGCCTATGAGAAGGTGCGCCTGGGAACGTAGGCCCGAATTCCGGCGCGGTAGCGCGCCCCTGCCTTGAGTGCCCCTGCCTTGAGTTGACGCCCCTATTACGGCTCACTATAAGCGCGCTTCAAGCGGCAGGCGCGATGATCGTGCCGGCCTTTTCATATTAATTCCGGACACATGGTGGCGGCGGCGGCGAGCGCCGATAATCCGCCCCTCAGGATGTAACCATGGCGAACACGACATCGGCCAAAAAGGCAACCCGCAAGATCACGCGCCGCACTCTGATCAACAAGGCGCGCCGCTCACGCGTCCGGGGTGTCATCCGCAAAGTTGAAGAGGCGATCGCGAGCGGCAACCAAGGTCTGGCGGTAGCTGCCATGAAGGAAGCCGAACCGGCCCTGATGCGAGCCGCCCAGAAGGGTATCGTTCACAAGAACGCTGCCAGCCGCAAGGTCTCGCGGCTTACTCGTCGAATTGCCAAACTTGGGACGTGAATAGAAATCGGATTGCGGACCAGCGGGCGTTGGAACTTGCCCCCTGTATCTTTGGCGAATTTTTGGCGATTGGGTCGGTAGGACTTTTGGACCGGGTATCTTTGGTCCGTTTTACGATTTTTTAGGAATTGCCCGAGCATATTTCGCCTCGGCTATCAGGCCCCACAAACTAGACTTTTGTGACCCGCCCCGCGATTGTTGCAAGAACGTCACGGTGGATCAAAAACGTTATCGTGCGACTGGCGGGTTGGCCGGACCTCATCTCGAGGGTTGTCAAGGGCCTCGGTTACGTGCCTCCGGCGAGCACTGAAACGTTTGCTTTTCCAATAACTTGACCGGATAGCCCGGGGTTGGACTTGGAGTCCCCCGGCCGGCCTGGCATGACCATGGCCTTTGATCCGTCACATTCGGCCTCAGCCGGTTCCCGGGACCTCAGCGAATCTACCCAAGGATTCAAGCGCTTGTCGCTGCCACCGTTACGTGGTCGTCATTGATGCCGCCAGACGGCACCGCCTCCGCCATAAGGAGCCCTTGGCAGCCCATTGCCGCCCGTTGGGTCCCTGTGTATGGTTTCTCCACTTCCGCAGTTCAACGTCTCCATAAGAAGACCGAGTATTCACGCTTGTCGATGGTCGAGGGTACTGTAATCTTGCCGCGGCAAGCGCGTCTTTCATGGTCGATCGTAAAGATCAGGGAACGTTGAAAGCCTAATTGCACTTTGCGGTTGTGTTTTAGTCGTGAGTGATGCCGTGAAGTAATCTCTAGGAAGCTAGTGAGGGTCACGTAAAGACACGAAGCGTTGCGTATGGCGGGCGTAGCGCATTCAGGGGGCATCAAAATGACGACGTGGCAACAATCGGGCTTTCAGCTCACGGTAATTTATTGCCCAAAGACACACGGATGCGAGCAAGCTGGGCTTGAAGCCAAGGCACGCCCAGGAGCCAACCCCGGGATAACGGCTGGTCGGACTCCGGCAAGATCACCGAGAGTGTGTGGAGTCCTGCCTCCCGGCAGTTAACGGTCGCTCTCCATCCCAACTTGACAATTATCTGCTGCCCATACGGGCACCCGCGCGCATCGAATTCATCGATGTTCGCTGGCCAAGGTTCGGAGCAAGCAATGTTGAAGCCATCTCCTGTGGCAAGCGCCGCGCTGATGATCCATCGCACACTGCCCGCGAGCGCGCCGACCTACGAGTCGAGAAAGAACCCGAATATGACCAATATAGATTTGGAGCGCTGGTCACGCGTGAAGCAGCGCCTGCGCGTAGAGGTGGGGGACGACATCTTTTCCAGCTGGTTCGCACGCATGGATCTCGATGCGATCGAAGAAGATCTGGTCCGGCTCT